>VOFG01003683.1_pt1 | contig 70270 bp, 81 predicted proteins | sample 5384171 | NCBI WGS metagenome assembly VOFG01 (sample SAMN12384726, study PRJNA508395) | human gut metagenome | isolation source: healthy gut F | host: Homo sapiens
GGCGTGCCCAACACATGCAAGTCGAACGAGATACTGTGGAAGGCCCTTGGGGACAGAGTTAGTGGCGAACAGGTGAGTAACGCGTGAGGAACCTGCCTTTCAGAGGGGGATAACACCTGGAAACAGGTGCTAATACCGCATAACACGATCTGACCTCATGATCGGATCGTCAAAGATTTATCGCTGAAAGATGGCCTCGCGTCTGATTAGCTAGTTTGGGGGTAACGGCCCACCAAGGCGACGATCAGTAGCCGGACTGAGAGGGTGATCGGCCACACTGGGACTGAGACACGGCCCAGACTCCTACGGGAGGCAGCAGTGGGGAATATTGGGCAATGGGGAAACCCTGACCCAGCAACGCCGCGTGAAGGAAGAAGGCTTTCGGGTTGTAAACTTCTTTTACCAGGGACGAAGAAAGTGACGGTACCTGGAGAAAAAGCCACGGCTAACTACGTGCCAGCAGCCGCGGTAATACGTAGGTGGCAAGCGTTGTCCGGATTTACTGGGTGTAAAGGGCGTGTAGGCGGAGGTGCAAGTCAGAAGTGAAATCTATGGGCTTAACCCATAAACTGCTTTTGAAACTGTACCCCTTGAGTATCGGAGAGGCAGGCGGAATTCCTAGTGTAGCGGTGAAATGCGTAGATATTAGGAGGAACACCAGTGGCGAAGGCGGCCTGCTGGACGACAACTGACGCTGAGGCGCGAAAGCGTGGGGAGCAAACAGGATTAGATACCCTGGTAGTCCACGCTGTAAACGATGAATACTAGGTGTGGGGGGACTGACCCCCTCCGTGCCGCAGTTAACACAATAAGTATTCCACCTGGGGAGTACGATCGCAAGATTGAAACTCAAAGGAATTGACGGGGGCCCGCACAAGCAGTGGATTATGTGGTTTAATTCGACGCAACGCGAAGAACCTTACCGGGATTTGACATCCTACCAACGAAGCAGAGATGCATTAGGTGCCCTTCGGGGAAAGTAGAGACAGGTGGTGCATGGTTGTCGTCAGCTCGTGTCGTGAGATGTTGGGTTAAGTCCCGCAACGAGCGCAACCCCTATTGTTAGTTGCTACGCAAGAGCACTCTAGCGAGACTGCCGTTGACAAAACGGAGGAAGGCGGGGACGACGTCAAATCATCATGCCCCTTATGTCCCGGGCTACACACGTAATACAATGGCGATCAACAGAAGGAAGCAAAGCCGCGAGGCGGAGCAAAACCCTAAAAGTCGTCTCAGTTCGGATTGCAGGCTGAAACCCGCCTGCATGAAGTTGGAATTGCTAGTAATCGCGGATCAGCATGCCGCGGTGAATACGTTCCCGGGCCTTGTACACACCGCCCGTCACACCATGAGAGTCGGGAACACCCGAAGTCCGTAGTCTAACCGCAAGGAGGGCGCGGCCGAAGGTGGGTCTGATAATTGGGGTGAAGTCGTAACAAGGTAGCCGTATCGGAAGGTGCGGCTGGATCACCTCCTTTCTAAGGAGAACTGGTCAGCACATGCTGTTGACCGTATCCTATGGTCAGTAAGTTCAAGATGAAGTTCGTGACCCTTTTGCGTAAGCAAAAGGAAATGCAAGCGTAGCTTGGATTTTCTCGTTGTTTAATTTAGAGGGTACAGACCTCTGAAGACCTTCTTTGGAAGGTTGATTGAAGTCTCCAATAGGGGATTTCAATGAACCTTTGAAAAAGGGTTCAGCGCGAGCGAGTCCTTCGGGATGAGCAAGCGTGACGTACCTTGAAAACTGAACAAGATGAAGATATGATGATTATGAGAAGGCAACAGTAAAGGAATAAAATTTTTTAGGGTAATTGAAATACAATTTCAGCTAAAGAAAACTTCTTTATGAGCCTGCATAATTCTACTGAAGAGAAACCAGAAATGGATTTTTCTGCAAAGCTTTTGTAAGATCGCGACGACGAAGGTCGTTGCTGATTGAAATATCAAATTTCGGCGGATGCCGGAATTTGAGTCGGTCAAGCTAATAAGAGCGCAAGGGGAATGCCTTGGCATCAGGAGCCGATGAAGGACGTGATAAGCTGCGAAAAGCTTCGGGGAGCTGCAAATGAGCATTGATCCGGAGATGTCCGAATGGGGAAACCCGATGGAGAGAACCTCCATCAGCGTATGTTGAATCAAATAGCCATGCGTGGGGAACCGCCTGAACTGAAACATCTAAGTAGGGCGAGGAAAAGTAATCAACCGAGATTCCGAAAGTAGTGGCGAGCGAGATCGGAAGAGGCCAAACCGGTCGTAGCAATATGACCGGGGTTGCGGACGGCGAGATCGGAAATCTTCCTTAGACGAAGGGTTTGGGAAAGCCCGCCAGAGAGTGTGAGAGCCACGTAGTCGAAAGGGAAGAGAACGTAGCCGGATCCAGAGTACCGCGGGACACGAGGAATCCCGTGGGAAGCCGGGGGGATCCACCCTCCAAGCCAAAATACTACCTGATGACCGATAGAGGAGCAGTACCGTGAGGGAAAGGTGAAAAGCACCCCGGGAGGGGAGTGAAAGAGTACCTGAAACCTTGTGCTTACAAGCAGACATAGCCCGTTAAAGGGTGGTGTCGTACTTTTTGTAGAACGGTCCGGCGAGTTATAGTAACTGGCGAGCTTAAGGTATTGAGTACCGGAGGCGAAGGGAAACCGAGTGTGAACAGCGCGAAAAGTCAGTTGCCATAGACCCGAAACCAGGTGACCTAGCCATGTCCAGGATGAAGTGGAGGTAAAGCTCCATGGAGGTCCGAACCCACGTTCGTTGCAATGACCGGGGATGAGGTGTGGCTAGCGGTGAAATTCCAAACGAACTTGGAGATAGCTGGTTCTCCCCGAAATAGCTTTAGGGCTAGCGTCGGTAATGAGTTTAACGGAGGTAAAGCACTGTCTGAGCTAGGGGGCGATAAGCTTACTGAACTCTAACAAACTAAGAATGCCGTAGAAATGCTTACCTGCAGTCAGACTGCGAGTAATCAAATCCGTGGTCAAAGGGAAACAGCCCAGACCCACAGCTAAGGTCCCAAATATACGCTAAGTGGAAAACGATGTGAGATTGCATAAACAACCAGGATGTTGGCTTAGAGGCAGCCACTCGTTCAAAGAGTGCGTAATAGCTCACTGGTCGAGTGATCTTGCGCGGAAAATTTAACGGGGCTAAGCGTATAACCGAAGCTTGGGATTGTCCATTAGGACAGTGGTAGGGGAGCGTCGTGTGCGGGGTGAAGTCGCATCGAGAGGAGCGGTGGACTGCACACGAGTGAGAATGCCGGAATGAGTAGCGAGAATTATGTGGGAATCATAATGGCCGAAAATCTAAGGTTTCCTGGGGAAGGTTCGTCCGCCCAGGGTAAGCCGGGAGCTAAGGCGAGGCCGAGAGGCGTAGTCGATGCACATACGGTTGAAATTCCGTAGCCACCTCACACTAGAAAGCTGACACATGGAGATAGTCGAACCCGGCCGTTGGTCGCGCCGGGCGAAAGGACCGAACTACAAGTAGGGGAAGTCGACGATGCTTGGTGGCGAGAAAAGGCGAAGTGAGGTGCCCGTACCGCAAACCGACACAGGTAGATGAGGAGAGAATCCTAAGGCCAACGGGAGAAGGGTTGTTAAGGAACTCGGCAAATTGGTCCTGTAACTTTGGGAGAAGGGACGCCCTCGAAAGAGGGTCGCAGTGAATAGGCCCAAGCAACTGTTTACCAAAAACACAGGTCTCTGCTAAATCGAAAGATGACGTATAGGGGCTGACGCCTGCCCGGTGCCGGAAGGTTAAGAGGAGGACTTAGCGGAAACGCGAAGGTCTGAATTGAAGCCCCGGTAAACGGCGGCCGTAACTATAACGGTCCTAAGGTAGCGAAATTCCTTGTCAGGTAAGTTCTGACCCGCACGAAAGGTGTAATGATTTGGGCACTGTCTCAACAGCCCGCCCGGCGAAATTGTAGTACCGGTGAAGATGCCGGTTACCCGCAACTAGACGGAAAGACCCCATGGAGCTTTACTGCAGCTTAATACTGAGATTCGGTAAATGATGTACAGGATAGGTGGGAGACATAGAAACACGGCCGTCAGGTCGTGCGGAGTCGACCTTGGGATACCACCCTTGATTTGCTGGGTTTCTAACCTGCGGCCGTGAAACCGGTCGGGGGACACTGTTAGGCGGGCAGTTTGACTGGGGCGGTCGCCTCCTAAAAAAGTAGCGGAGGCGCTCAAAGGTTGGCTCAGCATGGATGGAAACCATGCAATGAGTGTAAACGTATAAGCCAGCCTAACTGCGAGACCGACGGGTCGAGCAGTAACGAAAGTTGGAGTTAGTGATCCGGTGGTATGTGAGTGGAAATGCCATCGCTCAACGGATAAAAGCTACCCTGGGGATAACAGGCTGATCTCCCCAAGCGTCCACAGCGACGGGGAGGTTTGGCACCTCGATGTCGGCTCGTCACATCCTGGGGCTGAATTCGGTCCCAAGGGGTTCGGCTGTTCGCCGATTAAAGTGGCACGCGAGCTGGGTTCAGAACGTCGTGAGACAGTTCGATCCCTATCTGTTGCGGGCGTTGGAGATTTGAAGGGAGCTGTCCTTAGTACGAGAGGACCGGGATGGACATACCTCTGGTGTACCAGTTGTTCTGCCAAGGGCACGGCTGGGTAGCTACGTATGGACGAGATAAACGCTGAAGGCATCTAAGCGTGAAACTCTCCCTGAGATGAGATCTCCTCCCCCTAGAGGGGTAAGGCTCGACGTAGACTATGTCGTTGATAGGTCAGGGGTGTAAGTGCAGTAATGCATGAAGCTGACTGATACTAATAAGCCGAAAGCTTGACCTACACAAGCGCTTGAGAAATCTCGATGAGGTTTCAACCACAGTAGATACAGGCTCAGTTGCCGATCATGATCCGTTCTTCCCTTGTTCAGTTTTCAGGGTGCGTCAAAGTGAATAGTTGGTGTTGATTGCGATGAGGGTCCACCTGTTCCCATCCCGAACACAGAAGTTAAGCTCATCTGCGCCGACGATAGTTGCCGGGCGACTGGCTGTGAAAATAGGTAACGCCAACATAGAAGGCCTCTGTACAAGCTGTGCAGAGGTCTTTTTTTCTGTGAGCTTTGGCCGAAAAGCGGCTTGCTGCCGATGCGCTCCTATCGTTTGAATTTTGGGAGGTACGAGCATGGAGGATGCTATGCGCGTGAATGAAAAGGAATATAGAATTCTGAAGCTGCTTGGACACGGGAAGGGCGGCTATTCCTATTTGGCCGAACGAGAGGGAATGCTTTGTGTGTTAAAGCAGATCCATCATGAGCCATGTGCATATTACGCATTTGGCAACAAAATCGAGGCGGAGCAGAGAGATTATAACAGGCTCCTGCGAACCGGAATCAGAATTCCGAGGATGCTGGACATAGACCTTCCGAATGAACGACTCATTAAGGAATTCATAGACGGCCCGACCATATTTGAATTGGTAAAAACGATGCAATGCAGGATCGGTATTTGGCACAAGTGCGCGAAATGGCAAAGGCCGCATATGAAGCAGGCCTGAATATCGATTATTTTCCGACAAATTTCGTTGTAAAGGATGACCGGATCTTTTATATCGACTATGAATGTAACGACTATATGGACGAATGGAATTTTGAAAACTGGGGAAGGAAGTATTGGTCCAAGACGCGAGAATTCCTCGATTATGTGGAACAGAATCGGGCTGCGGCTTCGTCCGGGGGCGGGGGCGGTACGGGCGATGCCTGACGTAATGCCCCGATTGAGATCAGGACTTTTGAAGCATGAAAGCACAGCTGCTCTGCACGGGAAGTCTTAACAGAAATTATGTAAACCTCGCAAATCGCAGAAGCAGACGCGGCGCAGATCACGATCCCTTTGCGTCTTGCAGAAAGGAAAACTCAAATGATAAAAATACTTTTCGTCTGTCTCGGCAACATCTGCCGCAGCCCGATGGCGGAGCTTTTGCTGCGCGATCTGGTCGAAAAGCGCGGCGTGCAGGACGAATTTTTCATCCGTTCGGCCGCGATCTCCGACGAGGAGGTCGGAAATCCGGTCTATCCGCCGGTGCGCAAGCGGCTCGAGGCGGAGGGGATCTCCTGTGCGGGAAAGCGCGCCGTGCAGCTCACGCGCGCGGATTATGCCGCATATGACCTGCTGATCGGCATGGAGCGTTCGCATCTGCGCGCGATGCAGCGCCTGTTCGGCGGCGACCCGGCGGGGAAGCTGCGCCTGCTGGCGGATTACACCGCCCGTCCGCATGACATCGCCGACCCGTGGTACACGCGCGACTTCGAAACGGCCGAGCGCGACATCCGCTCGGGCTGCGAGGGACTGCTCGAGCAGCTCGCCGACCGATTGAACAACCCATAAGGAATCGAAAGCGCCGCCGACCTCCGAGCTTTGGAGATCGGCGGCGTTTTTTGCCCCCTATTTTCCGTAAAACGATAAAATATCGCTTATTACAACGCCTCGAAATGATAGCGCGGCTTGCCGCGGCTCTTCCGGCCGTACTCGATCGCCTCCGTGGGGCAGTAGCAGATGCAGGCCATGCAGTGCGTGCAGCTCCCGCACCAGACCGGCTTGCCGTCGTAGAGCAGGATGTTGTTGACGGGGCAGCGGCGGGCGCAGCTGCCGCAGCCGGTGCAGGCCTCGCCGACGCGGAAGGCGCGATCTGAGACGAAGCAGGAATAAAAGGCCGGATTCACAGGTCCGCTCATCAGCCGGTCATAGAGGTTGCTCCGGGGCGGGTCAAAGGGGCGGCCGCCGCGGATCGCGTCGATGGCGCGGTCAAGCTCCGGCTCGGCCTTGGCGACGATCTGCCGCGCCTGCTCCGGCTGCGGGGCGTTGAACAGGGCGATGTAGTTCTCGGGCATGACGAGCTGCGCCGTGCCCATGGAGGTCAGCCCCTTTTCTCGACAAAGCGTCCGGTTATACCGGTCGGCGTTGCCGATCTCGCTGCCGCAGGTCATGACGAACCACACCTGCTCCGCGCCGGGCAGCGCCGTTTTGCGCAGATGCTCGCGCACGATGCGCGGGATGCGCCATGCGTAGGTCGGTGTGACGACGACGAGGCGCGCGCCGACCTTGACCGGCGTCGTGTCGCCGGCCTTGATGCGCTCGTTCAGACTGAGCAGCGGCTCGTCCAGCGCCTCGGCAATGCGCTGCGCCGCATATTTGCTGTTTCCCGTGCCAGAAAAATAAAAAACCATATCGAACCCTCCGTTCCGGTCGATTCCCTGCCGGTCGAGCGCCGCCGCGCCGAAAAATCCGACCCGCGCGGCGCGAAAAGCTCCGGCCGGTTTCATTATATCAGCCGCGCGGAGCGCCGCAGCCGATTTAATCAGAGGTTTCCTTGTCCTCCCGGCTCCACACCTGCCCGAACTGCACATCATCATTCAATTCCGCAAATTTGGGCGCAAATTCCCCAAGCGCATCTCTGCCTGTCGTTTGTTTGACTGCCATATTCCGTTCCTCCTGTCAAATTTTCAGTGTGCTGACCCATTTCCGCACGTCCGCGGTGCTTGCATCGCTTTGCAAACGCTTACCGGGCAGCCATGCCGCTGCGGGGCAGACCGCCTTGAGGATGCTGTCTGTTTTGCCCATACCGCTGCCGCCGGAGGTGGCGAAGGGGGTCACGGTTTTTCCGGCAAAGTCATAGCTTTCCAAGAAGGTTTCAATGATGCGCGGTGCTTGATACCACCAGATGGGAAACCCCACAAACACCGTGTCATACTGTGCCATATCCGTGAGCTTGCTGCAATGGCGGGACGGCGGCTGTCATCGTTCATCTCCAGAGTGCTGCGGCTGCCTTTGTCCGTCCAGTCAAGGTCAGCAGCGGTATAGGGTACCTCCGGCACGATCTCAAACAAATCACCGTCAACAACGCCTGCAATGGTTTTTGCCAGCTTCGCGGTTTCTCCACCGGCGGAAAAATAAGCTGCCAATATCTTTTTCATATACGGTTCCCTCCTGTCGGCTTAAAAAACAGAAATGCTTGTTCAGACATTCTCGCCCATCTGGTAAGCTTGCTCCAGCGCGGCATGGCCTGCGATCTCTCCCACGCCTGTTTACGCCGCCCGCAAAGACTGTGCCAACCAGCGCACAGCGTGGGAAACAGTCCACCCAGCCCTGCACGGCCTTCTCTGTGCCCGCAAAGGACTCCGGTGTATTCTCTGCCGCTGTTGCAAGCAAGTAGGCTTTCGTAAAGGCATAGTCCGTATCGAACAGCGGGTTGGCACGGTCCAGCATGGTCTTGAACTGACCGCTGACGTAGTAATAGTAGACGTGAGTTGCGAACACCAGCACATCTGCATCGTGCATTTTGGCGGCGATCTCCACTGCATCGTCCTTGATGACACAGCGCCCCAACTTCAGACAGGCGAAGCAGCCCTTGCAGAAGCCAACCTGCTTTTCTCGCAGATACACAGCTTCTACCCGATGCCCTGCTTCCTGCGCGCCTCTTGCAAAGGCTGCCGCCAGGGTCTCCGAGTTACCGCCCTTGCGCGGACTGGATGATAAAATCAGAACCTTTTTATTCATTATAAACACTCCTTGCACTCCGATTTCCTTTGTGTTAATATGATGATAACACCTAAACCTGACTTCAGGTCAAGATGTTTTTTGAAAATGTTTTCGGAGGATTTTATGTACACGATCGGACAGGCAGCGGAGATGTTCGGTTTACCGATTTCCACGCTGCGTTATTATGACAAGCAGGGGCTGTTTCCGAACATGGAGCGGGTGTCCGGTATCCGCAGGTTCAGCGAAACCGAGATCGAGGCACTCCGAGTCATTGAGTGCCTGAAAAAGGCGGGAATGGAGATTCGGGATATCAAGCAGTTCATGGATTGGTGTAAAGAGGGTCCTGCCACATATCCGCAGCGAAAGGAATTGTTTGAAACGCAGAAGGTGCATATGGAGGAGGAGATCACACGGATGAACCGCACTCTGGATATGCTGAAATTCAAATGCTGGTACTACGAGCAGGCGATCCGGGACGGAAACGAGGAGCGGCTGAAGGCCATGATCCCCGACCGCCTGCCGGAGGAGATACGGACGGCTTATGAGAATTCCCACGGAAAATAACGGCCGGCTTGCGCCGTCATGTATCGGGCCGGCAGCGCGGCAGGCTTACATTATACCGGCTGCACGGTCAATCCGGACATGACCGGGGGGCATCCCTGCGCTCTGCTACGGCTCCGCGCATGCTCGCACCGTGTGGAGCTGCGCCTGATCGAACAGGATGCAGCCGCAGTGTCCCCGGAAGGTGGGGAAGCAGATGATCTTCAGATCCGTGTCGATCTCCGGGCTGTGATCCGCGATCTCCAGCGTCTCGCCGAACAGCGCCGTGCGCTCGTAGACGCGCAGCCACTTGGCGTCCATATTGGGGAAGATGCTGCCGAAGGAGTGGTCAAGGAGCTGCTCCAACGGCGTTTTTTCCAGCACTGCCAGCGCCTCGTTGCCGTAGCGGAAGATCCAGTCCACAGCGGCGTGTTCTTCGTTGAACACCATCTCAATGTCGGTAAACGCAAAGGGCGCGCGGTCATAGCTGGCATAATGCCGCCGGTATTCTTCCCGCGTGGCAGGCGCGTCGCTCCCGGCCAGCTCCTGCACGATCTGCCGCCGCCCGGCGCGCAGCTGCTCCTTGAGCTCCCGTTTTCTGCGGCGGGTGAAGCTCAGCGTTTCGCCGTTTATGAGCTCGAGCTTCTTCCCGATGGAATGGACGCCCTTTGCGGACACCAGCGTGGCGCGGTCGGCGCGGATAAAGCCGCTGCCGAGCATTTGCGCCAGAGCGTCTATGGCGGTATAGGTCTCGTAGGTCTTGCCGCCGGAAAGATGGATGACTGACCGGCGCCCTGCCAGCTGCACATAGAGAATGTCCTCCGGTGACAGGCGGATGCGCCTGCGGTTGGAAATAATGAACATGCTGTTTGGCTTCATGGCGTTCCCTCCCGGTCGTTCCGTTTCTCGTAGCATACCATAATTTTTGCCGCAGAGCAAGCAAAAAAATGCTATTCGCGCAAGGTCGTGTGCTATTCGCACAAGGTCTATTGCATTTCAAACGGGACTGTGCTAAGCTTAACAATATAAAAGAAGAAGACCAAAGCGGGGACGCCCCCGCTTCCCGCAGGATCCCCCTGCGGGGAGGCCCTTCTGAACCATGGAGGTATGACAATGAAAAAGAAACTATTGAGTATCCTTCTGGCACTGTCTCTGCTCCTGACGCTGCTGCCCACGGCGGCGCTGGCGGCGGACGGCGCGTGGGACGGCAGCGTCGCCACTGCTTTTGCAGGCGGCACCGCACGGAGAGCGACCCCTATCAGATCGCCGACGGCGCACAGCTTGCATATCTGGCAAGCGAGGTCAACAAGTGGGCAGCCGTATGAAAACGCCTGTTTTGTTCTGACCGCAGACATTGATCTGGGCAACCATGACTGGACGCCGATCGGAAATTCCTTTTCTGATGCACTGTTCGGAGGCACAGACTATTCCGTGTTTGCCGGAAATCTTGACGGCAAAGGACATACCGTCTCCAACATCTCCATCGGAACGGAAGGCGCCCGCTGGAATCCGATGTTTGGCCTGTTTGGCATGACGGGCGGCAAGCTCAGCAACCTGAATCTGGACGGTGTCACAATTTACGGCATCGCAAAAAATGTCAATGTTTCCAGTTATGTTTATGTGATCGGCTTGGCGGGCGCTCTCACCGGCTCTGCCAGCGGGCCGGTCGAGAACTGTCACGTTGCAAATTTGAGCATGACGATGCGTGCGCCGGACAGCGGCATGACGGCAGCCTACTGGATCGGCGGTCTTGTGGGCGCTCTGGACGGGAGCCAGTATATTGACGAATGCAGCGTCTCCGGCAGGATCACCGAAAAGTCCGGAAAAGGCTCCATCGGCGGTCTGATCGGCGAGCTGGGAAGAGCGGCAAAGATCACCTACAGCCATGCTGATGTTGCACTGGATGTAAAGCCGGATTATTACGGCGGCGCCAATGTCGGCGGCCTGATCGGCAAGGGAAACGGCGATCAGGATCCCGAGACGGTCATCAGCAACTGCTATGCCACGGGGACTGTCACGGGCGGCGCATATTCCGGCGGCTTTGCAGGCAGCCTTTGGGGGCTGAATATCAAAACTGCTACGCGACCGGCGACGTAACGGGCGCCTTTGCATCGATGGCGACCTTTGCCGGAACAGATGCTCCTGCCGCATATGCATGCGGCTCGGTCACAAACTGCTATACGACCGGCGCGGTGGTTGGCACGGCTTCCAGCACTTACGCCTTTGCATACCAGAATGCGACTGCGAGAAGCCCGATCACAAACTGCTATTTTGCAGACGGGAACAGCGCGATAAAAAACCAGAATGAAACCGCAGAGCCCAAGACCTCGGAGGAAATGCAGACCGGGGAATTCAAGGACACCCTTAACGCAGGCGACCCGGCAAACGGCTGGATCTTCCGCGAGGGCGAAACGCCCCTTTGCGGCGCGGAGCCGGCGGATTACGCCGCAGTTGAGGCTGCGCTGGGCAAGATCCCCGCAGACCTGACGGCATACACCGACGAATCTGTTGAGGCGCTGCGCGCTGCGGCAGCGGCTGTGATCCGGGGCAAAGCCATCGCAAAGCAGGCCGAGGTCGACGCAATGGCGGAGGCCATTGAGCGCGCGATCTCCGGGCTTGCCCTCAAGCCCGCCGATTATTCCGCCGTTGATGCGGCGATCGAAAAGGCAAACGCTCTGAACGAGAACGATTATGTCGATTTTTCTGCCGTGAAGGCGGCGCTGGACGCGGTCGTGCGCGGCAAGAACATCACGGAGCAGGCCGAGGTCGACGCAATGGCGGAGGCCATTGAACGCGCGATCTCCGGGCTTGTTCTCAAGCCCGCCGATTATTCCGCCGTTGATGCGGCGATCGAAAAGGCGAATGCTCTGAACGAGAACGATTATGTCGATTTTTCCGCCGTGAAGGCGGCGCTGGACGCGGTCGTGCGCGGCAAGAACATCACGGAGCAGGCTGAGGTCGACGCAATGGCGGAGGCGATCGAGCGCGCGATCTCTGAGCTTGCCCTCAAGCCCGCCGATTATTCCGCCGTTGATGCGGCGATCGAAAAGGCAAATGCTCTGAACGAGAACGATTATGTCGATTTTTCCGCCGTGAAGGCGGCGCTGGAAGCGGTCGTGCGCGGCAAGAATATCACGGAGCAGGCCGAGGTCGACGCAATGGCGAAAGCCATTGAGGATGCCATCGCGGCGCTGGTTCAAAAGAGCTATCCCGTGACCATATCCGGCACAACGGAGCACGGCACTGTGACCGCCAGCACGGAAGCTGCCGTCGGCGGCAGCACCGTGACGATCACGGTGAAGCCCGACAGCGGTTACACACTGGGCGGCATCACCGCCACCGACAGCGAAGGCAACGAGCTGAGCCTGACCGACAACGGCAACGGCGCGTACACCTTCACCATGCCGTCCGGCAAGGTCGAGATCCATGTGACCTTCACGGAGGACGGCAGTCGGAATCCCTTCCAGGACGTGCCCGATGACGCATACTATTTTGAGGCCGTCAATTGGGCGGTTGCGAACAACGTCACGAACGGCACGTCCGAGACGACCTTCAGCCCGAACGTGGGCTGCACGAGAGCGCAGGTCGTGACCTTCCTCTGGCGCGCGGCCGGGCAGCCCGAGCCGACCGAGGGCACGAATCCGTTCACGGACGTGAAGGAGGGCACGTATTACTACAAGGCCGTCCTCTGGGCGGTCGAGAAGGGCATCACGAACGGCACGTCCGAGACGACCTTTGACCCGGACGAGACCTGCACCCGTGCGCAGATCGTGACCTTCCTCTGGCGCCGCGAGGGCAAGCCCGCGCCGACGGGCGCCAATAACCCGTTTGCCGACGTGAAGCCGAGCGCATATTTCGGCAGCGCCGTCCTCTGGGCGGTCGAGAAGGGCATCACGAACGGCACGTCCGAGACGACCTTCGAGCCGAACGAGGACTGCACGAGAGCGCAGGTCGTGACCTTCCTCTGGCGCGCAGATCGGGATAAATAAGCGGCAAAAAGCAGGGGCTGTCAAAAAAGTCCCCGAAAAAATCGCAGGTCCTTTCCGGTTCGGAGAGGACCTGCTTTTTTGCAACGAATTTGAATAAAAACCGCGTATTTCCAGGGAACCTCTGATTAAATCGCAAGAGTGGTCAGCGAGGGATTTTGTTCCAAATTGAGGTTTGAAATCGCAGGAATCCTTTACGTATTTCAAGATTTTCAAACCGAAAAGTTGGGGCAAAAGACCCGCTGAGCGCCGCAGACGATTTATTCAGAGGTTCCCTAGGAAAAGGCGTAGGTCGACCGCAACCGGAGAACGCGTTCGCTTCTTCGGCCGGCTGTGGATAACCTGCGGAGCAAGCTCGGCCTGCTGATACCGGCGATCGGACGCGCTCTCGGCGCAAGTCCCCCCTGCAAAGGCCGCCCGTTATCCGCAGCGCCTCGCTTCCCACGCGCAAAATGTCCGTCAGCTCTGTCGGCAGGCGCTTGCGGCACTCCTGCCGCAGCTCCTCCGGCACGCCGTAGAACGCCTCTGCGATGCTGCCGGTGATGGCGGCCAGCGCGTCGCTGTCGCCGCCGAGGGACACCGCCGTGCGGAGCGCGTCCTCAAAGCCGGTGCTCTCCAAAAAAGCGGTGATCGCCTGCGGCACGGTTTCCTGACAGCTCTCCACATGGCGGTAGGTAAGGCGGATCTCGTCGCAGCTGCGGCTGAGGTCGTAGCCGAACGCGCGCTCCGCATACGCCCTGATCTCCTCCTTGCCGTGGCCGGTGCGGGCGAGAAGGATGGCTGCGGCCGTGGCCTGCGCGCCCTTGATGCCCTCCGGATGGTCATGCGTCACCTCGGCGGTGAGCCGCGCGAGATGCAGCGTTTCCGTCATATCCTTCGCCAGCCACGCGGCCGGAGACACCCGCATGGCGCTGCCGTTGCCGTAGCTCCGGTAGGGCTGCGGGTCTTCCTCACAGAGCCAGCTGCCAAAACGGGCGCCATAGCCGCGGTCTGGGTAGGCGCGGCCCAGCCGCTGCATCTCGCGCACCAGCGCCGCTTGGATGGCAGAATCGCTCTGCCCGCGGGTGCTGAGCAGCGCCTGCGCCACGGCCAGCGTCATCACCGTGTCGTCGGTGAAGTCGGAGCGGCAGCTGAACAGAGGAAAATCCTTCGCCTTGTAGTTCTTGCAGTCGAACTCATAGGGGCTGCCCACGATGTCGCCCAGAATTGCCCCGTACATATGCTCACTTCCCCCTTTTCTGCACGTCCTCGTCGATGCGGCGCTTCCAATCCGCGCAGAGCGGCCTGTCGGCGCGGACGCTGCAAACGGCCTCGCCGATGACCTCGTAGTTCAGCGCCGTGCCCGCGCTGTCGCATTTGTAGCTCACGGCGCGATCCGCGTTGATGCCGAAGCGCGCCGCCTCCCTCGCCGCGTCGATGTTCGCGCCGAGGAAGAGGAATTCCCAGCCGTAGCGCGTCTTCTGCCGCTCGATCATGCGCCGCACCGTCTCGTAATCATAGCGGCGGCTGGCGTTTTCATAGCCGTCGGTCGTAATGACGAACAGCGTCCTTTCCGGCACGTCCTCACGGCGGGCATATTTGTGCACATTGCCGATGTGGCGGATCGCGCCGCCCAGCGCGTCGAGCAGCGCCGTGCAGCCGCGCGCGTAGTATTCCCGCTCCGTCAGCGGCGGGATCTTCTCGAGCGGCAGACGGTCATGGATGACCGTGCATGTGTCGTCAAAGAGCACCGTGGAGACCAGCGCCGCGCACGTCTCCCGCTTCTGCTTCGCGATCATCGCGTTGAAGCCGCCGATCGTGTCCGACGCCAGAGGCGCCATCGAGCCGCTGCGATCCAAAATAAAAACCAGTTCCGTCATAAGAAAAATCCTCCTTCGTTTGATTACGCCATCATTTTAGCGCATCGGAAGGAGGATTCGGTCGCCCGCCGGGCGACATTTATTCGGTTTTGGGATCGGTCTCCTGCGCCTGTAAATACCCGATCGCCTGCAGATACAGATCGTATTTCTTCGGGCGCACGCCGTTCAGGCGGCGGACGTCCGTGTTGTGCCGGAGATCCGCCAGCTTGACCCTGCGGGCGATCGGGTCCTGCGCCAGCGCGCGGACATAGTCCATATACGGCACGCCCTCGGCGTGGGTCAGCAGGCGGAGCGCCCGCAGAACGGCCTCCGGGAAGCCTGCCCGCGCCAGCGCGTCGAGCGAATACCGGTCGCCGTGATCCTCCAGCACATCGTGCAGCAGCGCCGTGCAGACGGCGTCCTCGCCGTCCATCTGGGTGGCCAGATAGAACGGATGGAACACATAGGGATAGCCGCCCTTGTCGACATCGTCCCGATGGGCGTCATACAGAATCGCGCACGCCCTTTTCACAAGCTCCGAGTAGTACACCGTTATCCCCCCGTCCCCAGCAGACTCTGGTCAAAGGCGAACAGCGCCTCGTTGATCTCAAAGATGTTGTAATTTTTCCGCGCGATGAAATATTCGACGATGACGTCAAACTTGCTGCTGGCGCTCAGCGCATAGCCCGCGCGGGCGATGAGGTCGCGGGTCTCCGGCAGGCTCAGCTCCAGCGCGACGGCAAAGGCGACAGCCGTCGGCTTGGAGGGGCGATAAGCCGGGTTGCTGCGGATCTTCGAGAACAGCTTGCGATCCACGTTGGCTTTTTTATAGATCTCGGAATCCTTTTTGCCGCTGCGGTCGATGAGCTTCAGCAGCGTCTCGGAAAAACCGGCGTCCAGATGCGCAAGCGCCTCGTCCAGCCCGGAGACTGCCATGGGCGCGGCCTCACAGGCGCTCGGCATCCGATTCTCAACGACGCCCACCCGGCGCAGCCGCTCCCGGCGGAGGTCGGTGTGCGCGTCGACATAGCGCTCGTCGATGTAGGCGGCGATGTCCGCAAACAGCTTGCCGCCGATCTCATAGGATGCGCGGTCAAAAATGACGAGATAGACCGTCAGGTCGTTTTCCGCCAAAAATGCGCCGATCGTGTCGACCGCGACGCGGAGCGCCTGATCCTTGGGATAGCCGAAAATGCCGGAGGAGATCAGCGGGAAGGCCACCGTCTCACAGCCGTGCGCCCGCGCAAGCGCGAGGCTCGACCGGTAGCACGAGGCCAGCTGCTCGCGCTCGCCGTGGGTGCCGCCGCGCCAGACCGGGCCGACGGTGTGGATCACATAGCGGCAGGGCAGCCGGAAGCCCGCCGTGAGCTTGGCCTCGCCGGTCTTGCAGCCGCCGAGCGCGCGGCAGGCCTCCAGCAGCTCCGGACCGGCCGCGCGGTGGACGCAGCCGTCCACGCCGCCGCCCCCCAGCAGGGACTTGTTCGCCGCGTTGACGATCGCGTCCACGGGCATTTTTGTAAGATCGTTGCGAACCAACAGGAGAGGCATTGCAAATCACCGCCGATCAGAATTTTTCATACTAGAATCTGTTAAAAAGCTTGAAGAGCTTTTTATAGCGCCAACGGCGCGTCAGATTCTGCATGAGACGGCGCAGCGTGCATGCGCACGCTGCGCGTGTGCTCTAGCACACGGGATTCTTGATTCAATATTTGAATCAAGAATCAGTATTAGTTGCTTCTGCGAAACGCTTCTATGGCCGACTGCCGATAGGTACGGCTGATCGGCACGAACGATCCGTCAGCCAGCAAAAAGCTATTTCTGACCAATGTGCTGATTTTTCCCGTATTCACCCAAAAGCTTTGATGGCAGCGAATAAAGCTGCCGGAGGGTAATTCTCGGATCAACTCCATTGGCGCAGCGCGAGTGTAGAGCTCCTCATCGATGGTTTTTACCCTTGTGCGGTATGTGACCCGTTCGAGATAGAGCACGTTTTTCAGCGGCAGGCGCTGCAGCGTACGATGCTGCTGAACAAGAAGGCCTGGCGACGGGTTTCCGCTCAAGCTGGAAACCGCTTTTTTTAACGCTGTCGGCAGATATTTCTCCATATCCGTCTTTAACACATACCAGATGTGATCAGCGCGATAAGCGTCAAATGTGTAGTCGGTAAAGCCGGTCAAGAAGATGATCCGGCATCGGGGATAACTCTGATTCAGCTTTTCCGCAAGCGAGATCCCGTCAACCTCCGGCATTTTGATATCCAACACGGCGATGTCTGGGCAGTAGCCCTCCCGGATCCGTGCAAGGACGCCTCCCGGTTCGGTAAAGGACTTTAATTCGAACGATGTACCAAGGGAAAGAGATTGAATATAAGCGGCTTCGTGCTGCAAATGAAGCAGGTTATCGTCACAAAGAAATAGCTTTAGCATATACCGTTCCCTCCTAAAACCAAAACTGCATGACTCATGCCATCGGCACATGCAGAGATATAGCTACCGTGATATTGCTCCGCCAAGGGTAACCGAAGAATGGAGGTCCCGATGCCCCGCTCCAGATAGGTGATGCGTCGTTTTTCGGCGCGGGACTCGCCGCACAGGTATTTTCCGTCTCGATCTGCACGCAGCGATCGACCTGTTTCACAGTCAAGCGAAGGCAGCGCTTCTGCACAGACGCACAGGCCTCGGAGGCATTGTCCAGCATATTTCCAAGCGCAATAATCAGGTCTGTATCGGAGATGCCAGTCACGGGCGCGAGGGTCACATCAAAGTCGGAAACGATCTCCTGTTTTCGCAGCTCGTCCAGTTTGTGCTGCAGAAAGGACCAAACGACAGAGTTCTTGCAGGAGCTCAGAATGCTCTGCGCGGTGTGGCTTTTTTCCAGCTTTGCGGCGTACTGCATCGCCTTGCCTGATTTTCCATCCAGCAAAGGCGCACGAATGGTGAATATATGATTTGCGATATCGTGGCGCATGGCGGCCATATCGGCGTAGTTTGCCGACAGTGTTTTGTAATATTCCTGCTGTGCTTCGATCTGCTTGCCGAGTAGATCGTTTTCTGCTTTCAGGCGGGCATTGTCAGACATTTGCCGAATCTCCCGGAACCATACAAGATCGGCAGCAAAACAAATCAGCGAAAAAGTGGCAACGAATATCGAAGTGCGCAGAGAGATATTCTCCGCAACAGAGAAGACGGCGCCGGTGAGCAGGACAAACTGGGAAATCGGAAAAAACAGAAAGAACCAATACTGTCTTGCTGGGAGACGCTCAACGGCATCGGAGGCGTTCTTGTGGAAAAGAAGATAGACGAAAAACAGCGGGATTGCTTCACAACCGAGGTACGTAAAATACCACCAGACGTTTGGTACGGAGAATTCTCTGAAGTGTACATTGATTGTGAAGGACGGAAACAATAAATAGGTAATGACCTCCGTCGCGATGACCGTAACGAATACGCAAAGCATCACGAACACCTTGCGAAAGAAGCCGTTCCGAAAGATGAGCACCGCAAAGGAAATAAAGACCGCCAAAATCGCAAAGGGACGGATGGCATCCGCCACCGGGTACAGCTCCGCAAGCCGCGCAATCAGCGCGCAAAGCGCAAGGCTGCCTGCTTCCAGCAGGAGTGTCATCTTGCGGCGGAATCTCGGCGTGAGGCAGCAGTTCGCAGTATGCCACAACATCGCAAGGCTGAGCAGATTATGAATCACAAATACAACATAGCCAGACATCACTCTGTCTCCCTTAGTACCCTTTTTTACATAATGAAATATAACACAAATCGCGAGGAAAGGCAATAGTTAAAAGAAAAAATGAAAATAATGTGAAATGTTCATAATCCGCACGTTTGTGTTCATAATCCGCAACCGCAGAAAAAGGCGCTTGTTGTATAATTAATATATGTACGACTGCGGCATTTCGTTCTAGGCCATATTTGACGGAGAATTTTGGAAGCTGAGGCGCATTGCTTCAGCGGTCTTTCACGGAACCGCGATGCCCGCGGCCAGTGATTGAAACGGAAACGAGGGGAAATGCGTGTCCTACAATGCGACAAGTGTGGAAACATCAGTCCTGATGAGATGGGGAAGCGTCCGGGCTGTAGGAAAAGCATACTGTGAGCATTGCTGCTGAACAAGATAAACGACCCATGGTGCGCCGGAAACGAACAGCGCGGCAGAGGCCAAGGTAAAACTAAGGAACCTCTGATTCAATCGCAAGAGTGGTCAGCGAGGGGTTTGTTCCAAATTGAGGTTTGGAAATCGCAGGAATCCTTTACGTATTTCAAGATTTTCAAACCGACAAGTTGGGGCAAAGACCCGCTGAGCGCCGCAGTCGATTGATTCAGAGGTTCCCGAAGAGAACACACACTATAGACGACCAAATAACAATGCGCAATTGATAATTAGACCAGTTATAATGCGTTATAGAAAGGAAAGAAAGCGTTTTGCGGAAAGGAACAGAGCATACACAGCTTTGGGTCGCACTGCTGTGGATCGTCGTCAGCATTTTTTCACTGTTTATCGGTGTAATCAGCTATACTTCACCCAATGGCACCAAAACAACCTATGCGCTTCAGGATTTGATCAATGGCGAGCGCTTCTCAAAAGAGGTTCTCTATCAATATACAGGGAGTTTCAGACTGACCATCGGTGCTTGGGTATTGACGCTTCTATGCGCTCTTGCAGCAGCCGCGATTCTATCCGCATTAATCGGCATTTTGATCATGTCAAAGCAAAAACCGGTACGCTCCCTTTGTGATGACTGTTATCGGATCTGTTGGAACAGCAATACCCTCTGTTGCAATTCTCGTTGCATCACTGATTTCGGCATCAGATTTTCCCGGCAAAATTACTCCGGGTTTTTATCCGATTCTCACTCCGATGGCGGTTGTGCTTTGTTTGGCCATTGTAATAAAGGAGCGGAAACGTATTAAGCAAGCAAACAGGGATATAAAGAAAAATGCCTACCTTCATCCGGGCGGCGATTTATAAAGAGATATTTCAAGGAGAGACCTGTTATGGACGGCTGGACCATATCCTTCATGGTCGCATTGGCGGCAGCAATTATTGTGACTATCTATGTCATTATAAAAAACACAAGTGAAAAAGAGAAGACCTCACCGCTTCCTGCCCCGTCGCCTCCGGAACACAAAAGCATCGGCACAGCACACGAGGCGGGCATGAACGAAGACACACCGTCTGCTAATGTCGCGATAATATATGAGGGCCTCCGCACTCAAGCGTCAAAGCATTGCCGATTCTGCGGCTGCGAGTATGCTTTATCTGCAATGATCTGTGATATCTGCGGAAAAAAACTGTAAAGGAAAAAGAAACGATGATATGTAAATGGTGCGGCGCAACAATAGACGTTACGAAAGGGAAATGCCCCGATTGCGGAAGAAATATCCCTGCTTTATCAGATTGTGGAGGGTTTTACGGTGTCGTTCCCAAAGCAACGCGCCCGGTATCCCCTCATCAGACTTCCTCCAATTCCAAAGACGATGTGAATCCGCTATCTCCGCCTCCTAAGTCACGGCAGGAGCGAAAAAAACACGCTGTGTTACCGATCGCAGCTCTTGCGTTGCTTCTGGCTTTCGGCATTTTTATGATCGTGCAATCAGCATCGCTTGGCAAGACGATGAACACTCTTACGCATCAGGTCGATTCGGCGATCAGTAGCATAGGTCGGATGAAGCGGAGCAACGATTCTGTGAACGAACAGATCGCAGAGATAAAGGAACAGCTTGGAACGGAGCCAACCGTGCAGGAATATCCCGAACCAACGCTGTCGAAAACGGACGTTTCTTTTTGCGTAAATCATTCAGGAACGAGCCATTATATCTCTGACAATTTGCAAGACCAAGGCGCTCTTGAATATCAAACTTATAGTACAGCTAAAATTGCTGCAAGCTATGACCTTAATAAAGAGAAATTGTGGAAAGCCAAATTATCAGCGGATGAAACCAGCTTTGGAGAGTATAATTCGGTATGCTTCAGCTATGGTGTAGACGACGAACGACTCGGTGAGTATCAGCTCGTGGAGTTTTTGTGGCTGTATCGCAGTGCTGATACCGCAGAATGGATCGAACTGGAAGACGACGGCGGAGAAGTTTTCATTAAAGACGATCCTTCGTCTGGAAGCACAGTAACGCTTTCAGATTCTTGGCTTCAGGAAACCTCTCATGACGGTATTTTAAAAGTTAAATGCATATTGATACGGCACAGCAAGGACGGTGGAACGTTGAAAATCGATTTTGGTGCTATCGAGATTCACGAATAATTCTTTCTGTTTCGGCCGTAATTGCGCAAATGAATTCAATTTATAGAAAAATGGAGGTTAATTATGAACGAGAACGATCAGGCCTATTACCAAGAACAATACCCCAGCAATCAGCAGCCGACGGCTCGGAAGTATCGGGGCGGTCTGGGCAAAGACTACACCGTGGATATGGTCTTCTGTATTGATGCTACTGGAAGTATGGAGGATTTCAGCGGCGGGCAAAAGAAGATCATTAACATGGTCAAGGAAAACGCGCTGAGCTTCTATGGAGATCTCATGAAAAGGATGGCTGATAAGAACAAGCGGATCTCTCAGCTTCGGGTTCGTGTCATAGCGTTCCGCGACTATATTGCCGACGGTGAAAACGCAATGCTGGTTACTGACTTTTTCCGTCTTCCTGAGCAGGCCGCTGCGTTTGAAAGCTGCATTAACAGCATCCACGCAGCGGGTGGCGGAGATATTCCTGAAGATGGGCTTGAGGCAATGGCATATGCCATGAAGTCGAATTGGACAAGTGATGGGACGGATCAGCGGCGCGTGATTGTCGTCTGGACCGATGCCGGAACACATCCGCTAGGTTTCGGATCTTCCGCAGCAAATTATCCGAAGAGAATGCCGACAAATCTATCAGAACTCGGTGATTGGTGGGATGAGATGCCGACCAAGTCAAAACGGCTCGTCCTTTATGCCCCTGATGAGCCGGGTTGGAACCATATTTCTGCCAACTGGGATAATGTCGTACACTATCCATCAGTTGCAGGTAATGGTCTGGCGGAGTGCGATTATTCTGATATCTTAGATGTTCTTGCAATGTCAATTGTAAAGTAATTGCCATGCTGGATATTCTCGACTTTTTTATCATGCTGAATGTGGCCGCGCGAAAAGGATTTGGCGAAGATAGCTGGTGCTACGCTTTTAGTAAAAGCGCCGGCTTGATTGCTGCCTTTGACGGATGCGGTGGGTCTGGCGCACGAAAGCATGAATTTTACACAGGCCATTCGGAAGCATATATTGCCTCACGCCTGTGCGCCGGGGCATTCTTTGATGGGTTTCGTGACTCTTTTGTGCAGCAGGAAAAACCACCTCCGCGCAACAGATTTTTGAAACAAGTACGCAGTACTGTAAAAAAGAACATTTGCGGCCTATCGTCCGCCTACCACGCAGGGCTTTCGCATAAAGAGTTCCATGATAACAACGCTTCCTACAACTGTGGCGGCGGCAATTATCCAGCCGTCCGATGGGGAACTTCTTGCTGCGGCAGCGTGGGCAGGAGACTCCAGAGTTTATGCGTTGACCCCTCGTAGCTTGGCGCAAATATCTTTGGATGATTCCGATGTCAATGATCCTTATGAAACGGACGCGATGATGACAAATACGATCAACGCAGACCGAGCACCTAGGGTCAACCAAAAGGTGTGCCGAATTCCGCTTCCTGCAATCATTCTTACCGCAACAGACGGTTGCTTTGCCTATTATACCACACCGATGGAATTCGAAGGAGTTTTGCTGTCAACGCTGCTGTCTGCTTCCTGCCCAAACGATTGGGAGCGCTCCCCTTTCGGAGCAGATCGGCAGAGTTGCCGGGGATGACTATACGCTGGTGATGGCTGCCCTAGGGTTTCAGAGCTTTGAGAATCTAAAGCAAGCGTTTTCCCAACGCTATAAGTTCCTTTGCAAGAATTACCTGACAAGGCTTGCCGCACTCCCCTTGAGCGATGCTGCAACGAGGAGAGCACTTTGGGCGAGCTATCGGCCTGAATATACCAAGTATATTGAAGGGTGACCGTAATGGATAAACTTTGGAAATATACACCGCAGAGCGGATTCACCAATAAAAATGCAGGTTTTTCAATGTGGTGCTTTGGAACATACCAGGGAAAGAGTATTTTATCAAGCAGTTTCTTTCTCCAAAGTATCCAGCAGATGACAAAGTATCCTCTCCCGAAAAAATCGCAAAAAGGATCAGGGCTTGCGAAGAATTTGAACAACGCCGAAAAAAAACTGTATACAACGCTGACTGACTACTCCGACGGCAATGATGTCAGGATCCTTGAGTTTTTCCGTATCGCCTCCAGATATTACATCGTGACGGAAAAAAGTCGAGGCGCTTCCTTGGACAGTTGAAACAGTCTTCGCATTGGAGGAAAAAGAAAAAAGACGGATCTGTGCGATCATTGCGCACGCCATCGCCGCTCTTCACAGGGGCGGCATGGTTCATTCCGATATAAAACATGATAATATTCTTTATGCCTATACAGAGGCAGGCCAAGTGACCGCGAAGATTATTGACTTCGACGGAGGCTTTTTGGAATGTGATCCGCCATCCATGGAGGATGGCGTTACTGGAGATATGAATTACTTCTCGCCTGAAGTGTGCGCACGTGCATACGAAGACGAACGGCCTCTTACATGCAAACTGGACATATTTGCATTGGGCATACTGTTTCACCAATATTTTTCGGGAGAGCTCCCGGAATTTGACCGCGAGGCGGTCTCCTGTCCGGGCGAGGCAGTGTTACAGGGATATAAGCTGCAACTCAATGAAAAGGTTCCAAATGATGTTTCTGCGCTTATTGAAAAAATGCTTTTGGAGGATCCGAAAGAAAGGCCAACTGCACAGGAAGTGTTTGAAAACCTGCGTCCTTTCTGTCCAAAGGAAGATTTTTCTATTTTTGAGAACTACGATGAGACGATGCAGTTTTGTGTTCTCATATTTCAAACGAAAGCTCCGCAGAGGCTGCAGGCGAGAACCCACACATTTTTGCTCAATGTGCGGTTGCGTCATATCCGGAACACGCGATATCTGCGAATTTTGCGAAGAAAAACAGCTTCGGAACATTTCCTCAACCAATAATGAATCACCCTTTTTTCATGCCGGGCGACCTGTAAATGGTCATGAAGTCTCTAAAAAAGGAGGTAAAAAGGGAGGATGAAATGCACAAAAGGCGGGCAGGAAAAACCGGAAGGAAGCAAATACTGTAATGGCTGTGTACAACCATTTTCACAAGGATTTTTCTGCCCCAAAGGAAGCGGCAACTGTTGAAGCTGATACGTCAGAGCGGTCAAAACAGACACGTGCGGAAAAAAATATGTTGCGAGAGGAGAAAAAGAAGAATCGTTACATGGCATTAATATGCAGCGCGTGGGGGATCGTGCTTATTGCGCTACTGGGGCTTCTCATAAGCAAATACAGCCCGGTCAGCAACGGTCGGAGCCAATCCGATAAGGCAGCGTCCCAATCCAGCGGACGGCTGGTCGTTATGGGTTGACGAGTTGCCGGCAGATGTCACCGATGAGCGATTTCAAATTGAAACACATAAGCTCTATCGTTCAAGGTCAAAAGAGACAACATCCTCTTCACAGGATACCATGGAGGGGTGGGAACTGAGCGGTTCTGCAACGGGAGACGGGAGCTTGGGCACTTGGAGCGAGTGGAGCACCGATGCTGTTTCGGCTTCCAGTGAACGCGAAGTTGAGACACAGGTACGTTACCGCTGCCGTGATAAGGAAACGACAACAAGTGGTTCCGACAGAATGAATGGATGGACACAATATGACGTTTCTTACTCGTGGGGAGATTACGGCGTATGGTCGAAATGGTCAACAAACTACGTATCTTCAAGCGATAGCTGCGAAGCTGAGTCAAAAACTCAGTATCGATACCGCGATATTTCGTATACTACGGCATACACCGACTGGAACAGCTGGAGTTCTTGGCAGGACACCGCCGTTTCGCCTGACGACCAGACGGAGATACAAACGCACCGTCTACGGATATTACTGGTATCAATGCCCCAATTGCGGTGCGCATATGCATGGTTGGGGCTTTACCTGTCCGACATGCGGCCGGTGGATGCGGAAAGGCAGAATTAAAGAGCGAGTATTGGCATACTATGTGGAGCACAACACCGCCCGGCAGCGTTGATTTTGGAGATTGGTATGGCACAACACATTATTATGCTTATGTAGACGGCGTACTTGTATTTCGATGGGACTATGGCAATCCCGCCCTAAAACGCAGTACCGCTATCGAACTCGCTCAACCTACCAGGAGCCCAGTTACAGCGGTTGGTCCAACTGGGGTGATACCTACTACAGCAGTTCATCCACCAGAGAGGTTGAGAGCAGAACAGTCTATCGTTGCCGTAACCGTTCTCAGCTTCCGACATACCATTTTTATCGTTGGGGCGCCTGGAGCGAGTGGTCAAGCAAAGAGGTTTCTTCCAGTAATGATCGAGAGGTTGAAACGACAACTTTTATCGCTACCGCGATAAAGAATATGCACCGGTATACTATTTTGTCCGTTGGTCGGACTGGAGTGAATGGAGCACAAATGTAATCACGCCAAGCGATTCTGTGGAAGTCGAAGAGAAAGAACAATATCGGTACAGGCCAGAATAATATTGGATACATTTACTGCCGCGAGATATACAATGCCGAGTGAGAAAAAACGAGATAAGAAAGGAAACTTAATATGATTTGTGCAAGATGCGGCATGAATGTATCGGAAAACAGCCAATATTGCCAATACTGCGGTACAAAGGTCGGGGCGCTGGCGGTATCGTCCCCCTCGGTAAAAAATACCTCGGGGAAGTTGAAGATCCGCATGAGCGGTAGTGCAAAAGAACCGTATTCCGGGAAGGATGCAGAAACGGGGGGCGTTTCTGCGCCCGCTTCTGCGGCGGCGAGTTTCCCCTATGATACACAAACAGGTTCTTTCCGTTCCACGAACTGTTCTCTATCCTCACGCACCCCACCCACACACCCCGCCCATACGCCAACAGGTATAACGGCTTACTTGCCCGCTGAAAGCTCTTACTTTGACGGCACGTTTCTCGGCTATCTGGGGGTTAATCTGGTCACTTCATTTTTCAGCCTGATCACTCTGGGATTGGCTCTCCCATGGCTATGGTGTTACAAACAGAGGTGGATCTCATGAGCACACCTGTATCAATGGCTACCGCTTGCATTTTGACGGAAGAGGCATTCAGCTCTTCGGAAAATGGCTGCTTTGGGTATTGCTGACGATTATCACTTTGACAGTCTTTGCGTTCTGGATTCCGATCCAACTCAAAAAGTGGGAGGTCAAGCACGTCTTCATCGGTGCTGCAGTCATTACCCCGCGTTGATATACCTTGGGAACCTCTGATTAAATCGGCAGCGGCGCTCAGCGGGTCTTTCGCCCCAACTTATCGGTTTGAAAATCTTGAAATACGTAAAATTCCTGCAATTTCAAGCCTCAATTTGGAACAAAATCCTCGCTGAGCGCTCTTGCAATTTAATCAGAGGTTCCCTTGATACCGTCGCTTTTTATCCCGGAGGATACTATTGGCAAGAGTCTCATAGGAAATGCATTTTGCGCGTTATATAAATGATAGCGCGTAATGTGGGCTTTTGATGGTATGCGCTGGATGGTGCGCTGACCAACCCAGACGCATGCTATATACTGGCTGCACAAAGTTAACACGCGTTGAAAAAGCTGCGGAAAAGGAAACTGCTTTTATATTGTACAAGACGAGGCGGATTTTTACAGGACAACGGAGACGAGAAATGTTTTATTGTAATATAAAGAATGGACGAGCGGCGTGTTCATCTGATTTGGAGACAACTGAGCGGGAACGGCCCAATCAGCAGAACGGCACGTTTATTGTGTCCGATAATCTCCCGTTTATTGATCGCAGGAAACATATGACGAAGAAACTGGAGGCACCACCTCAATTAGTGGTCAATTCCACGCCGGAACAAAGCCGTCTGCGGATTAATCTCGGAAAAAAGAAAAACTCAGCGCATCTTTCCCGTGTATCTAAGCAGGTTGTGCTTCGTGCAGATATCCATTCCAAAACTGTACCAGAGCGTGACGGAGCCGGAAAAAAGGAATTGATTCGAGATGTTCAAGTTGAAATTTTAAAGGGAGACTTGGTTGCGTTGCTCGGTGGCTCCGGTGCAGGAAAAACCACGGTAATGAATTGTTTGAATGGAATGGATCAGCGCGGCGTGACCGGGACAGTTTCTTTTTGCGGCCGTGATTTATATCAGAATTTTGATCAGATAAAACGGATGATTGGCAGTGTCCCGCAGCAAAATGAGTTGCACACGATGCTTTCGGTTGAAGAGGAGTTAAAGGAGGCTGCGGTGATTCGACTTCCGGCAGAAACCAAAAGCAAAGAGATTAAAAAAAGAGTCGATGACACCATACATACGTTGAAATTGGATGCGGTTCGAAAATCCAAGATCAGCAAGCTCAGCGGCGGAGAGCAAAAAGAGTGAATATCGGCATTGAACTGGTGGCAGATCGTCTGCTGCTTTGCTTGGATGAGCCGGATGCCGGCCTTGATCCCGCCTCAAAGCGTGAATTGTTTACGATACTGAGAGACCTTGCGCACAAACGAGATAAGAGCGTAATCGTAATCATTCATGATGTGGCAGAAATTGCTCTGTTCGATAAGGTTATCATGATGGCGAAGATTGACAATGTCGGGCGATTGGCTTTTTTCCGGCTCACCGCAGGATGCAAAACGTCATTTTGGCGTGGAGGATTTGCGGGACGCCTATACAATCATTGCACAAGAGCCAGAGCGATTTCTCTCGAAATAAAGGTGATTTAGTATGGAACAAGATGACAATTTTGGGTTTTATCCCGTAGACGAAATCTCTGAAAATCCTGATAGGATGGCGACAGGTGCTTTAAGAACCGATAACACATCGAATTTGCAGGTGTTTGAAACAACGCCAATGCTGCAGGATTGGGGAAACGGCCATGCCCCGACAATAACTGAAATCGGACGGATTTCACCATTACGGGAATGGATGCTTCTGATGAGACAGTATTTGCTGATGCTGATCAGCGCAAAAAGGACCTGATTATTTCAATCGCTTTTCCGGCTATTGCAGCGTTGATAACGGTGTGGATCGCTGGCGAGGACATGTTTAATCATTACGACGGCACAAAGTCCGCATGTTTTGTCTTGGTCAGCGCCGCAATTTGGGGGTGGCTTGTTCAACTCCATTCAAACGGTCGTAAAGGAACGTGCGAACATTCGACGTGATTTTATGGCAGGCCTACGGCTCAGAACCTATATCATGTCGCGTGCGTTTGTGCAACTGTTGATTTGCGCCGCGCAGAGTGCAATTCTTTGCGTGGGGATAATGGCGGTAAGCTGGTGCTATGGCAACGAATTACCCAATCAGGGGGCGCTGCTGGCCAGCCCCATTTTAGAATACTATATCAGTGTTCTGCTCTTGATGTATGCAGCCGATGCAATGGGATTGATGTTTTCTTGCATGTCCGTAAAGCGGAAACTGCAAGCGTTATGGCACCATATGTTTTGATCGTTCAGTTGATTTTTTCCGGTATCCTGTTTGATATGGATGGTGCTTCGGAACTGCTGTCGTATACTATGCTGAGCCGGTGGGGAATGGAAGCAATGGGCAGCACGAGCAATCTAAACGCCTTGCCGCTCAAGCTTCAAGAAGAGGTGCCGATACTTGTGCATGAAACGGAAGATATGTTTGAGCATACGGGAACGCATGTTGGCCTGACATGGCTTGCGCTCGGATTGTTTGCAATTGTATTTGTTCTTGTTGGATGTGTCATGCTGCGCCGCATGGCAACGGATAGCCGCTGAAGCAGAAAGCAATTGATAGAAACATTTGGAGTGGGCCTGTCAAAGGTAGTATCAAGGTTTATGCCGGAATTTGGTTTTGATATCTAGGGAAGCTCTGATTAAATCGCAAGAGCGTTCAGCGAGGGATTTTGTTCCAAATTGAGGTTTGAAAATTGCAGGAATCCTTTACGTATTTCAAGATTTTCAAACCGATCAGTTGGGGCAAAGACCCGCTGAACGCCGCTGCCGTTTTATTCAGAGGTTCCCTAGCAGAAATCTATTACAGGAGGCTTTCGCGTCCCCTGGTCACGTTCGGAAGGTCGGGGCGCAAAGGGTCAAGGATGGCGACAGCAATTTGACGCTTGGCTGCCCTCCGGTCTTGCAAAAGGGAGGCACAAAATGTACTGTTCAAAATGTGGCTATAAAATGAGAATTCCGCAGCCTTTTGTTTGGGCTGCGGACAGGTAATCACAGGAGCAAACACAGATTCGCCGTGGCGGCCAGCCGGAGATATTCTCTGCAAGGAGCAACAAGCTCTACCGGATAACCCCGTTCAGCCGGTATACGTGACAATGACCGACCAAAAGCGGCACAGCACCCGGTCAAGTGCTACCGAGTGCACGGCTGAAAGAAAGCGAAAGCCACGTCTCTTACAGATCGCACTGCCCGTCATCAGCATTCTGGGCGTTTTGACTATCGCCTTTTTGCTATTCGTTCCTTTCATCCTTGGTTTTCCATAGACAGTGGCGATTTGTGCTTTGATGAAATAATGTGGGAAATTTTTGACTTCGGTCTTTTTAAGGATTCTGTGACGCTGCCTCATGACAGCAACGGTTGGAATGGTAAAATTAATGGCAGCTTTCAAAACGAGATGGAGAAGTTCCGTGAATTCGAATATGACGGAACGGCGCGGGAATTATGTGAAAATAATCCATGGATCATCTATTGCTTATCTAAGTTCAATGCCCAAATCCACTGTAATGACTTCGACATCCTTAGAATGGACGGCGGCATGGAGCGAATCAGTGACGACAGCCCATACAATCAAAAAGATTATCAGTAAGGATCTGTTCAGCGGGGAATACAGAGAGTATGACGCGGTGTTTATTGAAACGTCGTATGTTGTGTTAAATAAGAACGGAGATGCTCTGTGCGGTTTTGACAACCCGTCAGATTTGATATACTGGGCGCAAACAGGAATTGCAAGTACGCTTTATTCAAAATACTGATGCGCCTTTTGCGCTGAATGGTCGTGCTCAATTTTACGGAGACGCGTTTTCCAGAAGCAACAAGTTTGATACCATAATCGGGTTCTTTTTGATTAGCAGAAATACGGCGTCTTTGAAATAAACGAAGCGTTGCTCTCACTTAAACAACTGTTTACGATATTAACGATACGTGTTAGGATTGGGAGGAAAGATGTTTTGTAGAAAATGCGGGAAAATGATTCAGGAAGATGACTTGTTTTGCTCCCAATGCGGCACGACAATAGTGGAAACACCTGCCTGTGCCTTAAACACCAGTGACTCAGAAGGCGTCTGGCTTCAAAAAGCGGGGAATCTCCAGCAAGAATCGTCCTCGCGTTCCGACGCGCTTATTCCATCTCTGGATCGTCCTGATGCAGCTAGGGAAAAACGAGAGCCAGATGAAACTCAAATGTGGTTTCATTCCCCGTCTGATATATTGCCTTCCAACAGTATGGGCGCATGTTCGGAATCATCGGCAATAAGAGATACCGACGATAGCGGCTCTGCTTTCATCAGACCGGAATATACTCCGAATAGGGAGCCAAGAGGAACCGCGAGTAATTCACCGAAAGAATTTTTGAGAGAAACGAGTAAGCCGACATCACCGAAGCCAAAAACGCCTGCGTTTGTCCCAACGACAGTCAATCAGCCAACGTGCGCAAAAGCACCTGCAAGAAAGAAGATTAGCAAAAAGGCGTGGATTATTATGGGAGCTGCCGCTGCAGCTCTAGTTGTCATATTGGCTGTTGCCATTCCTGTTATTTTGAAAAATGCGCCGGTATCCGAGACACAGATTACTTCCGATATGCGCAGATCAATTTCTCAATTTACGGATGAATCTTTTCTTTTGACAGTGTGAATATTTCAAAAAGGCAAACTGATACTTCGCGCAAAACAGATATCGTCTATTTGGAATGGACTGCCCATAATGGTGTCTGTAGCGTGAAAAACGAAGCAGTGATGACATACAGGTTATATAACGACGGCTGGCGGTTTGAGGATGTCGACTCAAGAAGGAGCAAAACTACAATCACTGCGTCTGACGTATCTTCCGATAGCGCAAGGTCTGAAGTAGAGTCAAGCTATATTTCGCAGAAATATGAAGGTGGAGATATATCAGAGGTATCTCATGATACAGATTTAACTGTTGGCGAGGATGTCTTCGTTTATAATTACAAGGTCTATTTTTATTACTGCACAAGGACTTACACAGCACGGGTAAAGTACAAGTTTTACAATACAAAGTGGGCGTATGACTCTATTGAATGGGATGATGGGGTTTCTGAGTGGGACATCGTCGGAGAATGGTCTTGCAGAACAGAGAATGCTCAAGTATGGGTGAAATTTCTTTCGTTTGAAGATTGCTCTGGGCAGGTGGAATATACACCGTTAAGTTCGATTATGATGGTTGGTATTATTACGGTGTTCAGAACTTCCATACAGACGAGCCAGTAAACGTATATGGTAGTAAACAAACAGATCTGGATCGAGATGAGTATCTTGAGATTGAGCTGCCAAGTAGAAATGCGAGCAGTGAGCATGCAGAGGCCGGGTACTTAAAGCTGTACCCAAGCAGAATGTATTGGAAATCGCTTCACGCAAAAGACAGTGTTTACGTGATGGAACGCAGTGACGGCGATACAAGCACCGCTCTTTTCGGAACTGTTCTTAACGGAAGACAATAGGTATTGGTATTGGCCGCTAGAGTACACCGATCCGGATGGGATTACTCATAGCGAGTGGTATGAATTTTCCAGTTACAAATCTCAATGGAATCATGATATTGAATCCTACATTCTTTGTGAACTTGATCGCCCGTATTCGACAATCTCTGGCACATATTTTTGCGATCCCAAAACGCCGAGCAATGTAGGTATTTCGCTGTACATTTATGCTGATGGTGTATGTGTTTATAAAGACGAGCATCTTCATCTCGGTGATGGAATACATACATTTGAAGCCAACATATCCGGAAAAAGCACTTTGCGAGTCTCGGTAATATGCGATGATACAGATTACTATTGCGTAACGGATGGGTCGGAGCCGACAATTATATTAGTCGATACATATTTAAACTAACGGAAGAAAGGGACGATGAACCAAAAGCTTAGCCGTTAATGTATAGGGAATCTACAAAAGCACTCAAATCCTGCGCCGGAAATCGCGTTGAGTTTGCAGCCGTTCTTTGGCTCTCAGGTGAGAGAATTGCAGTGCATAGGAAAGGCAGGTGTTAATCGAGTATTCTTCGCCCAAAAGAGCAACCAGGAAAGACTCGTAATTGAAAAGCAATGCCTGGCACTCTCCGAAAAGAAGAATATCCAAAGAGGAACCGTCCCAATATCGGTGCTCGATTTTATTTCGAATACCGATAAAAAGCGCAGATTTGCCACAACGGGGTCGGAAAGATTGGGATATGTTTTATTCATCTTCTGATATTCTTGGATGCATTCAGCAAGCTCCCAGGACTTCTTTTTCCCCGTCCATTTTTTTCTCTGGTTCTATAATAAATGTTGGGGTCAGGTGATGAGCCTGACCCCTTCGCTAGATAATGCACAATAAGTTGCGCAGATTAAAAAGAGCAAAAAAGGAGACATAGCTTGCAGGCTCTGGTAGAATGAAGTTACGACACACCATTCTGAAAGGAGACGGCAAACCATGTCCGAGAAAAATTGTACAACTGAACGAGGAAATTATCAAGGGGCAAATCAAGGAATTGGTTCGTGGCAGCGTAGAGGAAACTCTGAACGAGCTGCTGGAAAAGGAAGCGGAGTTCCTGACGCAGGCGGCGTGCTACGAGCGCAGCGAGGCCCGTCAGGGCTACCGCAGCGGTCACTATGACCGCAACCTCACAACGACCTCCGGCGACGTCACGCTCCACGTGCCGCGGCTCAAGGGCGTGTCCTTCGAGACGGCCATCATCGAGCGGTACCGTCGGCGCGAAAGCAGCGTGGAGGAAGCCCTCATCGAAATGTACCTAGCAGGCGTCTCTGTGCGCCGGGTGGAGGACATCACGGAGGATACCCTAGTGGGGCAGCAAGGTCTCGCCATCTACGATCAGTGAATTGAACAAGAAAGCTTATGTTCACATTGAGGATTGGCGGAATCGCCCTTTGCAGGGCGGGCACTATCCATATGTCTACGTGGACGGCATCTATCTGCGCCGCAACTGGGGCGGAGAGTACGAAAATGTGGCCATTCTGGTGGCAATTGCCGTGAATGAGGACGGTTTTGCGAGGTTTTGGGCGCTGCCGAGGTCATGAAGGAGGACAAAGCCAGCTGGGTCAGCTTCTTCCAATGGCTTCGCGGACGCGGCTTGGATGGCGTGAAGCTCATCGTCGGCGACAAGTGCATGGGGATGCTGGAGGCCGTGGGCGAGGTGTTTCCGGACGCCAAATACCAGCGCTGCACGGTGCATTTCTACCGCAATGTGTTCTCCGTTGTGCCCAAATCCAAGGCTAAAATTGTAGCGAAAATGCTCAAGGCGATCCACGCCCAGGAGAGCAAAAAGGCGTCCCGCGAGAAGGCAAAGACCGTGGTCTCCGAGCTGAGAGCAATGAAGCTGAAGGAGGCCGCCAGGAAGGTCGAGGACGGCATCGAGGAGACGCTGACCTACTGCGATTTTCCCGCCGAGCACTGGACGCGCATCCGCACCAACAACGCGATCGAGCGGCTGAACCGCGAGATCCGCCGCAGAACCCGCGTGGTGGGGACATTTCCTGACGGAAATTCCGCCCTGATGCTGGTCTGCGCGAGGCTGCGTCATGTGGCGGGCACCCAGTGGGGCTGCAAAAAATACATGAACATGAAGCACCTTGAGGTCACCGAGCAAGACCTGCTGGTCGGATGAGTGGCAGTCGGCTCGCGAAGCGTCAAGGGCAAGACAAGCGGCTGCCGCCGCCCTTGACCCTTTGCGCCCCGACCGCCCAAACGTAACCAAGGGGGCGCCGAAGCCCCCCTGTAATAGATTTCTGCCAGATACCAGAATCAAATTTGCGCATGAACCTTGACACTACCGAGTATCTAACAACGCTTGGGCAGTTGGATACTATGAGATTTACGGGTTCGGTGTTCCGCCTTACCAATTTGTTCAGCGTGGAGAAAGGAAAGTTAATAAATCGTTTCGTCTGCCTGCAGTGCTTCAATAAACTTACTGAAAAGGTCTTCCTCTTCTGGTGTGAGAGAAGATGGGGTTTCCAGACCAGCGCCTTTCAACTGTTCGAGAATTGATTTTTTCATTTTACGCAAAGCATTGTATAACTCGGAACGTGTAGCAAATTCAGTGTTATGAAATTTATTAGGAGGGTTGGAATACGAAAAACCAGGGTTATAAAACTTCACATCTCGATTCAAAAGTTCATTAAAAAACCTATTTTTCTTGGCGTATTCAAAAGGTGTTCCAGACAGCTTAAGCCACTGATTTTTAGTTGATTCGTATGCAAGCAACCAATGAGACGTCCACATCAGTAAGTTTGGACTGCCCTTTTCGTCTGTATCCTCGCTTCTAAGATAATTGTGAAGGTTTTTCCGTTGCTGGTGAATAGCAGCAACATTCTCCTGACCTGAGGAATGGACAATTTCTAGCATTATGATAATCGCAAGTTCATTCGTGGTCTTTAGGACTTTAGCAATATAGACTTGGGAGATAGAAACATCAAATACCTTAACAAACCAAACAGCCCAAATTAGCTCTTGCTCTCTATTCAAAAGTATGCTTTCATCGATGACATTATAGATTGCGCGCTTTAATGCATTAATCTTTATTAAATCCTTGTTGTTCCAAAAAATATCTACAATTCGGTTAGATAGAGATGGAAAACGAGTCCATAAATTTATCAATCTGGATTGTATTGCAGGCCAACTGTTTTTTGTGTAATGATGATAAGAAATCACTTTAAGACCGTACTTTAGAATCGCTATATCCTTGCTTTTATTATATTCAATAATCAATTTTGTAAGAAACATATCAGGCTGGAGATGTATATACTGCTTAATCTCTTCAACCCATGGATTGCCATACAAAAAGGGACCTTCGGTAATTCTAATTTTGTTTTCGTTGAAGCTCAGTTCATATTGCGCAAGACAAGTCATAATGTATGAAATGATTTCTTGAATCTGAGAACTTTTCGATACATAAATGTAGTAATCGTCAACAAAGCGGCAGCAAGAAATTTCAGGAAATTTCTTGCTTATTTGTTCATCTACGGAGCATAAGATGATTTCGGAGATAATGCGAGAAACAGCATTGCCTACAAGAATTCCATTCGTTTGGTCGTAGTTTAATGCTCGCATTAATTTATCCAGCTGATTGCCGAGTAATGTCATGTCGTTGCGGCGCTTTTTGCAACTGCAATACCATGCACAACCCAAGGGATACAGTGTGTATATATGTTATCAAAGAAAGCATTAATATCTAAACGTATTTCATATCGATTTTCTTGGAATAAGCACTCAATTTCACGTTTAGTATCTAAAACGGTATTTGAACGTTTAGCATATGGCTGCTCCTGCCTGGGCTGACGATCAATTGGAGCGGTCAGCGAATACTTGCTTTTCTCAAGTATCGCTTTTATATGAGGCTCATTTTTACAATAAAATCAACGGCCTTACAATAATGATATGGATTTGGCAAGGCGAATTTTCTACGTGAAGATTCTGACTTGTAGCCACTATATGTAAGCGGGATTGAATAGCCATGGCCAAATGAATTTGATGTCGCAATGGCAAGCGTTGCATTTGCTGCTAAATCATCAGTGCTGAAACAAGGTGGTAATTCAGCGGGAAATACTTCGTTTCGAAGTAAATTCTCTGTATTAAACATAAATGTGTCCTCCTTGCCAGAATAGGCGTAACACACGGAAATTATTCTTGACAGTGATTTAGGTAGTACTATCGAACCGAATCATAATCGTGAATATTTTGAGAGTTCTGCGATATCATGGATAAGTTGTTCAAATGACTCTTTGGTTCAAAACCGAGGATGAATCCTTCCGTGCATAACGCTGTTTCGTCCATTTTCATCAATAGATATTTGTGCATACTTAAAGTGCCGTTTGGCTTTCTTTAGTCGCTAATGCAATTAGAGCCATGCCAACGCTAACCGTCACAGGCAGTTTGTCACGATCAAACAGAGGTAATTCGTAATCCGATGTTGTTGTACGGATCTTTCTTCCAAATAGGAAAGCAAATGGGGTGAGAATGGAGTACGATTTAGGGAACTTCTTATAGATACTTTGGGCCAAATACCAGTCTGGCGTCCAGTTCCACATATGCGCATAATCTAATATCAAATCAAAATCATCAAACACAGACATGCTTTTTCACCCCATATGCTAAAGTGAAACGGACATATAGTGAAAACTGTACGGCTGCCTTGATGGCACAAAGTCTTATTATTAATTATACCGCAATTCGGCAAAAATTACAATATTAAGCCTGCACTTGTCGAAATTATATGTTAAGAATAACAAGTTCAATGTTTGCGCCGCAAAAGACAAAGAATAAGAAAAATCCCTCTGAAATCGCTGATTTCAGAGGGATTTTGGTGCGGATGTTCATAACCAACCTAAAATCCATGTTGAAAATCCGGCTGAAAGCTCACATATTTCCCCGTACATTTGCCGATTTACTTCCTCTTTGCTATGATTATAATACAAAACATTAAGGAGGCAGTTTTTATGGAAAAGTATATTGCAGACGAGCGCACGGGACTGAGATATGAGTTGGTCGGTGATTATTACATTATCGCCGGGGATGATGAGTCGGAGGAAGAACAGAAGCCAATCGGAATATGGGGGGCAGCGGCATCACCGCTATCTCAAAGGAACATCGCCGTGTGCGCTATGCCAATCTGCTGACCAGCGGCAAAATGAACGCCTATCTCGCAGATATTGACCGGCAGGCGGAAGAACTTTTTCTCCGGCTGGTAAAGCAAATGGCAGATGCAGATGGCATTACAGAAAACTGAAAGCTTGCGACCAAAATGAAATGGGTCAGGCAGATGAACAGCATTCGAAACCGTGCGACTGAAATTGTAAATAGTGAACTAATACTCATATAAAATCAGGGGAGATACCTGTGAAAAGGTATCTCCCTTTGTGATTTGTATTGCGGTTTAGAAATGGTCGCTACTTATTGCACACATATGCTTTTGCCCGAAGCCCACAGAAATGAGGCTACTTCGCTCCCGTCAAGCCTATACTAAACAGGTTTGCTTATGGGATTTAGCACAGATTATTTGTATTGCTTTCATTATTCAGGTAGCATGGGCTATCTGATTTTTTTGTTGCCATAGCGTTGCCACAACATTAAGCCCGTTCAGATAGATTTCTCTCTAACAATGTCCTTGATATATCTGGAAGGATATTGAGTTTTTATATCTCCCCAGGGCATACGTTTTCTCGCTGGATATGTCATATAACATAGTCTTTTTGCTCTTGTGACGGCAACATACATATTATTCATTTCTTGCGAAAGCTGAGAACCACCAGTTTTTACCGCTCTGTAGTCCGGAAAAGTTCCCTCGCTCAACCCAATAATAAAGACAACATCGAATTGTAAACCTTTTTGACATGTGGGCTGTCAAAAGGGCAATACCGTTGTTATCTTCAATCTCTCTTGTCTTACCCAAAGAAATCTGATTCCTAAAAGATGTTAGTGTGGGATTCTCCTTAGGAACAAACATGCAATACCTACTCCAATGGTTACGCCATTGTTGAATATCCATAGAAATAAGGTAACGCTCATCATCATCGAATGAGGGCAAAATGTTCTCTATGCAATTCAAAGCTGTGCTAAAATTCAAAACCTCTTTATTTAATATTTCCAATGCAGGAACCATACTCTCATAAGCCGTTTTTGTTAGCACTTCTCTTAGAATAGATATTCCATCTTCATTTTCGTAGTATTGTAAGAAAATCCAACCATGCTCTTAAGCTGCGAAAGATGAATATAGTCTCTTCTGTTGATAAGTATTCGGATAGCGAGTCCAAATACTCTCATATAATCGGATTCGTTATCAATTCCTGTTGAATTCTTCTTAAAAGAAAATGGAATATTACGAGCAGATAACTCTTTTTTTTCCAAATAAGAAAAAACATATCTGTTTCTGGCAATAACGGCCATTCTGTTCAAAGAAAGTTGACCTTCGACATCGGAATGCCCATTTTGAATTAGTTCTTCAATCTTATCTGCTACGACACTTGCTTCCAGCACTCTCGTCTGCTAATTTTATAGCTAATAGTTCGCCTTCGTATACATAATTTGTAACACTATCATAATGTTCCAAGTGATTAGCAAATTCTACTATCCGTTTGGCAGAACGATAGTTATCGTTAACTTATAAATAACAGGCGAAAAAATCCGAAACAAAAAAAATTTCGTCATGAAATCACTATCAGAACCATTAAAACCATATATGGATTGATTAGCATCGCCCACCATCATCACATTGTTGAAGCTATCGCCACATAATGCCTTGATTACTTGGTATTGGGCAAAATTAAGATCTTGTGCTTCGTCGATACAAATATAACGATAGAGTGAGTTATATACACGAACAGCACTCGGATTTTCAGTCAATATCCGATATGCAAAAAACAGAATATCGTCAAAATCCATAGCATTTTGATCAATGAGCTTTCGAGCGTACTCTGAATATATCAACGGAAATGGAGCATTAATGTTACAATTTTCAGGCAAAACAAATCTTTTTTCTGTTCGCTGATTAACTGCAACATGCGTTGCATAATCTGATTTTTATCTTGTTGCCTTGCAAGAAAGTCTTTTAACTGTTGGTTTTCCAAAAAACATCTTTGAGGACAGTTTTTCGATCGTCTTCGCTCTCAAACAAAACCATATCCGAATTTAATCCAATCAAGTTCCCCCTGGATTGAACTAAATCCAAACAAAAAGAGTGTATTGTCCCTGCGGTGACTCTATCAAGTTGCTCCTCAAAGGCACGATCCTCAGACAAGCGATCCTTCATTTCGTCAGCAGCCAAATTGCTAAAGGTCAGAGCCAAAACCTTTCCTCGTTTGCTCGAAGATAACAAGTGTTTAATTCGCTCAATCAAGACTCTGGTTTTCCACTACCGGGACCTGCTTCAACCAAAAGCGCACCATCTTTATGATTGACTATTTGTAGTTGTTTCTGTGATAGCTGCATCACACGGTTCTCCTTCATTACTCACGATAAAACTCATTGCATCCAGTAAGGACTTTATTTTGGGAGGAATCCGACGGTTTTCATCTGAAATAGATACAATTTTTTCAGCAACTTCCGTAGCGTACTTAGCCTTAGCTTGTTTTGCTGTACAACAATCGTAGATAGCCTGACGGTATCCTTCATCGCCAGAGTAATTTCGTATTATATCCCTATATATTGGTTGATGGCAAGTCGGGCATTCTGGTTGATCTCTGTTTTTTCTCTACCAGCAGATGTGTGGTCGCGTTTATGAATATAGTTGTTTACGAACTCAGGGTCACCTTCATACTCACAAATAGCACTAACTATTTCTGCTTCATATCCACTATTTAGCAAATGCCGTTCATAGTCTTCACCATTATCGAGAATAATTACATTTGGAAATGTTTGTATGTCTGCGTTGAAAACATCTCTAATCGCTTTTGTGACAGTCTTAATAGTTTGAGTTTCTCCGTCACTAAAAAATGAACCAGTTGATATTGAAATCTTTTATTAAGCTAAGAAACGTTTTATAGTTCTGTCCGCCAATGCCTATAATGCTGATACCGCAAAAGAAGGCTCAATATCAAATTTCTCTCTGAAAAATATAGGCAGTGCCTGTTCTTCTGTGACTCCCTCACATAGTACAATAGCTTTGGAGAATAAAAAGCTCACCTCGCGAAGAGATTACTTCACGCCTTATTCGGTTTTTCTCATCCTGAGTATAATTCCCAGCATCAAAGTTGTGTGCCGTTGTTCTTCCATTGGTCTTTTCAAAATGAATTAAGTTTTCCAAATTGGCTTGTGAAACAACGCTTGGCGAGTGCGTGCTTATAATCTTTTGACCAGAAAAATTACATAATTGAGAATATAACTTTTGTTGTGCTTGTGGATGCAAATGCGCCTCTGGCTCTTCCATCGTTAGCATAATATATGATTCGGACTCAGGATCGTCTTCAATTAAACGTTGTTTTTCCCAATCAACATATGCACCTAAAGTAAGGAAAGAGATCCAACTACGCGTCCCCATTCCGTGTTGTGATACCGACAATCTAGCTGCATTACCATCCCTAAAAACGACATCCATTCCCTTGTGTAGATCCGTCATTTTACGTGCCAGAGGTTCAATTTGGATGGCGCCATCGGCCGCCCCAACTGTTGCTGCAATTGCCGAGATCCTTGTTGCCGTCTGACTTAAAGCCGGTATACTATCCACAATTTGAGAGTTGACATCATTTAGTTGCCTCTCAATTTCCAGAACTTTTTCTTGAGGTAAATCCACTCTTGACGTGGCACGTCCAAAATATGACTTTCTGTCCTTAATGTCATCTACCACATCTCTTTGAGCATCCATATAGAAAGCAGAAATGTAAGTATTCATATCACCAGTAAATGCTTTACGACGGTTAACGCTTGCAGAAGAAATGCTGTCTCCCCAGTCAGTTATTTGCTTGCGAACAACTATGTAATCATTTCTTAAAGCATCATATTGCAATATGGTACGGATACCGACGTAGTCTCCAAGGGGATCTCCGGTTGTAATCCACTCTTCTGTAAAAACTCCGATCCAAAAATCCGAGAAGTTACTCACGGCGTTGTTAGCATCATCTACAGGACGGAGCATAATATCAATAGTTGCACATTTAGTATTATCTAGGACTTCATCCTTATCAACATATATATCGTCCGAAGAAATCGTTCTGTTTTGGCCTAACGCAACATTCCTTTGAGGAAGTTCGATTTTCCACAATTATTAGCTCCAATTACTACATTTATCATTGATAATGTCAACTCAAGGTTTTTAATTGAACGGAAGTTTTCAATTCTGACTTTGAAAATTGAAATCCCCATATGGATAATCCAGTCCTTTCGCTGTGTTATTCTATTAACAAGTCTCCTGTTTCAAACGCAGAGGGATAAGTAAGTGACATCATACGATTTTTGAATACCACAACATACGCAAACACAGTTCCTTCACCAGAAGCGGTCGTGCAGTAGCGTTTTTCCATCTGCGCAAAAAGCTAATCTCGTTTGGCAATGAATGCAAATACGGCACCTCGAATGTCTTTGTGTGACAATTGGGGGAAGTTTGCTTCGAGTGCAACAACTTGTCCGTCACCAAAGGCTGCATGATGAACAACGGCACCTGCGGGACAAGTGGTATATCTTTTTTTTGGTAAAACCGTTGCATCAATGTACTGCTTCCATGCAGGTGCCTCCAGTATATCCCGCCTTGACTCGCATTTAAGGATTAAATCTCTAAGCTGTTCAGGATTTGCCTTTTCTGCCTCAAACATTGCGACAAAATACTTCTGGAATTGTGCCAATGTCAAAGGTACGATGTCCAGACGTTGCTTTACATCTCCCTTTGCATACCAAATGCCATGTCGAAATGTCTCGGCAGTGTTAGTGTCAATACGCACTGCAATAAACATTCCGTAGACAGGCTTAGCATACTTTAGAACTGCATCCGAAACATGGCGGCGAACGGGCTCACCCTCCATAGCTTCTTGACGAGAGGACGTAGACATAGTGACTTCGGTTAGAATGGTGAAATCATTAAACTCGCAGTACAGATCACCCTTGCCGCCGCCCGCTGCTGAAACTGGCATAAAATCAGAATCCAATTTGAAACCACGGACTTCATAAGGCTTATTAACCATGTGATCAATGGCTAAAGCAGCTCGCCAAAGCGTCCACTCAAGGTAGGCAGGAGTTTCGTCCTTAGGTACCTCAATGGCGTTATCTTCGTCATATACCAGCTTGCCCCCGCCTCTAATCAGCAGAGTCATGTAGTCTCTGATTTCCTGCCACTGGTTGCACTGATCATTTGCATATTGAATTTCATCTGTTTGAGCAAGAATATTCTCAAGCCGCTGTCGCGCAATATTAATTTCTGCAGCAGTGCTTAGTGGGAGATCAGAAATATCAAACAAGATATGCCGCTCTCGCATTTGTTTAATCAGATCGTCAAGCAAAGACTTGGCAATATCTGCGTTATCAGTAGGCAGAGGAGCACCGTTGCAGAGTGTTTTATACTGCTCCATTATCGGCACGGCACTTGCAGTTGCTTTTGCAAGTTTTTCTGCCAACACATGCTTTGTCGGGACAATAATAAGCCCTCTGCCTTTTCTTTGGAAAATTCAGAAATACGGAGATACCGCATATTCATATCGCTATAATCTAAGAAATTATCAGGCTTCTTGTCGTAATTTTCGCCTCTGGCTGCAATTTCTTTCTTATCAAAAGAGCGCTTGGCAGGGGCAGTAGCTCTTCGTTGACGCAGATCAAGAATCCTATCAACAACCTCATCCACATTATACTGGGATTAGTGGTATGTCCCCACAGTGCGAATTCGATTCTGCTCAATTCAGAAGAACCGGTTCGCCGCTCAAGTTCCAGCATGACTGCCAGGAGCCATCTTAACGGAGAAAAATAGTGCATACCATCAGGCATTGGATATTGTTCAACGCTCATTGAACGAAGAAAGCACTCTTGCACTGCGGGATATGTGTCTGCTTTCAGGAAGGTTCTGCCAAATGGCGTGATTTCATCAAGCGGTCCTAACTCTTCCTGCTTACCATCTTTTTTCTTGAGCTGGGGATAAATAAAACCCGTTTCTGGAAAACATCAAGCGCCACTTTCGTGCGTGACTTCCGGATTCGTCCTTTCCATTTTCATTTTGGATGATGCCTTTTTCATTTAAGAGACGCATGAAGGCAACTTCATTTTCATCTCTTAGATTTCCCAACAAGGGTGAGTTTGCAAATATGGCGAAACCATCTTGAATACGATTTGGATTGCGCAGACCCCGGTATTACCGACAAGCCAAATTTCTATCTTCGCTCATGCTGTGCCTCCGATCAATACCCAACAAAAAGGTATTCCTGTACCGAATTCTATGCGTTTTGGCATCACTCTGATTTCCGAAAGAATACTTGTAATCTACCGGAACAACTTCAACATGTTTTCTTGTACTTCGCCATGATTGCCACCATTTCATCTTGCGTGGGAAGACTATTTGAAGAATAGGAAACGATTAAAACACTATTTGCAAATTTCTTGAATAGTCGGTCAAACGCTTCTGCTGCGCCTTTCCTTGTTGAAAATGGGGTTGGATAGGATTTGAATTTCTTCGTCTGCGTATGCTCCTGAATTTCTACGCCTTTCCAATCTCGGGCAAGTCCCCTCCACAAAATGATACCGGCGCACATACTCATTATCGGAGAGCGGTGAATAGTATGGGGGGTCTATGTACACCAAATCAGCCTGTTCAATGCGGAGATCCATTGCATCACCATTTCGTGACTTATTCGGCTTTCCATTGTCAAAGACGGCTTTATTTACTGCGTCAACTGCTTCGAGAAATTGCTGGGCGAGTGTCTTTTGCAAATCTTTTTCGTCCATCATCATAACGGATTCCCAGTGTATGTAAAGATACCGCGAGGACGCTTTTTGGTACAGGCGCGAATCAATGCTGTCATTGCAATCGCGCGCTTGTATTGGTCGTGTATTCCTGCAATATTGGTGCGAAGGGTATCAATGAGATCATTCTCATCATCCGTATAGTACAAATCCTTAAATGTGCTTGCAACAAAATGATCGGATTCCTTGTGCGTAACCAGCAGACTCTTTGCCTCATTGAGCGGCAGGGTAACATTATTGTTCTCGACCATTGCTTTTGTAAAAGTTGCTGACATGGACATATAATCATTGCTAATTACCGTTTTGCCTTGGGCCTTGAACATATACCCGACAATGCCAGAACCAGAGAATAAATCTACTACTGTTTCTGCTTGGAACTGAGAAGCAACCGACCATATCTCAGGCAACAGTTTGCTCTTTGAACCCATAAACCGTGTAGGAGGATATGCAGAAACCTGTTCCGGTAAAGGCTTAGGGGCAAGTTTGATAAGAAAGTGCTGCTTTGGTGGAACGGTTACAATCACGTCCTCGCCTTTTCGTGTACTTCCGTTGCAGGAAATGTGGCGCTTCGTTTGGATAACATCAATTTTAAACGGAGCATATAATTCATGCACAAGAGGATGGTTTGAGTTTGTCAGGATGACGTGACAGCCTTTTCGTGCAAACGCATGACTTGTTTTGCAAGTTCAACATGATCTTCTTCATAGAATTGTTCTTTAGTGTATCTCTTAAAATCCGAATACTCGGAAATCGGGAGATATGGAGGATCTAAGAAAATGAAATCACCCGGCTGAGCATAATGCTCCAGAACAAGGAAATAGTCTCCACAGACAATATCAGCTTTCCGCAAAGCCTGTGACGCCGCATGAAGCGCTTCGGTGTCACATATTTTGGATTCTTGTACTTTCCGTATGGTACATTAAATTGCCCTTTTTATTGACACGATAAAGTCCATTGTAGCATGTCCGGTTGAGATAAATCGTCCTTGCGGCAGCTTCTGCCTTGGGCAAAGTCTCCCAATCTAAACTGCGTACAGAATAAAACATTTCACTTGTATTTTGGTATTTCTCAAGGTAGCTGATCACATTGTCCACGTGGTCTGCTACTTGACGATACATATTGATTAGCTCGGGGTTACTATCTGCAATGACAGCATTTTCAGGCTGCAATGCAAAAAACAAGGCACCGCCACCGAAAAAAGGTTCAATGTAACGTCCATAGGAAGAAGGAACCTTTGGAAACAGTTCTCCCAGCATTTGAGTCTTGCCGCCTGCCCACTTGAGAATCGGTTTGGCGGCTATTGTAGAAATCTGTGCTGCTGTATTACTTTGCATTATGCCGCCTCCTTTCAGGCTTTGACCTCGGGTGTAAGTTCCATTATATCACCAATATCGCATTGCAAAGCGGTACAAATCTTCACAAGAACATCGGTTGTAACATTTTCATTTTTACCGAGCTTTGCCATTGATGCATGGCTGATGCCTGCTGCTGCGCAAAGGTCCTTTTTCTTCATATCCTTATCAATTAGCAGCTTCCATAATTTCTTGTAACTTACAGCCATGTCCTTCACTCCAACAGTAAATTGAATTCATATTTTAATGAGTAAAAATCAGCTTTTGCTGAACTTGTTATCAGTATATCATACTTTGTATCAGAGAACAAGTACGTAATTACCAATATTTCTTGCTTACAAACAATGTCCATAGGAGCTTGACGGCTCCTATGGACATTAGCAGATAAATCACTTGTTTCCGGTTTTGTCTCGCCCTTTCAATCCATTCTTCTTGGCAAGCTCGCTTGCTGCGTGACGGCGCTCATCCGAATACGGTGCAGTCAGACGGACAGCGAATCGTCTGCGGTCGATCTCGAAAGTCAGCCCACCCTGTTCATCATCGTCGGTTTGCCTGCACAGGTCGGGATGCTCTGCCGCGTACTGTGCCAGCCGCTTTTTGAGCGCGGTATTGTGCGTTTGAATTTCGACGGTGCTGCTGGCTTCATCAAAATAGATGCAGGTCGTTTTCTGCCGTTTGGTCAGTCCGGTTTTCATATTGCCTCCATTTCTGCCTGCCCTGCAAAAACAGGCGCGTTTTCAAGATTTTTTGTCAGCTCTACACCTGCAAAAACAGGCTGATTTTTTGAACGGAGAGCGCCCAAATGATACGCTTGTTCGATCTGGACGCTCTCATTCGATAAAACCCGTTTTTTCTCAGCTCAACATGGTATCAGCGGGCATCATCGCGCGTTGCCACTTTTTCTCTGTGCGGACGGAAGAAATGCCAGAGGTTATTGTGCTGGATCACATCCTCGTAGCGTTGAACTTTTCCGTGAAGCTCTGCGTTTTCGCGTTCCAAGTCCGATGTGCGGAGCTTGCTGCGAACGGATTTGTACTCGGAAAGCTCCTGCTTCAAACCGGCGATCTCTGCCTTGTGTTGACTATCCTAATTGTAAAATTTCTATGAATTAAGCTAATATGCTTAGCTTACAACTATTGTACTATCCATATGAGTTTAAGTCAAGCCGGTTTGCAGGAAAATATTAAATAAATTTGCTTAGATTTTTCTTGACGAAATTAAACATATCTGCTATACTCATTTTCGAAGACAACCGACACAGGAGATGGCTATTATGGCGATTGGTGAACGCATCCACTTTTTCCGCACGATGCGGGGCATGACGCAGAAATACCTTGGCATGGCGCTGGGTTTTCCGGAGAAATCCGCAGATGTCCGCCTTGCGCAGTACGAGAATGGTTCCAGGACGCCCAAAGCGGACGTGACCGCTGCGCTGGCGCAGGTGCTTGACGTTTCGCCCAAGGCGCTGGACGTACCGGACATTGACTCCTATACAGGGCTGATGCACACGCTGTTCACGCTGGAAGACCGCTACGGTCTATATGTTGATGAGATGGACGGCGAAATTTGCCTAAAAGTCAATGTTCGAAAGAGCAAGGACGCTGCCCAGCTGCACGAGATGCTCTGTGCCTGGCGGCAGGCCGCAGCCATGCTGGAGGCGGGTGATAACTCCAAAGAGGATTACGACAAATGGCGCTACCATTACCCGGAGTTTGACGCTACCCAGAAACGGGCAAAGGTCATGTCTCAGAGACTGAGCGATCTGCTGGTTGAAGCACTGAAATCTCCTGATATTTCTGAGGAGTGATATCATGGCGAGTACAATGTTTGAATCAACATATGCAGCCTATCAGAGATAACAAAAACGTTTGATATTATTTGGGCGCTTGATGCAGGCCTTTGGAATCTGAGAACTGGTGCCCAAAAATTTTACTCGGAACATCCTAACGCTACCGAAAGTCAAGCAAAAGATGAACTTATTTACGGATTGCAGATTCATGGAATTAACTTAAAGCGAATCGCTAATGAATTGACCTGGGAATATGAAGAGCAATATATTTCAGAACTTTTACTTACGTATGGAATTGGAATTTTTGATAGTTGGGTCGATAATTTTGTTGATACAGTTCTCTTGAATGTTTCTAATAATAAAAGAGATACTATCAAATCCGATTTGAAAAAAGGTGAATTTCAATCATTTGACAATGCCTTGGCTGCACAGCCTGCCTCTACTTTGATTGGGTGTTTTCATATTTCAGCCAACCGACAAGACGCATATATTGACAATCTTAGGCTTATTTATAAATACTTCAAAAGTTGCAGAAACTGCTGCGCACATGGAAATCACGAATTCACAAAGGTCGCTGAAGATAATTACAGTTTGATTAAAAACCTAAAAAAAGAAGACTGTGGAATTAAAGAAGTTCCTAAGATAGTTGAAACGATAAAAGGGATGCCTGTAAAACTGATTTTGAGAGGTGTAGTAGGTTTCTTTGATGTTTTAATCCGGATAATTAAACACTACGATATCGTGGTATCTGATAAAATCGCTGTGGATGAAGAATTGAAAAAAAGGTGGGTCACTATCCCATATCAGCCAATACCAGTTGAGGTACAAAAAGAATCACGCAGGCTCGCTACGAAAAGAAAAGAAACTATTCCATTCGTTTTCATCTCAAATCTGTACATATGTATGCACCTTATGTGAATAAAACTGACGATGTATACTTGTTTTTATCAAACAACTTGCTGATAGTATAAGAAAAGAGCTAACCGGTTTAACAAAACTAGGTAGCTCTTTTCTTGTGAATAATGAAATTCTGTTGCCAAAACGTTGCCACGAGCGGCATCAAGGCTCAAAAAGTTCAGTGTTTACGGGCTTTTTCGACCTCTGAAATCATTCCCACTCGATGATGTTCTGACCAAACCGCAGGCAGGATCGACCACTTGCACGGAACAAAGTAACGCAAAACAGCCCGAACAGTCAACTGTCCGGGCTATCTGCCTCGCAGAGCGCACATACTCCCCGTTAGGATGGTATAAGTGCGCCTTTTGTTCCAACGGGATATTATGCAGCGTTACTCTCAAACGAACGTATTCCTGCTAAGAACTCATCCATGTAAACAAACAGCTCATCTTTGCGGGTTACGATTTCTTTAACAGCCTTTTCGTTAATTCCATGGGTGATTTCATCCCTAAGTTTCTTCACGGTCTTTCCTTTTTGGGGAAGAAGATCCAAATAGTTCTTTTAGTAATGTTCGCTCAAAGGTATATCCAGCAAAATCTAATGCATGAGGAACTTGCGTCATATACACCTTTAGATAAGCGGAGGCTGGCTTTACTTTACGCTTTTGGTGCTCTGCAAGAATGACCTTATACACAGATTCGCAGATGTTGAACTTGTTTTTTGAATATATCCAATAACTGGACTGTACCTTGATCTGACAAACAAGCCTCCAAACGTTCAAGTTCTGTTTTTTGCATTGTTGCGAAGAATTTGTTTCTCCTGCTCGGTTATTTTCGAGCACTCATGGCTTACCAAACCTTATCCTCGTAAGGCGTATCTTCAACACCGTCGGCTTTCAGATTTGCCACCATGCGGTCGAGCTTGCCCTTCCACATTTTCTTGAACCACTCGGTATGTCCGAACCACTTTACAAGAGTGGGGCTAATTGCGTAGTAGGTATGAATGAATGCACGACCATACCAAGTCTCTGCACGGGTGTAGTCACGGAAGCGGCGCAGTGTCCAAACCTGGGGACAATCGTAAGAGCCATAAACTGTGGTAGCCACATAGCATCCGCCGCTTGAAGAACTTGAAGTGCCTGATGATGAATACCCGACGCCAAAATCACTGTTAGAATTTTTACTCGCGACAGTGATGTAGATGCTCGGAAATCCTGAGTATTGTGGCCTCGTGAATGAGTAGTTGCCCTGATATTTTTGTATTTTGGCAACATATGAATTTTTCATGGTTGAGTATCGTGCGGCATGGTTATCAAATATTGCATATGAATTTTTCCATATATCAATTCCAGATTTCCATAGTTCACATGCGGTCTTCATCATTAATGTATCGGTTTTATAATCTTGCTCTATTAAGTTCCCACATGCAAATAAAGCATCAGATGCTGCAAGTGCGCGACTGGTATACTCTGCCATAAGGTCTACTCTGCTGTCACCGCCGGCATTGCTCCATAACTTGACGAAAGTCGATTTTGAAGAACTTTCGAGTAACGAGCAAATCAATGTAACTCTGACAGACACCTCCCTAATATGCGCTTTTTTCTCTTCATCGCTATCTGAGCTAATTCTGATAAGTTCAAAAACGTTCTCGAGGCAGTTTTTAACTGAATTAGCAGCTGATTGAATGTACATTACACGCGTCTGAGCAGCTCTAAAATAGACATTATAGAAACACGCTTCCCAGCTTCTGGGATCTTCTTGCTTAATTAAATCGTAATACTTTACAGCATTTTCTGCATCATTGCTGTCTTTTGCCTGCCTAGCGAGGGTATATAAATTGCGCAATTTCTCAGAATTGTCAATTTTAACAGTGCCTTCAACCATCAGCTTTTTGGCTTCATCTACGGTGTACTTTGTTCCGCAATTCTGACAAACGAACATTCCGTCCTGCTTCAATAAATCCGTACTCCCGCACATTTCGCAAGTTAGTTGCTTCATTTTTCTTGTTCCTTTCTTTTTTTAATAGAGCGTTATATCTAATAAATCCTTTCCAATTATCTTGATTTCCTTGAATCTTGAGTCCTCTTTTTAGAAGTTTTGCACAAATATGAGTTCCATCACTCGTGGCATTAAAGCCAAAATCGCTGGGACGCATATACGCCTGTCGGTCATAGTTATTGCTTGCTTTACGACTTGCTTCCTCATAGAACCTCTCAATTTTATCTGTATACATAAGCAAACCCCTTACTTCAAAATTTTGATTTTTCTATTTCGCTCGCCTAAAAGCGAATTGAGTTCATTAATAATTTTTGTTTTATCTGTAGCGGCTTTCAGTTCAGCGATTTTCTCCGTAATCCGGTTTTCAATATCCGCCAACTGCTCGTCACTCATAGGATCGGAATAGCGTATTTTCTCCGCCAGCTGCGTCAACGATGATTTTGTTGCGGTATCTGTCTCAGCGCCGGCCAGTAGTTCGACATCCGCTTGCAGTTGCTTGATATAGAAAGTCTTTTCCCGCACCTTTGCAGATACACGCTCAATCTCGCTTCGGCCAACATCCGAAGCAATCATACAGGCGGCAGATACGCCTGCAATCACTGCACAGGCAATGACTGCGCTCCAAATCGGGAGTGTGGGGATAGACAGAAATACGAAGAGAGCAATGATCTGAACTACAAGATATATAACACCGATGTGAAGGACCGGCAAACCAAGAAACTTGCTTTTCAAGGATTCGCTGCATCCAAGAGCTGCTTTCCAAATGATAATCTGGGCGGCAAATGCGATCACGGTAAATGCGTAAGAAATCCAAAATGCTGCTGTTTTTGCCGTGGGAACAGTAAACGCAATTACGCCGACCAAGATGAACAGGATGCCAAGAATGAGATAGCCCTTTGAACTATTCTTTTTCATCGTCAGCCCTCCCTCTTTGCGCCGCACTTGGGACAGAACTTACCAGGTTTTGTGAACTTAAAGCCGCATTTTGCACAGGTGTCAGAAGCCGCCTGCGGCGCACCGCATTCATCGCAGAATGCTGCACCGGGCGTCAACTCAGCTCCACACTGATCGCAGAAGCGGTTTGCCGCCGTTTGCGGTTGCATCGTTATTCCAGAAAATGCGTCAGACACGGCTCCACCAACCATGCCGCCTACCGTGCCACCAACGCCAGCCTTCATTCCCAGTCCGATGCCCATATTGGAAAACAGTCCTGCGCCTTCATTTTTGACAGCATCCTGCGCCACATCAAATCCACGCTCCTGCTGATAGGTGTAGCCCTCCTGCATCCGCTTGGTTGCCTGTGCCTGAGAATCAATGACAACTTTCTGTGCTTCAGTCTGCGCGTGGATCACATCGGTCTGCTGTTTCAGCTTCGCTTCTGCTATATCGGCATACTGCCGGAAATGCAGCTCCTTGAATTTCTCGTACTGCGGATTTCCGTCCGGCTTGACCACCGTAGTGACATTGAATCGCTTGAGCTGCACGCCATAATCAAGGAAATCAGGAATCAGTCGCTGCTGGATATCTGCCGAAAATGTCTCAAGGCTCTCATCGATTTCAAAAATGTTGATGGCATTAGCCCGCATTGTCTGCGCAATGTAGGTTTTTACCTTGGTCATCAGGATACTACGGAAATAGGTAGTCAGCTGCTGGCGGTCGAGTATACACTCTGTGCCGACCAATTTGACAAGCAGTTTGCGGGAATCATCTACACAGAGGGACATTTCACCACTTGCGCCAATGGAGAGCGGGAATTTGTATGTAGGCTCTACATACTGCACCTTGCTGTCTGTTCCCCAGCGAATTGCCATTTGCTCGGTCTTGTTGATGAAATAGACCTCGCAGTGAAAAGCGCTCACACCGCCCGTCGGAATGTTGATCAGATGACGCAGAATGGGGATATTCTCTGTTTCCAGCGTGTGCCGTCCCGGCCCAAACAAGTCAAGTGCTTGTCCATTCAGAAAGAGAATTGCTTCCTGAGATTCGTGGACAATCAACTGAGACGCTGTGTTGAAGTCCTCACAGGGGTGCTTCCAAATAAAGGTGCTATTATCACCTTCGTATTTGATAACGGAAGCAATCGGTGCCATTGAACTCCCTCCTCCTAATTAATTCGAGTGCAACATAATCGGTATTATGTTGTAAAGCAAGATAAAAAATAGACACCCGCATTCATACTGCGAGGCGTCAAATTTGAAAAAAAGCGTATAGGAAGCCAAGCCTTTTCATTTTTCTGCTTGAAAAGGCTTATTTGTATTGTATGAAAATCGACAATTCTCTCACTAATCATACTTTTCTCGTTAAAACACTTGCTTTTTATTGGGAAATGATATACACTTTATTTGTATGAATAGGTCGTTTTCGACTATTCTCATGCAGAGCTACAACATAATACCGATTATGTATTTGCCGCCGCTATTGGCGGCCTATTTCATATTATGAGTCGCATATTCTCCATGCGCTGGCGGTGCTCAGTCCCTGTTGAGATGATATAGATCCTTGTGGTATTGATACTTGAGTGACCGAGGATGTCGGCCAGCTTTGCAATGTCCTTTTCAATCCCATAGAACACACGGGCGAACAGGTGGCGTAGGTTATGGGGAAACACCTTTTCAGGATTGACATTCGCCTCCACGCATAACGCTTTCATTTCCCGCCAGATGTTCGTGCGGCTTATCGGCTTGCCCGTGCGGGTCACAAAAATCATACCGCTTTTAATATTTTGCTCCGCTGCGTAGCGGAGCAATTTTTTTGCCTTAGTTCCTTTACGATAAATACGGATCGGGTCTTGGTCTTACAGTTTACGACTGTCTCTCCGTGTTTTACCGCCTCAACCGTTATATATTGCAACTCGCTGACGCGAATACCTGTGCCGCATATCGTCTGCAAAATCAGGTTAAGCCGTTCATTGTGTTTTCGCACCGCTGCCCGGCACAGTCGGGTGTACTCTTCCTTTGCCAACTCTTTTTCTTCAGGGCAGAAAACCTGCTGCTGAAGCTTTAGTGATTTTACTTTCAAATCATTCCAGCCGAAAAATGAAAAGAAACTGTTGATACTTGCGAGCATCGAATTTACGCTCCGCACAGCATAGTTCTCTTGCAAATATTTCTTATATGCAATGACGGTTTCTTTTGTAATGGCGCTGTTTTGCGCGTATGCCATAAACGCCTTTACATCCCGAATATATTTCTGAATGGTTGCCACACTCCTTTCCTCCAAAATCAGATGCTCTCTGAATCCGGCAATCATCTTTGCCGTAATAACTCGTCCTTCCATTGTGTATTTACCTCCGAGCATTTTTTGATATTCTACTCGAAAAGTATGAAAACAAAAATTGTCACCGATTATTGTAGAAAATGCGGTGACAAAAAACGAATGTGCGGATATAAAGAAAGCCCCGATGAGTTTCAGATTTTTTCTGTACTCATCGGGGCTTTCGTTTATATGGTTTGATTTATTCCCACAGTTCAAGATGGAAAAGCAGCGTTTTCCGCATTTTCTCTAAAGCGTTATTATATGTCCGCTCGGAGGCCTTGTCGGACCTGCGGCTGGCGGAGTGAGAGATTTCTTCAAAGGTCATGGGCTTTATGGGCTTGTACTCGATTTCACCGTTTATCAGCACCGCTTTCCTGACCGACCAGCAGGTATCGCAGAAGCCAAGATGCTTGGCAACCGTGCGCTGCTCCCGGTAGGTCAGGCTGCCGTAAGCCTCGTGCAGCGCGTCATATAGCACCGCCCGAAAATACAGCTTGTCCGGCTGGGAGGTGGTGTCCACCGAAATGTCCTCCGCCGTTTCCTCGCCGTCCTCATTGTACTGCCGGTAAAAAGCTACTCGGCGTTCATTCAGCGTGCCTATCGTAATATATCTTGCGGACGCTCTTTTCGCCCATTCCGGTTTCATCGGCAATTCGCTGGATGCTGTCGTCCGTGGCATTATCGCCGCCTTGGTGGTAGATTGCCATAATGCGCCGCAGGACAGGATAGGTATCTGCCGTCATCGTGACGACTCCGCTCTGCGCCGTGCGGATATAGTCATCAATACCGTCCTGTATATACCGCGTTTTGAAAAGCGGCAAACGGTGCACCAACAGCCGGATCGTACATTTTGAAGGGCGGCTAAGATACCGCACACCGCCGCCTGTTTGATGTCCGCAAAATGCTCCGTCATAGCGTATCGCTCGCAGGCGGTCTGCGCCAGTTTATTAAGCGCAGGTTCCTGATCGTGGAGGTACCAGGCAAGATACTTGTCCTCTTTTTCGGTGAGATAGCGGACGATGTATTCCTGGGCTGGCAGCTTCGGCGGCGCAGGGTTAAGGCGGTACATCCGGTGCTCCAAAAGATACCGCTGTAGCTCTAAAACTTTATTCTGTTCTTCGGACACCGGATGCACCTCCCATCATTTCATTCTTTTGTCCGTGTCAGCGTACAGCTTGGTACGCTCAAATCGGTAAAGTAATTTGTTTTGGCGTAGGCATCATCTTCCTCTGCCTGTTCCAAGCGGCGTTTTGCCATTTCCTGCGCCGCCTGCGCAAACTCGGTAGAGATCGTTCCCCGGCTCTTTTCGGAGCGGATCGCCGAGCAGCGTCGGTCATAGGCGGCTTTCAGCGGGTTATCCTTTGCCCGCTCCGCTTTGCCCTGAATAATAGCGTACCGGCGGCAGCTGATCTTTTCACCGTGGTACAACTCCGGTGCCGTACCGTAGGTGCAGTATTTCTGCCGCCGTGCGCTCTGCATCAAGAAATAGTGCTTGCAGACCTCGCACTGCCTCGGATAGTGTCCGTGGTGCAGCCCTTCAAAGAAGTCCGTCAGCACAAAGCTGTAATAGCTCTCAAAGGCCATTCTTCGGGCGGTGACAAGGATGCGACTGTTTCGCCGTTTCGGGAGAGCAATATATTCCGTGCGCAGCGGAAATGAACTCACCCCGAATATCTCCGTTGCAATGGGCAGCAAATGCTGCTCATCAAAACGGTCGGCTTCGTCCACACGGGAAACGAATTTCTTGAGCTGTTCAAAAGCCTTGCGCATGTCCTCCGGGATAGCATCATAAAAGCGGAGAGTACTTAAAACGGTTGCGCACATCGTTTCACCATTTTTAAATAGAGCCTTATCGTATTCGGGAGAGAACACACCATCGAATTGTGCTATTGCTGCCCTGCGCCGCAGATAGTCGGAAAAAGGGCAGCAGCGTTGCCTTCCGTGAATAGCTCTGCAATTCGCTGCTTCTCCGCTGCAATGTCCAAGGAGGAAAAAGGCTTTAGCTTCGGCAGGGTTTGCAGAATTGTCAGAATCTCCTTTCCGGCCTTAATAAAATCTGTTTCGTTCAGATACCCGGCACATAGCTGCTCCTGTACATTCCAGTTACTTTGCCGGAACACGGCGATCCTCGCCGCCGTGTCATCTTTATAATACTGATTCAAAAGCTGCACCGCAAAGGTTCCTGCCGGGTAGCTTTTTTGCCGCCTATATGTACACGACCGTCCCGGTAAACGGCAGTAAGAAAGCCAAGTCCATCGCTCATACGCCCTGCCTCCTTCTATATTCTATCAAGCCAAGTGTCCCATAAACCGGTCTTGCGGTGATGAAAAGCCAAGATGTTTTTTCTCCGAATTGCCAAATAGAAACATTTGTTCTATATAATTGTAGCAGAAAAGCGCCTGATATTCAAGGCTTTTTCCCGATGTTGCGGACAGCATTTTTACTGTGTTGCTATAAACATACCCTTTTCAGCCGTTTCCCCATTCAATATACAGAAGGCAGTAATCGGCCGTCGAGATCACACTCGGCGGCTTTTTTTGCTGCCCGAAAAACGGAAAGGAGGTTTAGTCTATGGTATTCAGAATTACGCCAAGGCAACGGGCAAAAATCAAAACCCTTGTGCGCAGGACTTGCTGTAACTGCTGCAAGGGTAACTGCCTGCTGCTGGACGACGGCGAAGAAACAAAATGCGTGCAGCTCATTTCTCGGTACGGTATCTACTGCAACTATTTTCTGAAAGCGGTATTACCGGCTGAAAAGGAGTTGTATACAGAAATTTTACGGCAAAACGGGATCAAAGGATAACCGCCCGAAAAGAGTTATCCGAAATATTTTGAAATGCGCTATGCGCAGGAAAGGACTTATGATGAAAACAATCCACAACACAAAAATCATCGGCATCGACCACGGGTACGGGAATATGAAAACGGCCAATTTCTGTTTTCCCACCGGCATCACCGCCTATGACCACGAGCCACTGTTCACGGCGGATATGCTGGTCTACGGCGGCAGGTATTATCTCATCGGCGAGGGGCACAAGGAGTTTGCACCGGACAAGATCAAGGACGAGGACTATTATGTGCTGACCCTTGCGGCAATCGCCAAGGAGCTGAAAGCCGAAAATCTTACCGAGGCGCACATTGTGATTGCCGCCGGTCTGCCCCTGACCTGGACAAGCGGGCAAAAGGCGGACTTCAAGGAATATCTGATGAAAAACGCCGAGGTGGAGTTCCCTACAAAAGACAGACTACCACATCTATATTGATGATGTTCGCATTTATCCGCAGGGGTACGCCGCTATTGCCAGCTTTGCAACCACACTGAAAGGCGTCAACCTGATCGCCGACATCGGCAACGGCACGATGAACACCCTGTATATGATCAACGGCAAGCCGCAGCAGGGCAAAATGTTCACCGAGAAATTCGGGACCTACCAATGTACCCTCGCTGTCCGTGAGGCGTTTATGCAGAAAACGCAGCGGGAGATCAACGACGCCATCATCGACGAGGTGCTGATCACCGGCACGGCAAATATTGCACCTGCTGACCTGAAAATCATCAAGGGCGTCGCCGCCGAGTATGTGCGGGATATCTTCCGCAGGCTACGCGAGCACGGCTATGATGAGAATACGATGACCTTGTATGTGACCGGTGGCGGCGGGTGTCTCATTAAAAATTTCAGCAAGGTAAACGCAGACCGTGTAAAATTCGTTGAGGACATCTGCGCCGCCGCAAAGGGATATGAGTATCTGGCCGAGGCGCAGATGAAAGCTGAGGCGAAGAAATGAGCAAGTATCGGATCAATGTGCGGTTTGATTTGGACAAGCAAACAGAGGCGAAAGCCGCACAGTATTTACAGGCGCTGGATAAATCCCGCAACGCTTTTATGATAACGGCGGTCCTAAATGAAATGCAGCGGCAGTCATCCGCAAGTCAGCTTGTTATGCTGGAGGATATTCGGCAGGTCATACGTGAGGAACTGCAGAAGGTGTCGTTTGCTGCGGCACCTCCTGTTTTTGAGCAGGTACAACCGGAGCTGACCGAGGAGCAGCAAGCCGAAAATGAAAAGAGTGTGCTGGATGACCTTGAAATGTTCGGCTGAGCCAAAACGCCGATATGTGGCTCAAATTGCAGTAGTTGCAGCAGAAGCAGAGCCATTATGGCTCAGAAACAAGATGTATCCCCAAGGTCAAGCATCGGCAAGGATGCTGGTTTTCAGTATCCGTCAGCCGCTTTTCCTTATGCCCTGCGGGGTGCGTCTCACGGTATAACAAGCAGGGACTTTGTGTGCCACAAAAGTCCCCCTCACAGCCGAAATCGGCTGACTCTTTGGGGGCGCAGCCCCCAATCCCCCGAAGGAAGGAGATGTGCTATGGGGAAAGATGTGCGTATCGCCGTCCGGGTGACGGCAATAGAGAAAGAGAAGATTCAAGCAAAAGCCCGCAAGTGCGGGCTGAGTACAACCGAATATGTGAAGCAAAGAGCGTTGGGGTACGAGCCGAGAACGGTTCCGCCTGACGCTCTTTTTGCTTGCCTTGAAAAGCTGGGCGAGCTTGCGGATAAAGCCAGTTCACCGGAGCTGGACAAAGAAATCTGCACGGCGCTGAAACAGATCACAGCAGAATTCCTGCTGCCGGGAAAGGGGTGATGCGGTATGGCGGTGACAGGCTTTTGGCCTGTGTTCAAGAACCTGAAAGCAACACTGGATTACGCCGACAATCCCGACAAGACCACCGCCCCGGAATATCTCGACGAGGATTTGTACGCCGCTCTGCGCTACGCAGAGAACGACGATAAGACCGACCGCAAGATGTTTGTGGGCGGTATCAACTGCTCGGCACAGAACGCCTATGCCGAGATGATCGCTGTGCAGCGGCGATTCGGTCTGCGTGGAAAGGTCGTCGGCTACCACGGCATTCAGAGCTTTCGTGAAGGCGAGGTCACGCCGGAGCAAGCATTCGCCATCGGCAAAGAAACCGCGCGGCAAATGTGGGGCGACCGGTATCAGGTGCTTGTTACTGTCCACCTGAACACCGACAATGTGCATTGCCACTTCGTGGTGAACCCCGTGTCCTTCAAGGACGGAGCGAAATTCAAAAACAAAATCGGTGACCACAAGGAGCTGCGTAAAATCTCCGATGAGATCTGCCGGGAGCACGAGCTGTCTGTGCTGGAAAACAGCGATTTCTACTCCAAGGGCAAGAAGAAGGAGTACTGGGTCCACAAGGCCGGCAAGAAAACGCACCGAGACTTTCTGCTGGAGGATGTGGAATACTGCCTGTCCTTTGCGACCAACCCAAGAGAATTTGAAAGTCAGCTTTATGCGCTTGGATACACCCTTGACCCTGTGCGCTTTTCTGTCAAAGTGAAGCATTGGGAGCGTGCTGTGCGGCTGAGTAACATCGGCTTTTCCAAAAGACCGCGTCAACGCACAGCTGCGGCAGAACGCCGAAAATCGGTATCGGCTATTCACCTTGGAGTACCGACCGCCGTACAAGCCGAAGAAATTTCCGTTAGAGGACGAACTTCGAAAGCTGGCTTTCCCCATTGAGCACAGTTATGACACTGCCACCGTTTTGGTGGATACGGTTTTTACCTTGTCATAACGGTCGTTCAAATTGTAGCCGAGCTTGCCGATGTAATGCTGCTGTCGCCGGATCTGCGGGCGGCTGAAAAGGATTTGAAGGAGCTGGTTGCCGACTATCACTTCTTACAGGAGCACGGTATTCATACGGTAGCCGACCTGCAAGCAAATATTGAGCGATCCAAGGCAGAGCTTTCCACTTTGGAGCGTGAGCGTAGCGGCATCAGCAACCGCATCCGCCGCCCCAAGTCGCCGGAGGAACAGGCACAAAACAAGGAACGCCGCAAGGCAGTATCCAGACAGATGAAGCCTGTAAGGGCGCGTCTGCGCCGTGCAGAGCGGATTTTAGAGAAATCCCCGCACCTGTATGAATTGCTAAAACAAGAGCACGAGCTGGAGAAAAAAGCCCGTGCAAGATACAAAGAAAGAGGGAGATAAAATGAAAAATACGATGAAAAAGCCGGTGGCAATTCCGGTAGAAAAATTGCGTCCCTTTGACGGACACCCGTTTAAGGTCAAGGACGATGACGAGATGAACACGCTGATCGAAAGCATACAAACGCAAGGTATTCTCTCGCCGCTGATCGTCCGACCGATAGAAAATACAGAGGAATATGAAGTCGTAAGCGGCCACCGCCGCTTACACGCCGCACAAAAGGCAGGGATCACCGAGAGTCCCTGCCTTGATTTATGCCTCGACCGGGATGCTGCTGCCATTGCGGTGGTGGACAGCAACCTGCACCGGGAGCATATTTTGCCATCCGAAAAGGCGTTTGCGTATAAGTTGAAAATGGAGGCTCTGTCACATCAGGGCAAACGGACGGATTTAACTTCGCCACAAGTTGTGTCGAAGTTGCGCACTGGGGATATGGTCGGAGAAACACTGAACGAAAGCCGAGAAACAGTGCGCCGCTATATCCGCCTGACACACCTTATCCCCGAACTGCTTGACCTGATGGACGAGGGCAAAATTGCGCTTATGGTCGGCGAGGCTTTGTCCTATCTCGGCGACGATGAAATCACTGTTTGAGCAAATGGGCGGCACATACCGGCAAGAGGGCGATTACCTTATCCCAAACCTCTATTTGCCAGATGAGCCGGACTACCAGATCGGCAAGTATGGGCGTATGCGCCGTAGCTATCTGAAAGAGCATCGCCCTGTTCTCTATGCAAACTTTCTTACACGAGCGGAACGCTGCACCGGCACCTTGCCGAGATCGACCAAGCCTGCAATGAGCGTATGGAAATCATCGTATCCGATATGGCAAGGCAGGAAGTGTGACCGAAGCGCTCAAAGCCGCCGACCAAATGGAATGGGTACGCCGCATGAACAACATCCGCAGCCGTGCCGAGGAAATCGTTCTGACTGAGCTTGTATATGAATGACAGATGCCCGTTATTGGCAGTATGGCCAATAACGGGCATTATCTTTATTCTTTTGGTGCTATAAACTTATATTTACCCTTTCCAAAGCCGCTGACAGGCTCGATCAAATCCGCATTTTTCAGTTTTGTAATGAGATTGCCTGCGGCAGTAACAGAATCCTTTGTGATAGCAGCAATGTCAGATCGGCCAAAGACGCCATCAGCGCCCATATTTGCAAATACTGCTTTCGCCTTTGCAATCGTACCTTGGCTTGCGTTCAGCCGGTCAATCGCAACCTCAATCGCAGCATTTTCGTCCTCAATCGTAACCTTGTTTGCGGTTGCCGCAGTTCCGTAATTCAGATTATAGAGCGTAACTTGAAAAGAACTGGCATCTGAATAGAATTTAGGCTCCAGCTCATCGCGGTAATTGTGAGCGGCACGGTAGGTTTCCGTGATTTTCTTAAAGCCGCTGCCTTGCCGCTCCATATAGCCCAGCCGTCCGAAAATATCTGCAAGGACAGGGTTGCGGCGCGTGGAGGAAATACTGGACAGATCACGCTCCTGTATCCGTGTGCCGTCTGCCATACCGCCGGGAGAATATATGGTAAGGCGGTCATCGTAAATGTCGATGTGGACTTCGCTGCCCAAAATCAGATAGTCACGATGGATCAGCGCATTGACAAGGGCCTCGAAAACGCTTCGTTCGCAGTAGTCGGGCATCTCAACACGGGAGTCAGCGGTTTTCTTCCAGCGCGTTTTCATATTCCGCTTGACAAAGCTGACGCCCTCATTGAGCAGAATGATCAGGCTGCCGGAGAACTCCGCACTGTCAAGTGCATCTACCATGCCGCCGCTTTTGTCAAGGCCATTCCAACGTGTGCAGAACAGGCGGGAATGCCGGATGGGCGAATCGTCCGCAAGCAAAGCGCCTGCATTGGTCAGCTTGCCGTGTTCGTCCCGCATATCGAAGGAATCGAACAGCTTTTCTTCCATGCTGTTGCCCGTCCAAGACTTATACCGCTCCCGCAGCTTGGAAAAAGCGTAATCCTTGAAATCATACTCGGAAATCAGCTCGTCATAGGTGCGGTGCATCCCTTTGAGAATCAGCTGATTCAGCGCATAGGACGGAGCGATCACGCTTTCATTGCCCATTCGGATATAGGCTTCCATGATACCGTCCGCTTTATAGTAATACGGCGTAGACCGTCCGGACGATACGGACAGGACAAGGATGTCCTTGCCGCTTTCCCGTTCAGGAGCAAGGACAAAACTCGGATAGGGCGTAATCCGCTCTTTGATCAGACGGCTGATCGTCTCCGCGTCGGTCTGCGCATCCGACAAGCCTATCACGTTTCTGTCATCATCAATCCCGAAAAACAGCGTGCCGCCGATGCCGTTTGCAAAGGCGCTGACGCTTTTCAGCCAGCTTTTCGGCTTCTTTACCTCCAGCGCGACCTTGAAATCATATTCGGTCGCTTCTGCGATCCAGCGGTCAATCATCATTCTCACCGTCCTGTCCCTTATTTTTTTCTCTGCTTTTATACACATTATACTGATTCTTACACCGGGCGCTGCAAAATGCGGAATTGGACCGGCTGCTCAGGAATACCTTCTGGCAGTGCTTGCACAGCCGCAGGGGCTTCTCTCCGTCCACCAGCAGGAAGCTGAACATCATCTGGATGCCCAGCAGCAGGGAGTGGAAATCCCAATAGATGGTCGGCTTGTCCAGCAGCTCAATATGATAGCTGGGCGCAATGCCGCCAAAGGCGGCCATGCCCATGCGGTACAGATTTCTTGTATCCTCGTCGATCAGATTATAATCGTTGTAGTACAGAATAGATGTGGTCAGCGTAAAGGCCCAGTCCTTGAACTGCTGTGCCACCCATTCATACGGCTCAGCGTACTCCCGCTGGAAGCTCATGGTTTTCGCCATGGGTTCATCTGCAAAGGTCATGGTCAGCGCCACCATCGTGCGGTCACCGGATACGCTCCAGCTGGACTCAATGCCCTTCTTGACCAAATCCAGCTGGTCAAAGGGATAGAACAGCGCCAGATAGTCCTCGGTTTCCATGGATTCTGCCCTGATGAAATGGTTTTTCGGCAGATACACTTTCTCATAGTCCATGAAGGACGGCGTGGTGGGCAGCGCTGTCATCAGGCCCAGCAGACCGTAATGCGTTACAAACTCCAGAATGGCCTTTTCTACCTCGTCCTCCGGACTGCGGTTCATCATCAACATTCCCACATTCAGCGCATCCAGCACGATTCCCGGCGCTTCCTTCAAGGGATTATAGATGTCAGGTTTAGCGTTCTTTCCCGGCGTGATGTACCGCTTCCCATCTGCGGCGGCTTTCAGTTCATAGCGGTCATACCGCACCCAATGGGAACGGGACTGCTCAAAGAGATTCTTCATGGCGTCGATCCTCTCAACTCGTAATCCAACTATATATTAACCATATTACTATTGTATCAACCGTCCTTGTCATCGTCAAGGGCGGCTTTTCTTTTTTCTCGGTTTGGTTTTGTTTTCCCGGCGGATCACGGCATCTTTGCCCATGGTTTGCAGCAGTGCTTCATATTCCTCTACGAACTCTCGCTCCCGCAGCGTAAGTCCATGATCGTTTTCCAGCTTTTCGCTCAGATGCTCATACATCCGCCTTTGCAGCTTCTTCTGAATGGTCATCCGCAGCTTTCGGATGTTCCGGTCGGACTGCCCACGGATGGCGGCAAGCCGTGTGGTGCTGTATTGCTTAACGAACAGGTAATACAGCACCTCCTTCTGTTCATCGCTGAGGGTGAAGAAGAGCTTGAGAGAAACCGGTTTGCGTCAGCTCGTGCAGCTCATAGGGACAGGAGAAGATGATGTCGAGAAAATTTCCCTGACAGAGCTGGCGGAACCTCGGCAGATTCATCCAGAGGGGAGCAATCTTCGGATCAGGTACAGCCTGAAACTCCAACGGCACGTCTCCACGCAGGTTTTCGTGGTCACGCTCCCGCCGTTCCCGATTTCTGTCCAGCTTATTCCACTCGTCTACTACATTCAAAAAATCGGATTCCGTCCGTGCTGCTTCCTCCAACCGCCGCAGAGCCTCTGCGCGGATTTCCCGCTTAAGTCGCTTCTCACTGGTAGGCGCGGCTTCTTCCTCCTCGTCCTCCAGCTCGGCATCATAGTCTCTGGGGTGCTCGTCCTGCTCCAGCTCGCTCTCCAGCTCCAGCGTGCGTTCCTCTGCAAGCGCTTCCTCCAGCGTCTCATCCACCGGCGCAGTGTCAGAGGAATCCTCCCAATCGGCAAAGCTGCCCTCATCCGTTTCAAGGCCGGTTTCCTCTATTTGCTCCCCGGCATTTTCTTCCTCATCGGAAAAATCATCATCCCACAGCAGTTCATCCTCCCATGGTTCCACAACAGCTTCACCCCCCCGAAAAAATATTTTTCTTTTTTTCAAAAACAGTTCCGATTTACACCCCGTATTTCTCCTATTAGTAGAGGAAGTAATCTTAGCACAAGTTACACAGATTACTTATGAGGCGGTTTGCAGAGAAAAGGAGGATATGGAGCATGGAAAAGCAACCGAAAGACACGGTTGGCTTACAGCCAACGGAACCAAACACATTATATCAAAAACCAACCAATCACGCAAGGAGGATGCCTATGGAGCAGAACAAACGAGAACAGTTTATCATCCGCCGCATCGGCGGCACCACCTACAAGGTCAGAGTCGTGTTCAACGAAAGCGGCGGCGAGACCATGGAGGATAAAATTTTACGGATTGTACGCAATGATATGGTTACAAGCGGAGGAACCTGTGGTATAATGGAGACACCACAAATGAGCCGACAGTCTGAAAGGAGCGCATCATGAGCGTGAAACAGACTGAAAGCAAAATTACCGCTCTCTATGAGCGGCTGTCCCGCGACGATGACAACGCCGGGGATAGCAACTCCATCGTGAATCAGAAAAAATATCTCGAAAGCTATGCCCAACAGAGAGGCTACACTAACTGCCGACACTATACCGATGACGGCTGGAGCGGCGGCAATTTCGAGCGGCCTGCATGGAAGCAGCTCATTGCAGACATTGAGGCGGGCAAGGTTGCTCATGTGATCGTCAAGGATATGAGCCGGGCGGGGCGTGACTATCTGCAAACCGGCTTTTACACGGAGGTATTCTTCCGGCAGCACGGCGTCCACTTTGTTGCCATCGCCAACAGCGTGGACAGCGATGACCAGAATAGCAACGAGTTTGCCCCCTTCCTCAACATCATGAACGAATGGTATCTGCGCGACCTGAGCCGCAAGCAGAAAACCGCCATTCGTGTCAAAGGGGAATCCGGCAAGCCCACCACCAACTGCGCCATCTATGGCTACAGGAAAGACCCGGAGAACAAATACCATTGGCTGATCGACGAGGAAGCTGCCGCCGTGGTGCGGCGTATCTTCCGTTTGACCATTGAGGGCAAAGGCCCCTACGATATTGCCCGCATTCTTTTTGAGGATAAGGTGGAGACGCCTGCCGTGTACTTCGGCAAGCAGGGCAAGGGCATCTGGAAAAGCAAAGAGGAATTTTCCAATCCCTATAACTGGAGCGGCTATATCGTCGGACAGATCCTCTCCAAGCCGGAGTATATGGGGCATACGGTGAATTTTCGCTCCCACAAGCAGTCCTACAAGGATAAAAACGCCGTGATGAATCCCAAGGAGGATTGGCTGATTTTTGAGAATACCCACGAGGCCATTGTGGACAGGGAAATATGGGAGCTTGCGCAAAAGCTCCGCAAGACGCCCAAGCGCATCGACACGCTGGGTGAAGCGAATCCACTGACCGGCCTTTTGTACTGCGCTGACTGCGGCGAGAAGATGTATAATCACCGCTCCAAAGGCGGCACGGAGAACAATCCCTATCCATCTGACTTCTTCGATTGTTCCTCCTATACCCTTGCCCGGCAGAAGCGTGCCACCGCCTGCTGCGGCCACTATATCACGACCAAGGCCCTGCGTACCCTGATTCTGGACACCATCCGCACGGTCAGCACCTTCGCAATTTCCAATCAGGCGGCGTTTATAGAAAAGGTGCGCTCCGCCTCCCAGCTCCGGCAGGCGGAAGCGGCCAAAGATGCCAAGCGAAAGCTGAGCAAGGACAAAAAGCGTATTGCTGAGCTGGACACCATCATCAAAAAGCTCTATGAATCCTTTGCTGTCGGGCGCATTACCGATGAGCGCTTTGACAGTCTGCTGGCAGATTACGAAGCCGAGCAAAAAGCGCTGCAAACTTCTGTCACAGAAGCGGAAGAAAAGCTGTCCGCTTTTGCGGAGGACACCGCCCGTGTGGAGCAGTTTCTGGAGCTGGCAAGGAAGTACACCGATTTTTCCGAGCTGACCACGCCCATGATCAACGAATTTATTGAGAAAATCATCGTCCACGCCCCGGAGCGCATTGACGGCGACCGGGTGCAGGAGGTGGAGATCCACCTTCGCTTTATCGGGCAATTCGAGCTACCCGCACCGGAGCTGACCGAGGAAGAAAGCAAGCGGCAGGAACAGCTCAAGCGGCACCGCATCAAAAGCCGCGAACGGTATCAAAAAATCAAGGCAGGGGAACACGCTGTCGGTCAGCCTTTCACACTGACCTGCAAGTGCTGCGGGAAGGAATTTGCATCCAAGCGGACAACCACCCTGTTCTGCGGCCCCAACTGCCGGGCGAAATTCTACCGGCAGGAGGCAGCAGAAAACCGCAGCCGAGAGTGTACCTGTGAAAACTGCGGCAAGGTGTTTCTTACGACGCGAAGCAGCGTCAAATACTGCTCCGATGCTTGCCGGTATGCAGCGCAGATCAAGCTGCAGGGCGCACGAAAGAAAGCCTTGCGAGAAGCTAAGAACGAGAAAGAAACGAAAACAGCATAAGAAAAGACGCAGACGGCGGCTTGCCCCAGATCGGGCAGGCCGCCGTTTTTGCGCAGAAATGGAGGTATCATGCGTATTTTTGAAATCGTAAAAGAAAATGTCAATCTGCGGGAAGCGGCAGAGCTGTATGGGATCGATGTGAACCGATACGGCAAAGCACTTTGCCCCTTTCACAACGACCGGAACCCCAGCCTGTATGTGGCGGACGATCACTATTATTGCTTCGCCTGCGGGGAGCACGGAGACGTGATCGACTTTGTAGGCAGGCTGTTTCAGCTATCGCTCTACGATGCGGCACGGAAGCTGATGGCAGATTTTCATCTCAGCCCGGACAAGCCGCCCAGCGCAGCGGCGCTCCACGCAAAGCGCATCCGAACAGAAGCACAGCAGCTCATGGAAAACGAGCGGCTGTGCTTTTCTGTTCTGTCGGATTACGCCCGTGTGCTGCGGGACTGGAGGGTGCGGTATTCGCCGCAATCTCCTGACGAGCCTGTTCACGCACGGTTCATGGAAGCCTGTCACAAGCTCGACGAAACGGAATACTATCTGGATATTCTGTGCGCCGGGGATTCCCACGAACGCGCCAAAGTCGTGCAGCAGCAGATGGCAGACGGCAGGCTGGACAGGCTGCGAAGAAGATTAGTGGAAATTCATAAGGAGGACGAAAATGACAACGACACCGCAGGCGTGGCCTGAGTGGTACGACGGCAGACACATCAATGAAGTGCTGTTCTGTCAGCAGTTTTTGGACAAGCATCCCATGAAATGTGTGCGCGGGCGGCTGTTCACGGTGGATGGGCTGATTGAGGACGAAGGGCAGATCGGCAATCTCATTCTGGAGGAAATCTCCGGCGTGCTGACCGCTAACCTCTCCAAGACGGTTGCGAACCTGCTTGCCAGCATCAAGCTGCAAGCGTATTCGCCGCCGTTGCCCATTGAGACTGACCGCATCCACGTTTCCAACGGAACGTATTTCATGGACGGCAGCTTCACCGCCGATAAGAGCTACTGTAACAACCGATTGACCGTCTCTTACAATTCTGATGCGCCTGCGCCGAAACGCTGGCTACAATTCCTATCCGAGCTGCTGCAACCGGAGGACATTCCCACCTTGCAGGAATTTCTCGGTTACTGCCTGCTGCCGACCACAAAAAGGACAGAAGATGCTCATGCTTATTGGCAAGGGCGGCGAGGGCAAGAGCCGTATTGGACTGGTCATGCGCTCACTGCTGGGCGACAGCATGAATACCACCAGCATCCAGAAGGTTGAGAGCAACCGGTTCAGCCGTGCGGACTTGGAAAACAAGCTCCTGATGGTAGACGATGATATGGATATGAGCGCTCTGCCCAAGACGAATTATATCAAATCCATCGTGACTTCGGAGTGCAAAATGGACATGGAGCGCAAGGGCGTTCAGAGCTATCAGAGCCAGCTTTATGTTCGCTTCCTCTGCTTCGGCAACGGTGCGCTGACCGCCCTGCACGACAAGTCCGACGGCTTTTTTCGCCGCCAGATCGTGCTGACCACCAAAGACCGGCCCGCAGGCAGAGCGGACGATCCGTTTCTGGTGGATAAGCTGCTGCACGAAAAAGAGGGGATCTTCCTCTGGTGTCTGGAGGGACTGCACAGGCTGATCGGGAACAACTATCAGTTCAGCATTTCGGGCAAAGCCAGAGAGAACATGGAGACGGTCAAGCGCAGCAGCAACAATGTGATCGAGTTCCTGCAATCCGAGGGCTATATCCGTTTTCGGGCAGACAGCGAAGCCAGCTCCAAGGCAATCTATGAAGCCTATACAAGATGGTGCGACGATAACGCGCAGAAGCCCATGTCTGCCAACCGTGTCAGCTCTGAGCTTGCACAAAACGAGCTGCTTTACAATGTGGAAGCCACCAACAATGTCCATGTCGGCGGTAAGCGGGTGCGTGGCTTTATGGGCATTGAGATAGTCAATCCGCTGCCGTATTGAAAATGAGGAATGGACTTCAAAATTGCCGTACATGCCGTACACTCTGTACGGCTGTTTTTCATTCCATTCTTAAAAACCATTTTGCTTGTGCGTATCGCGAAACATTTCACAGCAGCGTGTAAAATCTGCCGCTGAATCGGCGGCTGGTACGCAAAACCGGCGTACAGAAGCGTACACAAGAGAGCTTTGCCGTACCGAGCCGTACACTGGCGGCTCAATTTAGCGGCTTCAAAATCAATGCTTGTGAAATCCGTGAAGTTTTTCGCCGCAGGTCGAACACGATGCACCATCCGGTGATTTACCGAAGCGTGAAGCTGCTGCACCGGACTGCGGCATATTCTGCGGCTTCGTATGTTCTCACACAGAACGATGAAGCCGATAGGGTGCTGTTATGAACAGGGCATCACGGACGGAAATCTGAGCGGATTTGTCATACGGTGGATTTTTCACTTGCAAATGCACCGGCATCATCGATGGAAAAAACGATTATACGAAAATATGGAGGTAAAAAGCTGATGAAATCCAATCTGAGAAATGAGATCAAGTCGTACATCGTCCGTCAGGGAATGACCATGCAGGAGGTTGTCGATCTGCTGCGGGACGAACACGGCTGGTCTGACAGTGTCTCCAACCTGTCCAATAAGCTCCAGCGAGAATCCCTGCGCTACGTCGAGGCTGTTCAACTTGCCGACGCGCTGGGCTATGAAATCGTCTGGCAGAAGCGAAGATAAGGGGGATTTTTCACATGACAGATACGGAAAAGAAGCTGTTGCAGGCACAGCACCGGTTAGAGGAAGCACAGGCACGGGATCGGGTCAAGGAGCGCAAAGCCAGAACGCGCAGACTCATTCAGGAGGGCGCGATTCTGGAAAAGGTGCTGCCGGAAGTGCGGACGATGGAGCCGTCTGCGCTGGAGGATTACCTGATGCAGAAGCTGCCGCAGCACGATTGAATCCGCTGGGAGGTCTCCGGGAAACCGGGGGCCTTCCTCTTTTTTCTCCCGAAGGGCGCACTTACTCACCACCTGTAAAACAGGCGGTGGTATGCCTGCGGCAGTCGTGCGCTCTCCGAGGGGGATTGCGGCTGTTGCGGCAGCCTCCAGACAATGCCACAGCACCTGCGGGTGCCGCTGTCATCGTCTGCGCAGACGGCAAATTCCCTGCGACGGGCGCAGAGAATTGGGGCAGAAATTCTCTACCCTATGTTGCCGCCTGCCTGCGCAAACCTGCCACCGGCAGCTTTGCCGCAGAGATGGGCGGGCGTTCTGCCCGTCCATTTTCTCTTTTACGAAAGAGAAACAGAAAAAAGAAACGAGGTGAACGAGCGATGGCAATTTACCATCTGGAAGCGAAGGTGGTCAGCCGAGGCGCAGGACGCTCTGCTGTGGCCGCCTCCGCTTATCTGAGCTGTTCCCGCCTCTACAACGATTACGACGGGATACAGCACGACTACACGAAAAAGCAGGGGCTTGTCTGGCAGGACGTGTTTCTGCCAGAATACGCTCTGCAGGAATGGCAGGATCGTGAAAAGCTCTGGAACGCCGTAGAGGAAGTGGAGACTGCCAAGGACAGCAGACTTGCCCGTGAGTTCGTCGTGGCCCTGCCCATTGAGCTGAGTCGAGAGCAGCAGATCGAGTTGCTGCAAGAATTTATCCGGGGGCAGTTCGTATCAGACGGAATGTGTGCCGATGCTGCTATCCACGACACCGACGGTCACAATCCCCACGCTCACATTCTGCTGACGGTGCGCCCACTGGATGAACAGGGCAAGTGGCAGTACAAGACCGAGAAGGAATACCTCTGCATGAAAAACGGTGAGGAACGCGGTTTTACTTCCGCCGAATTCAGGACAGCACAGAACGAGGGCTGGGAGAAACAGTACCCCTTACAAGCTCGGCAAAAAGAAGGTGTATATGACACCGTCTGCTGCCGAGGAACGGGGGCTTGTCCGGGCTGACAAGCATCCCAAAAGTACTCGGTACGGCAGGCAGAATCCTATCTCCGAGCGCTGGAACAGCGAGGAACAGCTTGCGGCATGGCGGGCGGCATGGGCTGATGTGACCAATCGCTGTCTGGAACACGCCGGGCGGGAGGAACGCATTGACCACCGTAGCAATGCCGCACGGGGTATTGACGAGATCCCTACCATTCATGAGGGCGTGACAGCGCGGGCATTGGAGCGCAAGGGAATCGTCTCTGACCGCTGTGAAATGAATCGGCAAATCAAAGCCGACAATGTGCTGCTGCGGGAACTGAAAGCAGAAATCAAGAAGTTGGTTGCACTGGTCGCTCGTACTGTCCCCACCATTGCGGAGGGGCTGGAGAAGCTGCGCGGCCGTGTGCTGATCTTCTGTTATCAGCTCTCTCATATTCGCAGTGGAAAAGCGCATATTCAAAAATCTCTTTCCGTATGGAAGCCGGAGCTTAAGCGTTACACCGGTCTGGTGCAGCAGATCAAGGAAAAGAGCAAGGAACGCAAGGCGCTGGTTGCTGAGAAAAGGAATTGCCAATATATCATGTGCCAGAGAAATACCGGCGGTTCCTAATCGAAACATACACAAGGGT
>VOFG01002160.1_pt1 | contig 70115 bp, 78 predicted proteins | sample 5384171 | NCBI WGS metagenome assembly VOFG01 (sample SAMN12384726, study PRJNA508395) | human gut metagenome | isolation source: healthy gut F | host: Homo sapiens
GGTGTATTAAGTGGCATTGATATAAAAAGCGTCAGCGAAATGCTTGGCCATGCAGATATAACAACAACCTTTGCTGTATGTCCATCCATCGATGGACAGCAAAAACAGGCTGTTCAGAAGATCAGCTTTTGGGCGTGGCAAAAGCTATTCGCCGTCAAAAATTTTGGTCAGTAGAACCAGCAAAGGCTGATGATTGCAGGGAGATTTTAACGTGCCATCGTAAATTTACAGAGATTTACGAAGTTTTCTATCGCTATTATAGTGAAAACCTGCGAATCAGCATATCAAACTTCTATGTTAGCGTATTCCGTTTTCAGCGTGTCCGGATGAATGAGCAGCATTGGCGGTTTCCATTCCTGCGCGTACTGGATTGCCCGGTCTGCGGCATTGCCTCTGGCAGACAACGGATGGGATTGTAGTCAAGGAGTCGCGCAGCTGTTGTGCGTAGCCATTCGAGCACCTGCTTTCTGTCTCTCTGCAAGCTGTTGTGTGCAAAATACGCTCGTATTGCCAGCTGTTTTGCATTTGATCATTATAGTATTTAACACATATTAAATCAATACGGCACCATTTCGGACAAGAAGATTTTCACCCGGAACCCGTATAATTTGCTTATACGCAGGAGGTGTCCCGTGTATGGGCAAAGTTACGTTCAAAAATCACGACCGGTTTATTCATCTTGGCATTGCCATCGCTGCGCTCCGCAAAATGCGTGGGATGTCACAGGAACAGTTGGCTGAAAAAGCGAGGATCAGCCGTCGCTTATCAGTGCTATTGAAGCGCCGGGATTGCAAAGAGCTTTTCGCTGGATGTGTTTTCAACCTTGCTGACGCGCTGGACATTGACCCCGCTGACCTGATCGAGTTTCGGTTTTTCCGGATCGAGTTTTCTCAAACAGGCTGAATGCGTCTCACGGTGAGACGCATTTCTTCAGGGATTCTACATTATAATATGGTCAAAAAAGCCGGACTGAGACCGCCCCCAGTCCGGTCTTTGTCGAATTGCGTCTCACCGTGAGACGTATTTCAGTCTGAAAAGTCAATCCGGTCTGGCTACGGTCGTAAAAACCAGCCGAGCCGGTAATGACAACGCCATTTGCGCCGCCGCTGCAATGGACGATCAGGAGATTGCCGTCTGCGTCCTTGCCGCCGACAATGCCGACGTGGAATCGTCTCGGATAGAATACAAGATCGCCCGGCTGCGCGTCGCTCCATGCAAATGTTCGTGCAATAGCTGTGCTGTCGTGGCAGCTCCGCCGCCGCGTCCGTAGTAGCTGCCATTCGTCGCGTTGTAGAATGTCAATCGACGAACCCCGAACATCTAATCCGAACGGCGTACCGTCTCGTGGAGCCTGCCCGCGGCTGTGACCTCTGCTGGAACGCCCAGCGGTCATCCCAGCCGAGGGTCAAAAGATTTCCGCCCCAGAAGTACGACACTCGCCCCGACAAGATGCACCGCCGTTTCCACGACGGCCTTTCATTATGGGTCAAGATCGTCCGGGAAGATGTTTCAAGCAGCTGCAATCGCATCCTCCTGCGAAATGGTCAGCGAACCCATCGGGATATTCAGCTGCCGAGATTTTCGAGCAGAATATCCAGCGCGTCGTTCTGATATTTTGTAAAAGCGTATATCAGCGCATTTGCTCGGCGGTTTTAGCTGTGATCGTGATGGTCAGCGCACTTCCTGTGTGGCTGTCGTCCACATCGCCGGTCGAATCGTTGTCTGGAACGTCAACGGTCTTGCGTTGCCGTCGTGATCTCGCACATGTCCCAGAAAACTTGACGCAGCAGATCCACACGTTCTTCGTCAAGCGTGGAAAACGTCAATGCCGTCCTTCCGCGCCTCGCCGTTTTGACGCAAACACAGCTACGACTTCGCGCCAATCCGGGGCCTGTCCGATAATCTGGACGGACACATAATCTCCATTTTGCAGGCGTTCCAGCTCTGCGTGGTATTCACCCTGAATTTCTGCAATGGCGGTTGCCAGCGGAACGGTATCTTCGCCCTGTTCGTCAGCAAAGAGAATCCTTAACGGAGCTTCAAACGCCCCCGCAACAATGACGATGGAAAATGACAAAGCGTCGCCGCCGCCCAACCGGCGCGCTTATCAGCTCCTGACCGCCTGCCGCGGCTTGACCAGCTTTTTTCGCGGCTGCGGCGGCTGCTCTGGCAGCACGCTTATTGCTCTTTGGGCATTTTCCGCTGTGCGTCCTGTGTAGCGATTTCCATGCCCGCTTTGGCAGTTTTTGATACAGGTGTTTTTGGCTTCACGCTGGCGTGCTGATTTGTTCCATCCATTGTCCGAATGAAACGCCGCGCCAGGTCTTTCACCCGGTGCAGCGCTTGGCTTCGGCTTTTCACGGATAGCGGGGAGGCTGTTCCATTGGTGGAGCTTGTGCCGGTGCTGACAGCTGGACGGATGGAACCGGTTTACCGCTGCCAGCCGTAGGCGGCTGACTAACTCTGGCGTAATTGCGGGTGCTTCCAGGAGCAGGCGGCTGCGGCAGAGACCAGGGGCAGCCGGTTCCGGATGGATAGATGGATTCGATGGATGGATTTTGGGAGAGGCTGCGCTTGTTTTTCCACAAAGGCTTGCGCCTGCTCCTGCGGCGCGGACGGCAAATCGTGTGCCGGTGTGACCGCTGGCGTTCACGAATCGTCTGCTCTATGCTGCGCTATAAGGTTCAGTGCCGCGCGGCGTCCACGCGCCCAGGCTGCTTGATATGCTGAACGTTCGACGCATTACCTGGTGTCGGTTCGGGACGCGGTTCACCGCGCAGCTCTGTAATCGTTGGCTTTTCGCGGATCGGTGGCGTTACGCTCTACGGCATATCGTCCGTAAACCGAATTTCCACCTGTCCCTATATGAAAGATGATCCCGCGCAGACGATTTTTCTGCGCGGGATTTCTTGCACACGTTGGACATAGGCACGGCGGCCTTGTTCTTGTGTTGAAATTGGCGCAGCTTTGGCGTTAATTTTAGCGCAGAGTGTGTTCGCACATCCTCCGTGCGTTGGCGTAGCATTCTCTGTCAACGGCGCGGATCGCACAACATGACGCTCTCGCGGCTGCTCTGGCATGATCGATGGCGCTGGGGCACCACTCGCTTTGCGCTTGCTGGACATAGACTTCGACAGGCCTGCTCCTGCGGTGTGGGTGCCGATGCGCTCAATAATGGTTGCTTCAGGTCTGGTCGGGTGCGTTAAGATCCTCCGTGCGCTGACGCGGTGCATTTTTCTGCCGATGGCACGGTCACTGTGGTATGCTGCGGCTGCCCGACGTGATCGGCGGCGCTGGCGTGGCCGTTTTTTGCGGTTTGCTGAACATAAGCACGTTGGGCCTGTTCCTGCGCTGCGGGTATCGATGTGCTCTGCGGCGGCGTTGCATCTGACCGGGTACGCGGCGCGTCTGTTCGTTCTCGCGGTGATTCCGGCGCATGGTGCGGCTGGTCGGACTGCTCCGGCTGCACCGCAGAAGAATCCGCTGATTCTTCTGCAGGCTGGGTGCTGGATCGCACGACGCAGTTGGACAGCTAGACGATTTCGCGGACGGTCGTTTCCACCTGTTCGGGTCGCCGTGCGTTCCGCGCTGTCCGAGCAGTCAGGCTGCTTCGCGCTGTCGCTCCAACTCTTTACAAATTTCTGCACCATCTGGCGTTGGACGGTGGATGTGACTTGATGTTTTGGCTGCTTGTCCCTTGGCCGGTCGTTTCGTTCTCAAAGATGTCTGGAATGGTATTCACCTCCGAAATGCGTCTCATGGTGAGACGCATTTAATCGACAATTTTAATTGGCTTTGTAAAGCAGGCATTGCGAAATACATCTCACCGTGAGACCTATTTCTGCAATGCTTCTGCGATTCCCTCCATGATATACTCTCAGCGCAGGGCAGCGCGACAGAATTGCAAGGCGCCATATAGCGGCTGGAGCTTCAGTTTTCTGCGCCATCCGCGCCATACTTCGTCCAGTCTGGCGGCAAAACCCATCAGGCGCTCGCTTTCCGCTTCGGTCGGGTAACGGATGCTCATAATAATACGCGAACGCAACCTGTTCGACGCTAGAATAGTCGGAAACACATCTGTCCGCTTTCCAAAGCTCCGGATGAACTGTTGCCGATTTCGGTTTGCGGCTGCTCGCGCATTTTGAATCCGTAAAAGGGTAGGATAACGGGTATCTGCCGCCCTGCTTCAAAAGAAGCATCTCTACGATCTTCGGCGGCGGACAGCCCACTCGCGCTGCAAAGCCGAGAATCCGTGTGCATTGACCGGGTGTTAAATAATATTTCTCCGGCACGTTGGCCTGTAAAATCTGCCACGAGAAAGATTCTTTCTCGGTGCGCGAGTTTGGGCTTCGACCAATATTGGGCGTCCAGGATGCGCCATGCCAGATCACATCGTCTCCCTCGCACCATTCCGGCATCTGCCCACTGTCCAGAAGCAGGCATTGAAACCTCGGTGCCCGCAAAGGATTTGAGTACGGCAAGATAGTCGCGTTTATCGCTTGAGCATAGCTCCAATGACGTTTTCCCAAACAGCGATAGCTGGATACAGCCCTCCACTGGCATCCCTCATTTCCTCAATAATACGAATTGCCTGATAAAACAGGCTGGATTTTGCACCATTTAAGCCGGTTCTATTTCCAATTTGTGATAAATTTTGACAGGGAGAGCCAAACGTAATGACATGGACGGCAGGAATTTTCTCTGCCGTCCAGCTTTGTTATATCGCCAAGATGCTCCATCTCCGGGAAATGGCGCTTTGTAATAGAGATTGCGTCCGGTATGATCTCACTGCCCAGACCGGAGTGATGCCATGTCTGCTTGCCGCAAGCGGGAACACGCCGATCCGTCAAACAGACTTCCGAGCGTGATCGTCATGTCAGATTTTCTCCCGGCGTCGTTGTCATTAATTTGTACAGTTCGGTATCCGGGGAATGGTGTTGACGAAAGGCACGATGGAGCCGCCCATGCGCAGCAGGCCGTGACCGGCTTCGGCGTTCGTGATATAGCTGAGCTGGGTGTCGGAAATGTGAAGCAGCTTCGACAGCTCTGCCCGGTCGGTTGCCGCCTGATTGAACAGCAGCAGAAATTCGGAGTTTGCAAACATCAACCGTGCCGTTTCGGATTTCAGACATTCTTCTACGTTCTGGCTTGCCGCCGTCAGCGCCGCGCCATATTTGCGGAATCTTTTCCATGCGCGGTAAAGGATTTCGCCGGAGTATTTGTATTTGAAATACAAGTACACTTCGTCGAGGAATACCCAAGTGTATTTGCCGCGCTTGCGGTTCTCCATGACGCGGTTTTGAATGGCTTCGAGCGCAACAACAAGGGCAGTCGGACGAAGTTGTTCCCCCATCTCATACAAATCAAGCACGACGATGCGGTTGTTAATATCCACGTTCGTCGGATGCGCAAAGACATTCAAGCTGCCCTCCGTGATAAGCTCTGCCGCCAGCGCGATTTCACGCGCTTCGGGGTCTGGCTGCTTTAACACTTCCGTGCGCCAGTCGGACAGAAGCGGCATAGGCAGCGCACCTTTTGCATGGAAATAGTTCTGGTAGACGCTTGCCGTGCATCGGTCAATGATGGATTTCTGAGAACCGGACAGTAAGCCCGCGCCCATTTGCTGCTCCAAGATACTGGTTATGAGTTCGGATTTCATCGCAATGGGATTTTCGCCGTCCTCGTATCCGTCTTGTAGATCGAGCGGATTGATGTGGTGCTGGCTGTTCGGGGAGATTTCAATGACTTCGCCGCCCAGCGCCCGCGCGATGGGCGCGTATTCGCGTTCGGCATCAATGATGATAATGTCGTCGTTGGTGGACAGCGCGACGTTTGCGATGGTATTTTTCATTGCCACGGATTTGCCCGAACCGGACACGCCGAGATAGAACGCATGGGGTGAAATGAGCCGCTTGCGGTCGCAAATCAAGAGATTTTTGGAAATGGCGTTGACCCCATAGTACAAACCGCCGGGGTCTTGAATTTCCTGCGCACGGAACGGCATGAGGACGGCGCAGCTTTCCGTGGTCAGCGTCCGCAAAGCATGGATGCGCCGCAGGCCATACGGGAGGACAGTATTCAAGCCGTCCTCCTGCTGGTAGCGGAGAACGGAGAAACCGCAGAGCTTTTCCTGCGCAATGGATTGCAGCGTTTGCGTGTCCGCGTCAAGCTGCTCCAAGCTGTCCGCGATATGAACGAGCGTTACACAGGCAAACATGAGCCGCTGGTCGCGGGCAGTCAGATCTTCCAACAGGTCTTTCGATTCGGTGCGCATTTGCTCCAAGTCATACGGCACGGTCGCGGTAAAATTGTTCTGCCGGTTCTGCCGCTGCTGCCAGCGCGTAATATCCGTTTCTACTCCGAGGATTCGGCTTTGGACCTCGCGTACCGCTTCTTCGGTGGGAATCGGAAGAATGTCAATGGACAGCAGCAGGTTTCTGGAGAAGTCAGACAGGTCTTTTATCATTTCGTCGGAAATGAAGCTGGCATAGTCGCGCATGAACAGAACGCGCCCAAACTTGCCGCCCATTTCAAAATAGCCCGCGCGGAATTGCAGTCCGTCCGGGCAGATCAGGTCGCGGAAGTCGATGCCGCGCTTGATGTTCGCGGACAGGTCAAACCGGAAAGACGCTTCTTCGCCAGGTCGGAAGAAGTCATGCAGGAGCCGCAGCCGGTCAGCGCAGGAAATGGCATAGGCCCCGGAATCCAGCCGCCCGAAACTGGCAGACAAGTTTGTATCGACGCGGCGGAAATAGGCGCGGGTCTGCTCGATCTTCCGTAAGCCGATTGACAGTGTGATGTACTTTTCCTGCACCAGATTGTTGCTTTCAGCCGCTTTGTCCAAGATGATCTGGTTGTACTCGCCGCGATAGTAGTCCAAACCGTCGCTGCACTCCGGCATGAGCATCGTGCGCTGGAAGTCAACCGGATTTAATCTTCGGTTAATGATCGTGATTTTCGCGGTCGCATCGGTCGGCAAAGAATTGAGAACAGCACCATACGAACGGAAGATACTGCGCCGGTCATCAAGCGAGGACGCAGCGTAGTTAATGTCCTAAAACCGCCATGTTTTACTGTACTTCTGCCCAACCTGCCAGATACCGTCCGTATAGATGCGTCGGATGGGAATGGATTGCTGGACGCTGTGGGGAATCCGAAAAGAATCTTTTTCGCTGCGGTTTGCAGCCAACAGGGATTTCATCATTCTTGCAATCCCTCCAAATCTGAAAACAGTTCTTCATGGAGATTGACAGAATCAAACCGTCGCGGGCCTGCACACAGGATTTCGGATTTGATAAACGCCCATAAGAATTGTTCAAGCGTCATGCCGTTGTAGTGGAAAAATCCTGCGATAGCGACTGGCGCCGCCGCCAGCAGGCAGAGCCAGCTTGCAGCTTCTTTTCCGATGATATTTCCTAAACCGAGATAGATACCGGCCGCCAGACCGACGGCAAGAATTGCGCAAATAAACTGCCGCGCGGACAGACCGAAAAAGATGGTCTCCCGGTGCGCGCGGATTTCTTTTGGAATTTTGACTTCTATAAAAATCGCCTCCGATTAGTTGAAAATTTGACAGAAATTTTAGGATATGAGATAATATTTATAGGTAAAAACTTGACAAAAAGGAGAAAAGCGCTATGAACTCTACACTCATTTTATTCAAGGAAATCGGTCGCCAACTCTTGATCGTCGGTCTGGTGCTGGGGAGTCTGCCAATAGCAATCCGCATCCTCTGGAAACTGCGGCTTCTGCCACTAGGCTGCTACTTTGTGGCAACGAAACTCTTCTGGCCACGCTGGGCGCTTGCGCACCGAACCGCTTGTATTTTGATCTTCATTGCCTGCGTGCTGTTCTTTGTCTTGTGCTGGACAATCCGCTACATTCGCCAGAAGCGCGAAGAACAGATCATGGCAGAGCTGATACACCACTACACAAAGGACCTGAAACCGGGCGAATCCAGGACACTGGAATTTCTCTGAACAGTCAGAAAGAATTGCGTCCCGACTTGGGACGCAATCTCTTTTTATGCGCCAAGCATTTCATGCACCAGCCTGTCAGGAGCCCTTGACAAGGCCAGTCAGCACCAGCATATTGAACATGAGCTGTCCGATGTACTGCCAGACCATCGTGACGGCGGGCAGAGATTCATCCAGTGCTGTGCTGCCGCCGGACAGGAACGCTGAGTAGATCACACAGGACAGGACGATAACCGCGCCCTCCATACACACGCTGACATAGCTGCGGAGAAACGTCTGCCCGGTGCGGGCTGTTGCTTCGCCCGCGAACGATGCTAAAGGCAGCGGCGCAATCGCCGTGTAGATGAAAATGCGGAAAAAGCGGCCATAGACGGTCAGGATCAGCACAAAGGACAGTACCGTAATGAGCAGACTGCCGAGCAGGAAACAAGCCAGAGCGGAATGGATTCCAGAAAGCTGACATCCTCAATGGCTTCTACAATTTTGTCTGGCAAGGTTGCCGTCGTAGAGATTGACGCACCGATGCCGCCCATGACGTGCTGACCACGCCGCCGCAGATTTTGTAAATCGCGGTTATCAGCTCCAACGACGAGCCGACCGCCACCTTTGCAAGCAGAAACCGGATAAAATGCCGTAAAGCAAATTCCGGCCTTTGCAGTTCGCGGAAGCTGGCCGCCGAGCGGAATACGCCCATTGCAAAAACAGCACCAACAGACCATAGCCAAAGCCTACCAGTGCGTTGTGGATGCTAACAATGACTGTCCAAATCTCGCCGCCGCGAAAGGATTCCGGCGTCTGCGACACCAGCGACCAGATTTCCGCCAGATACTCGTTCCAGTTCGACAGCGCATTTTCAAGGGTTGATACAACCCAGTTATCACTCACATGATTTCATCTCCATTTCATTTTGTAGTAAAAGAGCTGCAAGCAAAATGTAGGTCGTTTTCACAGTACATTCGTATATTTTATGAGGAGGCGATTCGTATGGCAACCAGAACCGCAAATGCGTATGGCCCGTGTAGAACCTGATGTAAAAAACAGGCGGAATTGGGATTCTGGATCATCTTGGTATTCCGGCATCTGTTGTAATCAACGCTCTGTATAAGCAGATCATTTATAGAAATGGGATTCCATTTTCTCTCTGATCTTGCCGATCAGCGCCGGTTGCTCGTGACGAAATGACGGATGCAGAATTGAACATGCAATGATGCAGGCTGGCTTGCCAGGACCAAGGTGATCGCTCCCCGTCCTGCATCTGAAGTCTTTGCAGAACTGCGGCGAGGGCTTTGAGTGTGGATGATTACAGTAAAGCTCACAGGAAAGGCACAGCGCCAGCTTCAGGAAATTGTCCGTTACATTGCAGAAGATTTGCAGGAACCCGCTACTGCTGAAAGGATGCTGGACAGCATGGAGAAATCATGTCGCTTTCCACCTGCAAACCGTGTTGCGTTGACAACAGAAGAGCCATGGCAAGCGCAGGCATACACAAGATGCCGGTCAAGAAACCTGGTCTATTTTTTGGGTTGACGGCCAAGTAAGAAATGCAGATCACCGCGATTGTGTATGGTCGGCGGGATCAGAGAAGCGTTCTGCAAAACATGAAAATGTAGTTTGTTGCAATACGTCCCAATTCGGGACGTATTGGCCTCTTTAAACAGCACCAGGACCCGCAATAAATTTTTGTTTTGCAGATTTTCAATCTGCGCATCGGAAATGCCATTTTGAACACGCGGTACAGATAGTGATTCGTGCCGTCATGGTGAATGGCATCTGCCCGCAGGTCGCCGTTTTTATCCACATACCATTCCGTCATATCTGTGTCCGAATACAGGCAATCACGGATGTTCCCGGATTTAATCATCTTATATCCCTGCGCCCGACCATTCCAGAACCCAAGATCACCAATAACAAGGATCGGCTGTGAAAACTGAATGTCCAGATTTCGGCGCTCGTCGTCGAGGTATTCGGCGTTCAGCTCGTGCATCTTTTCATAGAGCTTATCTTCGGGCAGTTCCGGATAGTTTTCCATAAGAAAAGTCGCGCCAATCGTCCAAGTCAAGATGGAATGTCGCTCCAAATCACATGGCGCTCGACTGCGTTTTTCGCCTGCTTCATCGCTTACACCACACCGATGGCTGTCAAAATTTCCTTTGCAAAGGCGATCAGTAAGCCACCGAACAGGCAAAGAACACCCTGCGTTCTCTGCGTCGCGTCGTGGGATTGCACGGACATACCGAGCTGCACAACGCCCCAGCCTAAGATGATAATACCGATTGCCTTGATGCAGGAAAAAAATGAAGTCGGACAGGTTATTTACGATGGTCAGCGGATCGCTGTCAGCAGCAAAAAGCTGAGGTCGTAAACAGTACCGTTGTCAGCACAAGGCTGGTCCAGACGGCCATGATGCGACGCTCCTTACGCCGCGAGGGTTAATTCATATTTCATGTTAATCCTCCAAAAATTCAATATCGTCGATGTTTTCAATGGGGAACGAGAGATCGTCCGCTGCGAACGCGCGCAGCGGCGTGTGAAGATACGGCGGCGCGCCGCCGTCCTCCGTGCGGTGGATATTCGGGTGCTTCAGGATGTCATACTTCTCGTCAATGACTGGTTTCTCGCCTCGAATCAGAACGATTGCGTTTTTATTATCCAAGCGCCGCACCTCGTCCGGTGTCATAAGCTCGCGCCCGGTCTGTTGGAAATTCTGCGAGAAAGAACCGTTCCGGCCTTTGCTCTGGCTTGACGTGCGCGTATCAATCGTTTCTTTTCCAAGCAGTTCCGAAATATATTTGTGCGTCGATTGTTCGTTGCCACCTAAGTACACAAAGCTGTCCGCGTTGCCGATGATGCCCTCCCAATCGTCCTTAAAAAGTGCTTTGAGCTGCGAAATATTTTGCAGGATGATGGTTGACATAATGTTTCGAGAGCGCATAGTCGCCTGCAATCGGGCATAGCCGTCGGGCAAGGCCACGTTCGCAAATTCATCGAACATCAGCCGCACGGGAACAGGCAGCGCCCCTTGATGGATTTTGTCTGCCTGATAGTAAAGCTCTTGAAACGCTTGCGTATAGAGCATACCGACGAGGAAATTGAGAGATGCGTCGTTGCTGTCAGGGATGATGCAGAAAATTGCCTGTTTCCGTTCGCCCAGCTTGCAAAGCTCCATATCGTCGCTGGCGGTGATGCGCTGGATTTCCGGTAACGTGAATGATGCCAGGCGAACAGCCGCACTCACCAAGATCGATTTTGCGGTTTTGCCCGCGGCTTGCTTGAAGATATGGTATTGCCGCACGGCAATGTGGTCAGGCTGTTCTTCCTCCAAGGCTTCAAAGAGCAGATCAAGCGGAGATTGATAATCGTCATCTTCTTCCTTTGCACCGCCATTTTCAATCATGTACAGAATCGTTTCCATGTTCTGATCTTCGGGCGGTGCTTCGTGGAGCAGGTAAAGCATGAGCGCGGCGTCAAGCGCTGTTTCCGACTTCTCCCAAAATGGATCATTTGCTTTTGCACCTTTCGGCGTGGTGTTTTTGATGAAATTGTCAATCAGCTTGAATACGTCTGCGTCCTTGCATATGTAGCAAAATGGGTTGTAGCAGTCGGATTTAGATGGGTCGATCAGGTCAAAAACGCGCAGAACATAACCTTCCTCCAGAAACAGATTTCCGACGGCACGGAGCATTTCGCCCTTTGGGTCAGCGACGATAAAACTCGCATTGGCAAGCATGAGGTTTGGTTTTGCGAGGAACCGCGTCTTGCCCGAACCGGAACCTCCGACGATGATCTGCAACAGGTTTCTGCGATGCAGCTTGCCGTTCATACTCATTTGCAGGTGTTGGGTCAGTATGACGTTTTTGCCTGCATCCTTGTCGCGGTACTTCTTGTCCAGCTCCCAGACGCTGCCCCACGACGCAGAGCCGTGTTCCTCGCCGGGGCGGGTGTTTTTCTGCCCCGTGTAATAAAACAGAATCGCGCCGCCGTAGAGCAGTAAAAGATACCGATAAACTTCATCGTGTACGGTGTCCAGCGCAAAGAAAACGGATTCTTCGTCGCGGCTGAAAAAGCATCCATCAGTGTAAAAATCGTCATCCCCGGCTCATAACAGCCTGCCATAAGCACGGCAAGCCAGACGATCGGTATGACAAACGCCGCCCACACCGGGGCGGCGCTTCGGAATGATTTTTTTTCTTGTGTGTCACAGGTCACTGTCCAGACAAGCAAGACCGGTCCGCTCGGCGTGGCGCTTGCACAGAAGCAGGACACCGGCCACGGCCAGCAGCAGGACCGGCGCAGCAAAACAAAACAGCTTTTTTATCATGTTCAGATACCTCTTTTCCAATATCATAAATGCGTCTCACGGTGAGACGTATTTCCGGTCGGGCGCGCAGCCCTCCCCAACATAGGAGCTGCCCCGCGCCAGCGGGCAGCCTTGGTTTGCTCCCCTTGGCTGCCACACTTCCGCTGGGTGGCTGCTGTCAAGGCCCAGCCAGTGCGCACACTGGCTGGCTCTGCGGCCGATGCGTCAGCATCGACCGGCCTTGACTGCGGACAGCCAGCGGAAGATATTCCCCCGGAGGGGAGCAAACCTCTTTAACGTGCGTTTCGATTCACATTCCGTGACCGAACCTGCGGCGTGATTGCACGTTCAATGCTGCCGCCAATCTTCTGCGCCATGTCCTGAATCTGTCCAAGCGCCTGCCGCCGATCCTGCGGTTCAAAGCCGTCATAAAATGCCGCCAGATTTGATAGGTCGGGCGCTTCACACGGAACACCAAAGCGACGACAGATCATGTAGCCGACGCTCTGCGCGTCCAGCTCATAATCCTCCCGCGAATAGTTCTGATTATAGCCTTTGGCATGAAAACGGACGTGGGCGATCTCTGTTGCGATGCCTGCAAACGCTTCTGCATCGTTATATTTCGGATTGACCGCCATTTTCATCTGGTTTGGGTCGTAGAGCGCAGGCATGGGGATACTCTCATCACTCACCAGCGGCACAACACAATAATTCAGGAGCGTTTTGAGGGCTTCCGTCATTTCCTTGCTGTCCGGCTGCAATGCGGTGTGCTTCAGGTCGCGCCCGCTTGTCTGCCGCACGTCGTAAACGTCCGTCAGTACATGCCCTTTGCCGAAAGAGGAACGGGTGAAGATTTTGACGCCGTTCTTTTCCTCGGTTGGAGATACGCTGCGCATCAGACTTTTCCAGCGGTCTTTTGTTCCGAAAATGGTTGCATCCTGATCCTGCACCATAACGAGCGCAACATTGCCAGCGCTATAACTCGGATTGTCGGCCTGACAATTCAAATACCGCAGATACGTTTCCGGGTCACTGGTAATCTGCATCACGCCTGCGTCCTGCATGGCGTTCGTGTTCTCACGGTCGGCCTGACGCTGTGCCTGCCAGAGTTCCGTGCTTTGGTTTTTCTCATTGATAATACTGCCTAAGTTTGCGATAATACTCACTCCTATCTGATATGCTCCAGCTCGCGCTGGGGTTCCGGTTTGGTTCTCTCTGAGGCGGCGCGCAATGCCGCCAGCCGCCCGCGAACGGGCTGCTTTTCCTCATTGGTCGAAATCGGCCCCTGCGTCAAGCCACTCCTTTGCTTTTGCAAGGATGGTTCTGGTCGGGCAGGGGTCTGCTCTTTTTTTGGCTGCGCGTCCTCCAACTGTCTGGGCTGGTATCCCATCTGCTCTAGGATATAATTTGCCTGTGAGAGATGGTCAATGTTGGTCAGGATTTCAAGGTATGGCGCGTCGCCTTTCTTGTCCAAAATGGTTGAAAATAACAAGCCGACTTTCTTGGCTCTGCGCTTGAACTCGTCAAAATCCTCTGTGCGCAAGGGCAAAACTTCGATGGGGCGCTGTTCACTGAGCAGCCGGTTCATGTTCACCTTGCCGTAAAGCTTTTTCTGATCCTTTGCCAGTGCATACAAGAGTGCCGCGAGATTCTTTGCGCCCCGCGCCAGTAATTTAATGGCTTCTTCTGAAATTTGTACGCCCTCTTTCATCACGAGATCAGCAGCTTCGCCGCTTACCTCCATAGGCTGTGCCTCCTTTCTTTTGCCTTGTTTGGCAAATGATTTTCTGTTGATGGTGAATTGCTTTCCCGCACCTGCTTTAACATCCGCGGTGCGTATTCTGCAATTTTTCCGCATAGCCGCAGTTCCCGGCGTAGGGGCCGGAGCTGTGCGGTCAACCCATCAATGTCCGCGTCAAGCTGCTCAGACGGCTGCTCCCGGCGCAATGCGTATAGCTCCTTGCGCTGGTCTACTAATATCTGCATCTCATTCGATAACGCATCGGACAGCATTTCTAACTCTGGCTTTGTATCTATGTGATACTTCTGCAAAAGGAAGAATTGGTGCCGGTATTGCTTTGCACGGCTGACCTCTGCCCGCGTTTCAAACGGAACTTTTGTGGGCGTTTCTTTCTCGGTGACAGAAGATACAGATAGTATAGGTATAGCGCCCGGAAACTGCCGCGTTTGACCTGTGAATAGCGGCGCGGACGCTTGCGGATGGTATAGCGTTTGATTCTGAAAAAACCGGCGGCATGGCGGCGGTTCGCCGCGCTGCTCGTTCAATCGCTGCAAAATGGCTTCCTCGGTGTAATCCTCGCCCAGACTGTCCAGACGGACAAACCGCTGCCCGCCCGGTGGACGGATGGCGGTATGCTTGACATTTGGGCCGCGCTTGACAGAATAGCCCTGCCGCCGCAACGTTTCCAAAAAATGTATCATAGGTCAGGCTCCCAGCCAGCGCCGCGTCTATGTCACGACGGATAAGGTCACGGATTGTACCGCTGCCGCGCTTTTCTGCGTTCCATGAAGCGTAGGAAGCGCCTTTCCCATCCGGTTCAATCACGGAGTATCCGCGCTCCCGGCTGACCGCATTGGAAATGCCGCGCAGATCGTGGAAATAGCTTTTGAAATCACTCCGGTACTTTTTGCCGTCCATGAATGAAACGGAATTGAAAACAATGTGACAATGCAGGTGGTCACGGTCGGTGTGTGTACAGACAACGGCTTCGTATTTGTCTCCTAACAGTCGCCGTGCGAACTCTACGCCCGCTTCGTGTGCTTGTTCTGGCGTGACCTCGCCGGGAGCGTAGGAGTGAATGATATGATAACCGAGAATCCCACCGTGCTTATCCCAGCGCCGTTTGGTTTCCTGCATCTGCAAAAAAGCATTATCCAGCGTACAGTTGATTGCCGTCTGAAAACCGGCCTTGACAGGATCACAGATATAATCTACGGCGTTCCCCAAATCCGTTTTGCCGTCGTTTTGAACGTAATCCAGGCAGCGATCCAGCCGGGAATGAATGACGATGATCTTATCGTATGCCATTATATCGACTCCCGCACCAGCTCCCACGCCTCCCGCGCAAAGCGTGCGGCATCATGGATCTGTGCCTGCGTGACGTAGCCCTTGCCGTTTGCCCAGTGCGCAAGTTGGTTGATATTTGTGCCGATGCCGGACAGCACACGCAAAAGCTCCGCGTAGCAGTCCGGCGGGCGCGGCTTGACCGTTTCGCCCAGAATACATTTGCGGATCATGGCGCTGGCAGATAGACCGCTGCTCTGGCAAAGCTGCATGAGTTGGCGGTATTCCGTGTCGTTCAGCCATACGCCAGTGAAATGTGATCGACTGCGCAAAAAATCCCTCCTGTCCAGTTGAAATGCGTCTCACCATGAGACGTATTTCCGGCGCATCGTCATATAGAAATGCGTCTCACCGTGAGACGCAAAACGCGGGGGTCTTAGGGGTTCACCCCTAACAAGGGTCGTTTAACAAACGACATACTTGCTAAATCAGCATCGCAAGCGGTGCTGATTCCGTTACCGCTGCATGGTAACAGATTTTGTCCGTCGAGGGCGCTTATCCTGCTTTTCCATCTGGTGCTCCAGCGATAAAAGGCGCTGCAATTCCGCTTCACTTTCCGGTACATATCGAATATCGTGTGTGTTTTCCTCCAGCCGCAATACGCGGTGAATGAATGTTTCATGGCTGCTTTCGCAAAAAATACTCGTCCTTATCGCGGTATTGTACCTTTGCAATGGGCAGCGCAGATTTGACCACACGCTGTACCTGTTTGGCATAGTCCAGATGAATGACCTTCCCCGCCAGCTTGCCGTCTCGAACGCCATCCACCACAACGCGATATGCTTTGATGCCGTTCGGCTGGTCTGCGTAAAACGTCCACGTTTTGTATGCGCGGCTATCCTGCAAATACGTCTCGCGCTCCGGCACACACCATGTTCCACACGGACGGCTCATCCAGAGAAAAGAACGATGCTCCAAACTGGATTCCTGCGCACTGTTCCAGAGAATTTCTTTGTCAACGTCAAAATCTTCTTTGTAGGCAAGGGTGTTCCGCTGGACAATCTTTTCTAAAAAATTGAGGATGTCCGGTTGGTAGTCTTTTTCGTTTTCCATGCTTCGCGTTCTCTCCTTTGTGGTATATGGGATATGCAAATAATCCAGCACGTCGCCGCAGCCGAGTTTGTGGATGCAGAAATCGTATTGCTTTGGATGCGTGACCTCCATGCGCTGAAACCGGTTCGGCTCTTTTTCGAGATGTGCGCCAAACATACAAAACATACAACCGCTGCGCTTTACGCCGGTCGTTGTCAGCTTTCCGGCTTCCTCGAAAATCTCACCGTAGACAGACGCATACGAGAGCCCCGTCATTTTGAGGTAGGCCAAAACATCCTGCTCTGTCCAGAATGACATCGGCTGGGAAGTTGGGTCGCGTTTGAGATACGCATTGCAGCCGGTTTTCAAATAGCTGCTCTGGCGGCGAACGCTTTCACTTGCCATCGTTCCAAGGATCATATATAGATGATGTTCTCTGGCGTACTTATGTAAGGGGTGCTCTTTCATTACAGCGCAACACCTGTCTGATATGAGAAATGGCGCATCCAGAAGGAAACGCCATTTTCATATCGCTCGTTGTATTTTGAAGGTGTGCCGTCTGCGTTCAGGCCATTCAGGTGTCGGATCGCCCACGGACTGCCTTGCCGCGCGTAATAGATGCGTCTGGCAACATCTTTAGAGATGATAGGATGGCCATACGTCGTCAAAACCTTTGAAAACGGAATTTCCGGCCGCAGCCACGTCACATTCGGAACGGTCTTTACAAACTCACGGATTTCTGGGTACTCTAAGCCGGTGTCTACAAACACAACCGGAACGTCCGGAAATGCCCTCCGCACCAAATTCAGAAGCACGGTAGAATCCTTTCCGCCCGAAAAGGAAACGGCAATCTTGCCGCCATAGTGGTGATACCATTCCAGAATTTTAGCTTGTGTCACACGAATTTTGCGTTCCAGCGGCCACGCCTGCATGATGCTTAAATCCTGCCGGGTGTAAACGGGCATACGTCATGCACCTCCCGCTATCGCTCCAGCGTGGCAGACACGGTACGCTGCCTGGAAACAGCTAACGACGGACATTGCTTTTCGATGGCGTCAATCAAACCGGCGGCGCAGGAACGGATGGTATCAAGTGACGCTTTCAGCTCATCCAGTTCCTTGCCCTTGCTCCACCCGGCAACGTAGCCGAACGAATAATCAGACGTGTCAATGCCAAAATGCTGACAGACCACATACGCCACACTTTCGGCTTCGACCTCGCGCGTGTGCTGGTCTTTGGACGGCGGTTCGTTTTCTCTTGCGCCGGTGGAGTGTGGCATGACTGATTTCATGCAGCATGGTTTTGAGCGTCTGCTTCTGGCTCATGCCGGGGCGTACCAAAATTTCTTCCGTGACGTGGTTGAAACAGCCTTTTGCTGCTCCATGCGGTGCTTCATACAAAATGGGAACCGGCGAAACGCTTGTGATCGCGTTCGCCAGTTCCTCAAAATGTGCAATATCGCCATTCAATTCGGATACGCCGATGCTGGGAAGTTCTTTGCCCTCGGTCTGTGAAATGTCAAAGACGGTGACAATACGGAATCGCATGAGCTGCACCAGTGTCCGCTCCCGGAGCGGTTTACCTGCTGCATCAAGCACAGGCGTACCGTCTTTGTCCAACTTATCCTGCTCAATGAACCGCCGATACGGGCACGGAGCGAGAATTTTCAGGCCGCTTTCATGTGCCTTTACATTGCGCCCAAACTCTTTCTTCCATGTGTGAAACCCGGCCACATGAGATGCAGCCGGGTTTTGCATGAGAATCAGCATAACGTTGCCGAAACTGTATGTGTGAAATTTTGACATGGCAGACAGATATTCCGCGTAGCGCCCACTGGTAAAAATCTCGCTGACACCCTGTTCCAGTTTTTCGGTCAGTTCTTTGAGACGTTCGTCCGGTGTTGCACCGGTCAGTTCAAACCCCATTTCAACGCTCCTGCGACGGCGGCTTGTGCAGCTTTTCCGGCGTCGCGTTTTTCTGCTTCGGCTCGACCTTCAATGTGACTGGTTCATTTCCGCAAAAGCCTACCAGAATCTCAGCCTTATGGAATTTCTTCTTGAAGCGTTCCATCTGGTCGGGAGGGAGCGAACAAAAGCTGTCCTCCGTCAAACCGCACACGAAAAAAGGACCCACCAGACCACCATAGCCGCCCTCGACGCTACGGTTGAAATCCATATCCAAAAGAAGTCCTTCATCGTTTGCAACAATGCCGACCGGTTCCTCGTATGGATAAATAGCAGTAATCAGGCCGCCGACGATCTCCTGCATGGCATGAAGCTCATGCGGAATCGTCTTTTCGTATGGCGCATAGCCCGGCTCGACGACAAGCACGGTCATTTGCTCTGTGACTTTTTCTTCATCCATACAGTTATTCTCCGCCCCATTCCAGCACGAATACGACGGACAGGACCTCCTGCTCGGTGATTGCTTTGGAAACGGCGCTGACAACAGCATCATAAGAGAGCGTCATCCGGCTGTTCTCCGCAATTTCCCACGGAGCGGACAGTGCAAATGTTTCCGCATTGCCGTTTTTTGTAGTCTGTGCGCCGTTAATCTTAAAGCCGAAGCTGGGCATCAACCTTTTCGTGTGCCATATCGGTCGTGTAGGGAACGAGCTGCCAACCGTTTTTGGTGGAAATCGAAACGCTGGATACAACGACCTCGCCAGTAGAGCCGTTGATAATCTCTGCTGTGCCGGCATGAACCTCGCCGCTTTCGTCAACGATAAGCGGCAATGTAACCGGCACGGTCACGGAAAACACCTCGGTAATCTCCCAATGGGCGTAATAAGTTGTTTCACCGTCCGTCGTATAGATGGTGTTGGAATCAACCTCTGTACCGCCGTCTTTCTCCGTAAACCAGCCTAAAAATTCTGCATTTTTGCGTTCCGGGTCCTTGGGCAGCAGCAGCTTTTCCCCGTAAGTCTGCTCGGTCGTTTCGCTCTGACCGATGCCCAAATCCCATGTTACGGTGTACTTGTTGGCCGCGAACTGCGCGTAAAATGTCGTGCTGCTGGTGATCGTGACCGTACTGTAAAGGCTGCCGCCCGTCTTGGCCGTAAACCAACCCTTGAAAGTGTAGCCGGTCTTGACAGGAACGCTGCCTGGCGCGGTCGGCTTGCTGTTCGGCTTCACGGTTTCGGAAAAGCTGGTCTTGCCGTCGATGGTGCCGCCGTTCGTGCCCGCATCCCACTTGACTGTCAGGCTGACGGTCGCGCCGCAATCGTCGCACTTGCCGTCACCGTTCGCGTCGGTGTGGTCAGCGTATTCATAGCCAGAATCGCCGCAGGCCGAGCACGTCTTGGTGCGCTTATGCTGCGTTTCGCTGTCCGACACCCACGAACCATAGGAATAGCTGTGATTGGCGTAGTCATAGGTCGATGCGCCGCAGCCGGAACAAGTCTTGCTTCTGCGGTGCTGGGTATCGCTGTACTTGCTCCACGAACCGGTAGGATAGCTATGATTACCGTAATCCGTAGTGCTGTATCCGCAGGTGCGGCAGGATGCCGTTCGGCTATGCTGGCTGTCCGAATAATTGCTCCACGCCCCATAGCTCATACTGTGGCTGGCATATTCGTAATCCGAATCGCCGCAGTTCCGGCAATAGGCTTCGCGCCGGTGCTGCGAGGCTGAATACTGCTCCCAGCTTCCATAGGAATAGCTGTGACCGGTTGCATAGATGGTTTCGCGCTTGCTCTGGCCGCAATCGCAGCTATACTCCCGGTACCCATTCCGCGTGCAAGTGGCATCATTTTCATAGTCCAGAACCCATGTATGACTGCCGCAATCCGGGCAAGTCCAAGAACCATACGAGCCGGAACCGTGGTCTTTATACACATAAGTCCCCAAATTCTGAACATAATGGCACTTGTAGCACTCATAATACTCCTGATGACCTCTGGATGTGTGCGTCGTGGAAACGTAGGTCCCCTGCAAAGAATACTGCTTGCAGCTTGGGCAGGTGCCGACAATACCAGTGGATGCACGGGATGCCACCTTCGCGGGCGCTTTCTTAGCTCCGGATTCTGTTTCCGTTGGCGCTGCACCATCTGCGTTGGAGTACACGCCGTACAGATCGTAGAAATATCGGTTGCTGCGGTTGGAAGCCGCCCAATCATAGGTATAGAACGGCACCGTCGCTTCCGGATAGCCAATGATATACGCAATATAAAGTGTGTCGCCGGAATCGGCTTCGCGCCAGAAAGCGTCCTCACCAATGCTTTTCAGAACGGTCTCGCCGTAATACATTGTGATTGTACTCAGCTTGGAACAGCCATAAAATGCGTGCTTGCCAATGACCGGGGCGAGCGGCAGCTCGGCGGTGGTCAGGTTGACGCAGCCCTCGAACCAGTATGCCAGATCTGGGATGGTCAGCGTTTCCACGTCCTCAAACCAGACCTCGGTGATCTGGTCGCGGACAGCCGCCCACGGCTGATCGTCCACACTGGTAAAGACCGGCGCTTCGCCGCTGCCGGAGATGGTCAGCCAGCCCTTTTCATCCAGCGACCAGCGAATGCCGCTGTTCTGGATCGTGCCGGAGGTGGCGGCTTCGCTGGAAACCACGGGTTCTTCGTCAGGCGCGCTGTCATAGATCGTGTGTTCGTCCGCTTCGGCGGCAAACACTGAAATGCTCAAAGACAGCAGCATACAGAGGACAAGCAGAAGTGCTGTGATTTTTCTGAATTTCATAGCTTAACCCTCCATGACGGCGGCAATCGTGAAAATCACAGTTGCCGCATTGACGTTGGTCACGGCTTCACTCGCAGAAACCTTTGCTTTGTAGCGAATTGCCAGAGACTTCTCAGCGTTGATAGACGGAAACGCACCGTCCACAAGCGTCAGGCTGCCCGCGCCCTTGGTCGAGCAGCCGTTGATGGACAGTGCGATGCTGTTCTTGCTTGCCGTAAAATCGTCAAAATTGCCGATTTCAAACGTGCCCGCCTGAACATCTACCTTGGTCACACGAATTGCGCCGGTTTTGCCGGTGTTGGAGATTGCGGCATTGTTAGCGCAGACCACATAGCCGTCAACGAGAGAAACCGGCAGCGCAGCGGGAACTGTACACGAAATTGGCGCGACGGTGTTGACCACGGTGAGCGTCACCGGCACACGGGCCTCAGTTGTTTCCGCTGCCGACGCACCCGTAGCCAGTGATAGGATCATTGTCAGTGCCAACAGAAAAGTGATAAGTTTCTTCTTATCCATCACTGCACCTCCTTTGGCCACAAATACGCTGTGTGTAAAACAAGTTCAGTTCGCATGGAGCCGATCTGCTTGCCGTCGCGGAACGCTGTGATCGTGACCGTGCAATCCACGTTGCCGAACTCCGGAATTTCGAGAAGCGTAAGCGTCGAGATAGATTTTCTGGCGGCAAGCTCAAAAGCGTCAGCAATCAGCGTATTGTCCTTGTTGCGGCGAATTTCTACCTTGTAGGTATCGCCCTTGCTGTTGTTTCTGAACTCGGCTTTCACGCTGCTTTCCCCGACAAGCGCGTAAAGATGAGCAGGAGCAGTAATATCAATCTGATTGTCCGCGACGATGGCGTTAAGCTGCTTTTGGGCTTCGCGCAGTCCTGAAACGTCGTAAAAGATGATTTCAGTTTCTTTGTTCTGCTTTGCACGTTCGGTGATTCTGGCTTTGATGCTGTCGATCACGGCGAGGTAGAATCTCTGTCATAAATGACTTTGACGGCATCATCCACTCTGGCAACGACCACTTCGGGCATATTCGTCCCATTGTTGCAGTACACAGCTTTTGTGCCGCCGCCCCAAACAAGAAGCCTGCCTTTGACGGTTACGTTATCCAACACAATTTTCCCATCCGCCGCACCACAACCAACAATCAAATCGCCGTCTACGGTCAGATCCTTCAACGTCACGTCGTCGGTACGAACGAGAACGCTGCCTTTAATGTCCTTGTCATAAGTACCCTTGGACACAATGTAAGTGCCAATGATATTTGCAAAAATCTGTGCAAATTCTGCGCGGGTGATGTTATCCAGCGGTGCAAGGACTTTGCCGCGGCCATGAATATAGTCTGCGCCGACCATCGCGCGCACATAAGGCATCGCCCAGTTGGAAATCTCGCTTCGGTCGGAGAATACGGACAAATCCGTTTTGGAATACGAATCGTAGTCCAGTTCCAGCGCACGGGCAACGACCGTCATGGCTTCCTGCCGCGTGATAGGCGAATCTGGTGCCATTGAGGAAGAACTGCGCCCGTTATAAGTACCCATCTGGACGGCGAGGGCTACATCTTTGTAGTACCACTTACTCTTGGAAACGTCTTTGTACTGTGAAATGTCCGCCGCTTTGTAGCACCCGAAAGAGCGGTTGATGATTGCGGCCATCTCCGCGCGAGTCATGTCGCCGTTCGGGTCGATAATGCTGCTGGATTTGCCGTAAAGCAGACCGTTATCCACGGCTGCGGTGACCGCTTCGGCATACCATGCGGTACGGTCGAAATCGCGGAAATCCGTGGCTTTGCGGTTGACCGTGTTTGCCGCCGACGCGCTGACTGCCAGCGATAAGCAGGATACTGCCGCAAGGAATAGTGCGAGGATTCGTTTTTTCTTCACGTTGAATACCTCCTGTTAGAATGTAAGGGGAACGCTTGCGCGTTCCCCTGTGCGATAGGCGATTGAATTAGACCGCATCCCAAGCGATGATGAACAGGACGCTTGCGATGGCGGTGTTGGTCACAGCTTCGGAGACCGGGGTCACGATGGCGTCATAGGCAATGCTGATGCTGTTCGCAGAGGTGTCGCCCACGCCCGACATGAAGCAGCCGTTAATCGCATCGGTCAGAAGCGTCTGCTTGGAAGCGTTCTTGTCGTCGGTCAGCTTCTTTTCGCCGTCGCCGAGGCAGAGGGAGAAGCCAAACTTGTTGGTGTTGACCTTTTCGTGGGCAAGGGTGGCCTTGTCACCGAACGCAGCCAGCGACCAGCCCTGCGCGGCTTCGATGCTCACGGAATTGACCTTGACAGCGCCGAACGAGTTGTTGACGATCTTCGCGTCGGTCGCAGTAGAAACTGTGCCGTCGGTGCCGACAGCGATAGGCAGCACGGTCGGAACAGTGACGCTCATTTTGGTAGCTGCGGGGTCGCCGCCGATGCTGCCGTCCGCGGTAGACGAGAGCGTGACACTGGATGTGCCGGTGCCTCCCGAAGCGTCAACGGTATTGGGCAGCGGAATGGCGCCGATTGCAAGGCTTGCCATCAGGCAGACAGCGAGAACGAGGGAAACGATCTTCTTAAAGTTTTTCATAGTAAAATACTCCTTTAAAATTTTATAGTTTTGATTGTTTGTGGTGGTGTGAAATCAGTTTTTACAGTAATGGTGATGACGACCCCAGCTGTGCCGATGATTGCACCAGATTCCGGGTCCAAGTTGTGAAAATATGCGGTACATTCGTATGTACCAGCTGGAAGAACAACATCCAGCTTCGCGCGCTCGATTTTGCTGCCGACGGCGATAGCACCGGATTCGTAAATCTGTTCGCTGGTGTCATTGCGGACGATCTGGACCTTTTGTGGATAATTATTGATGCTTTCGTTTACGAGCATCAAGTTTCCCTCCGAAGAACCGTCCTCAAAGATTGGGGCAGTGTTGGCCGAAATGTTAATCATGCCCTCGGCTACTTTTTGTTCAGACGTGCTTCGATCTCCTCCGGCGAAAGGTTATCCCAACCGCCCTCAGTGGCGGAAGAATCATAAACGATTCCAGCTTTGGCGCGGGCTTCTTCCTTTGTCATGGGAGAGCGGAGCGTAACGATGATGAAAATGATCGCGCCGATGGCAACGGCGGCGAGAACGCCAGCACCGATCCAGACGGCGGTGCGCGAGTTGGATTTGTGCTTGGGGTGGTAATTCATGTGTGAATCCTCCTAAATATAATTGTCAGGGCGGCACCACCAGACGGTGCAACAGCTTTCGATGGTGCATATCAGCGTGTGGGGGTGGGTTTGCTCGGATGCAGAATTTCCGTTTTTTGCTTCATCCGTGCTTCGCCCTGTCGGCGTTCCTCCAACGCAGAATAGATACTCTCAGTAATTGCCAAGGCAGGCATTGTAACGTCCGGGAAGTATCTGCGCAGTCGATCTCCACCTAATGTGACTTTCAGCGAATACAAATTTTCACGCGGTGAATTAAACTCAATCGGTTCACCGTCCGCTGCTTTGGAGTCGCCCGGCTGCTTGCTCTCTGCGGAGATTGGAATGACGTTGCTGACTGACGTTGGTGCAGTCTCCGGCTTTTCCACCGTCTGCGTTGCGGGTGGCCGCGCGGTGTTTTCCTGTTTCGGCGGTTCCGGCATGACCGGCTTCATATTCGGCGGTGCCAGCGTGACAGGTGATGTGCCCGTGGCCGGTGCCGGTGCTGGCGACACGTTGGGTGTTACCATTGACGCAACCGGAAACGGTGGGTCTGGCTGCGTCGGCGCTGGCTTCGGCGGCTCGGGTGGCTTGATCGGCTGAATATCCTTGTCCTCCAGAATCGCCCGCATCGTCTTATCGTCCAGATTTCCGCGTTTCTCTGCGTCTCTTAAACGCTGCACACGTTTGACCGTTGGTTTCAGGTTCAGACCCACCAGATCAATGACTGCATTTTGATGTTCTGGAGACAGAAATGACAAATCTGATGCAATCGACAATTCCAGCGAGTTATCATCCACTGCATCACAGACAGCTTTGGTTGCTTCAGAAAGGCGGATAATTCGGTTCAGTTTGCTGGTGCTGATACCCATTTCCTTTGCCAGCATCGCGTCGCTTTGCAGCTCGTCCGCACCCGGTACGCCGCGTTTCTTCCGTCCTGCCTTGCGTTTCATCGCGGTCATTTTATTGCGCAGCGTCCGCGAAAGATCGTATGTGGAAATATGCGGTCGATGCAGATTGCTGTCCGCAACGAGGATCATCGCGTCGTTGTCGTCAATTTTCTGGATGATGGCCGGAACCGGATAATTCAGCTCTCGCGCGATCATGTGCCGCCGCTGGCCTGAAAGGATTTCCAAGCCGCCCTTGGGATTGATTCTGGTCAGCACCGGGTCTTTCACGCCGTTCAGCTCGATAGACTTTCTCAGCTCCTTGTAATCGTCGCTGGACACATCAACAGAGACGGTATTCAGCTCCGATTTTTCCAAATAGCTTGGATGAAGCGTGATGAAATACGATTCACCATCACTGGGGATTGGCAAATCTTTCATTGCTCTTTTCGTCCGGGGGCATCAGCCGCTCGTCAAAAATCTTTGTGATTTTTGTTCCGGTCGGACCGAGAGCGGCGGGACCGGGCATAACTGCCGGGGCCGGTTTGACCTCTACGGCCTTTTCCTGCGGCTTCGACTGTGTGGTCGAACCCTTGCTGTCTGTACTGGCCTTTTCCGTGGGCGCGTCCGTTTTCGGTTTTTCTTCCGGGTTTTTCAGTGCCGGTGTGGGTGCGGGTTTCTCCACAGCGGCCTTTTCCGGCGGTTTCGGCGGCACGTCCGGTTTCTTTCCGTCTGCATCAATCTTTTCCGTAGGTGTAGCCGTTTTCGGCGTGTCCTCCGGCTTTTTCTGCTCCGGCGTGGGCGTTGGTTTTATCTCGGCTGGCTTTTCAAGCGGTTTCGGAGATATATCCGGTTTTTTACCGTCTGCATCCTCATTTTCCAGAGACGGAACCGCTTTCGGCTTTTCTTCCGGTTTCTTCGCCTCCGGCGCTGGCGCAGGTTTTGCATCAGCGGCCTTGTCTGGCGATTTCGGTGGCATGACCGGAGTTTTGCCGTCTGCGTCAGCCTTTTCCGTAGGTGCAGCCGCTTTCGGTTTTTCATCCTGTTTCTTCTGCGCCGGTGTGGGTGCGACTTTTACCTCGGCGGCCTTTTCAGACGGCTTTGGCTGCGTAACCGGTGTCTTATTTTCCGCACCCTTGTCCGGCGTTTTTGCGGGTGCTTCACGTTTCCTGCCGATCTCACTTTCAGACAGCAACTTTCCGGGCGGTGTGCCTTTCGCATTGCCGCGCAAACGGAAATCCCGCGCCTCTTTTTCCGTCATATCATAGATGAACGCGGGAATCTCTGTTTTCTTCGCAAAGCTCACTGGCCTTACGGCGGCGGTTGCCGGAAACGATCTGAAACTCGCCATCCTCGCGCTGCCGCAGGATAACCGGCTCCTGTACGCCTTTTAGGACGATGCTGCTCGTCAACGCTTCCAGACTTTTTTGGCTCGGCGGTGCGAAGACGCTGCCGGGCAGGTCGTGGATTTTGGAAAGTGGGATGCTAACCGGCTTGATTTCCGGCTTCGTCGGGTCGCGGGCTTTTTCTTCTGCCATGTGTGTACCTCCAAAATTGAATTTTTATATCAAAAAAATACGTCTCACCGTGAGACCTATTTTCTGCGAAGATCATGCCGCACCTGAGCGGAATAAAAAAAGCCCATCGTCGTCGGCGCGTTGTAGAGCGCGGTCAGAAGATAGGCTTTGATGTTATTGATTTGTGTCGTGGTTGTCCGCAGGCTGTCCAGAATGTAGGCGACGTGCATCTGTGTGAGCTGCAGGAACCGTTCCTTGATGATCTCGATGGGGATTTGCTCTTTTCCCAGCCGGACGGCATCAGCGGTGCTGCTCTGGACTTCCGAGATCAGCTCCACCAGCGCGTCCACGTCCTCGGCGGCATACTGCGTGCAGAGCGCGTCATATTCGATTTGATTTCTGACGCTCTCTTTCAAACTCCATCGCTCAATCAATCTCCCACCATCTCCCGACGGTTTTGCAGGAGAGATAGATGGATCAGGATAGCTTAGATCAGGATAATTATTATCTAAATAACTTGGTTCCTCTTTTGGGAAGTCTTGACTTCCCAAAAAAGGAAGTCTGGAAGTTTGTTTTTGGGAAGTCTGGATTTCCGAATCCGGGAAGTCTGAAATGGGCGCAGAAAGGGGAGCTTCTGGCACATCGGTCGTGGTGAATTTTTTGACGTAAATCTTTGCCGGACGGCCTTGCCCCTGCTTTACGCGCTCGATCAGGCCAAAACCATCTTTTCCGGTATCCAGCTCAGCCAGCAGCCGAACGGCCTTATTGTGTCCGCACATGAGGTCAGTCTGAATCTCGTCGAGTGTGTAATAGATGTAAACGCGCCCCAGTTCGTCATACCAGCTATGTTTGGAGGATAGCCCCATGCGGTCAAGCATCAGACCGTAAAGCGGCTTTGCGTCGGTGGAGAGCGTTTTGAACCTTTTGCTGCGCACCAACAATCTGGGAATCCGGAAGTAGCTGAACTGTTCGGATTCTTCACCATAAAAGTAGGAGAAATTGACTTGCTTTTTGCATGAAAATCACCTCGATATGCGGATTTTTGGCAATAAAAATGGACATTCATGTTTTCGCATAAATGCCAATTTTAATAACAAAGACAGTTGAATGGGAAATCTAATATATAAGTTTTAACTTGCTTTAATCAAAATATAGGTATATAGTCAATATATAAGAATTTTGGCAGTATTATGATGAAATGGGGTGTCTATTGCTGTATGAATGAGATTTTGGAACGTCCACGGTGGAAAAGAGTTGAATATAGTAAAACGCAAATTATTACTGCCGGAAAAGTAATTAAGAATACCGCTGCCACGGAAGAAGAAGTAAAACGAGCAATGGTCGTCATTGATAACTGGCGTGCTGCACATGCTTATCCATTGCATGTGATTTATACGCATTTGCGCAGAATGGCAAAAAGAAAATGATGAGAAAATTATCGTGGCTGAACGACTCAAGCGTTTGGATTCAATCATCAACAAGCTAAAACGTGAGAAAACGATGAGCCTTTGGACGATGCAAGACCTTGGGGTTGCCGCTTTATTGTTCCAGAGTTATATGATGTATTTGCATACGCGAAAAAGTACAAAAAGTCTCGTATCCGTCATAAATTTATTAAAGAGTACAATTACATTACACAACCCAAACAATCCGGTTATAGAAGTTTACATTATGTATATAAATATTACAGTGATTCGCTAAACTCTCCATATAATAACAACATGCTTATTGAATTACAGTTCAGAACACATTTGCAACATTTGTGGGCAACTGCTGTAGAAACAATGGGAGTATATACAAAACAGGCATTAAAAAGCAGGACAGGGTGATGACGATATCAAGCGTTTCTTTGCATTGACATCATCTCTTCTGGCTATGAAAGAAAGCACGGCGCTTGTTCCTAACACTCCGACATCTTGGTCAGAGCTAATGGATGAGATAATCGCAGTAAATAAAAGAAAACTCATTTTGGATGTATTATCCGCCATTCGTATTGCTATTGAAGCCAGAAAAGAAGCAATGAGCGGCAAACAGGGGTATTACCTACTGATTTTGAACTTTGACACGCATCGTTTGAGAATTGTGTATTATAAGACAAGCCAAGCCGAAAACGCGAATGCCGCATATACACAAATTGAAAAAAATCGAGTTGAAGCAAAAATTGATGCTGTACTTGTAAGCGTATCATCTTTCCAAACGCTAAAAAAGGCATATCCAAACTATTTTTCGGATATAGGTGAGTTTGTAACTATTATCAAGAATGAAATTGCAAAATATAAGAAATACAGCAAAAAAGGACTGGAAGAAAATTGATGGTGCTGTATGAATGATGTTGCTAGAAGTGGTTTTCTGGCAATGAATAAAAAATAGTTCAAAATTATGACCGTAATACAAAAGACACTTTTCCTTGCTGCGGGGCAGCCGAAAAAGTGCCTTGTATAAAAAGGACATATCACTTGGTTTTCTCAATATTCCTATTTTTTGCTACATTTTTTCAAGAATTTTGGGTGCATATATCTGAACCATTCGGGAGAGCGTTCGGTTCGCATCCGAGAGGTCGAGAGTTCGAGTCTCTTCAGGTCCACCATCAAGTTGCACCCAAAAAGATGCCGCTGCGAAAAGCCTAGAAGTTTCAACGACTTCCGGGCTTTTTGCGCCCATTTTAGAGGCGTGACAAAAGATGCCAAAATGGACTTTGGCTAATTTGATGGACCTGTACCTTTACCCAAGGCTTTTTGAGCCGCTTTTCCGAGAATTTTTTCGGGAAAGCGGCTCTTTTTGCCCTCGGCAAAATGTAGAATTTCGACCGGCGTTTTTTTGTTGGTGTTGCCAAACACTCACTCCAAGCACAGATACCAGCGCGTTAGCCGGCTGTGCGACGTTTCAGACGTTAAAACCGCAGGCCAGTCTCCGACCACCTTAGGACGTAACCACGGCGTATTGACGACGCTGGGACGCGAGAAAGCAAACCTCCCGTTGCCGGCGCAACGGGAGGTCGTTTATCTGCTGGATCTCAGCAGAGCATCGGTTTTTAATGTCACACCCATCATGTCTTTGTGGGCTTCGCGGGTATCCCGGCAGAGCGGCGACAGGAAGGTCAACGCGTTCTGAATGCGGCTCAGATCAGACGCAGAGAGTGCGTTCTCACGCAGATGGCGCAGCACCCGGCGATAGGATTCGCGGAGCCTTGCGTCCACGGACGGCTGGAAGAAATAGTTTGAAATCAGGCCGCCGATCAATGCGGCTTCGTTATCGGTGTACTGCATGGTGATTGCCCTCCTCTGCGATGTTCACACAACAAACGTGGCAATCATACCACAAGATGCAGTACCGGTCTATGCGCATTGTGCCGAAATATTGAATCACAAACCAATACACAAAATGAAGCGGCGTTTCGCTCTCTTATGAAAAGAGGGTTGAAACGCCGCTTTTTTCTTTTCTTAAATTTGAAAACTGAGACGAAGGAGGTCACAAAAATGTCTGTTTTCCGTGTTGAAAAGACCAAAGGTTACACGGTCATGTCCAACCACCATCTCCGCAACCATGCGCTGTCCCTCAAGGCAAAGGGCCTGCTCTCGCAGATGCTGTCGCTGCCGGACGATTGGGATTACACGCTGCAGGGCTTGCACAAATCAACAAAGAGAGCATCGACGCCATCCGCGAAGCTGTGCGCGAGCTGGAACGTGCCGGTTACATCGAGCGCAGCCGGGAGCGCGATGAGCGCGGCTGCCTGCGTGGAACCGTCTACACGATCTACGAGCAGCCGCACGCGGAGCCAACGCCGGAAGAACCTACGCAGGAAAAGCCTGCGTTGAATAACCCAACATTGGAAAAGCCTATGTTGGAGAAACCTACGTTGGAAAATCCAATGCAATTAAATACTAAGAGTACTAAGAAAAGAAAAAGACAAAGTACAGACTTATCAATTACCGATTCAATTCCTTTCCCTTCCGGTTTCCCGGAGACTCCCGTGCAGAAGCGAACGGAAGCGAAAGAATCGTTTGAAAGCTATCGGGAGCTGATTCTGGAGAACATCGACTACGACGTTCTAGCAGGCGATCCGTGCGTTGACCGGGAGCAGCTTGACGAGATCGTCGCTCTCGTGCAGGAGACGGTTTGCAGTACCCGCAGCCGAATCCGTGTTGCAGGCAATAACTACCCCGCCGAGGTCGTGCGTTCGAAGCTGCTGAAGCTGAACAGCGAGCATATTCGTTTCGTCATGGACTGCTTGAAGCAGAATACAACGCGGATTCGGAATATCCGGCAATATCTGCTGACCGTGCTGTTCAACGCACCAAGCACAATGGCCAGCTATTATACCGCTTTGGTGGCACATGATATGGCTAAAGCAGCATAGAAATTTTGAAAATAGTCAGCATCAGGACAGTCAAAACAACAGAAACTGTGCGGATGACACCAGATTCCCCGGAGATGTCATTTTTTCGGTTGTAAGTTTTGTATTGAGCATTTATCATAAAATTACCGAAAAGATATCGCCGAAAATTGGATATTTAGGAAATTGCACAGACGGGGAGATAAGAGAAGATGCAGGCAGCGATGAAAAAGGCGGAAAAACGGGCGTTGAAAAAACGTGTATGGAAGGACAACGGGAGTTGGCAGCTCCTGCTGTTGTGCATTCCGGCGCTGCTCGGATACATTCTGTTCAACTATATTCCGATTCTTGTTTCAATCCTGATCCCATTCAAGGATTATAAATTCAGCGTTGGTATTCTGGACAGTGCGTGGGTTGGACTGAAGAATTTCAAATGGATGCTGACAGCAACGTCCATGCAGCGCGTGATTCGGAACACTGTCCTATATGGCATTTGGTTTTTGGTGATCGGGCCAGTTGTAAACGTCCTGTTTGCGTTGCTGCTGTTTGAAATCAAGAATAGGACACGGCTGAAATTCTATCAGACAGTCATTACGTTCCCAAACTTCATGTCGATGGTCATTGTCGGATATGTGACATATGCGATTCTGAGTCCGCAGACGGGCATTATGAATTCTATCCTGACCTTCTTTGGAAAGGATCCTGTAGATGTCTATACCAACTCGGCGTGGTGGCCGGCAATCCTGACGATTGTGAATTTGTGGAAAGGCGTCGGTATGGGCTCCATGATGTACTTTGCTGCACTTATGGGAATCGATACCTCGCTTTATGAGGCAGCAGAACTCGACGGTGCAACGAGGTTTCAGAAAATGAGATACATTTCTTTGCCGCAGCTTGTACCCCTCGTATGTATCTTCACCATTCTTGGCGCGGGCAGCCTGATTAACGGTAACTTTGACCTGTTTTACATTATTCCCAGAAACTCGACAATCCTATATGAAACAACAGATATTCTGAACACCTATGTTTATCGCGCACTTTCAAACGGCAATTATTCTATGGGCGCGACGGTCGGTTTTGTTCAGTCTGTTGTGGGCTTGCTTTTGTGCTTGGCGCGAATCTTGTCGTCCAAAAGATTTCACCGGAAAACTCCATGTTCTGAGGTATGGCCATGCTGAATAAACGAAAAGACAAACTTTTTATTTCCTGCTTTACCTGTTCTTTGCACTGGTATGCGCGTGCTTTATTATCCCACTGCTCGTCGTCATTTCTGCCTCTTTTACCAGCGAGAATGAATTGCTATCCGGTGGTTTCAGTTTGTTCCCGAAAGAATTCACGACAGCGGCCTATCAGAGTGCGTTCAAGAACAGCGAAAAAATGATTTGCGCATATCTGGTCACGATTGCAGAATCCTTTGGCGGTACATTCCTGACTTGTGTTGTGTGTGGTATGATCGGTTATGCGCTCTCAAGAAGCAGCTTCCGGTTTAAAAGCCGATTACATGGGTCGTGATGTTTACAATGCTGTTCTCGGCAGGTATGATCCCAACATACATTGTCTACTCGAAATACTATCACATCAGCAATTCCTTCTGGATTTACATTCTGCCTGGTATCACAGGCGGTGCATGGAATACAATGGTGTTCAGAACATTTTCCGCACACTGCCGGAATCGCTGTTTGAGTCGGCACGCCTTGATGGAGCAAACAGGCTGACCATATTTTTTAAAATTGTAATTCCGTTGTCAACGCCTGTGTTCGCATCTCTGGGCTTTATGATGCTTGTTGGCAAGTGGAATGACTACACAACGTCCATGATTTACATTCGCAATGAAAATCTGTATACATTACAGTATTTGCTGCAAAAGATCATGAGCGAATCCGAATTCCTGAAATCAATGGCTCAGGCAGGAATGGTGGGAATTTCGCTGGACGCATTCAGCCGTCCAAGCGAGACACTGAAATTCGCAATGTGCATCATTGCGGCAGGGCCGATGCTGGTCATTTTCCCGTTCTTCCAGAAATATTTCTCGCAGGGTCTTACCATTGGCGCTGTGAAGGGCTGAGAATCTTCACAGATAAGATGTATTCTAAACTGACTGCTTGCAGATAGGCGCCATTTGCGCAGGTCGGTTTTTGAATGGAAAACACGAATGACAATAAGAAAGGAAAGCGTATGAAAACTTGCAAAATGAAAAAGCTTCTCGCGCTGCTTCTTGCTGCAATCATGGTTCTTTCGATGGTTGCCTGTGCAGCGACGGAAAAGCCCGCAGCTGACGCAACAGACGATCAGACACAGGGCGAGCAGCCCACAACGGCTCAGGATGAGCAGTCCAATACGGAGGAACCCGCAGAGCAGGAAGAAAAGACGATCCAGATGTGGCTCCCCGGTCCCGGTAAGCAGAAGGACTCCGATATGGTCTGGGAGAAGTTTAACGAGATGCTCCAGGACTATGTTCCGAACACCAAGGTTGAATTCACTGTAATTCCGTTTGACGCATATCAGGAAAAGTTCAACCAGATGCTGGCTTCCGGTGAAGCTGTTGATCTGGCGTGGGTCGCAAGCTGGGTTACCGGTGATATTGCACAGTCTGTCATTGACGGCAATCTGATGCCGATGGACGATCTGATTGCACAGTACGGTCAGGGCATTGTTGATATGCTCGGACAGGATGTTGTGGATATGCACCGTCAGCAGGACGGCAAGCTGTATCATGTCCCGTGCTGGCAGGGCCTTGTGCAGGGCGGTACGCACCGTTCCTTTGCTGTTCCGACTGAGTTTGCGGAACTCGCAGGTGACACCTGGGTAGAGGATACCCGTGAGATCGTAAACACATGGTGGAATGTGGATTCTTCCCCGGAAAACTATCAGAAGGTTTTTGATCAGTTTGATAAGTACTTCGGTGCACTGAAGGAAGCAGGCAAACTCTATGGCGCATTCAAGCCGACTGATCTGTTCTGCGCAGGCATGAACTATAGTTCGGTTAATCCGATGACGAGTCAGATTGGCCTGATTCACAATGACAACACGTTCACTGTCACCGATTTTATTTCGACTGACTATTATAAGGTTTATGCCAAGAACATGGCAGAGTATTACAAGAAGGGCTATATTCGCTCCGACATTGCTTCTGTCGATCTGAGCACGATTAACGGGATCTCCGACGGCAGCGGCGAATTCACGGACAATACCGTTGTTGTTGTTGCGTACCAGATCTTCTGCGATCTGACTAAGGAACAGACCGAAAAGCAGGTTGGTGTCCCGCTTTCATGGATGGACATTCAGGATACTGCATACCTTGGCCTTGGCAATGCAACCGCTACTGCGATCCCGTACTGCGCAGATGAGCCGGAGCGCGCAATGCAGGTTCTGAATGCGCTGTATACGGTTCCTGAACTGTATCAGCTCTTGGTTTATGGCATCAAGGATACGCATTATGTTGACAATGGTGACGGCACTGTTACGGTTACAGTCAGCGGCACTGCCGGTAGCTCTGAGGCTGAATATGGCCTGACCAAGTGGACGATTGGTACCTGCAAGAATTCTCTGACGACGCAGGATGATGTTCCCGGATACTATGATGCGTGCTATGAAGCAGAGAAGTCTGCTAAGCCGTTCCCGTTTGCACAGTTCAAGTTTGATGCAACGAACGTTGCCGATATCGTCGCTTCTCTCGATGCCATCGATAAGGAATACTCCGATATGATCGACAAAGGCTATACCGGCGACAACTGGGAAGAAACACTCACCAAGTGGATTGCCGAGCGCAAAGCTGCTGGTGTCGATACGCTGATCGAGGAATACCAGAACCAGATCAATGCGTTTGTTGAAGAATACAATGTGACCTCCTGGTAAGTATAAACATTTCCCCTATGGCCAAAGCGATTGTACGAATGTGCAATCGCTTTGGCTGCATTTGGACCAGAAAAGGCGCTTCTCGTTCACATATGAACATGCTATAATAAATAACGCATGAGCGGACAAAAGAAACAGAAGATTGGGTTGGTAGAATCAAATGTATAAGGTCATTATTGCGGACGATGAACCGCTGATCCGCGCGGGACTTGGGTTCCGGAACAACTGGGAAGCCATGGGCTTTGAGGTCGCAGCGATTCTCGAAGATGGAACCGACGTGATGAAGTTTCTGGAAAGCAGCCGCGCGGATGTGCTTCTGACGGATATCTGTATGTATCAGATGTCCGGGCTTGAGGTCGCGGAGAAGGTCAGAACGCTTTATCCGTGGATGAAGGTCGTGCTGCTGTCCGGCTATAAGGAATTTGAATACGCGCGGCAGGCCATGCGCTGTCAGGTCTATGAATATCTCATTAAGCCAATCGATTATGAAAAGCTGCGCGAGATATTCCGGCAGATCAAGCAGGAACTGGACCAGTCCAGCCATGAAGAAAAGCTGCTTCAAAGCTTCGGGGAAGAAGCTTACAGCAAAGCTTTGGAACTGGCAAAGGCTGTTACCGGTTCGGTCATGGGTGAAGGCGAACAGACATGGATGGCCTATGCGCGGCTGACGCCGATTTTGCAGGAGGTGCCGCCACAGGTCAAGCAAATTCTTGTTCAGCGTCTGCTGCATGAAATGTATGAGCGGATTGTGGATAAGGACAAAGCACTGGCTGACGATTTCTCTGCAAAGCTGCGCGCGATCACGCTCCCGGATGCAGAAAACGATGCCGAAAGCGGCAAGGCTGTGATTGAACTGCTGTCAGAATTGCATGACGAGCTGGTCTCAAGGAATCTGATTGTTTCGGAAAAGACCGCCGTGGACGACAGCATTGCCAAAGCCTGCAACTATATCAATAACCATCTCGGCGAGGACTTTACCTGCGGCGATGTTGCGGATTTTGTCCATCTGAGCCAGCGGCATTTTATCCGCCGTTTCCGCAGCGAGATGAAGGAAACGTATACAGACTATCTCCTGCGCGTGCGCATGGAAGGTGCGATGCGGCTAATGGACGAAAACAGCATGGACGCAAAGGACGTCGCACAAGCGGTCGGATATCAGGACGAAGTATTTCCGACAGCTATTCAAAAATACGTCGGCTGTTCGCCGCGCGAGTATCAGCGGCGGAAGAATACTTGAGAAGCAGAAAGAGAGAAAAGCCATGACGGGAAAGCGGAACAGCGTAAAGAAAAACGGGATCGTCAGGAACGATTCAGCATGATTTTGCTGCGCTATTTTCTGCTGCTGTTCCTTTGCCTTGTGTTTCCGGTCGTCGGTGTCAGCTCCTGGTACGGCAGACAAATTCGGGACAATGTGCGGACGGAGCTGATCCGCCAGAATGAAACCTCCTTGCAGCAGGTTTATAACACGGTGGATGCTGTTCTCCGCTCTGTTAAAAATACGGCGTATAGCATTTCTGTCAATGAAAACGTGCAGTATGTTGCGACGATCAACGCTATGGGCAGCGATAGTGCAAGCAGCTTGCGTTCCGTCATGAATATGCTGAGTATTACACAGTCTTCCGCTGAATACATTGATTCTGCATATATTTATCTTGATGCGACCGCGGAAATCATCACAAAAACAGGGGCGACGACGAATCCTCAATTATTCAGAAGATGCAGAGATCCTCCGAACTTATCAGAAAGATTTACCGCTCCGGACACTGACAATCCCAAGAATTCAGGAAAATCGGTATCCGTATCTGTTGACATTTCTGCACCCGATCCGGCTGAATCTGAGCAGGACGAACGTCGGCATGGTCGTCCTGAATGTTGATGTGGAGAAACTTGGCGATTACATTGACCGCGGCAGATACCGCAACACCGAGGATGCGCCGATGCTGCTGATCTTCGATAAGGATATGCAGACGATGGTATACAGCGATGAATATCGCCTCCTGCGTGGTGAAAATGATATGCAGGAGCTGCAGACCTTGGTGCTGGCGCAGGGGGATACCTTTACAACGACAGGAGATCTGTGGGGAAAGGGCTATGTGATCTCCGGCATGATAAGCAGTGACGATAATCTGCGCTATCTGTATCTGTCAACGACGCAGGCTTTTGACGATCAGTGCCGTGACGCAGACCAGCGGCTGCTGCTGAGTGTTGCGGTGATCTGCCTGATCTGCCTGATGCTGGCGAGTTTACTTGCGGCATGGGTCTACCGCCCAATCCGTAAAACGGTCAAGCTGCTGTCGGATATGTCCATGCTGACAGAATGGGACAGAAAAGAGCACATGGACGAGATCGAAGCCATTCAGCGCAGTATTGTACAGGCCAAGAAGCAGCGGGACGATATGGACGAGGAAATTCAGGAGCGTATGGTGAGCCTGCACAACGCACAGATCTGTGCGCTCCAGACACAGATCAATCCGCATTTTCTGTTCAATACGCTCGAATCCATCGGCAATGCGTCGGCGCTTCTAATGGGCGGCGAAAATCAGGTCACGGACATGATCTACACGTTGAGTAAAATGATGCGCCTGAGCCTTTCCAATGAAAAATTATCTTGTTCCGTTGTCAGAAGAACTGGAACACGTCCGGCAATATGTCGCGCTGATCGATTTCCGCTTCCGGGGACGTGTGACGCTTCATTTGGAGATCCCGGACGAAATGACCAGTACGAGAATCGTGAAGCTGACGCTCCAACCGCTGATCGAAAACGCAATCCAACATGGTCTGGCGCATGTGCGCAGCGGCGGCGAGATCTGGATCCGGGGCGAGAAGATTGACGAAGCGTATTATCTCTATGTCAGCGACAACGGAAAGGGCGTTGATGATGCGGAATTGGAACGGCTGACAAAACAGCTCAAGGATTCGGCAATTACAGGAAACGGTCATATCGGCATCCGAAACGTCGATCAGCGCATGAAACTTGTTTTCGGCGAAGAATACGGACTGGCCTTGTCCAAAGCGCCGGAAGGCGGCCTGCGCGTGACGCTGCATTATAAAACAATCTGATACAGATATGAAAAAGAGGACATCTGCTGTGCGGCAGATGTCCTCTTTTTCTCAAAGATGGCACAATCCTCTGTTGAAAGATTCGCTAAAAAATCAAGAATAAAGAGAATCTAATTGTATAATTTGGCCGATTTGACGCATCACAGCAGAGAGGAAAATTATGTATCAATTCCACAACGAAAACCGCGAAATTCGCTTTGATTCCTACAACACCCCGACCCCGTGGATGAATTATCTGTCCAACGGAACGCTCCACGCGATGATCTCGCAGGCGGGCGGCGGCGTTGCGTGGTACCGTTCGCCGCAGATCTGGCGCATCAACCACTACCGCTTCTTCCACCTGCCGACCGACCGCAGCGGATTTTATACCTACATCAAGGACGGCGATTCCGTCTGGTGCCCGACGAGCGAACCGTGCGCATGTAAGCCTGAGAAATGGGAGGCTGCGCACGGCATGGGCTACACCCGCTTTACGGCAGAACGTGATGGTCTGCGCACCGAGGTTACATATCTGGTCAGTCCGCTGGAAAACGTCATGCTCTGGCATCTGGAGCTGCGATCTGACCGTGACCGAAACGTGACGGTCTACCCCTACGTCGAGCTTGGCATGATGGAATTCATGCGCGAGCTGCAATGGCAGTGCTACAACAAGCACCAGCTGTCCGTCTACGAGAAGGACGGCGTGCTCATCTACCGCTACGGCGTGGAAAACCAGCCGAAGCCCGATGAGACACCGCTGGTGTATTTTGCAAGCGATGTGCCCGCCGCCGGATTTGACTGCGACCGCGATGCCTTCATCGGCAGCTACCGCAGTGAGGAAGCGCCGATCGGACTCGAACATGAGCACCTGAAAAATTCCACACTTTTCGGCGGCGACCCGTGCTTCGCGCTGGAGCTGCCGCTGACGCTCCGCGCCGGAGAGACAAAATCGCTCAATATTTATCTCGGCACGGAGATGACGGAGAGCGAGATTTCCAAGTCCCTTGCTGCCTGCAAAGCCCCTGACTTTTTCGCCGCGTCCATGCAGAAGCTGGCGGACAGCTGGGAGGACTTTTTCTCCGGCTTCCAGTGCAGCCTCCCGGACAAGGACGCGGAGACGATGATCAACATTTGGAACCCCTATCAGATGGAGCGGAACTTCCGCTTCTCCCGGAATATCAGCTACTACGCCACCGGTACGTTCCGCGGCATCGGCGTGCGCGACACCGCGCAGGATGTTCTCGCCATGATCCCGCTTCAACTTGACCGGGCAAAAGAAATTTGAATTGCTCCTGACCCAGCAGTATCAGGACGGCCACTGCAACCACTATTTCTTCCCCACCGAGGGCTGGGAGCCGGTCACGCGCGTCCACTCGGACAACCACCTCTGGCTGGTCATGGACGCCTATCACATTGCGCTGGAGGAGGGGAATGTCGCATATCTCGACACGCAGGCCCCGTATTTCGACGGCTGCAGCGGCACGAGCTGGGAGCACATCAAACAGTCCATCCGCTTCACCACGCAGAACATGGGCGCGCACGGCTTCCCGCTGATGCTCAGCTCCGACTGGAACGATATGCTCTATAAGGTCTGCCGCAAGGGGAAGGGCGAGAGCATCTGGACGGGGATGCAGTTTGCCGTCGCGCTGAGCATGATGCAGGCACTGGCCGAGCGCAAGGATGAACCGGCCTTTGCGGAGGAATGCAAGTCGCTCTACGACCAGCAGCAGGCGCTTTGCCGCACACTTGCGTGGGACGGCGCGTGGTTCCGCCGCTGCATCACGGACGAGGGCCGCTTTATCGGCTCGGAGTCCGAGCCGCAGGCAAAGATCTGGCTCAATACGCAAAGCTGGTCTGTCCTCAGCGGCCTCGGCACGCAGGAGCAGCAAATACAGGCCATGGACAGCGTGAAAGAATACTTGGATACCGATCTCGGCATCAAGAAAATTCATCCGGCCATGACGACGGACTACCCGACAAAGGAAGAAAACCTGACCTGCTACAACAAGGGCTGCGGCGAAAACGGCAGCGTCTTCTGCCACGCGAATACATGGGCAATTATCGCAGAATGTATGCTGAAACGCCCAGAAAACGCCTGGAAATACTATCACCAGCTTCTGCCGATGGTCGCGCAGAAAACAGCGGGCGCGGAGCGCTATAAGGCGGAGCCGTATGTCTATTCCTCGAACATCTTCGGCCCGGAGAGCGACAAATTCGGCCTTGCCAACGTCTCGTGGCTGACCGGTACGGCGGCATGGATGTATCTGGCCGCAACGCAGTATCTGCTGGGCGTCCGCCCAACATGGGACGGCCTTGAGATCGACCCCTGTCTGCCGGAGCATCTACTCCCGGCAAAGGTCACTCGCGTCTTCCGCAGATGTACCTATCATATCACGATAGAGCATACAGGAAAAAGTGTTCTCATTCCGCACAAGGTAGACCGGAAAGAATATAGGGTCAGCATTTAACGGAAAAGGAGTATGTTTATGAAAAAGATCCGCGCAATCGCATGTAACCATATGGACCTGACGTGGCGCAGGCCGTTTGACCGGGACATGGAATTTCACGGACAGAACTTTGTGTCCTATGCAAAGCTGGAAGAATACTATATCCTGGACAATCTGGAGCTTGCGCGTGAATACCCAGATTACAAATTTACGATTGAATCCGTTGAGGTCGTGCGCAAGTTTTTGGAACGGAATCCGATGTATGAAGCGGAACTGAAGCAGCTTTATGCAGAGGGGCGTATCCATACACTGTTCACCGGCAACAACATTGTGGACTCCAATCTATCCTCCGGTGAGAGCATCATCCGAAATTTCCTCTATGGAAAGCGTTGGATGAAGCAGCACATGAATCAGGAATCCGGCATTTGTATGCGGACGGATGCCTTTGGCAATTCGGCACAGCTTCCGCAGATTGTGCGCGGATTTGGCTGCAAGTATATCGGAAGAATCTGCTACAGCACCTGTGATGGAAACTACTGGCGCGGCTTGGACGGTTCGACAGTTGTGACAAAGCCGTTCCAAATTGTATTTGAAAGTGGCGGCTATTATAAATACCGGCCTTGCCCCAAGTGCAAAGGTTACGGCTGCAAGGTGTGCAGATATCGTGGGATCGACGAGGTGTACATCCAAAGGCAGATCATCCCGATGAGCCGAATGGACACGGGCAAGGTCACCGGCGATCCGCTGGAGTATATTCTCTGCGGCGGCGAAGAACTGATGCCGCGGCGCGATATTCTTACCTTCCGGGAAGAACATAAGGATGACCTTGAAGTCGTGTTTTCTTCCTACGAAGATCTTTACAGAGAGATCGACCTGTCGCGGGTGGATAATCCGCCGGAGGAAGAGGTCGCGTCCAGCGTCGAGATGAACACCAATAACACGGGTACATATGCGACAAGGATCCGCATGAAGCAGCGGCTCCGGAATTGTGAAAGTGCGCTGTTTACGGCGGAAAATCTGGAAAGCCAATATGCGCTTGCAACCGGGAAGGCGCATACGGAGAAATTGGAAGCTATTTGGCGGCAGGTCAATTTCACCATGTTCCATGATGCGGTTCCTGCAACTCATGTAGATGCAGCCTATGCGGAACTGATGGATACCTTTGACTGGATCGAAGAAGAAGTTCACGCTCTGAATGATGAGAATAAACAGCTTTTCATTCAGCCGAAGGAACAGGTGCTGACAGTTTATAATCCATCTGCAGATGCCGTCGAGCGGGAGCTTTTGCTGGATGGAGATGATTGGACAGCAGATGAAGAAAAGCTGATTTGGGCAAACGGGCGCTATCTGGTGAAGCTTGCAGCGTATGAGGCGCTGGAACTGCACCGTGCGCAAAAGAAGCAGTATGTCGAAACACAAAAATTGGGACGCCAGATATTGAGCGAAGGTACTTCGATTCTGACAGACGTGGAGATCAAAACGCAGGCCGTGGAGGAATTAAATGAAGTCGTGATCGAAAACGGGCGTTATCGTATTACGGCAGGACTGCACGGCATCCGGAGAGATTTTTGACAAAAAACGAGGCTATGCGATTGCAAAGGAAGAGGAGTACTGCCCGTTTGGATTCCTGTTGGAGCACGACGACGGTTCTCCTTGGGCGACAATGAGCGCTGACTTGCGCAGAACGTCGCTGAAGAAAGATACGATTCTGGAAACAATCGAGCACGGCGAAGGCTATGAGCGGCTGAAATTCAAAATTGCGCTTCCTGACAGAGTGATTGCCTATTCTGTGACGGGCGTGGATATTTCCTATGATGTGACGCTTTATCATGATTCCAACAAGATTTATATGAACTGCCGCGTGTTCTGGGATACAATCAATCATCGCCTGCGGATCGCAATGCCGCTGACGATCACGGGGCAGGATGTCTATGAAATTCCCTATGGCTGGCTGGAGCGGAAGGAATACGGTCTGACGCGCTTCCGCGAAGGCAGCGAGAATTGGGCGGGCTCTATTAACGACTATCCGGCAATGAACTGGGCTGGCGTTCAGGCAGAGCAGTGCGGTGTTTCTCTTCAATCAGGGAACGCCGTCTCATTACATTACGAGCAATCAGAACGGCGGGCGGACGATTTTTGTTACGCCGCTCAGAAGCCCCAACAATGCGACATATCTCCACGATCCCGCCGCTTACAGCATGACGGATTGGGACGGCATGCGGGATGCTGGAACACACGAATTCTCCTATATGCTTGAATCTTTTGCTGGAAACAAAACGCAAAAACACGCGGTGCTTGCAGGAGCGGGCTTTGCGGCGACTCCGCTGGTAACAGAAGGAGAATTCCAGCCGCTCGAACTGCCGGTATTGACTGGCGACAGTGCAAGGATATCTTCGATCAAGTGCGCTGAGGACGACGATGCGCTGATCGTGCGTATGGTAGAGATCAACGGAGAAAAGACGCAGATTTCCATGCGCGTGCCGGATTGGGCTGCTTCTGTGGAACTGACAGACCTGAACGAGCATACGACCGATGGCTTGGAAATTGTGAACGGAATGATCCAGCTCCAGTTCCATCCGTTTGAAATCAAAACAGTCAAGCTGAAAATCAAACGATAAGGAGAAAGCAAAATGAAGAATCGATGGAAAATTGACGGCGAAGCCATTGTTTGGGACGTGACCGACAAAAGTGAGCATATTGACGACATTGAAATGACTGGCCTTGGTGCGTCCGTTGTTTATCAATACGGAATCGGGGCGGATGGCACAGCGTTTTATAACCGGCACTGCATCTGGCCGACGCTTCGGACAAAGCCGAACGATACGCACGCTTCCTTCCAGTGGGATGTGACAGAGGACGATTATCCGGAGCTGCTTCTGAACGGCCTGCCGGTCAGACAGACACCGAAGCAATTCGTTGTGAACGGCATTGTAAAGTCCGAGTTGTGCAGCGCGGACGGGCAGCTTGAGATTCAGCGCACGGTGTTTCCGTCTATTGATGAGATGAACATTTATGAGATCATCAAGGTGACCAACGTGTCGGAACACAAAGCCGAGCTATCCATTCAGGGCGAAAAGGAACATGTCGTTACCTATACCGCAGTCCGCAGCACCGTCCATGCGGAAAAGGAAAAACCGCTTCCACCTGCCTGCGTTGGAACGAAGGGCTGCTACATTGTGAAGGTTTTCTGCGATAAGACCGGCGAATTTACGCTCGAAAAGGGCAGTCGCTCTGCTATACCCCTGACATCTTCTGCGCAGATCGTAAATAAAGAGTTATACACTGAAGGATCCGTTTGATGAGCTGATCCGCCGTAAGCAGTGCGTCAAGGATATCTGCGCGGATACTGTGCTGGATACCGGTGACGAGATCGTCGATACCATGTTCCGCTTCTGCAAGTTCCGCACCGGCGAGGGTGTGATCGGTACGAAAACGGCCTGTTCCACAGTCCGGGCGGCTGCAGGTTCTACGCATCGTCATTCTGCAATGATCAGATGGAGTATGCGACGACGTGGTTCAGCTATGTCCATGACCCAATCGCGGAGCAGAGCGTCATGGATATGGCAAGTCAGTTTGAAGGCTTCCTGTATGGCGATAACGGCATTCCGTCCAGCGTGATCTGCGAGGGTATGGACTACTGGAAGCTGGACCGCGGCGATGAGGCAATGTATGCTTATGGCTTGAGCCATTACCTGCTGGCGAAGGGCAGCCCGACGCTGATGAAGCGCTTTTATCACGCCGCGGAATACTGCCTGGACTTCTGCCTGCGCCGCAAGACAGAGGACGGCATTATTGAAAGCGCTTACGATGAGCTGGAAGGACGCTTCCCCAGCGGTACGGCAAATCTGTCGACATCCTCTCTGACCTATGCAGCCCTGAAGAATATGAAGTATCTTGCGAAGGAAATGGGAGATACACAGAAGTCGGCCTATTACGCCGAAGAAGAATTGGCGCTGAGAGAAAAAATCAATCGATATTTTGCTGCCAATATGAAGGGCTTTGAAACTTACCGCTATTACGACGGAAATGACAAGCTGCGTGCATGGATCTGCATTCCGCTCGTATTCGGTATCGACGAGCGCAAAGAGGGGACAAGGCAGGCACTCCTTTCCGACTACCTCTATAACGGATACGCTTTCTATACGCAGGAAGGAAACATCACGATCTGGGACCGTTCCACGCTGTATTCCATCCGTGGGCTGTTCAAGGTCGGATACGCGGACGACGCGCTTCGCTGCCTGCGTGCTTACAGCGAAGAACGCCTGCTGCGCGAACGCACGCCGTATGCGGTAGAAGCAATCCGTGACGAGGACGGACGCGGATGGGCCGGTGAAAGCAAGAAGAGCCATCTGAGCGCGGAAAGCTGTGTTTTGTGCCTTGCCGTGACAGATGGTCTGTTTGGAATCGAGGGAACGGGGCTTCGCAGCTTCCGCTTCTACCCGCAACTTCCGGATGCACTTGACCATGCCTATCTGAAGAATGTACATGCCTTTGGAGAAATTTTCGATATCCGGGTGGAGCAAAATGGGTATCAGGTGCTCGTAGATGGACGGGTCGTGGCTGCTGGCCCGCTGAATGAAACGGCTGAAATCAGCTTCGATTAAGGAGGACAAACCGTGTACCGATATACTTATCTCGGCTATGCCTGCGGAAAGAACGTCAGCGTCGCGGAAAGCGAACAGGTATATTTTTCGCTGGTGGGCAGTTTCGACCATATGACGTTCATTTATCTGGAAACACCGGTTCGGGTTCTTGACGCGGATGCCGTTGTCAAGGGTGAGTTTATTCCATTTCCGGATGGAAAGCGTTTGGCACGGATGGAGCAGATTTTTTACTGCGATGATTGGCACGACGATGCAGTCCTGACGATCCCCGGAACGAACGCAAGCCTTACATGAAGATTATGCGCTTGAACCACGATGCCGGTGTGCTGGCTTATATCGGTCATCATTATGTGCTGCAGGAGGCCGGAAAGGTAACGTGGGATCGCTATTACAGCATCTATGAACTTGGGAATACACTGATTTCTGTTGGCAACGAGGAAACAATCGCAGTTCCGCACCGGCAGTCTGCATTTGCTGTGGATGTCAAATCGGTCATTGCGGCGTCGCTTCCTGTGATCGAAGAAAACAAGATTCCCTATGCAGACGGAACGGCTGGCTGGCGGGATATTCTTCGGGTGAATGAAAATGAAAACTGAACGGCAGATTCCTTACGCTATTGTTGCAGAAGCAGGCTGCCGGGAACGGAATTGGATGCTTTCCGGGAAAGTGTGGGTTTCTCAAAAAGAAAATTGACGAGGTCCGATTCCAGACAGATCATCTGGACATTACCTGCGAACTGACACAGTCCGGCAAAACAACGCGGCAGGCAACGGTGGTCAGAAACAAAACAGATAAGCCTGTGACACTGGAACAGGTAAGCGCAGCATACGTCGCAGGCATCGGGCAGGACGGGCTGCGGCCATGGTATGACGAGGAACGATTCCGAGTTCATTTTGCTTTGCCTGTTGGCATGGCGAAGGGCAGTGGCGAAGCGGAACACTGTCGGAATTTGGATTATACCGCACCACGCTGCACAATCCGGCAAATGCGGTCAAGCTGTCCTCCATTGGAAACATGAGTACATCGTTGCATTATCCACTGCTCTATCTGGAGGATTGTGAATTAGGAAAAACGTGGTTCTTTGAGATCCTTACAAGCGGAAACTGGTACATGGAGCTTGGCGCGAATGAGGGCGGCGGCCTTTATGTCGAGATGAACGGTGCATGGAATGGACACGACGGCTGGCGAAAGGTTTTGCAGCCGGGAGAGTCCTATACAGCGGTTCCTGCCATTTTCGGTACAGTAGACGGCGGCGTGGAAGATGCAATTCAGGAGCGGCTGCGGTATCACCGCAGCACGAGCTGGACGCCGGATATACTGCCGCCGGTCTGCTTCAACGATTATATGAACTGCCTGTGGGGAATGCCGTCGCAGGAAAAGCTGCTGCCGCTTATCGATGCAGCTGCGGATGCTGGCTGCGAGGTATTCTGCATTGACGCTGGGTGGTATGGGGATTCTCTCGGACAGTGGCAGCCGGATGACGGAAAATTCGGCGAGGCCGGTTTGCAGGGGATTCTCGATACGATAGCGGCACACGGTATGAAGCCCGGACTTTGGTTGGAAATCGAGAGCGTATCCGAAAATAACCCGGTTTCCGAGGTCATGCGGGAAGATCTTCTGCGGCAGGGGAACATCGTGATTGGCTGCAGCGGAAGATACCAATTCGATTTCCGCCGACAGAGCGTCCGGGACTATTTGGAATCCGTCTTTGACCGACTCTATGCCATGGGCGTGCGCTATATCAAGAACGACTATAATCAGACGTCCGGCTTCGGCTGCGATGGCGCGGATTCTGCGTCCGAAGGACTTCGGCAGACGACAGAGGTGTTTTACGGCTTCATTGACTATATCCGTGAAAAGTATCCTGATCTTCTGATTGAAAACTGCGGCAGTGGTGCAATGCGCACCGACCACGGCATTATGCCGCATTTCCATCTGTGCAGTACCAGCGATCAGGAACTGTTTTGGAACAATCCATCCATTCTTTTCTGGCACGATAGCCTGCATTGCACCGGAAAAGTGCGGAGCTTGGGCATACCCCTATCCGCAGTTATTTGACGGACGTATGCAGCCGGCAGAAGAATACTTTGACGAAGCGAGACGCGCCCACTATGCAGACGGGGAGGAAACGGTTTTCAATCTGGTCAAGGGTATGATGGGAGTACTGTATTTTTTCAGGCCATATCGAACAGGCAGATGAAAAAAACCGCGTTCTGATACAAGAGGCGGTGACGACCTATAAGCAGAACAGCGCGTTCCTAAAGCGGGCCTATCCGATTTACCCGTGCGGATTCCGCCAGATATCAAAGAGCGGTATGTACGCCTTCGGTCTGTCTGACGGTGAACGGACGCTGCTGGCTGTCTGGAGGATTGTCGGCGAGGCGGATGCAATAACGGTCAATCTGCAAAAGTATCTGAAATCCGATGCACAGGCGGAGATTCTATATCCAAAGGAGCTGCCGACAAAGTATCAACTGTGCAACAGAAAGCTGACCGTTCGGTTGGATGCACCCTACAGTGCTCGTCTATTTGAACTGTTTTCTGCGGACTTGGGGACAAACAATGATTGTGAAGGAAATACAGCTGCCGGAGTACGGTGTACTTGAAATGATCCTGCATTCTCCGAGCGAAGAACTGAATACTGCTTATGCAACAAAGCGGCCGGCAATGATTATATGTCCTGGCGGCGCATATGCTTTTGCTCTGCGCGTGAAGCAGATCCTCCGGCAATCGCGTTTCTCAATATGGGGTTTCAGGTTTTTCTGCTTCGCTATCCGGTTGGGGAAACGGCGGGAGAAGGACGGCCGCTTTTTTGCGCTTGCGTCCGCGATAAAGCTGGTGCGCGAATATGCGGACGAATGGCAAACCGACCCGAACAGGATTGCCGTCATAGGTTTTTCAGCTGGCGGTCATCTTGCAGCAAGTCTTGGAGTTCATTGGAATGACCCGCTCCTTGCAGAATATTGTAATGTTCAGGATGGTCATATACTGCGTCCTGATGCGATGATCCTGGCTTACCCGTTATTACGGCAGGGACATATGCACATCGGGGAGAGTATTGAAACGGTCAGCCGAGGATGCAGAGAAAGCAACTACTGGAGTTTGGAAACGCAGGTAGATGAACAAACTCCGCCGACATTTTTATGGCATACCATGGATGACGGTTGTGTACCCGTTGAAAATAGCTTCCTGTTTGCCGAGAGCCTTCATAAGCACAGAGTTGCGTGCGAGTGCCATTTTTTCCAGAGCGGGCCGCATGGATTGTCTGTGGCGACAAATGAAGTGGCTTCGCCATCAAAGAATGTACATGAATGGATCCATTTGTGCCAGAATTGGCTGACATCAATTTTTGGAGAATTGGGTGGCTAATATGAAACGGTCAGAAATCAACAAAGCCTTAAAAGAACTTGAAGCCATGTGCGCACGCGAGCATTGCTACCTGCCGCCGTTCTGCAATTTTACGCCCGAAGAATGGAGGGCAAAAGGACACGAATACGACGAAGTCCGCGACTGTATGCTCGGCTGGGATATTACCGATTACGGCCTCGGCGACTTTGACAAGGTTGGTATGTCGCTCATCACGATCCGCAACGGCAACCGCAAAATGGCCGACAAGTATCCAAAGGTCTACGCCGAAAAGCTGCTGTACATGAAAGAGGGACAGTATTCCCCAAACCATTTCCACTGGTACAAGACGGAGGACATTATCAACCGCGGCGGCGGAAATATCCTGATTCGCGTCTACAACAGCCTGCCCGACGAGTCCATCGACCGCGAATCCGACGTGACCGTCCACTGTGACGGTCGGACATACACAGTTGCCGCCGGAACGCAAGTGCAGGCTCACGCCGGGCGAGAGCATCCATATTCAGCAGTATATGTATCACGATTTCGAGGTCGAATCCGGCACAGGGCCTGTTCTGCTGGGCGAGGTCAGTCAGTGCAATGACGACAATACCGACAATCGTTTTAATCCACCGGTTGGACGCTTCCCGAAGATTGAGGAAGACGAAGCACCATATCGCCTGCTCTGCAATGAGTATCCAAAAATATAAAACGGAGGAATTATGAAAATTACAGAAGAATGGGTAAATGTTTCCCATAGTATTGGTGCGCCGTTTGGCGGCATCGGGACTGGCTATGGCGTGCTCGGAAAGTTCGGCTTTGTGCTGCCGAATTTCAATTCAACGCCGTGTGTAGGGAAGTACGACCGCTTTTTTTGAACTTCCCAATTATGACTATCTCGACCTGCACGGAAATGACTGCAAAAACTTCCTGCACCTGCATATCAAGGATGACAAGCGAGAATATGCGTTCCAGAGCGAAGCGCTTGATGATACCGCAATTCCAGCTGATACCCTTACCTCGTATTCCTTCCTGCCGTTTGCAGAGCATGTGGCGGAATATAACAAGGCGGGCTTCCGCGTCGGCATGCTGGCCTATTCTCCGCTGATCGCATACGACGTTTCGGAATCCTCGATTCCGGCACTGTGCATGGAAATCTGCATTACAAACCAGTCTGATCGTGAGATGGCCTTGGAACTTTCATTTGCGCTTTCTGAGCAGCATGCAGACGGTGGTATGAAGGTAGGTTTCGCAGATGGAGGTACGGTCTGCAAGGTGCAGTTGAAGCCTGGCGAGCGGGCAGAAGTCCCTGCGATTCTCGCGTGGTATTATCCAGAATTCCAGACACCGTCTGCTGTTATGACGGAAATCTATCGCCGGTACTATACGCTGCGCTTTGACAGTGTGGATGCTGTCTGGCAGTATGCGGTGGATCACCGGGAACAGTGGAAGCAGAGAATGCTTCGCTGGCAGGCGTCCTTTGAATGCCCGGCTGAATTCAAGCGCCTCTGGTTCTCTCTCTCGCTTCCGTTATTACATCCACCATGCTGAGCGCTGACCCCTATTTCTTTGAGATCGAATCGCCGCATCCTTACATGAACACAATGGACGTCACGATCTATAGTGCATGGCTCTATATGGTGAACTGGCCAGAAATCGAGAAAATGGATATGTACACAGATCGGGAAGCGATTCCTGCCAGTGGAGAAGATCAGGGGCTTGTGTGGCATTCCCTGTGGACAGACCGTTCAGACTATGTTGAGGAGCCGTGCTATCTGACAAGAATTTACCGGGATTATCTCTGGTTCAACGACAAAAAATTCCTGAAGGATATGCAGCGCCCCGTGCAGGATGCTTTGAACCGCATCTACAAGCAGAAGGTCGTAGACGGGCTTGTGGAATCAAACTTGGCAACCAGAGCTATGACCTCTGGAAAATGCCCGGTTTCGGCGCGTATGTCAATACACCGTGGTTGTATGCGCTCTATTCTGTAATAAAATGAATGCCGCACTCGGCAGCAATATCCATCCGGGGGATCGGACTGCGGAGGACGTGCTCGAACAGGCAAAGCAGAGCTTTGTCAAGTATCTGTGGGATGAGGAACGTGGGTATTTCCGCTGCTTCTATCGCACGGAGGGATCGGTTCCGGCCAGTATCCCGGAAAGCGTATTTACGGATCAGTTCTTTGGCAGATGGCTTCTTCTGATCGAGCGCGATCTGGATGCGCTTCTGCCGATGGAGATGATCCGGAAAAGCACGGAGTATGTTTATCGCAACAATCTGATCGACGATCCGGAACATGATTTCCGTGGCTGGTCGAATGGCCGCCTGCCGGACGGCGTTCCGTGCATGGATCACAAGCAGTATCATGCCAAAACCTGCTGGATCGGTGCACAGCTCAATATGGGTTCCATTATGGGAGAATTCGGGGACGAAGCCGCTTCCATGGATGTGTTTACTTCCTTGGAGCACAGTCTCCACAACAATCATCTTGCGGTCGGCGAATGGAATCAGTCAATTACCGAGGACGCAAAGAGCTGCCTGCTGCCGGAAGAACCGTCAAAGGACACGCCGAGATTCCCGCCGTATCCGCGCTACAAATGCTCGTGGGAATATCTGATCCGCATTCTTGGCTTGAAAGTGGACGAAGAAAACATGGAGCTTCGCCCGTTCCGCAGCTTTGACTTTGCTATTCATGATGTCATGCTGGCTGGATGTCGAGTGAATGTGACCGTGCAGAAGGATTGGGACACGATCATCGTGGATGGAGCAAAATCCAAAAGGCAGTTTTTGACCGCACTGGCAGTCATAAAGTTGAATTCTTGGTAAGTAAATAATATACCACGATTGAATTTGCAAAATGATAGGAGTTTTTATGCTGAATTACAAAACATACAGAGATAAAATCAAGGGCTGCTGGCTCGGCAAGAACATCGGCGGAACCTTTGGCGCACCGCTGGAAGGAAAAAGCTGCATGGAATTTGACCGCTTCTATGATTTCTATTTGCAGGATCTGACGGGTGAACCGGTGCCGAACGACGATCTGGATTTGCAGCTTGTTTGGCTGAATGCGGCGGAAAAGTATAAGGATCGGTTGAATTCCAGAATTCTCGGCGAGTATTGGCTGTCTTATATTACGCCCAATCCCGAAGAATATGGCGGCTGCAAGGCCAATCTGGAACGCGGGATTCTGCCGCCGCTTTCCGGTTGGGTCAATAACCTCTATAAATACAGCAATGGCGGGTTTATCCGCAGTGAGATCTGGGCCTGCCTCGCGCCAGGACACCCGGAAATCGCAGTGAAGTATGCGCAGATGGATGCAGAGGTCGATCATGCAGGCGAGGGCATTTATGCAGAGCTTTTCTGCGCAGCAATGGAAAGCGCGGCGTTCGTAGAGAATGACGTTTATAAGGTGGTAGATATCGGCCTTTCTTATCTGCCGGAGGGCTGCGGTATGCGCAGAGCCGTACAGAGCGTCATGGATTCCTATAAGAAAAAGCTGACGTGGAAAGAAGCATTCTTTGAACTGATGAAGGTTGAGCCGAGCTCCTTCAGCGGACGCGACGGCTGGACAGACCTTCAGGGGAATCATATCGAGGCCAGAGAAGTTGGGTACAGCGCGACGGGAAACGTCGGTATTGTCATGATCGGCCTGCTGTATGGAGAGGGCGATTTTGAGAAGAGCATCACGATTGCAATGAACTGCGGCGAGGATACAGACTGCACCGTTGCAACAGTCGGCGCAATTTTCGGAATCCTCTACGGCGAAGACAGCATTCCGGAGAAGTGGATCAAGCCAATCGGAACAAAAATTACGACTTGCTGCGTCAATGCAATGGACTGGACAATCACAGTGCCCAAGAGCATCGACGATTTAACAGACAGAATTATTCGCCTTGCTCCGTCGATTCTGGGAAGCCGGTATTGCGATATTCTGCCGGAGCACGGATTTCAGATTACCGAAAGCGATCACCTGCACTATCAGAAATATCACAGACTTCGTGACTGCCATATCTATGACGAGCGGGAGAAGAGTCCGTTCAAGGGCGAGTATAACTTTGAACTGATGGACGTCCTGTTCGATTATGTTGAAGAGCCGGTGTTCTGCAACAATATGCGTAAGCGCTTCAAACTGAAATTCCGCTGCTCCAGAGGCCGCCAGCTTTGGGTCAATATGCGGCTGTATCACCCGGACTATGTTACCTGTATGCAGGGCGATGTGATGGGAACCTATATGCAGCAGTTCTATCATGCCATGACGGAAAGCAGCTTTGAGATTGAGGTCGGAGAGGCAAACTCCAACGTGATTGATATGGTTCTGGAATTGAGCGTTCCCGGACGGGCCGAAAAGAACTTTATTCCAATTACGCTGGTAAAGAACCAGACAACGGACGTATTTGAGTAAAAAATAGGGAGAAGAACATGAAGCAACCGAGCTGGCTTTCATCCGCGGTTTTTTACAACATCTATCCTCAGTCGTTTTATGACACAAATGCGGACGGCATCGGTGATCTGAACGGCATCCGTGCGAAGCTGCCCTACATCCGCGACATGGGCTTTACGGCAGTCTGGCTGAATCCGTTCTATGAATCGCCGTTCCGCGACGCGGGCTATGATATCACCGATTTTTACAAGGTCGCGCCGCGCTACGGCACGAATGAGGATTTCGCCGCGCTCTGCACAGCTGCGCACGAATACGGCATCAAGGTCGTCGTTGATCTGGTCGCGGGTCATACCGCGCTGGAATGCGAGTGGTTTCAGAAATCCGCTCTGCCAGAGAAAAATGAGTATACAAACCGCTATGTCTGGACGGACGACTGGCGGAAAAACTACGACGGAAGCTGCATCGGCGGCTACAGCCAGCGCGACAGCATGTACATGAAGAACTTCTTCTATTGCCAACCTGCGCTCAATTACGGCTTCGCGCAGATCGACGATCCGGGTTGGCAGCTTCCAATGGATCACCCGGACTGCCGCGCAACCAAGCAGGAGCTTATCAACATCATGGAGTTCTGGCTCTCTTTGGGTGCAGACGGCTTCCGCGTGGACATGGCCTCGTCGCTCATCAAAAACGATCCGGACGGCAGCGGCATCCGTGCATTCTGGCAGGAGATCCGGCAGATGTTCGATGAAAAGCACCCGGAATGCGTCCTGATTTCCGAATGGTCGTATCCCTCGAAGGCTATCGCGGCGGGCTTCCATATTGACTTCCTTATCCATTTCAATCTGCCTGCTTATACAAAACTCTTCCGCGCGGAAGAAGGCAGGCACATTGGAGCGCAATATGGAGGAAATAGCTTTTTCAGAAGGACGGAAACGGCAGCCTGGACGATTTCCTGTCTGACTATCTGCGTGAATACGACGCAACGAAAGACACGGGTTATATCTCCATCCCGACCGGCAATCATGATATGCCGCGCATCAGCGTTCAGCGCACAAAGCGTGAGCTGGAGGTCGTGTATGCGTTCCTTATGACCATGCCTGGTGTTCCGTTCGTCTATTACGGCGACGAGATCGGTCTGCCGTACCGTGCCGATCTGCCCTCCAAGGAGGGCGGCTTCAACCGCACCGGCGCGCGCACGCCGATGCAGTGGACAGACGGCAAAAACGCCGGCTTCTCGGAAGCCGACGCAGGCAAGCTCTATCTTCCTGTGGATGAGCATGGCGTGAATGTGGCCGAACAGCTTGCAGATGAAAATTCGCTGCTGCACACGATGCAGAAGCTTATTGCGCTGCGCAGATCCAGTCCGGCACTCTGCGCGGACGGCGAAATTGAATTTGTCAATCGTCGTCACAACGGCTATCCACTCGTCTATCGCCGCTGGCTCGGCAGCGAGGAATATCTGGTTTGCATCAACCCGCTCGACGTGCTGGAAGTCTATGCCGTCGATGATGGCTGGAAGACAGCACTGGCAAATCAGACCGTCAGGATCGAAAACGGTCAGCTTACGCTGGAGCCGTTCGGATATGTGATTTTGAGGGGGAGCAAATGAAAAAATCGGAAATCAGTATTTATCAGTTAAGTTTGCGTGTTTTTACGCCGGAAGGAACGCTGCGCGCAGCAGAAAAAATGCTGCCAATGCTGGCGGACCTTGGTCCAAAGTACATTCAGCTTGTTGCACTGACAAAAGCCGATGACAACGAAGACCGCACCTACTGGAGCAACCGGCAGATTGCTTCCGGTACGAATAATCCCAAAAACAGCTATCGCATGAAGGACTATTTCCATGTAGACGAGGAATATGGGACGGACGAGGATTTCAGAGGCTTTATAAAAGCAGCGCATAAGCTGGGATTGAAAATTATTTTGGATCTTGTTTACCTGCACTGCGGGCCAGAGGCTGTATTTATGAGGGAGCACCCAGAATTTGTCCAGCGGGATGCGGATGGGAAAATCAAACTGACGGGCGACTGGGCGTTTCCACGTTTTGACTATTCCAACGATGAAGTCCGGGAATATCTGTGGTCCAATATGGTCTACTGGGTCAGAGAGTTTGACGTGGACGGCTTCCGCTGCGATGTTGGTGATGCGGTACCTCTTGATTTTTGGCGCGAAGGCGTTCGCCGAGCACGCGAGGTAAAAATGACCTTGTAATGATAAACGAAGGAAAAGATGTGTCGTATCTGGACGTCTTTGACATCAATTATTTTTACGACGGCTGTTTTGATACGGTTCAAGTTGCGGAAGGAACGCTGACAGCTGCTGCATTCCGGGCCAAGTGGGACGCTTGCAGGAATACGCTTCCAGCAGGCAGACAAATGCTGCACTTTACCGATAATCACGATGTTGCTTCCGATAACGGTGAAGACCGAATCGAAAAGGTGATTGGGACAGCTGGCGTAGATGCGCTTCTGGTTCTGGACTTTATGCTCGACGGTGTGCCGTTTGTGTTCAACGGCTATGAAGTAGCCGATGAATTAAAGCATAATATGTTTTCCAACCGATTCTTTGGCAGAGATCCGGCAATCAACTGGGCGAACATCTTCTGTGAGAAAGGTCAGAAGCGGTATGAACTGCTGAAAAGCTGTATCATCTGCGGAGCGAACAGGACGCGCTCAAAACGACAGAACTAAACTGGATGGAAAATACAGCTGCCGATCAGGTGATTTCCTTCTACCGCCCGGCCGATGAAAAATCCTTGTTCGTACTTGTCAATATGACAAAGGAGCCTGCCGTGTTCGAGGTAGAAGACGTGCCGGAGATGGCAAGACTGATGCAGCCAATTTTACAGTCTAACGTAAGCTGGATCTGCAAAGATGGAAAGATGAGAGTTCAGATGCTGGGATTTGGATACCTTGCAGCTGAATACTGAGAACCAGAAGAACGGAGAAATACAATGAATCATTCTACGATTGACCCGCGCACACTGCGTATTACGGACATGCGTTTCGTCGATATTGACGGCGCACCAAAACGATGCACGATCCTGAAACTAATGACCAATCAGGGGCTGGTTGGCTATGGTGAGGTTCGAGACGCTTCCAGTAAGACTTACGCGCTTATGTTAAAAAGCAGACTCCTCGGCGAGAATCCCTGCGATGTAGACCGAATTTTCCAAAAAATCAAGCAGTTCGGTGGTCCGTCCAGACAGGCTGGCGGTGTTTGTGGCGTTGAAATTGCGCTCTGGGATCTGGCTGGCAAGGCGTATGGTGTACCGGTCTATCAGCTTCTGGGCGGAAAATTCCGCGATAAAGTTCGTGTTTACTGCGATACAGACGTTGATGGTAAGCATACGGGACACGATATGGGGTTGGCGCTGAAAAAGCGTATGGAGATGGGTTTCACCTTCCTCAAGATGGATCTCGGAATCGGAATGCTTCTCGATGAGCCGGGAACGCTGAATGCGCCGCTTGGCTTTATCGATGAGATGAAGCAGTATGCGCCGCATATCCTGAACGTACAAGGCGGCTCTGTTACGGCGGATATGGTGAAGCACCAGAAAAGCTATCAGATCGTAACGACAGCGCACCCTTTTACCGGTATTCATCTGACCGAAAAAGGGCTGGACTATCTGGAGAACTATGTGAAAGAGGTTCGTGATGTGATTGGCTATGAAGTGCCACTTGCTATCGACCACTTCGGTCATGTTGCACTCGAAGACTGTATCCGGTTTGCCAGACGTATGGAAAAGTACAATCTGGCATGGATGGAAGACATGGCTCCGTGGATGTACACCGATCATTATGTGCGCCTGCGTAACGCTACGACCGTTCCTGTCTGTACCGGTGAAGATATTTATTTGAAAGAGGGCTTTGAAAAGCTGATTGACGCTGGCGGTGTATCGGTAATCCATCCGGACATCCTGACCTGCGGCGGTGCGCTGGAACTGAAGAAGATCGCAGACTATGCGGATGAACATGGTGTTGCTGTTGCAATTCACATGGCCGAAAGTCCGATTGCTTGCATGGCAGCGGTTCATGCAGCTGCGGCAATGCACAATGTTCTTGCACTGGAATTCCATTCTGTTGACGTTCCTTGGTGGAAAGACATGGTGAATGGTCTTCCGCAGCCGCTCATTGAAAATGGCTTTATTAACGTCCCGGACGCTCCTGGCCTTGGCATTGAAAGCCTGAACGAAGAACTCTTGGCCAAACACATTAATCCTGATATTCCGGGTATGTGGGAATCAACCGATGAGTGGAATACAGAATTCTCGAATGATCGTATCTGGAGTTGAAAGGAAGAAGACAAAAGATGCATTTTAATAACAGAGAAGAAATCATCGCACTGACTCCACAGTGGACCGGCGAGCGTCTGCCGGATGGACGCCCGAAAGTCGCAGATCGTTATCTGGACGCGCTGGCTGACATGACGCTGGAGGAAGTCTGGAAACCGATTTTCGTGAAGGGCTATGAGAATCAGTTCATTGCCATGAAAAACGCTGCATCCCGAATTCAAAGAGGATGGCAGCCTCAATAAAAAACTGATCGGTCGCGCATTGACCGCAGTCTATGCCCCGACAAGACCAGACTATCATGAAGCGATGATGCAGTCAGCCACTGAGAACGGCTGGAGCGGCACGCCAAATCAGTGGGTCATTGACAGCTTGCAAAGAGCGGGACGTTGTCGTGGTCGATATGTACGACAAAATTTATAAGGGAACCTTTGTCGGCGGAAATCTTGCGACAGCGATTAAGAACAAAACAAAAACTGGCGGCGCTGTGATTTGGGGCGGCATTCGTGACATCGAGCAGATGCAGAAAGTAGACCTTCAGGTATATTATCGCGGCGTTGACCCGACACCAATCCGTGATTTTGTAATGCTGGGCTTCAATACTCCTGCAAGAATTGGCGATGGGCGTGAAGCTGCCATTTGTCTGCCCGGCGATATTGTCTACGGCTGCAGCGGCGGTGTGCTGTTCATTCCTCCGCAGCTGGTGCCAGAGATGGTAGACGGCGCGGCAAAGACGCAGGTAAAGGATATGTTCGGCTTTGACATGATCACTGCTAATAAGTTTACGACTGCGCAGATTGATAAAAACACATGGAGCGAAGAAATGCTTGATCTGTTGATGGAATTCATCAAAACAGATCCGCGCGCAGAGAAGTACCGCGGTCTTGACTGGAGCCATGAATACGACTTAGCCAGAAACGGAGATCCGACAGATACACAATCGGCCTTTGAGGCATAAACAGGCAAAGCCGCTTGTGTGGCTTTGCCTGTTTTGAAATAAAAGGAACGTGATATTCTCGTCTCGTAATACAAGAAAAAAGAGGAAACAGAAAATGTTTGATCTGAAGGGTAAAAAAGCGCTTGTTACCGGCTCCACGCAGGGCATTGGTTTTGCTGTTGCAAAGCTTCTGGCAAATTGCGGAGCAGAAATTATCATTCATGGTGCAACCAGCGAAGAAAAAAATGCAGAAAAGCTGCAGAGAAGATACTTGGCAAGACGCAGATCGCTGTTGCAAATTTAGCGGATTCGGACTGCGCAGAAAACTTATATCGTCAAACCGGCGACATTGATATTTTGGTGTTGAACGCATCCGTACAGATACGAAAGCCTTGGGACAAAACCACTGCCGAAGAATCGGAACTTCAAATCCATACCAACCTGAAATCCTCACTTATGCTGATCCAGAAATATGCAAAGCATATGCAGACACAAAATTGGGGACGTATCGTGACCGTCGGCAGCGTACAGGAGTATAAACCGCATAAGGACATGGCGGTTTACGCTGCCAGCAAATGTGCGCAGATGAGCTTGGTTCAGAATCTTGCGAAGCAGCTTGCGCCGTACAAAGTAACGATCAATAACCTTTGCCCCGGCGTAATTGCTACACCGAGGAATGACGCAGCGTTGGCCGATCCGGAATACGCGCCGAAAGTTCTGGAAGGTATCCCCCTTGGCTTTGCTGGAAGCGCTGAAGACTGTGCAGGAGCGGCGTTGCTGCTTTGTTCCGAGGAAGGTCGATATATTACCGGCTCTGAAATTATCGTTGATGGTGGTATGCACTTATAAGGGGTCGAAAAATGACGGCAAGCTTGTTCTTTTCATCCTGCGCCGAAGACGGCGGGATTTATCACTATATTCTGCAAAATGGAAAACTTACTCTGCGCAGTTTTACACCTTGCGATAGACCAATGTACACCATCACAGAAAAAAGCAGCTTTGGGTCATTCTGAGAGACTGCTTTGATGACCATACGAGCGGTTTGCAGGAATATGAAATTCTTGACTCTGGTACGTTAATGCCGATTGGAGAACCGGTCAGTACGAAGGGAATCGTTGCCTGCCATCTGTGCAGGTTTCATGGAAAAAATTTATGCGGCCAATTATCTCTCCGGCAGCATTTTCAGCAGCAGTGGAGCGTTGGATGTACATAACGGTCATGGTGTTCACCCCAGCAGACAGGAAGCACCGCATACGCATTTTATTGCGCCATCTCCAGACCGGAAGTTTTTTGCTTTCAACAGATCTCGGCTTGATTCCATTTTTGTATATGATGAGGGTTTGAACGTGCGGAGCATTGCGCACGTTCCAGCAGGACAAGGTGTTCGGCATTTAGCTTATGCAGACGATGGTATGACAATCTTTGCGGCAAATGAGCTTGGATCAGCCGTGAGTATGTTCACATACCATGACGGGCAAATGACGCTTCGACAAACGATTCCTGTTCTGATCCATGAATGTGAAAATATGCCTGCTGCAATCCGCGTGCGTGGTGAATATGTCTATGTATCCAATCGCGGCGATGATTCCATTTCCTGCTTGCACTGGGATCAATCCGGTATGGACCTTTGCTCAGTTACGCCATGCGGCGGATGTTGGCCACGAGATTTTGAGATCATTGAAAACACGATTTTTTGTACAAATGAAAAAAGCAATACGGTTACAGTTTTAAGTGTCGACAGTACAAAAATCAAAGATACCGGAGAACGAATTGCAATGAAAGCCCCTATTTGTGTGACAGTTAATTGACGAAAGGATAAAATGATGAATGTTCTCGATAGATTAAAAGCAAAGCGGTGTTGTGCCGGTCGTGGTATTGGATGACGCAAAAGATGCCATTCCGACCGCGAGGGCGCTGCTTGCCGGCGGCGTGGACGTGATGGAAATCACGTTCCGCACGGCTGCTGCAGCGGGTTCCATCAAGGCGGTCGCGGAAAACTGCCCGGAAATGCTGGTCGGTGCTGGCACAGTTGTCACGTTCGACCAGTGCAAGCAGGCTCTGGAATGCAGCGCAAAATTCATTGTCTCTCCGGGCTTTGACCCGGAGGTGGTCAGCTGGTGCGTGGAGCGGAACATTCCCATTACCCCCGGCTGCGTGACGCCGACGGAAATTATGGCGGCGATGAAGCTCGGCCTGAACGTGGTCAAATTCTTCCCGGCGGGCGTTTACGGCGGACTGAAAGCGATGAAGTCGCTTTCCGCGCCGTTCGGCGGGATCAAATTCATCCCGACCGGCGGCGTGGACGCAAAGAACCTGAAAGAATATCTGGAGGCGCCGTTCGTCCACGCAGTCGGCGGCAGCTGGCTGTGCCCGAAAAAGGAAATTGCCGCTGGCAATTTTGACGCAGTGACAGCGCTGTGCCGTGAGGCAAGCGAGATCGTGAAAGAGGTGCGCGGATGAAGGTTTTAACGTTTGGTGAAATCATGCTCCGCCTGAAAGCGCCGGGACACGAGCGCTTCTTCCAGTCGCCGATGCTGGAGGCGACGCTCGGCGGCGGTGAGGCAAACGTGGCTGTCTCCCTCGCCAACTACGGCATGGATGCGGAATTCCTGACCGTCCTGCCGGAAAACGACATTGCCGATGCCTGCGTCCGTGAACTGCGCTACTTCGGTGTAGACACGAAAAAATCGTCCGCGGGGACGGACGAATGGGGATTTATTATCTCGAAGCAGGCGCGAACCAGCTTCCGAGCAAGGTCGTCTACGACCGTGCGTATTCCTCCATCGCCCTTGCAAAGCCCGGCGATATCGACTGGGACAAGGCGTTTGATGGCGTAGACTGGTTCCACATCACGGGCATTACACCCGCAATTTCCGAAAGCGCAATGGAACTGAGTTTAGAATCCGTCACGGAAGCGAAAAAACGCGGCGTCATCGTTTCCTGCGACCTGAACTACCGCAAGAACCTCTGGAAATACGGCAAAAAAAGACCAGCGAGGTCATGCGTGAGATGGCAAAATATGTTGATGTTGCGATTGCCAACGAAGAAGATGTGCAGAAATCGCTGGAAATTACGGTCGATGTAAACGTCAAATCTGGCGAACTTGACCGCGAGAAATACCGTGTGCTCGGAAACAAGGTGCTGGAAGCATATCCGAACATGAAATGTATCGCCATCACGCTCCGCGAGAGCCACAGTGCCGACTGGAATGGTTGGGCGGCGTGCCTCAATGACGGTGAAAATTTCTATGTATCCAAGAAATACGAGATCCGCGACATCATCGACCGCGTCGGCGGCGGTGACAGCTTTGCAGGCGGCTTGATCTACGGCCTGAACCACTATGAGGACAAGCAATCCGCGCTCGAATTTGCAGTCGCGGCCAGCTGCCTGAAGCATAGCGTCATAGGCGATTTCAACCGTGTCGGCGTCTCCGACGTGACCAAGCTCATGGGCGGCGACGGCACGGGTCGGTGCAGAGATAGAAAAATGTACAAAGGGGGACATTGTGAAACCGAAAGTAATATCTGAAATTTCCCTTCTTTCCATGCGAGCAAGTGCAGAGGGAATGGTCTTACTCAGAAATATGGATATGCTGCCATTCAAAAAAAGGCGATACTGTCGCTGTATTTGGAAGAACGCAGCTTTCATATTACAAAAGCGGTACCGGCTCTGGAGGAATGGTCAATACAATATACACAACCAATATTCTGGATGCGTTGATGGATAAAAGCAGTATTACGATTGATGAGCCACTCGCAGAAGCGTATCGCAAGTGGGAAGCGACTAATCCGGCAGATCGCCGCTGCGCATGGGGTGCGGATTCCAGTCAGCCGGAAATGCCTCTTTCCGAAGAACAGATTTCGGAAGCAGCAGCTAGATCCCAAAATGCGGTTGTTGTAATCGGAAGAACAGCTGGCGAGGATCGAGATAACACGCCAGAAGAAGGATCCTACTATCTGACGCGGACAGAAGATACAATGCTGCACAATGTCCGCAAGCATTTCGCACGGGTTGCCGTTGTCTTGAATGTAAGCAATTTGATTGATACATCATGGGCGGATAAACAAAATATAGATGCGCTTTTATATGTCTGGCATGGAGGGCAGGATGGCGGAACAGCGATTGCTGATGTTCTGTGTGGGGATCGATATCCATCGGGAAAACTTTCGGATACAGCAATATATGATCTGAGACAACATCCAGCATATGATAGTTTCCTTGAAAACAGCGATGAGGTGGTCTATTCCGAAGATATCTTTGTGGGGTATAGATACTTTGAAACTTTTACGCAAAGCAATGTGCAGTTTCCGTTTGGATTTGGTCTGTCCTATACGAGATTTTGGACAGAAACCTGTTCGGTTCATCTGAATGATGGAGTATTAAAAATCAATGTGAAAGTTACAAATATCGGAGATAACCCAGGGAAAGAGGTTGTACAAGTCTATTTTGGCGTGTCGAATGGAGTAATTTGTCGTGCAGCCAGAGAACTTGCCGCGTTTGAAAAGACAGACGAACTGAAAGCGGGAGAAAGTCAAAACATAGAATTCTCAGTGCCAATAAACAGAATGCGGGCATTTGACGATTTGGGAAAGACAGGGCATCAGTTCTGTTTTGTGCTTGAGGCTGGAACATATGCAGTTTTATGTGGGAACAGATGTACGCACAGCAGAGGCTGTGTTCTCGTGGAGCCAGCGAGAAACTAAAGTTGTCAAACAGTTAACACATCGTTTCGGCCTGAATCGTCCAATAAAAAGGATGAATGGAACTGGCGAAAGGGTCGAAGAAATTCATGCGGAGAATTATCAGCCCAAAATGGATGATGGAACGGAAATTGCCTATACAGGAAACGTGGGGATTACGCTCGTTGACGTTTACTTAGGCAGAAGCACAATGGAACGATTTTAGCTCAACTCAGTGATTTTGACTTAGCATGCTTGTCGCAAGGAGAAGGGATGAACAGCCCAAAGGTTCGTCCGGGGACGGGTGGCGCAATTGGCGGATTAACTGATCGGCTGCGTAATATGGAAATCCCTGCTGTTTGTGTAACAGATGGACCGTCCGGCCTACGCTTTGATAACGGAGATCCGGCAACAAGCCTGCCAAATGGAACACTGATTGCATGCACATGGAGCAGATCCCTTGTCCATGCGCTATATGTATGTGAAGGAAAAGAAGCAAAAGAAAATCGTGTGGATGCTTTGCTTGGACCGGGGTTGAACATCCATCGTTTTTCCTCTCTGTGGAAGGAACTTTGAATACTTGTCTGAGGACCCATTCTTGACCGGAGAGATTGGAACGGCAATATGTGAAGGACTGTATGATGGAGGGGTTACAGCAACGATAAAGCATTTCGCTGCCAATAATCGAGAAGACCGCCGATATTGGTCTGATAGTGTGGTATCTGAGCGCGCGTTACGGGAAATATATCTGCGGCCCTTTGAAATTGTTCTGAAAAGCAACAAAGTATGTATGGTAATGACTGCGTATAACCAACTGAACGGCGTATATTGTTCCGCAAATTATGATTTGGCAGCAGGTGTATTGCGTGAGGAGTGGGGATTCCAGGGACTTGTGATGACTGATTGGGGGCAAAGACCGGCATTTCAATAGAGGGAAAGGCCATGAATGAACGAGTTTCCCAGATTTTGTCGCAGAACGACGTTTATATGGTGAATGAAAATGCAGAGACAGTTGCGGACACCTTACAAAGCGTAATTCGCACAGGTATCCTTTCACGAGCAGCCCTGCAACGGAATGCGATGAATATTTGCAGAACGGTTATGAGATTACCTACGTTCCTCCGCATGGTAGATGAAATAAATCAAGATAAGTCTATGGCATGAATGCTGAGAGGCGCAATAAGAAAGCAAATGGTGTAGAAATCATAAACTATAATGAAATGACTGGATGCAAATAAAGTATCAACTATCGGTGACAGTTATACTTGTCCAGCCTGCTGACTACGAGACGTGCCAAAGTAGACAGCGGGTGAATCTATATGGAATTGCAGGCCCCCGCAGAAGTGCGAACTTCTGCGGGGCCTGTTGCATTCATGGAGAAGCGGCATGGATCATACAGAACAGGTTAAATTCTGCGTGACCCATGCCACTTTTTTTTTCTGTTTTATACGCACTCAGCGACATTTCCCTAAAAATACCGAAAGCAAAGTCGTAACGCGCATATGCAATCCGCCCATACGGGCACCTCCATTTCTGAAATTTGAACTTTGCTCAAATGAAATTCAGAAATGGAGGCAGCAATATGCTGATTAAGACAATAAAAAATAGAACTGAATCCGACTGGTTTCAACTCACAAAGAGACTTCACCGCGAATTAATCGAAGAAGCACCGGACTCGGTGCTTGTACATATCGAAGATATTTATCCGACGGCTCCAGAACGAGGGACATTGATTGAGTTGGATTTCGATCTATTTACCACATTAGTTCGTGAATTCACATTAGAGGAACTGCGTCAACAAAAAGCGATGAGCGTCACCGGGACTCCACAGGAGTCGATGACATTGACCAGACCTGCTGCAATCTGCTAACAAAATCGCCAGAAGATATCCAACTGGAGGCAGAGCAGCGGGACTTTTATACGAGCAGTTGAACAAACTGACAGACCTTTGCGTGGAGAGTTCAACGGATTCAGTCAGCCAAAAGAAATTGAAAAAAAGGTTTTTTGAAGATACTAAACGCCTGATTTTTTTGTCGGATTCGACAACGAGCTGCCAGGCTCTGTCTGCGCTGTTCCCCATCGCCGGGGTGCGAGCTGCAAATACGGCGGGACAAACTTTTCAAGATAGGATGAAAGAATCATGATTAACGAACTTACCAGAAAAAACGCACATGCCGAACTCGACCACATCTTTAAGACCATTCTCCCCGCGCACGGCATGACAGAGCGGCCGGAGCAGATCCGTCTCAGCCACACCATGCTGGACGCCATGTTTGAAAACCGCATCGCACTGAGCGACGCCGGGACCGGTATCGGCAAGACGTATGCCTACCTGACCGCCGCCATTGTGTACAGCCACAGCCGATTGGTAGACGGTCTGCCGTTCCAGCCGGTAATCATCGCAACCTCCAGTATCGCGCTCCAGAACGCCATTGTGCGGGAGTATCTGCCGTTCCTGTCGGATGCGCTGTCGGACGATCCGCATATCACAACACCCATTCTTGCCGCCTTGCGCAAGGGCAAGAGTCACTATGTCTGTGACGAGCGGCTGCACCAGCACCTGCAGCAGCGCCCGAACGGGAAAAACGTCATGCAGAAGAAAGAACTTTACTCCCTGCGGGATGTTCTGGATCTGGATGAAACACAGAAACTCAGCAGCTTCGACCGCGAGCGTGTCTGCGTTCCGCCGTTTTGTGACTGCAAACACCCGGACTGCCGCTATCGGCGGCATCTAACCGAATGCGGCCAGAAACGGTACCTGTTTCAGATCTGCAACCAGAATCTCTGGCTGGCAGACTGTATGCACCGGGAAAACGGCTTAAGGCCCATCCTCCCGGATGCCTGCACGGTCATTGTGGATGAAGCGCACAAGCTGCCGGAAACAGCGCGGGAGATGTTCGGTACGACCTTAATGGCCGGAGAGATCCGCAGCGCAGTTGTCCGGCTGAAGCAGGACGGATACGCGCTGGCAGCGGAGCGATTGTTCTCCGCATCGTCCACGCTCCTGCAAAAGATGGCAGAGCTGTCGCCGGAGTACCCTATTGAGCTGCTCCATGACGATCTCAGCAGAGTACTCTCTACGCTGTTTTTGATCGGCAGGAAGCTGTCCACGTTTCTGGAACCTGCCACAAAGCGAGCACTGGAGCAGCTCACCGACAAGGTCGTGCTGTTTCTTCGGTCCAAGACAGACACCATCCGCTACACCGCAGAGGATGACGACGGCAAGCTCATGCTGTGCAGCGTTCCAGCGGATATCACATCCAGAATGCAGAACACGGTCTGGAGCAAACAGATCCCGCTCTTGCTCACCTCCGGAACGCTTTCCATTGGCAGCAGCTTTCAACGGTTTCAAGACGAATGCGGACTGTCTGGCAATCCAAGAGTCACAGAAGCGGTTGCCGTATCTCCCTTTGACTACGCCGCAAATTGCCGACTGTTTTTTCCGCAGCGACCACCTCGTTTTTCAGAGACGAGCGGTATCCCCAAACTGTTGCCCGGCAGATTCTATGCCTGCTGCAAGCCGCAAGCGGACACGCCCTTGTTCTTTTCACCTCTTACAAGGACATGTCCACTGTCTGTGAATGTCTCTACCGGCTCAAAAGCGGCATCCCAATCTTCGTCATGCGCAGGAACCACCCACAGATCCTGCGGCAATTCAAGAGCACCCCCGGAGCCGTCCTTCTGGCAACCGGCGCTGCGTGGGAGGGCATGGACTTTCCCGGCGACTGTGTGTCGCTGCTCATCATTCCACGCCTGCCGTTTGCATTTCCGGACGCCATCCACGAGCATGAAAAGAGAAACTATCCCGCCCTGCGTGACTTCATCCGGAGCGTCATCGTGCCGGAAATGCAGATCAAGCTCAAGCAGGGCTTCGGACGCGCCATCCGCACGGAAACAGACACCTGCGTGGTTGCCATTTTGGATGAACGTTGCAGCGCCAGAGGCCGCTACCGGCAGGATGTTTTGGATGCGCTGCCGGAAATGCCGATCTTGACAGAGGTATCCGATATTCGCCGGTTCCTCTACGCGGTCAAGCCGCGGAGCTATTTTGAAGCCGCAGCCTAAAAGTATCATGTAAAAACGAAAAGGAGATCAACCATGTACAAACGGAAAATGAAACTCAGTCCCATCCACATCAGCCTCATTGCGCTGGCCATCCTGGTGGTCATTGCCGTGATCGTCACCTTTGCTGTCAAAAAGGACGAGCCGAAGGAGCCTGCCGCGCAGAGCGGCATTGTCTATGACGATTCTGCCATCGAAGGCGGCTGGGAGACACTCTCGCAGGAAGAAATCGAGCAGCGCCTCAACGACAAGGTGCAGGCTGGCATGATTAACATCAGCTGCAACACCGCGCCGTATTTTAAGGACGGCAAGAGTGAAGGCAACGTCATGCTGGTCAATGAGCTGAACAATCTCTATCCACAGAAGGTGGAGTTCTATCGCAATGACACGGGTGAAAAGATCTACGAGTCCAAGGCCATTGCGGTCGGCAGCAAGATCGAGCATGCAGCGCTCGACGTCGAACTGCCCGCGGGCGAGTACGAATGTACTGCCTACTTTTCCAACTTAGATCCTGACTCCGGCGCGACGCTTGGTGTTGCCGGGGCCATCATCCATATTACCATCCAAAACTAACAAAACGAAAAAAGGAGAACTCACTATGAAGAACATGAAGAAACTCGTATCCCTGCTCCTCGCCGTCTGCCTTATGGCAAGCCTCGCCATCGGCGCGTCCGCTGCCGAACCTACCACGGTAGACGTTTCCGGCGGCACCGGCACCTCCAGCGTCAGCCTGTCTTCCACCTCGGACGGCACCCTCGACGGTGATCCCGCTGCCACCAAGATGAACGTCATCATCCCGACCATCCTCCCCATCGCAGTTGGTACGGACGGCACGGTCACGACGGCCACGGATATCCGCATCACCAACAATTCCTTTGGTGCGGTCAAGGTCGACAATGTCAAGGTCGAAGCCGGTACCGGCTGGAAGCTGACCGCGTTCGGCAGCAAGGACAGCCTTGCCAAGGTCAAGGTGGACAGCAACATGATCGGCTTCAAGCTCGCGCTTGGCGGCGGCACGGAGCAGCTCACCAATGCGGAGAATGCGGCTTCCCAGACCCTCATCGACGGTGCCATCGAAGGCTGCTATATGTCCGGCAACGGCGACCAGAGCGCAAACTCCATCGGCATCGCGTATGACGCCATCGTCAGCCCGGTCTCCGAAGCTGTCGTCAACGCTTCCGTTGCGTCCGTTCTGTTCGTGATCTGCTGGGATGCGGTTTAAACCGCACCTATCCATCGCCGGGGGAACCTGCTTCCCCCGGCAGCTTTTATCATAGGAGGGATTCACTTTGAACACAAAACGAATTCTTGCGCTGTTTCTGGCTGTCGTGACCTGCCTGTCTCTTGCTGTTTCCGCATCCGCGGCAAGTATTTCAGATTTTAAGGATGTGGACACAAAAGCATGGTACGCGGAAGCGGTAACCGCCGCTGTAAATAGCGGCTTGCTTTACGGCAAGTCCAGGACGCAGCTTGACCCCAACGGACTGCTGACCCGTGCGGAAATGGCAGCCATTACAAATCGGTCTTTTGGCTGTTGCAAAACAGCGGACATCTCCGCATACAAAGACGTTGCCAAGGGCAAGTGGTACTACAATGATGTCGCACTCGCCGTCCAGATGGGAACGTACAATGGTGTTTCCTCCACCAGCATGCAGCCGGACCGGGCAATCACCCGTCAGGAGGCCATTGCGGTCGTCGCAAGAGCCTTGCAGCTCAATCTGGACGATTACGCCAAGACGGATCTGTCCAAGTTTGCGGATGCCAAGGATGTTTCCGCATGGGCGCTGCCGTACATGCGAGCAATGGTCGCAGCCGGTTATGTACACGGCCGCACACAGGGGCTTGCGCCGCAGGCCAACATCACGAGAGCGGAGTTTGCACAGCTCTATTTCAACATCATCCAGTCCTATATCGCCAAGAGCGGCAGCTATGCGAAGGACTACAAGGGCAATCTGCTTGTCCGCACGAAAGATGTCGAGCTGAAAGACATGTCCATTGACGGCGATCTCATCATCGGCAACGGTGTCGCAGACGGAAAAGTTGCGCTGTCCAATGTAAAAATCTCCGGACGCCTTGTCGTGTGGGGCGGCGGCACAGCGGCGGTTTACTGTAACGACGGCACAACGGCAGCCGAAGTCATTGCCTGCCGTGTGGACGGCCCGGTCAAGGTCATTTTTGACCGCGAATCGACGCTGCTGGTCTATGACAAGATCAAAACCCGTATCACCGAGCGCGCAGGCAAGTTCCCGGAAACAGAGATCGTGTTTTATGCAATGGACGGTCTGCTGAACGCGCAGCGCGACCTCAATAAGATGGTAGACGAAAATCTCATTCAGGCAGAAGTTCCCGCGCATCTGTATGCCATCGTTGGCGAGCAGACGGTATCTGCTGTGCTGAAAAATAGCAGCAAGACGGACAGCTATACCATCGAGATCCGCAGAGATTCCGACGGCAGTCTCATTGCAGATCCCATCACCCTCGCAGCCGGTGCGTCGGTCAGCTCCATTATGCTGAAAGAAGCGCCGGAATACGGCAACGCTGCCTGCACCGCGACGATCACAGCTACCCGCGACGGCAAAACGGTCGGCACGCTGGAAGTCAAAACGGCGCTGCATGCGGCGTATTTGTGGCCGAAGGAGGTAATGTCAAAATGAGAACAAAGAAACTGTTTTCTCTCCTGTTGGCTGTTCTGATGCTCTGCTCGCTGTCGGTTTCTGCCTTTGCAGCGGAAACTGCGCAGGCCAGCGTCCCGGTAGTGCTGACGGTTGTGAATTCTGTTTCGCCCATCTCTGTCAGCGTCCCCGCCTGCCTGCCGGTCACGGTCTTGGATGGCTATGTTGTAACGGCTTCCAATGCTGTCATTGAAAACCGCGCACAGAGCGGTGCGGTGCAGGTTGTAGCCGTCGATGTGCAGCCCGGCGCGTTTGCCATTGGCGATTATGAGAATTTCGGCAGCGAAGCCGGAAAGATCGCGTTCAGCATCAACGGCTGCAAGACGGTCAAGGAAGGAAAGCTGACGCTGGCTGACGGCGCGTTCCCGGTCATTGACGCAGGGAAAAACCTGCGGATCGCATACACGGCGAAGGTCGCGGCAGCTGAAAAGGTGGAGAAAGCGAACGCCGCGACGCTGATCTTCACCATCGCGCCTGCAACCGGCAATTCGTAAAGGAGGGAAGAACCGCTATGAAAACAAGAAAACTCACAGCAATCCTGCTTGCCCTCTGCATGCTCCTTTCGCTCAGTATCTCGGCATTTGCGGCAGATGATGCCATTGCCAGCGGCACGATCCAGGACAGCAAGATCACATGGGAATTGGACGAGTAAGGGCTGGCTGACGATCTCCGGCAGCGGGGACTGCAGCGCCTTTACAAGCAAAGACGACCAACCGTGGGCAGAATACCGCAGCCAGATCACACAGGTTTGGTTCGACGGCATGGAGAGTCTGGCGATCCCCGATCTCGCTTACTGGTTCGAGGA
>VOFG01001482.1_pt1 | contig 70093 bp, 118 predicted proteins | sample 5384171 | NCBI WGS metagenome assembly VOFG01 (sample SAMN12384726, study PRJNA508395) | human gut metagenome | isolation source: healthy gut F | host: Homo sapiens
GAAGTGGCACTGGATAAAGACACAGAGGAAATCCACAGGCTTATTCAGGAGCAGTGTGGGTAATCCCATAATTTAATCGTTTTAAGCTTCCTTCTGGAAGGTATATTCCGGCGTGTGAAACGGATAGGTGACTTCATCTTCATAATACCATGGGTCATCTTCGTGCGCCGGATTTTTTAATACATGAAATTGTTGTGCCGGCATATATCCCTGTGCAAGCAGGAAGGCTTTTTTGCCGTCTGCATTTTCGCACAGATCAACGACCATCACAACATGCCCCGGATTTCCGCCTTTTAAAAACACATCTCCCACCTGCAGATCAGATAGCGGGATCGGCTGTGCTTCGGTATCCATGGAGGCGGTACCGGCATAAGAAAAACGATACGCAGATAGTCTTTCAAACTGTCGTAGGAAGTGTCCGGCTGTGCACTTTTGATCCAGCTTACATTATTTCCGTTTACACGGATACGGTAACCGTCTGCCCACTTCGTATACTGGGCGTCAAATCCATTCGTAAAATGAAAAGCAATGCGATCGTATTGCTTTGTACTCCAAAAAATATTCTGCATATACCCGGATGGCGGAATCCGCGCATTGCTGGAGATCCTCATGTTCAAGTGGGAGATCAAATACGGCAACATGAGCCTTTTGATTGCGTTTTTTACTGCCGTCATATAATAGAACGGGACTTTGATCAGGCTCCATGGCATAGTTTCGCAAAAACTCTGCAAGACTTCCGTCGGCTTCTTTGGTTCTTGTGTAACCGTCCGATGTGTGGATGCGGCTTTCTAATGTCATGCCGGAAGCGTCAATCAGAGAAAGCGTGGAAGAAGTTTCCGTTTCTGTTGTCCGGCCTGCGGTTCTGTCTGTCTGGAAATAGTTTTTGTGAATCCGTCTGTGAATGGCTGGCATGACAACCGGTGAACGAAAAAAAAAAAAAAAAAAAAAAAAAAAAAAAAAAAAAAAAAAAAAAAAAAAAAAAAAAAAAAAAAAAAAAAAAAAAAAAAAAAAAAAAAAAAAAAAAAAAAAAAAAAAAAAAAAAAAAAAAAAAAAAAAAAAAAAAAAAAAAAAAAAAAAAAAAAAAAAAAAAAAAAAAAAAAAAAAAAAAAAAAAAAAAAAAAAAAAAAAAAAAAAAAAAAAAAAAAAAAAAAAAAAAAAAAAAAAAAAAAAAAAAAAAAAAAAAAAAAAAAAAAAAAAAAAAAAAAAAAAAAAAAAAAAAAAAAAAAAAAAAAAAAAAAAAAAAAAAAAAAAAAAAAAAAAAAAAAAAAAAAAAAAAAAAAAAAAAAAAAAAAAAAAAAAAAAAAAAAAAAAAAAAAAAAAAAAAAAAAAAAAAAAAAAAAAAAAAAAAAAAAAAAAAAAAAAAAAAAAAAAAAAAAAAAAAAAAAAAAAAAAAAAAAAAAAAAAAAAAAAAAAAAAAAAAAAAAAAAAAAAAAAAAAAAAAAAAAAAAAAAAAAAAAAAAAAAAAAAAAAAAAAAAAAAAAAAAAAAAAAAAAAAAAAAAAAAAAAAAAAAAAAAAAAAAAAAAAAAAAAAAAAAAAAAAAAAAAAAAAAAAAAAAAAAAAAAAAAAAAAAAAAAAAAAAAAAAAAAAAAAAAAAAAAAAAAAAAAAAAAAAAAAAAAAAAAAAAAAAAAAAAAAAAAAAAAAAAAAAAAAAAAAAAAAAAAAAAAAAAAAAAAAAAAAAAAAAAAAAAAAAAAAAAAAAAAAAAAAAAAAAAAAAAAAAAAAAAAAAAAAAAAAAAAAAAAAAAAAAAAAAAAAAAAAAAAAAAAAAAAAAAAAAAAAAAAAAAAAAAAAAAAAAAAAAAAAAAAAAAAAAAAAAAAAATGCCAAGGGATAGGATGCCGATTCCGAATAATAATCTTTGTACTAATTTTTTCAATGTTTTCTTCCTCATTTAAATATAATCTATGACAGAGCATACCACACTTTTGGAGAAAATAATAGAAATTGTTCTTGACAGGTAAAAACGTGTTTGATAATGTTATTTCATAAATTCATATTGTTTCTGAATATTATATTAGTAAATGTCAATAGGAACAAATCACGGGGATTCTCCACGACTCCATGAAATTTAAAAACAGAATGAAGGGTTACATGATAAATTGACATACTACTATTGAATAGGGTAATGTAAAGGAGAAAAGATGGTCAGAACATTTATACAGACACGCGAATTTTCCAGGAATTGGGATAAACTTGGGTTTAAGGATGAAGATTTAAGAAAGCTGGAATTAGAATTGCTGGAAAATTCTGATTTACATCCGGTAATAAAGGGAACAGGAGGACTTCGAAAGATCAGAATTCCTTTTGCAAATGAAGGGAAAAGTGGCAGTGCCCGTGTTTGCTATGTGGATTTTGTGGTTCAAGAGGTTATTTATTTGATTACCGTGTATTCTAAAAATGAAAAAGAAAATCTGTCGCAAGCTGAACGTAATGGTATCAAAAGTTTAATTGAACAATTGAAATTGAAGTTATAGGAGAAGAAATAATATGAGCGATGTATATGAAAGTATTGTGGCTGGATTACAGGAAGCCATTGAGGATGCAAAAAGTAAAAAAAAAAAACTTCCGCGCCGTGTCGTGACAGTTGTTCCTGTTAAGGAATACAATGCCAGCGAAGTAAAGAAGATTCGTAACGAAACCGGAATGTCGCAAAAGACATTTGCAAGTTATCTTGGTGTTTCCTGTAAGACTGTGGAGGCATGGGAATCTGGAATCAATCATCCGTCAGGTGCAGCAAGCCGTCTTCTGCATATGATGGAGATGGATCGAAATCTCACAAAAGAATTTCCTTTTGTATCCATAGAGGAATAATAAATAATACATGAGTGTTTTCCAAAAAACTGGAAGACACTCATTTTTATTGAGAAAAATAATTCTTGCATAATACCCACAGGGGGTATATAATGCGATGCAGAAGGATACCCATACAGGGTATCGGACAGAGAGGAGACATAATCCGAATGGAAAAAGAACATACTTGTGAATGCTGTAAGAAAAAAAAAGAGCGTTCCGAGAAGGAACGGAAAGATATGATCAATCGCCTGAGCCGCATTGAAGGACAGATCCGCGGCATCAAAGGCATGGTAGAAAAGACTGTTACTGCCCGGATATCATCACACAGGTAGCGGCTGCCAATGCGGCACTTAACAGTTTTAATAAAGTCCTGCTGGCACAACACATCCGTACCTGCGTCGCAGATGGTATCCGAAACGGCGAGGACGATAAAGTAGACGAATTAGTAACGATGTTACAAAAATTAATGAAATAAGGAGACAACTATGAAGCAATATGAAGTGACCGGCATGAGCTGTGCGGCATGCTCTGCCCGCGTGGAAAAGCCGTCTCCAAAGTGCCGGGTGTGACTTCCTGCTCCGTCAGCCTGCTGACCAACTCCATGGGAGTGGAAGGCACGGCGAGTGATCAGGAAATCGTAAATGCAGTCGTTGCGGCCGGATACGGCGCAGCACCCAAAGGCGCAAAAAAGAACAGACTGCAGCAGAAGAGGAAGAAGCATTAAAAGACCACGAGACACCGAAACTGCGCAAGCGTCTGACCGCATCGGTCATCTTTCTTGTCGTGCTGATGTATTTTTCCATGGGACATATGATGTGGGGCTGGCCGGTACCGGCTGCCATGAAAGACAATCATGTGGCAATGGGACTGTTGCAGATGCTTTAACCATCATAATCATGGTGATCAACCAGAAGTTCTTTGTGAGCGGTTTTACCAGCCTGCTCCACGGCGCACCAAATATGGATACACTGGTGGCACTCGGCGCCGGAGCATCGTTTGATACAGTACGTATGCCCTGTTTGCCATGACCGGAGCGCAGGTGCGCGGCGATATGGACGCGGTCATGGGCTACATGCATGAATTTTATTTCGAGTCTGCGGCAATGATCCTGACACTCATCACCGTCGGAAAAATGCTCGAATCCCACGCAAAAGGCAGGACAACCGATGCCTTAAAGAGCCTGATGCGGCTGGCACCGAAGACTGCGACTGTAGTGCGGGATGGGAAGGAAGTTATCGTGTCGATCACCGAAGTGCGGCAGGGGGATACCTTTGTCGTGCGTCCGGGAGAAAACATTCCGGTCGATGGGATTGTCCTAGAGGGAAGCAGTGCGGTCAACGAGGCAGCACTCACCGGAGAAAGTATTCCGGTCGACAAACAGAAAGGCTCCTCCGTCAGCGCGGCAACGACGAACCAGTCAGGGTTCCTGCGTTGTGAGGCAACCGTGTGGAGAAGACACCACGCTTTTCCCAGATCATCAAAATGGTATCGGATGCAGCGGCGACCAAAGCCCCAATCGCAAAAATTGCGGATAAAGTATCCGGTATTTTTGACCGGCCGTTATCACCATTGCAGTAATCACCATTATGGTATGGCTGCTTGCCGGAAAAAAGATATCGGTTTGCATTAGCGCGCGGTATTTCCGTGCTCGTCATCAGTTGTCCGTGTGCGCTTGGACTTGCAACCCGGTAGCGATTATGGTCGGAAATGGGATGGGAGCTAAAAACGGAATCCTGTTCAAAAATGCGGTGGCACTCGAAAATGCTGGAAAAACACAGATTGTAGCACTGGATAAGACAGGAACGATCACAACCGGAGAGCCACGCGTGACCGATATTTTACCGGCAGAAGGCTACACGAAGCGTGATCTCATGCAGCTTGCTGCAGATCTGGAGAGCTCAGTGAACATCCGCTGGCCAAAGCAGTTATGGAGCATGCCAAAGCGACGGGGATTTCCCAGACGGCGGTACATGATTTTCAGGCACTTCCGGGAAATGGTCTTTCCGCGGTGCGTGGGGAAGATCTGCTGCTCGGTGGCAGCGTTTCTTACATGAAAGAGAACGTAACAGTAGATTCCACCCTGCTCGATCAGGCCCAAAAGCTGGCAGAAGAGGGAAAAACACCGTTGCTTTTTTGCCCAAAATCATACCTGTGCCGGTCTGATTGCCGTAGCAGACACGCTCAAAGAGGACAGCCCCAGGCGGTGGCCGAATTGCGTGACATGGGAATCCGTGTGGTAATGTTGACCGGAGATAACGAGCGCACAGCAAAAGCCATCGGTGCACAGGCAGGAGTGGACGAAGTCATAGCCGGTGTACTGCCGGAAGGCAAAGAGGCAGAGATCCGTAAGCTGAAGGAACAGGGCAAAGTAGCCATGGTCGGCGATGGAATCAATGATGCTCCGGCACTGACACTGAGCAGATACCGGAATCGCCATCGGTGCCGGAACCGATGTGGCAATCGATGCGGCATCCGTTGTCCTGGTTAAGAGCCGTCTGCGGGATGTTCCGGCGGCCATCCGCCTAAGCCGGGCAACGCTGCGGAACATCCATGAAAATCTGTTCTGGGCATTCTTTTATAAGGTAATAGGGATTCCACTTGCAGCCGGAGTGTGGTATCCTATATTTGGGTGGAAATTAAATCCAATGTTTGGCGCGGCAGCTATGAGCTTATCCAGCTTTTGTGTCGTGACCAACGCATTACGGCTGAACCTGTTTTCCGTACACGGAAAAGCAAATAAAGATGCTGCACCGGCAGCAGAACCGGTAGAAATAAAAACAAGCGAAAGTGAGGAAAAAGTAATGACAAAGACAATGCATATTGAAGGAATGATGTGTGGACACTGTGAGGCAACGGTAAAGAAAGCGCTTGAGGCACTTCCGGAAGTAACATCTGCAGAAGTCAGCCATGAGGCTGGCACTGCCGTTGTGACCGCATCCACGGAAGTGGCAGATGATGTATTAAAGAAAACGGTAGAAGAGAAAGATTACAAGGTTACAGCGATTGATTAAGAATGTTACAGCGTCCAATGGAACGTGGAGCCGCCTGTTTCCGTCGGAGAAGGGTGGAGTGGAACATGTATTTTTTTAATAAAAAATAAAAATCCTGCGTGGGTTTGCACTGGTCTGTGTGCTTGCACTGGGATTGTGTTTGACAGGGGGACTGCAAATAGCAGAGGCAAAAACAACAACGTATTATGACGCATCGGCAGGCAGGCTGCACGTCAAAGGAACAAAACTTGTGGACAAAAAAGGGGCATGAAGTACAGCTTCGCGGAGTCAGCACACATGGACTGAGCTGGTATCCGCAGTACGTCAATGACAAGTGTTTTGCCCAGCTGCATGACAAATGGGGGGCAAATGTCGTGCGTCTGGCGATGTATACCGAAGAGTATAACGGATACTGCAGCGGAGATGCAAAGAACCGCAGTGACTTAAAGAAACTGATCAAAAAAGGAGTCAGGCTGGCAAAGAAACATAAAATGTATGTGATCGTGGACTGGCATATCTTAAGCGATGGAAATGAATTCCCATAAGAAAGAAGCAAAGGCCTTTTTCAGGGAAATGTCCAGGAATTTAAGGGTTATAACAATGTGATTTATGAGATCTGCAATGAGCCGAATAACGGAACAAGCTGGAAAGAGATCAAATCCTATGCCAAGAGTGTCATTTCCACCATTCGCAAAAATGACAAAAAGGCGGTGATTGTTGTAGGAACACCGACCTGGTCAGGATGTGGATCAGGCAGCAACAGATCCGATCAAGGGGATAATATCATGTATGCGCTGCATTTTTATGCAGCCCACACAAAAGCAGATCTGCGCAATAAAATGACCGCGGCCATCAACAAAGGACTTCCGGTATTTGTCACGGAATATGGAATCTGTGATGCTTCCGGAAACGGAGCCATTGACAAAAAGAGGCAGACCGCTGGATACAGACGATGGATGAATACGGTGTCAGCTACATTGCGTGGAATCTGTCAAACAAACAGGAATCTTCTTCTATTATTAAAAGCAGCTGTCCGAAAGTCAGTGGTTTCAAGAAAAAGTGAGCTGAGTGACGAGGGCAGGTGGCTGTATCACCTGCTTCGCAAGAAGGCTGGACTGACAAAGTAGTGATGGAATGATTACATAACACGGGCATGCCCGGGAAAGGAGGGAATCATGCGGATACAAAAGAGCCGGATGCGGTGCGTAGGCATCTTTTGGCGGTTGTCATATGTTTTTTGCGGTGCAGCAGAGCTATGGTGCGCAAAACATGCACGATATCACGCAGGCGGAGCCGGATCATCTCGCGGTACATACGATGGAGCGGCAGCAGGGTTCCTTCCTTGATATCCTCGGACGTTCCGAACTGACACAGTCGAACAGGCGCGTCTGACCGTCAGTGCACGGATCACGCGGCTGAATGCAGAACGCAACGTCATTTTGTGGGCAGGACTTGCAAGCGGATTTGCCGGGAATGCTACCCGGATTTATCTGGCATCCTGCCGTATCGAAAACATATTTGTGCGCAGCCATGCGTGGATCATGGCATACATACACTGGCAGGATGGGGAAAAAGCTTCTGACTCTTTGAAATAAGCGACCATTTTCAAAGAGTTCAGGAGGAAAAATTTCATGTTAGAAAAGTCATTATCGTAGTTGTAGTAGCAGTTGTTGTGTTGGCCGCAGGTGTGGCATGGTGGTTTGAGAACGGATCAGCAAGCCATAATGAGGGCGGTCATGCGGCGGATGTGGACAGCAATGAACTGACAAAACTGGAAAAATAAATACATAAATGAAAGAGGGAATGTTTCCGTGTGTGGAACATTCTCTTTTTCGTGCGCGTTTCCTTGTGTTTTGGGGACATATAGAGAATAAAGTAAGCCAGAAAGTCTCGGTGAAAGTTGCCGGAGGGACATATGTAGAGAAAGTGCATTGAAAAATCCCGGGAGAAGTTGGTAAAAGGACATATGTAGAAAAAGCGCATGAAAAAGTCCCACAGGATCTGTTTAATGGGACATAAATGAGCACTTTTTATCATATGTCCTCTATTTAGTTCGTTATGGGACATAGATAGCTAATTTTTTGCTATATGTTCTCTATTCAGTTCGTCATGGGACATAGACAAGCATATTTGCTTTATATGTTTGACCTCATATCATTATAAGCAGTATATAATTTGATTATATGCGTTGAAGGCAGGTGTTGATTTGAATCGTGGTATTGAAAAGGAAACTTTATGTTGAAGTCAAACCCGATGGAACTGTTGTGGGACAGGTTGTGACAGAAGAGTCTTTGTGGGAAGTAAGTAATAAGCAAACATATCCTTGCATAAACTGTACAAACACAGGAATGCAGGGGTATTTTTTTGAAAGCTTATATTGAAGAAAGAGCCGTGGAAATCGCAAACTATATCATTGAACATAAGGCAACTGTGCGGCAGGCTGCCAAACATTACGGGATTTCAAAATCGACCGTTCACAAGGATATCACGGACCGGATGTGCCAGGTGAATCCGGCACTTGCGGCAGAAACCCGCAAGATTATTGATGTGAATAAATCCGAACGTCATATCCGCGGAGGAATGGCAACAAAGGAAAAATATGCACATTTGCATGCAGTATAGATTTTCTCCTGTCGTGCGTGTTATAATGGGATAACATGCAGGAGGAAAAACAGTGAATAATATGAAAAAAGAACAGCTCCGCCTTTATGCGGTGACCGACCGCACCTGGCTGGGCAATGAAACATTATATGAGCAGGTAGAAAAAGCACTGGAAGGTGGCGCCACTCTGGTACAGCTGCGTGAGAAGGAACTTCCGGAAGCGGATGTGCAGAAGGAGGCAGAAGAATTGCTGGAACTTTGCCATCGTTACGGGGTGAAACTCATTCTGGATGATGATGTGGAACTGGCGGCAAAAAGTCGGCGCGGACGGGGTTCATATCGGACAGTCCGATATGGAACTGGCGCACGCGCGTGAGATTCTCGGACCGGATAAAATCATTGGTGTGACGGCAAAAACCGTGGAACAGGCGAAAGCCGCAGAAGCGGGAGGCGCTGATTATCTGGGAAGTGGTGCTGTGTTTGGCTCTACAACCAAAAGGATGCCATTCCGATGAAGCACGAGCTGCTGGAAGAAATCTGCCACAGCGTGAAAATTCCGGTTGTGGCAATCGGGGAATCACGGCAGAGAATGTTTTGCAGTTAAAAGGCAGAGGCATCGCGGGTGTCGCAGTTGTCAGCGGCATTTTTGCCTGCGAGGATATTGAGACAGGCACCCGGCATCTTGGAGAACTTGTAGAACAGATCATATAAAGGGAACAAAAGAGGAGTAAAAAAGTAAAATGAAAAATCATCTGCAGATAAAAAAATTGACATTGACGGCACTTTTTTACGGCGGTGGCTGTGGTCGGGAGTATGTTTTCTTTCCCGGTATTGGGCTCAAAATGTGCGCCGGTACAGCATCTGGTGAATGTACTGTGCGCGGTAACGGTCGACCATGGTGGGGGGCTGGCACAGGCTTTTATGGCGGCATTGATCCGTAATCTGACAGGACTTGGCAGCCCACTGGCATTTCCGGGAAGTATGTGTGGTGCACTGCTTGCAGGACTACTTTACCAGTATGGGAAAAAGCTTCCGTTTGCATATGTGGGAGAAGTGTTTGGAACCGGTATCATCGGCGGAGTGCTTTCTTATCCGATTGCGTATCTGATTATGGGGAATAAAGCAGCGGCATTGTTTACATTTGTAGTGCCGTTTTTGATCAGTACCTGTGGTGGTACGATCATTGCAATTATCGTGACCATTCAATGAAAAAGGCAGGAATTCTGGACGGTGAAATACAAAGACGGAGAAACTGTGATGAAATTTTCCGGGGAAAAAGTGGTGGAAATTTATGAGAAAATACAACAGAAACGTCCGATTATCCACTGTATCACAAATGCCGTGACGGTCAACGATTGTGCGAATATCCTTCTGGCGGCAGGTGCGTCACCGACGATGGCACACCATCCCTGTGAGGTGGAAGAGATCACGGCAGGTACAGCGGCACTGATCTGTAATTTCAGCCATCTCGGATTATGAGGCGATGAAGACTGCCGGAAAGCGGGCGCATGCGCTGGGACATCCGATCGTGATTGATCCGGTCGGGGTGTCGGGGTCTTCCTATCGGCGTGAAAAATGTCTGGAGTTGATGAAAATAATCCATCCGACCTGTATCCGGGGAAATTATTCGGAAATACAGGCATTGCTGCACAACTGTGGAACGGTTACCGGGGTGGATGCAACCGAGGATGCGCTGGCGGAAGCAGAAGAAACGGATTTGCCGGAGCTGATGAAGCAGTATGCAAAGGAAAACCAGATGATTCTTGTCGCATCCGGAGAAATTGATCTGATCACGGATGGAAGCTGCGTCTACCGGTGTCATAATGGAAGCCCGATGATGGCAAGGATTACGGGAAGCGGCTGTATGTCCACCGTGATGCTTGGTGCTTTTTTAAGTGCGGAAAATTCGGTGGAGAGTGCAGTGGCATGCTGTGCGTTTACTGGCATTGCAGGAGAACTTGCGGCGAAAGAAATGACCGCGCAAAAGAGAGGGACGATGACGTTTCGCAACTGGTTTATTGATGCCGTGTCTTTGATGACACCGGAACAGTTGGAACATGGAACAGATGTGGACTGGTTTTAAAAGTACGAACGGAGAAGAGGATATAAATGGAAAATATAGTATTGAAAGCGTCCGACGGTTACGCGCTGAGTCTGGCGGTATTTGAAAGTGAGCATCCGCGGGGATACATTCAGATCATTCATGGGATGGAGGAACATAAGGGAGCGTTATGAGGCTTTCGCTGAGCAGCTGCGGCAGGCGGGATTTACGGTTGTGACATCGGACATGGGGGCATGGGGAACATGCTCCCAAGCTGGGGTTCTTTAAAGAAAAAAGACGGTGACCGTTATCTGCTGTCGGATCAGGTACAGATCACGGCATATATCAGGGAGCGGTTTCAAACGGAAAAGGTGATGATTTTTGCACATTCCATGGGGAACCATCATTGCAAGGAATCTGCTTTGTACCCAGTCACACAGTTACGCAAAGGTGGTACTGAGCGGATTCCGGAATTATCCGGGAACACAGATTATCCGCATAGGGTTTTTCCTGACGAATCTGCTCACAAGGGCGCGTGCGACCGATGTATCATTCCAAGCTGGTGCAGCAACTGTCGGTGGGAAATTTCAATAAGCAGATAAAACATGCAAAAACCGAAGTGGACTGGATCTGTTCCGATGAGCAGGTGGTACAGGCATATCTGAAAGATCCGTATTGCGGGCACGGATTTAGTGTCTCCGCTTTTCACGATCTGTATATGCTGACAACTGCTATGCATCAGGTGTCAAATTACCGGGACGTAAATGAGGCATTACCGATTCTGATGATCCGCGGCAGCGAAGATCCGTGCACCGGGTATGAAAAAGGTGCCAAAGACAGCGTGGACACGCTGAAACAGGCAGGTTTTCCAATATTTCCACAATTACCTATCCGCATATGCGCCTATGAAATACTGAATGAGAAAGAAAAGGAAAAAGTTTACGCGGATGTGATTGCATTTTACGAGAAAACGTGAGGTTGTGACTTGTAAAATCACAGGGCTTTATTATAATGGTAGAAAAATGGTGTACTTTTGAAAAATGCACCACATAAATGCAAAAATGCATTTTAGAAAACAGGAGGAAACACAATATGGATCAGGAGAAAGTCATCGTCATTGACTTCGGTGGTCAGTACAATCAGCTGGTTGCACGCCGCGTCCGCGAGTGCAATGTGTACTGTGAGATTTATTCTTACCGTACCGACATCGAACAGATCAAGGCAATGAATCCAAAGGGAATTATCCTCACCGGCGGCCCCGAACAGCTGCTATGAGGCAGATTCCCCGACATACACTGAAAGAATTATTTGAACTTGGCATCCCGGTTCTCGGTCTGTGCTATGGTGCGCAGCTGATGAATCATATCCTCGGTGGAAAAGTAGAAAAGGCACCGGTACGTGAGTACGGAAAAACGGAAGTGTTCGTGGACAAGTCTTTCCGCATTTTTTGAGGGAGTGGCAACGGATTCGGCGAAGGATCTACCATCTGCTGGATGAGCCATTTTGATTATATTTCCAAGCCGGCACCGGGATTTCAGGTGGTAGCACATACTGCTGACTGTCCGGTAGCGGCAGATGAAAATCCGGAGAAAAACTTTATGCCATCCAGTTCCATCCGGAAGTACTGCATACCGTAGAGGGAAGCAGGATGCTTCATAACTTTGTAAGAAATATCTGTGGATGTGCCGGCACCTGGCGCATGGATTCTTTCGTGGAGCATACAATCAAAGAGATCCGTGAAAAAGTCGGTAACGGAAAAGTACTGCTTGCCTTATCCGGAGGTGTGGATTCTTCCGTTGCAGCAGGACTTCTTTCCAGAGCAATCGGAAAACAGTTAACCTGTGTATTCGTCGATCACGGTCTGCTCCGAAAGAACGAAGGAGACGAGGTTGAGGAAGTCTTCGGATCGAACGGACAGTTTGACCTGAACTTTATCCGTGTCAACGCGCAGGAGCGTTATTATGGAAAACTTGCCGGTGTGACAGAACCGGAGAAAAAACGTAAAATTATCGGAGAGGAATTTATCCGTGTCTTCGAGGAAGAGGCAAAGAAGATCGGAGCCGTGGATTTCCTGGCACAGGGAACCATTTACCCGGATGTGGTAGAGTCCGGACTTGGCGGAGAATCCGCAGTGATCAAGTCCCACCACAACGTCGGCGGTCTCCCGGATTATGTGGATTTCAAGGAAATCATCGAGCCGCTGCGCAACCTCTTCAAAGATGAGGTCCGCAAAGCGGGTCTGGAGCTTGGCATCCCTGAAACTTGTCTTCCGTCAGCCATTCCCGGACCGGGACTTGGTATCCGTATTATCGGTGAGGTAACTGCAGAGAAGGTTCGTATCGTGCAGGATGCCGATTACATTTACCGTGAGGAAGTGGATGCCGCGGTAGAGGAATACCGCAAAGAGCATGGAGAGGCACCGGTGGATGCCAAACCAGTATTTCGCCGCGCTCACCAATATGCGAAGCGTAGGTGTCATGGGTGATGAGAGAACGTACGATTACGCGGTTGCACTGCGCGCGGTCAATACGGTCGATTTCATGACAGCGGAAGCTGCCAATATACCGTTCGAGGTGTTACAGAGAGTTATGAGCAGGATTATCAATGAAGTGAAGGGGGTAAACCGCTGCTTCTATGATATTACCAGTAAGCCGCCTGGAACGATTGAGTTTGAATAACGGACTAAAATGCCGAAAGCCTGTATTTATGCGGGTTTCCGGCATTTGTTTTATCAAATGGCTCTAGTTTGGCTCTATTTGTGGGGGAGAGTAATTGATGCAAATGTAATTATTGAGATGAATGAAAAGGAAAAATGATATGAAGAAATGCAAACTTCTTTTACTTGATTTAGACGGAACTTTATTACAGAGTGACAAAACAATATCAAATAGAACGTTATCAGCTCTAAAAAATGCAGGGAAAATGATATATTGATAGGTGTTTCTACCTCCAGAAGTGAGCAAAACTCTTTGGTATTTTTTAAATGAATTGATGCCCGATATTTTAATATCGAGTGGAGGTGCATTAGTAAAATACAAAACAGAATATATTTATAGGGCAGAATTTTCCGAAGAAGAAACGAATGTGATGATTGACATGGCAAGAAATATTTGTGGAAATGATTGCGAAATTACGATAGACACAATAGATGCACATTATTGGAATTATAAAATAGATCCTAAGAAGTTAGATAAGAGTTGGGGAGATAGTATTTATACAGATTTTTCAGATTTTAACGAATGTTCATTAAAAATGTGTGTCGAGATATTTAATCAAGATAAGGCAGATAAGCTAGCTCGAAGTCTCTCTGATTGTGATTGTATTCGTTTCTCTGATGGATTTTGGTACAAGTTTACAAAAAAGAATGTGACGAAAGAAAACGCAATTATGAAGATTACGGAAGTATGTGGATTTAGTACAGATTCAATTATTGCATTTGGAGATGATTATGCAGATATCGGAATGCTTGAATTATGTGGAACAGGTGTTGCAATGGGGAATGCGATTGATGAGGTAAAAGAGAGAGCGGATATTGTAATTGGTTCAAATGATGAAGAGGGAATTGCGGATTTTATTGAGAATGAAATATTATAGATATGTACATGGAGAGGAAATATGGTGGAAGTAAGATTTTATGATACAGTTAATGACGAACTATTGAAATTTGCAGTAATTATCTCACAGAGTAACGGAAAGTGGGTATTTTGCAAGCATAAAGAAAGAGATACATATGAAGTGCCGGGAGGGCATAGAGAAGATGGTGAGGATATTCTTGAAACAGCCAAACGAGAACTATATGAAGAAACAGGAGCAATAACTTTTGATATTACTCCAATTTGTATATATTCTGTGACTGCACCAGATAATTTCGATGGAATGGAGACTTTTGGAAAATTATTCTTCTCAGATATATATACATTTGAAAAAGAGCTTCACAGTGAAATTGAAAAAAATAGCAATTATGGATGAACTACCGATTAATTGGACTTATCCGGAAATTCAACCCAAACTGCTGGAAGAAGCAAGGAAAAGAGGATTTCTGCCCAAGAAGGAAGAAATAAAATGGCTGTTTTTGATGTTGGCTCGACGTTGGTTGATGAAAGCAAAGTTTATGAAGACAGGATGAAAAAGGATAGCGGATTTATCAGGTTTAACTTACGAGCAAATTTATAAATATGCCATGTCGTTTTATAAAGAAAACAAAAAGGAGATTTAGAGGTAGCAAGGCAATTGGGGGTGAAATTACCTAAATGGGAATCGCAATACGAGAGGCTGTATACAGATACTAGAGATTGTTTGAAAAAGTTAAGTAGAATTTATAAAATTGGTGTAATTGCAAACCAATCATTAGGAACTTCTGAGAGATTAGAAAATCTTGGAGTACGAAAATATCTTGATTTGATCATCGCATCAGCAGAAAAGGTGTTTCAAAACCAGATAGGCGAATATTTGAAATTGCATTGGAAAGAAGCCGTTGCAGACCAGAGAATGCAGTTATGATTGGTGACCGTATTGATAATGATATTGTACCCGCAAAACAGTTGGGTATGAAAACTATATGGGTAAAACAGGGATTTGGAAGTTTGTGGAATATAACAGATGAGAGTGAAAAAGCTGATATGGAAATTAATAACTTATCTGATATATTAAAATATTTATAGGGGATGAGTCTATAAAATAAGATTCAAATTACAATTGTTCTTGCAGAACATATGATATATATGTTAGGGTACTCTTTAAGGAAAGTACCCATGACAGGGCGTTAAGTGTCTGGGGGGCTTGCTTAGCGCCGATGACGGCTTATGAGCTCATTTCGATTTTCATTGGGATATTAGCATTGTTGATGTCCTTTGGTAGCTTGATTATAGCGTTGCTTGCCTTTCTCGATAAAGAGAAAAGCTCTTCGAGGAAGAGCAGGCGAAAATAAAAATGCCTATCCTGTCTGCCAACAGGATAGGCGGTGTCCTTAAGGATATTCTTTAGCCTAAACTCGGAGCATCCACCTTTGGAGTGGGTACTTTCTGTTTAATTAGATATTATTATCTTATGTCCAATAATTCAAGAGGTTTCACTAATTTGGAAAAATTTTTACAGTAAGGCGGTCAGTGCCTTTTTGACAACCATACTGTCATCAAGCAGGTGTTGCTTGATTTCTTCGATATTTTCATTGATATGTTGCAAATTGTCAGCATACTCTTCTTCTGAATATTCATCTTTAGAATTTATCATATTTTCACGAATTTCCAAAGCTTTCATATAGGTACAGAGTTTTTTATTGATGAGATTGTTCTTAAAGGACAGCTTAACAGTAGTAGGTTTGAAATTGCCCGCATCGTTCTTATCTGCCTCAAATTTCATATCGATCTGGTCATCCAGTTTAAACAGTAATGATAATACATCAGAAACTGTTTCTATATCAAAATCCATGAAAATGTTAATGCTGATGCCTAGCGCATTGGCGATTTTTAAAAGCTGGTCAGGCTTTGGATTACGGATTCCGTATTCATATTTTTTTTATTGTTGCGGAGTTTATGCCGGACAATTGACCAAGCATTTCCTGTGATATTCCACGCATATTGCGAAAGTATTTAATCTTTTCTCCAGTAGTCATAAAAATGCTCCTTTATGATTTGTTACCCATATTCTATCACAATGGGACACATTTGTGTATAAAAATTTGATTAAATTGCTTGACAGACACAAATGTGTACTGTATAATACGAGCAAACAAGGTCACAAAAGTGTACTGAAATAAAAATAGGAAGACTAACTATTAAAAAGTCAAGCCTTAAAATGATATTTTTTGAATAAAGTACAGAAATGTATTTTAGATATATTTGGAACTCAGTTAGAGTTCCTTGAACCTTGAAAACTGTATGACAAAAAAAAAGAGCATCGTGATAGGTGCTCAAAAAAGGAGTATTGAATTAGAAAGATTTAAGCTGCTTTTATGTATTGCTGCTTTGTTTTTTCAAGATGATAAATCACTCGAACCAATTTTTTTTACAGCGTGTGATATGGCAACATTGTAATGTTTACCTTCCGCTCGTTTTTAGCAAGATAGGCAGCAAAGGTCGGATCCCAGTGGCAGACATACTTGGTCGCATTATACAAAGCGTATCGCAGGTATCTGGAGCCACGTTTTTCTATATGTGCGTAGGCACCATCCAGTTGTCCGGATTGATATGTTGATGGCGAAAAGCCGGCATAAGCTAAGATCTTATCAGGAGAATCAAAACGATTGAAATCACCGATCTCGGCAATAATCATAGCTCCCATGCGATAGTTGATTCCAGGAATGCTAAGAATTGGAGAGTTGATTTCATCCATGATGATTTTAATCTCATTTTCGATTTCATCAATCTCTGAATCAAGTTCCTGAATAAGTTTGATGGTGTGCTTCAATTCAAGAGATTTGGCTGGCATATTTGAGCCGATAGAAGCTCTTGCAGAATCTCTGAAAGTAATAGCAGTATCTTTACCATATCGACCTTTGGAAGATTCGGAAAGAAGATTTGTAAGTCTGGTAAGGTGTGCAGTAGCTACATGTTTAGCACTGGGAAATTCAGAAAGCAATGCATAAACAGATGCCATATGAAGTGTTGGTACAAGTTTTTCTAATTCAGGGAATAAGATACAGACCAGTCTTGAAACGGAAGTTTTTAGCTTGGCACGTTCTTTTACTTTATCAAAACGCTAACGAGGTAATGACTTTAACTCTTCGTTGTGGTAAGATGTGTCTGAGTAGGACTTTAAGTTCACATCAGACATGAGCATGGAAGCAATCGTGCGGGCATCTACTTTATCCGTTTTCGTCTGTCTAAGGCTTAGACTTTTTCTGTACAGATTTGTATGTAACGGATTGATAACATAGGTGGGCAGACCTTTATCAATGAGATATCAAGGAGATTGTAACTATAGTGTCCAGTGGCTTCCAGTCCTACTTTTACTTTTGTCACATCATCCATAACGGATTCAATCTTTTGATAAAGATCATTAAAACCATCTAAGTTGTTGAAGATGGTAAATGCTTTAAACAACACTTCGCTATCAGAGTTGGTGATAAAGCAATCATGCTTATCCTTTGCAACATCAATTCCTATGTAAATCATAATCAATCTCCTTTGAAATGTATTAATGCTGTTTTAGAACCACAGGGTGCTCCTTGCGATTGTAACCTCGTTCTAAATAAACCGTCATGCGGTATCTAACTGATTAACAAATGAACAAAGAGACTGTGGTTGGAGCCTTCCTAAAACCATCAAGTGGTAGGAGAAATAAAACCAATCCACAGCATCTTATATATCATAGTCGAACCTACAGAAGAGGTAAAAAGAATGGACTATGACCTAATAGTTGTAAAGACCTTGGAGAGGGTCTATAAAAACTACTACTATATAATACGAGGAGAACACAATATGGAGAATACGATGAAGATGTATGTAACAGCAGATGAAGCTGCACAGATTCTTGGAGTATCAAGAGGATATGCTTACAAAATCATTCGTGGTCTTAATAATGAATTGAAAGAAAAAAGGCTATCGAGTGATTTCAGGCAAGGTACCTACAAAGTATTTTGAAGAAAAATTTTATGGCATGGCAGTTGGTTAATGGAGAGGAGATGATGATATGCCAGCTACGAGATGGTAAAACATGGCGCTGCCAGTTCTATTATGAGGATTGGCAGGGTGTACGCCATAAAAAGAACAAAAGAGGCTTTAAGACAAAGGCAGAAGCAGAGGAGTGGGAGCGTAACTTCCGGCAACAGCAGAGAAAAAGATTTGGATATTAACTTTGAGAATTTTGTTGAAATCTATTTCGCTGATGTGGAGAACCGGCTTAGAGAAAGCACAATCAAGAATAAAAGATATGTGTTTGATTTGAAAGTTACACCATATTTCAAAAAAAAAAAAAGATGTGTGAGATTAAGACTTCAGATATCAGGGCTTGGCAGAATGAATTGATTAAGCAGGGGTATGCACCGACTTATCTTAAAAGTATTAATAACCAGTTGGCAGCACTATTCAATTATGCGGTCAGATATTATGACTTGAACGATAATCCATGCAGGAAAGCAGGAAGTATCGGGAAAAGCAAGGCTGATGATATGGAGTTCTGGACAAAACAGGAGTTTAAGCAGTTTCTTCCGTCTATGGATAAGAAACCAGAGGCGAGAATGGCATTTATGCTTTTGTATTGGACAGGAATGCGTATAGGAGAATTGCTAGCACTCACCTATGAAGATATTGATTTGGAAAAAGAATTATAAGCATTTCTAAATCATATCAGAGATTGGATGGAAAAAGATGTAATTACACCACCTAAGACACCAAAGAGCAATCGGAAAATTCAATACCACCATTTTGGTAGAAGAATTAAAAGAATATTGCAGTCATTTATATGGAATAATGCCAAATGAAAGAATGTTCCGGTTTACAAAATCTTTATGGAACATGAAATGGTACGAGGCATAAAGGAAACAGGAGTTAAGAGAATCCGTATTCATGATCTGCGTCACAGCCACGCATCGCTTTGGTGGAACTTGGATTTCAGCCATTGGCGATTGCAGAAGGTTGGGACATGAAAAGATTGAGACTACCTTGAATACTTATTCCATTTATACCCGAATAAGCAGGCAGAACTGGCAGACAGGCTAGAGATGGAGAATGGAGGAGGACAATCTATGAGTGGAGTACACAAAACATCCAACAATCAGCTTTCGTATTTCCCCAAGAGAAAGGGATGAAATAGAAGCAAAATCAAAGCGAGTGGTATGCAGAAGAAAGATTATTTTGTACGTTCCTGTATTTATAACAAAGTGTGTTGTAGTCGGGAAAAGGGAGGTAATATATCAACTGGTTGAGGAATTACATCTTATGCAGTACAACATTACAGAAACCTAAAGCAATTTGAAGAGCAGGAAATACCTGTTATCAGACGAAGGTTGGAGCAGATGAAAAATGACTGTATGGATATGTTACAAGCGATTATATCAATGCTGGACGGAGCAAAGTATCTTTGGCAGGGAACACAGATAAAAAAAAGTCCCGACAGCGGCAACTGTTAGGACTTATGAAAATCGGATAACCTTTGTTATCAAGATATTTACAAAATCAGTATAACAGAGGTTCTCTGGAGAAACAACAGAATTTTTGAATGGAGGACTTTATGGAAGAACAGAAAATTGAATTAAAAATTATCAATATGGCAGATATTCAATCGCAGGAAATTGAATGGTTGTGGTATCCGTTTATACCATATGGGAAGCTGACAATTATTCAGGGAGATCCGGGTGATGGAAAGACCACATTGGTATTGAATCTTGCGGCAAAAATTGTCAAAGGGTATCGGACTTGATGAAGATATGGAAAGTATCAGAGCCATGAATATTTATCAGACCGCCGGAGGATGGACTGGCAGATACAGTAAAGCCGAGACTTGAAATTGCCGGACGCAGACTGTGAGAAAATTATGGTTATTGATGAAAGTGAAAAATCACTGTCTATGGTAGATGAACGCTTGGAAGAGGCGATTATTGAGGACAAATGCAAGGCTCTTGATTTTAGACCCGATACAAGCCTATCTGGGTGGCGGAATGGATATGAACCGGGCAAATGAAGCAAGAGACATGACTAAGAAGTTGGCGGCACTGGCAGAGAAATACCAGTGTGCGATTGTTCTTGTAGGTCATATGAATAAAGCGGCGGGAAATAAAGCGGCATACAGGGGAATGGGTTCGATTGACTTCTTTGCTGTGGCGAGGAGTGTGCTTCTGGTTGGCAGAATAGAGGGAGAACCTAATACAAGAGCAGTTGTTCAGATAAAGAACAATCTTGCGGCATTTGGACATCCGAAGGCATTTATGTTATCAGAAACAGGCTTTCATTGGTTGGGAGATTATGAGATTACCGCAGATGAAGTACTTGGCGGTATTGCACCAAAGGCAAATAAGCTGGAACTGGCAAAGCAGATGTTACGTGAACTTGGCGGAAACACATAGTGCGGTTTTAAGCAATGAGATATTTGACCGGGCAGATGAACTGGGAATTTCTAAACGAACATTGGAAAACGCAAAGAAAGAATTGGGCATCCGGGCAAAGAAAATCAACAACGCGTGGTACTGGGAATTGGATAAAGTAAAGCTGGAATAAGGGAAGAACGCAACAATGCAGAGTATACAGAAATGCGGTCTTGAAGATTGCAAGGTTGCAAAAGATATAGACATTGCGTTGTTGCGGTCTTTGCAGAAAGGATTGGTGGATTGAAATGAAGAATGTGCAGATTTCGCAGGAATTGTTCTTTTTGCTCGTGAGATATTTTTCATGGGCAGGAAGAAACGGAGCCGGAGATAGCTAAGGCATTAGAGAAAAGATGGATGCTCTGGTAATGAGAGAATTATATACACAATATAAGACTGCACCAACAGAGGAAGAAAAGGAAAAGGCAGATCGAAGGGAATATTTAGACTAGACGAGGTGTTCCGGAGAGCTTCCGATGGTATTTTTCGTAAACATACGTATAACGGCTGCGTGTCACGCTTCCGTTAGAATGGATAAGGAAAAATGGTACGGTGGTGCTTGATGACAATGACCGGAACAGGCACAACTGCCGCAGGCAGAAAAAGCTTCCGGCAGGACGCAAAACCCGATTTATCAGGTTGCATTTTGATGGCGTAGCTGTCAAAGTGCTTTTGCGTTACTTTCGACGAAATCATAAATTGTTTGATGAAGCACGGGAACGATATAATGCAAAACAGAAACGGAAAGATCGCATGATTGATAATTACTATGAAAAAATCAGGAGGGGCAAGCAGGAAAAGTTATTTCATGAAGTAATATTTCAAATCGGAAATAAAGATGATATGAATGCCAAAAGTGAAGATGGATTGTTGGCAAAAGGATTTTAATGGAATTTATGGACGAGTTCCAAGCCAGAAATCGAACTTATATGTATTCTCGGCACATTTGCATATGGATGAAGAAACACCGCATCTGCACATTGATTTTGTACCATATATTACAGGAAGTAAGCGAGGACTTGATACAAGGGTATCATTAAAATCTGCACTAGCGGCAGAAGGATTCACCGGTGGCACTAGAGGTGCTACCGAATTAAATCAGTGGATTGCATCAGAAAAGCAGGAACTTGCGACAGTCATGGAGCGATATGGTGTGGAATGGCTGCAAAAGGGTACACATGAGAAACATTTGTCGGTGCTTGAATTTGAAAAAGAAAGAGCGTGCAAAGGAAGTAGCAGAATTGGATAGCCAAAAGCAGGAAATATCTTCGGTAGTTGCACAGCTTGGGGAAGCGGTTTCTGTAAAGAAACAGGAATTGCAAAATGTTACTATAGAAAAGGAACTGGCTGAGGAAGCTGCTCAGAAGGCAAATGAAGAGAGAACTATAGCACAACAGGAGAAGGAAGTACTGCTTGCAGGTAATCAGAATTTGAGGATGGAGAATAAAAGGCTTGAAAGTCGCAAGGACAGACTTCGCATGGAAAATCATGATTTGAAGCAGAAGCAGCTACAGTTGCAGACAGATAATGAAGAACTGGAGCAAAGGAATGATTCATTGAAATCTGATAATCAGGTATTAAGACAGAAATACAATGATTTGCAACAGAATAATGTTCAACTTGAAAAGCAACAGAATGAGCTTAAGAGCCATATAGAGCAGATAGTGCAGTCGGAGACAGTTATTACAGCGTGATGTAAGAAAGTATGATGAAGCATCGGAGTGGCAATTGCCGGAACCGGGAGCATTTGCAAGTGCTAAGTCATTTCGGGATAAGGTGGTTATACCATTTGTGAATAAGCTTAAAACACTGATAAAGAATCTGACAATCCAGTGTGTAAGGCTAAAAGAGGAAGTTCTGCAATTGCGAAAGGAAAAGAAGAGATTGTCAGATGATGTGGAGTTTTACAAGGGCAAGATTAAGGATATGAGTGATAGGACAGAGCTGTTGCAGGAAAAGGCTGATGATCTGGAGCGTGTGAAGAAATATGTTGGTGCGGAGCAGATTGATACGATCGTTCGTAAGGTAAATGAACAGGAGCGTACAGAGCAACAGATAAGACGGTATGACAGGTCTTATGGGACAAGATAATGGGAAGGATGGATTGATGATATGAAAGATAATCGAAAGGATAATATCGTGGAATGTGTTTATAACATGGATAACGGCTATGTTGAGGTGTGGTTTACAGATGGAAATATGTTGCGGATAAAGTGCGAAGAAGTGGAGGCTGCTCTGAGGACAACAGAGCAGTCACTGGCGAAGTTACATAAATTATTGGATGAAAAGCCGATAGAGTATGTGGCGATGGCTTTGTCTGGGAGATGCAGGCATATTGTGATATTGAGGATGATATGGTTAAGGGAATGTTTGGGACGATTGTGCAGGGATATTTGAAGAAGGGGTAGAACCGGGCTACGGCGGAGATGATGGCTAGGGAGTTTTTTAGGTATGGGAGTTGAAATAAGTATAGATGTGTTGCACAAAATGCTGTATACTTTAGATGTGAAATTGGATAAAAATTGATATGATATTAGATAAAATAATAGTTGGACAGAAAGGAGATACAGTATGTTTATTCTCCGTTAAGATATCCAGGTGGTAAAGGAAAATTAGAGCCATTTATGGAATTATTGATTAGACAAACAGGACATTTGGGTGGAACCTATGTGGAACCCTTTGCTGGTGGCGGGGAATTGCACTGGAATTATTGAAAAGGGAATTGTGAGTGATATAGTTATCAACGATTTGGATAAGGGGATATATTCATTTTGGAGAGCAATTCTTACAGAAACAGATAGATTTATAAATAATATACGAAATGTAGAACTGAGTATTGATGAATGGAACAGGCAGCGAGAAATAATTGATGATTGTAGTCGATATAGTTATGAGCTTGGTTTCGCAACATTTTATTTGAATAGAACAAATAGATCAGGGATAATAAAGGGTGGCGTAATTGGCGGTATAGAACAAGCTGGTAATTGGAGAATGGATGCAAGATTTAACAGAGAAGCATTGATAGAACGTATAGTGAAAATTGCAAGTCGAAAAAACCATATTCATTTATATAATAAAGATGTTAATTCGTTTATTCAAAATTATTTACCAAAATATCAGCAGAACGCATTTGTGTATTTCGACCCGCCATATTTTGATAAAGGAAAACAATTATATTTGAACTTCTTTTCATATGATGATCATGTTAGGATCGAGAGAATGATAAATAATCAAGTTAATTGTGATTGGTTTATTACATATGATGACGTTCAGGAAATAGCAGATATTTATCAAAATCATATCTTAAAGAGATTTGATTTGAATTATAGTGCGGCTGTAAAGAGAAAAGCAAGTGAGATTATTATATTTAAACGGAAAAGTATGATACCTACAGATAGTCAATTACAACATAATGGAATTTGTGTGAATTTACGATAAGGAGATCACGAATGTACAAGTTATTAAAGTTGAATGATTTTAGACAATTTAAGGATATGGATATTTCGTTAGGAAAAAGATTGACAGTCTTGGCCGGGCGAAATTCAACAGGTAAATCCACAATTTTAGGTATATTGGCCAATAGTGGTGAATTAAAAAAGAAAGATGGAACAACTTATGCAGATGGACAGTTTAGAGCAGAATTTAGTGAGATTTTTCATGGAAGCAAAAATATGATGCTTCAGGCTCTGACAGAATTCAAATAGATATAGTCGATGAAAATGATGATCAGATCGATTATAGAAAATTCCGGACTGCTTGGCAAAATGATAATGGAAAAGATCGATTTAGAGTGATTCCATTAAAAATGCTTGAAGATGGTAAAAAACAGAAGCTAAAATGCAGATACCTGTAATTTATTTGGGATTATCTAGGTTATTTCCTATAGGTGAGGCTAATGAGGACAAAATAACCACAAAAAGATAAAGTTCATTGATGATGAACAGAAACAGTGGTTTGTTGAACAATATACTCAGATATTATCACTATATGATACAGTTACGGATGTTAGCAATTATTCAATAGGAGAAACTGATAAGAAAAAGGTGTTGGCATAGAAACTGATAAGTATGATTATCTGACTAATTCATCCGGTCAAGATAACTTGGGACAGATTTTAATGGCTATCCTTTCTTTTAAAAGACTGAAAAAAAAACAACGAGAAGAGTGGACTGGAGGTCTCCTGTTAATTGATGAGATAGATGCAAACACTTCATCCAGCAGCACAGAAGAGGCTTATTGATTTACTTACAAAGGAAGCAAAAGTAAAATGATATACAAGTTGTTGTGACAACGCATAGTTCTGATTTTTCTTTAAGCATATTTGCAACAAAACTGTGCATAATAATATTAATAAGAATAATCCTGTTGAATTGTATTATTTTACAAATGGAAATAGACATTTAGAAATGAAACGCAATCCGGATTATTCAACAATTGAAAATGATTTATTGGTGGAATCTATGTTGCAAAAATTCAAATAAAGTAAAAGTTTATTCAGAAGATGCAGAAAATAGGTGGTTTATACGTAAATTAGTACCAGAGTATCTGCCTTATGTAGATATATTAGATGTCAAAATTGGTTGTGATCAGCTATTAAGTCTATATACTGGTGATATATCATATTTTGGAAATGTTCTTATTGTGCTTGATGGTGATGTAAATGATAAGGATTTACAAACGATTCCTGAACAATTAAGAAATCGTTTAAATAATATCATAAAATTACCAGGGACTGTAAGACCTGAGGAAGTAATATACAAGTATATTCTTGATTTGGACCCAGAACATCCATATTGGGAGAATGCTAGTAAAGTTGACATGAATTGGAAATATTTTAAGGAAAATGGACCAGATTCATCGAGATATAATCAAGAAAAAGAATAGAGAAAAATATAAAAAATGGTTTGTTGATCATCAGGCGATATTTGACTCAACAAAGTTATTTGAATTTTGGGCTGCCGATAATAAAGAGTTGGTAGAGAAATTCAAGAAGAGTTTTGTTGAGTCGTATAATGCAGTTGCAAGTAGAATTTTTTCTATAACAATTAAGGAGTAATCCATTGTAGATTTTATCAAGAGATGTCCTATATCTTAATTCTAATACCTGGCTCTATTTTGGCTCTAAAATTTGAGGTGAGGTACACAAAAATGCGAAATAAGATGAATATGAAGAATAAAACGCACAAATGTGTACCAAGAAACAGCCAGATAAATCATTCCGTCCAAGAGTTTGAGTAAATTTTTTGGCTCAGAATGTTGCAAAAATGCAATGTTCTGGGCTATTATTTTATCTTTGATACCTGATTGATACCTTTTTCAAGGAAAATCGGGGTCTTAAATATCCTAAGAATAAATTTCATTTCTGTCTCTAGTTTCAATTTTTCATTTTCTAAATAATTTTTCCAAAGAATTTAGCAATTAGCTTTTTTTCAACCCAAATACATTGTGACAAAGAAAAATAGCAATGTAGGAGGTTGAAAATGGAAAAAGACAAATACATTTATGACTGTTGTTGATGTCATGGAATGTCTTGAGGTTTCAGAATCAAAGGCATACAGAATCATTCGTTTATTAAACAAGGAATTAAAAGAAAAAGGTTACATTGTGATTCCGGGTAGAATAAGCAGACAGTATTTTAATGAACGCTTTTATGGGATTACAAAACCAGACGAAGAGGTGAGCGATAATGCCGGTCTATAAAGACACGAAAAAAGGAACTTGGTATACATCTTTCCATTATGTTGATTGGACAGGAACAAACAGAAGAAAGTTGAAAAGAGGTTTTCCAACTAAAAGAGAAGCCCAGGAATGGGAGAACAACTTCTTATTAACAAAGGCTTCTAGTATGGATATGACATTCGAAGATTTCTTTGAAGTGTATAAAGCAGATGTAAAACCAAAATTAAAAGAGAATACTTGGGCATCCAAAGAGTATATTGTGCGGGACAAATTACTTCCATATTTCGGTAAAGTGAAGATGATAGATGTTCAGGCAAGAGACATTATTAAGTGGCAGAATATGATGAGAAGTTTAAAAGGATTCTGCAGGGAACCCATGGAAAATGGCATCAGTATGAATATGGTAACGGTGGAACAGGTGGCAGAAAAGCTCAAGGATAAATCTATTTCAAACAAAATGATCTCAGATTTACTAGGTCTTATGAGTGGTAACATTCCAATCGATGACATTCCGGACACTGACGTGAGACTGCAGGATAACACAATGAATGTAGAAGACAAGATTGTGGTGGATATGGATTCAAGTGTAAAGAAAAAGCTGGATCATGTTTTTGAAAAGTTTAGTGACTTGGAATTATTCATACTTATGAAGGAATATGGATTCTTTGGAGAAGATGTGAGAAAGCTGACCGCTAAGGAATTATCCTACAAGGATTTCTTTGTAGAACTGGCGAGAGCAGATAGAAGTGGCGGGAAGAATATTGAATATGGAAATGTGAAGATTCAGCGCCCAGGACGTAGCGGTGGAATCGTGGAAGAGGTGCTGGTGGAATCTGTGTATTATGTCAAGGAAAAGTTCTATAGCAACAAGGTCGCAAAAATCAAGAAGCAGCTTTTGGCGCTGAGTCACGAAATGGACGTTGATGATTTAAGAGGAAATCTTGAAAAATATTGCTGACTTGAAAAAGTAAATTCCAGTGCAGGGGTAAATTCCACCACGCTTTAAAATTTTGATTTTTTAGAATTGTGGGAGGCTAAATCCTTATAAAACTGCTATAATTAGATTAACTTTCCATAAAACATCTTACTTTCAGGCATGGCAAACAAGCCTCTGGATAGTTTCTGTGCGAAACTAAATTCCACAGGCCACATCTAAAAAATGTGAATTGTTAAGTTCCAGTCTGACAGCAGATTTTTATGCTAAGTTAGTGGTTAAAGCGCATCAGCTTAGGCGTCAGATTGACCTCGTCGGGTGGAATCGGCCTAAGCTGAAGTGCTTTTTTAAGATGTCTATACCATAGTTTTCAAGTGCTACATCATACGGTGTTCGACCACCAAGGCTTTCTCTTGGGGTTGAATTTATGTGGTCTACGATAGTTCTTAAATCCCACTGGGTGAGATATTCAAAGCTGGTCTTTTTTAGGAAGAATCATTCGAAGCATGGTATGTGCCTGTTCGATGCCGCCTTTTGACCGCTTCTCATCGGATCACAGTAATAGATGCTTGACCGCATAATGCCATTAATGCCGTTTTCGAGAGACTCCGGATCTCCGAATTCGGATCCGCGATCCGTAAGAATCGTGTTGAATAAGGTTAAAAAACATATGTGCCAAGCTGGTGTTCCAACTTGTTAAAAACAAGTTTTACGGCACCTTTGGTGCATCTGTTCATAATAAATGCAAGAAACATTTTTCGCGAGTTAAGAAAAATGTCAGGATGACGCGTTTTGAATCTTGCGATGAGTGAACCGTATCCATTTCGGCGAAGTGATCAAGTCCAAGCGACTGAAAATCAGAAAACATACGTCCTATAAAAACGGATCTGTCCTTGATCTGGGTCTTGTGTACTTTGCGGGGGTTGAATTTTACCTGACGTTTCAGATCGATGTTTCTTGCGGACAGGATTCCTTTATCAAGGTAAGAATACAGAGTTCTCACGGACATATCGAGTTCTGGATGATTCGTTATAATCTGATATGGAGACTGTTCCTGAAAAATCAGGGGCGTGATGACCATATCTTTCTGATGCAGTTCGTGTCTGGTCATGTTTATACCGGCCCTGGACTGTGAGAGACATTCTTTGTATTTGCGGTCAGCAAAAATAGCATCATAGCGGTATTTGTGGGCAATCGTGCAGTGATTGATTGCTTTTGGACAACCATTACACACATAAGGTGCTTTATCGAGTCGGTTACATCGTTCTTTGACAAAGTCCGGACATGTCTGGTTGCAGGTTGGACAGGTGGTACATTTGACACCGCAGAGAATGATCTTGCCACAGGCATTGACTTTTTTTGCAATGATATCTGTGGACGCAAAAAGTTATGTGCATTGTTAAAACAGCCTTTGTGATACCAGTCGCTGAGCCTGTGCAGCCTGATTTTTTTGAGATTGTTGTTGGATCTTTACAAAGATATCTTGCAATGTCCTTAAAAGAACAGCCAGCGTTTAGGGATTTTTCAATGTATTTGCGATCTTCGAGAGTAAGATGTCTTTGATTACCGGGAATATATTTGCTCATGCTAGTTCTCCTTCTACTGCTGTCAGAAGGCCAACATGAGCATACCATTTATGATATGAAAGATTAAACTCCACTTGTGCAGAAGAGAATTCCACTGTATAAATGGCTGAAGGAGGATCTCATATGGCAAAGCAACATGACAAACAATTTAAACTTGATGCAATCCAGTACTATCAAGATCACAAAGATCTCGGAGCACGTGGATGTGCAGAAAATCTTGGCATCGGCTACAGCACATTAACAAAGTGGCTGAAAGACTTCCGGGAATCAGGTGATATTCCTGTTCGTGGTTCTGGTAATTATGCATCTGATGAGCAGAAGGAAATTGCCCGTCTCAGACGTGAATTACGTGATGCCCAAGATGCACTTGATGTGTTAAAAAAGCAATCAACATTCTGGGAAAATGACGGAAGCCATTTATCCTGAAGTGTCTGAGAAGACGGAAGCTGCCAAAAAAGCTGGACGCCAGGTTTCCGTCTCCGGAATGTTGAAATTTTTAGGTGTCTCTCGCTCAGGATATCTTGTATGGCTCCACCACGTACCTTCTGATACAGAAAAACGTCGTAAAGCCGTAAAAGCAAAAATCCAGGATATTTATGATGATTCCAAACAGAACTACGGTGCTCCGAAAATCACTGTAGAACTTCGAAAAACCGGTGAAGTCATTTCGGAAAGAACCGTTGGTACATATATGCGCCAAATGGGGATCCGTGCTCAGTGGAGCAAACCATGGACGATCACCACAAAAGATTCCGATTTCAGCACAGAATTACAAAATATCCTTGATGAACAGTTTAATCCTGACCGCCCGAATGCTGTCTGGTGTTCGGATATTACCTACATCTGGACAATAGATGGTTTTGTCTATCTGACCAGTGTTATGGATTTATTTTCCAGAAAAATCATAGCCTGGACGCTTTCAGAAACACTGGAAGTATCTTGCGTGATTGATACTATAAACAAAGCCAAAGCTCGCCGAAATATTGATCAACCATTAATTATCCATTCGGATCGTGGCAGCCAATATGTTGCAAAGGAATATAAAAAAGCAACCGAAAATATGCAGCGCAGCTACTCGAAGAAAGCTTTTCCGTGGGATAATGCATGCATTGAATCCTTTCATTCTGTTATCAAACGTGAATGGCTCAATCGTTTTAAAATTCGCGACTATAAGCAGGCATACCAGTTGATTTTTGAATATCTGGAAGCTTTCTACAATACGAAACGAATTCATAGCCATTGCAACTATATGTCGCCAAACGAATTCGAACGAGTGTATGAAAGAACGCACACTGAGGCTGAGCTTCTGGCAGGTTAAAATGGGGAGAAATTTCTCATTTTAACTTGTACTAAATCTTCAGACTGGTAGCAATTCGGCTGTTCAAAAACGGAATGCGACCGTTTTGCTCCGCAAATCCGGCCGTTTAGCTTCGCAATATGCAAGATAATCGAATGGATAATATCGTAGAATGTGCTTATAACATGGATAACGGCTATGTTGAGGTGTGGTTTACAGATGGAAATATGTTGCGGATAAAGTGCGAAGAAGTGGAGGCTGCTCTGAGGACAACAGAGCAGTCTCTGGCGAAGCTGCATAGGTTGTTGGATAACAAGCCGATAGAGTATGTGGCAAAAATCGTAGAAAAGTGATACAATGTCTATATGTAATTTGTTTTTTGAAAAAAGAATTATACTGGAATTATAAAAAGAAGGTGTACTATGGGATGGCTAAAAGATAATCTCGATGAGATGCATTTGTATGTTAATAAAAGTGAACTATTGGTAAAAGATATTATATGGGGGATATCATGGATTGGTGGAATATATGCTATTAGTAAAACAACAGATAAGCAGGCGTTATCCAGTGCATATTTAATATTTTCTCTATCATTATTAATGGAATTTGGCATGAAAATAAAAGGTAAAAAACACTGGTTTAGTAGAGTTATAGATGGAGCATTTTGTGTTGCTATTATATGTATATTGTTAATGGCAATAACAGCATTGGTGGGAGCCCCGTTATGCGGAAATCACTATAATGTTATGTTTAATATTTCTATAGGAATAATGATATTTATGTTGATAGATTTTTAGTGACATGGATTGAACCAGATGCTAAGCAACTTGATGTTAAAGAGAAGGAAGAAGATATGAAGATCGAAGATAAAGTAGGTGTGTTTGAAAAAAAAAATTGTATTCAGGTTGTCTAGGAGACATCAATAAAGGAGATGATAATAATGAGTAAAGTATTAGCTTTGTTAAGTGGAAAAGGTGGTAGTGGAAAAACAACTTTAGCATTAAGTATTGCTTCTATGTTATCAAACTGTTGCTTAAAAGTTTTGTTGGTGGATTGTGATTTAAGTACAAATGGTGCAACATATTTTTATGAAGGAAAGTTGTCTGAAAAAAAAACAATGATTTAGGTTCGTTTTACAGTGTTTTTATAAATGGTGAAGATAAGCTAGATAAGTTAATTAAGATTGATGAGTATATGGATTTTATGCCGTCAATAGTAAGGATTACGAAAACAAATTCGGAATCGTATCAATATAATGAGGAAGATTTCAAGAGAATAAAAAGCATTGATGAAAAATTAAGAGAAAATTACGATGTGATTATTTATGATTGCCAAGCAGGCTATACGGATGTATTGAAATTGCTATTACCATATGTGGATGTAAATTTAGTTGTTATGGAAGCTGATGCGATTAGTTCTGCAACTATAAGAAGCTTTTATCTGAAAATTGGTGATTTATTAAACGAAAAAAAAGTATATCAGATTTTTAATAAGGCAACAGATGAAGAGTATAAAATTTATTCAAAAATATCTGGTGGAACAGTATTTACGAATATAGAAACGGTAATGTTTGATTGGAAGATTAGAAAAGCATTTTCGGTAGCACAAATTCCTGATATGGAAAATACTAGTGCAGGCTATGGAGAACAAATTTATAATATATGTAGAGTTTTATTTAATGAGGAAAAAATACAAGAAAAAATAAAAAAGTACGAGATAATTATAAAACTAAATAAGAATCAAGAACAGGAAAATTTACTAAGGGAAAAGATAAGTGAACAAAATGAGTCGCGTCGGAACAGCAAAAATAAAATGATTAGGGCAATGTATAATTTAGTTGTTCCTATGTTTATGGCAGTTATTTTAATGGTTTTTATTCAATTGATAGAAAAATCTTTTCTCTATACAAAAATGGATAATATAATAATCTTGCTATTGGTTGTGTCGGTTGCATTAGTATCTATGAGTGTTTCGATTATATTTTTAAATGATATTACTAAAGAAAAGAGAAATAGGGTTAAAAAATTGATATTGATAGTAAAAAACTGGATGAGATTTTGTCAGAAAAAGTATTATTGAAAAAGCAATTCGAACAAATCGAAAAGTCAAATGGTAAATAAGAATAGTTGGCTCCATTTTGGCTCTAAAAATTTTGGATGAGGTACACAAAAATGCAAAATAAGATGAATAGAGAGAATGAAATGCACAAATATGTACCAAGAAACAGCCAGATAAATCGTTTTGCCCAAGAGTTTGAATGACCTTTTTGTTCAGGGGCAAAGTCATTTATCCTGAAAAGGGCAAAGTGGACTATCCCCAAAAACAGAATATGAAGATGAATAAGACCTTGTTTGGAACCATTTATGGGACTCCCAAAAGGTCTTTTTCGTCATCATATTATAGGAGATAAACCTTGTAAATACAGGCATTAGAGAGTATTTAGTATCAATGGTTATCTTCTTAATTCCCAGATTTATGAGAGTTTATTCATTTTGGGAAGCTGTTTTTGGGAGGATAATTTACTGTGCCTTTTTGATGGAAAAAACAATAATCCTGTTTGCCTCTGAACAAATACATCTTGGAGTCCCGCATCCAGATCATCAGAAATGGCATTTCTTACAAAGCCGGTGGTCGGTTCAATATTAGGGTAGTTATGTCTCCAATTGTCATATTCATCCTGTGAGAACTCGCCCTGTTTTAACTTGGAATATTGAGTAAGCCAGGCAAATAGCATAGGTGCTATTTGGTCATAAGCCTGATGCTCTTCGTCGAGAGTGATACATGGTAATCCGTTTTTGTCGGTACTGATCTTAAATCCATATTCGTCCTTAAGGGCGAAGAAGATATGCATCAATCCGAGATATATGATAATGTGCCAGTAAAGGTGAAAGCAGAGCTATTCCAATTTTCTGTTAATGATTTTTGAAGCGGATATGAAACTGCATTCATTGATGTTAAAAGAGCTTAATGTGAGAATGTATAGTTCGGAATTGTATGATGATTATATGAGCGTTGTGGATGCGATGGATAAGAAGCCGGTTGAGGAGTAGAATGTGAATTATTACAACAATGAAAAGTGTTGGAATAGGAGCAGGTAAGAAGAATTATTGACAAGACGGACAGGTATTTTATTGACTAATAATATCTGTCCTTTATATATAATTGAGAGATTGAAAAAATCAATTTCAGATTGAAATGAACTAGGCTTGATGATATAATGAAAAGAAATGATAAATAGTTGTAATGACACGAAAGGGATAATAATGGCAATCAGATACAACAAATTATGGAAGAAATTGATAGATGAAAATATGATGAAAGTTGACCTTAGAGATCAGGCAGGAATTACAACAAATGCACTGGCTAAACTAGGAAAGAATGAACATGTAAGTACACAAGTTTTGGAAAAAGTATGTAAAGTATTGCATTGTGAGATACAGGATATCATGGAATTTGTTCCAGACGAGGAAGGGGAAGAAAAGTAATATGGCTAAGAAGAAAACAACGGAAAAGGCATTGAACATAGATAATATTTTATTTAATTGTAGAGATTATTTGCGTGCGGCACGTAATTCTGGCTCATTCTTTGAAAAAAGAGATATGATGCTTACGCTAGTGTTCTTGAGGTTTATCGGCGAAAAGTATGAGGATGGAATTGAAAATCTAAAACAGACACTTAAAGAGCAGGGATTAGATCCGGAAGATGAGAACATTAGAGCAGCATTCTTTGATGATGCTACTTTTGCAGATGGTACATATAATTTACCACCAGAAGCAAGATGGTCGACTATTATCAGTACACCAGCACCACAGCTTAATGTTGCGCTTGATACAGCTTTGCAAAGGCTTGAGGAAGAAGATCCACAGTTGAAAGGCTGTTTTGTTAAAGGAACATTTACAGCACGCAATTTAGCAGCTAATAATGATATAAAGAAAATTGTTGATGAAGTGAACAAAATCAGTCATAAGACATTTGGAGAGGAAAAAGACCTTATTGGTCGTGTATACGAATACTTTCTTAAGGAGTTCGCAGTAAATGCTACAAAGGAGGAAGGAGAATTTTATACACCTCATGACGTAGTTCAACTTATTGCAACGATGATTGAGCCTTATGATGGCACCTTATATGATCCTTGCTGTGGTTCGGGAGGAATGTTTATTCAGAGTGCTGAACTTGTAAAGTCAAAGCAGGGAAACTTAAATGGTATCAATGTATATGGTCAGGAAAAAGAACCGGCTACATATCGCCTTGCGAAAATGAATTTGACTTTGCGTGGAATTAGCCATAATCTAGGAGAAGAAGCAGATTCATCATTTACACATGATTTACACAAGGGGTTGCACTTTAACTATATTATGGCAAATCCACCTTTTTTAATCTGAAAGGCTGGTATAATGACAATTTGAAAAATGACCCTCGTTGGTCTGACTATCAAACGCCACCTGAAAGCAACGCAAATTATGCATGGATTTTGCATATACTTTCACATTTGAAAGAAAACTGATGGAGTAGCAGGATTCCTTCTTGCGAATGGTGCATTGAATGATAGCGATACATTGGAAATACGTAAGGAACTGATTCAGAATGATAAAATTGAGGCTATCGTTGTTCTGCCAAGAGAATTGTTTATTACTACAGATATCAGTGTTACTCTTTGGATACTGAATCAGAATAAAAAAAGGTGGAAAATACCATGGAAGAAATCTCCGAAATCGCGAGCAGGAGATACTCTTTATGGATTTACGCCAATGGACAGAAAAATGCTGTTAAGGGCGAGAGCAAAAAGAAAGTTCGTTTGAATACAGAACAAATTGAGAAGGCAGCAAATATTTATCACACATGGCAATGTGAGGGCGCTGATGGAGCAGATTATGAGATGCCAGAACTTTATCGCAGTGTGGGTATTGATGAAATTGAAAATAAAGGCTGGGCTCTTACACCAAGCAAATACATTGGGTTTATTGACCATGATTTGGAAATTGATTATGAAAAAAGAAATGGCTCGTATTCAATCTGAAATGAAAGAGGTTATGAAACAAGAAAAGAAATCCCAGCAGATGCTGGAGGAAGCATTTAGGGGATTGGATATGGGATTGACTAAATATAAACTTGGTGAATTGATTGAATTAGTACAAGACACAAATTCTGAATTGCAATATATTCCGATGATGTTAAAGGAATGACAATTACAAAGGAGGTTATACCTACAAAAGCAAATGTCTCAGAAACTGATTTATCAAAATTTCTTGTGGTTCACCCAGGAGAATTTATTTATAATCCGCGGACACATGGAAAAGAATTGGTTTTGGATATAATAATACTAATGATAACTTTATCATTAGTTGGAATAATATTGCTTTTAAGGTAAAACCATCTATGAAAAAAGATTGTTTTGGCAGATTACTTATTTTTGCACTTTAAACGTGATGAATGGGACAGAGAAGCTTGTTATCAATCTTGGGGAAGTTCAACAGAAGTCTTTTCGTGGGATACTCTGTGTGATATGAGTGTTGACTTACCTGTTTTTTCAATACAACAAAAAAGTATGTAGATGTCTATAATGCTATGCTTGAAAATCAAAAAAAAAAGTTATGAGTGTGGTTTAGAGGATTTAAAACTTGTTTGTGATGCGTATATTGAAGATTTGAGGAGACAAATGCCTTGTGAGGCAATTGCTACCTATATAGAAGAGGTCAATAAAAAAATATTGGTAATCTCAAGTTGGATTCTGTACGAGGTATAGCAACAAGTAAAGAATTCATCAATACTAAAGCTAATATGGAGGGGGTTTCTTTAGAAAATTACAAGGTAGTAGAGCCTGGAATGATTGCTTTTATTTCTGACACTTCACGAAGAGCAGATAAAATGTCGTTAGCTTTGAATCAGTCGTGTGAGAACTATTTAGTATCGTCAATATCAACTGTAATACAAACTGATAATACTAAACTACTTCCTAAATATTTATATTTATTTTTTTTGCAGAACAGAATTTGATCGATATGCCCGTTTTCATTCGTGGGGAGTGCAAAGAGAAACATTTAGCCTTGATGATATGAAAGAAGTACGAATGCCACTTCCATCTATTGACGTTCAGAAAGCCATAGTTGGTATTTATGAAGCATACAAAATACGAAAAGAGATTAACGAAAAACTCAAAGCACAGATAAAAGACATCTGTCCTATTCTTATCAAAGGGTCTATAGAAGAGGCAAAGAAAAAGCAAAGGAGGCATAGCCTATGGCAAGATTAAAAGAATACAATGGCCATTATTGTGAATCAGAATATGAATATGCCTTTATTGGCTTTTTAGAGGCGGAAGGTTGGAAGTATTCTTCTGGCAATAATATCCATCGTGTCACAAAAGAGATGTACTGATTGCTGATGATTTCAAGAAGTTTATAGCAGACACCAACCTGGATTTGACAGAAGACGAGGTGATACAGATATATGATAATGTCCGTCTTGTAGGTGCGGAAAGTGATTTTGCTACTTTGCACAAAGTATATGGCTGGATGGTAAATGGTGTTCAGTTTACGCCGCAAGATGGATTGCCAAGAATGATACCACTTATTGATTTTGATAATTGGGATAAGAATATCTTCCGTGTAGTGAATCAGTTTACAGTGGAATATACAAACAATGGTCAAAAAGAAAATCGTAGACCGGATGTGCTTTTTTTGTTTGTGAATGGTATACCTCTGTGTGTCATCGAGTTGAAAAATCCCGCTGATGCCAATGCGACTATTTATGATGCTTGGGAACAAATTAATATTCGCTATTGGAGAGATATTCCGCATCTTTTACATTATTGCCCTTTGGCTTGCATTTCAGATGGTGTGAAAACAAGATTAGGTACAGTGCGTACACCTTACGAGCATTTTTATGCTTGGCGCAGAGTAAATGAAGGAGATGCGGTATCCACTCTTCCTTTTTGCAGAAACAGAAACTATGATAAAGGGTGTTTACGCACCTGAACGTTTCATGGAGATTTTTAGGGACTATATCTATTTCCAAGATAGTATTTACGACAGTGATGAAGTAGAAATCATATGCCGATATCCTCAGTTCTTTGCAGCAAAACTTTTAAAACAAAGCATTGTAAATTCTGTTGTTACGAGGAGTGGTAAAGGTGGTACATACTTTGGAGCAACTGGATGTGGAAAAACATATACGATGGCTTTTCTTGCACGTCAGCTTGCACTTCGTTGTACTGATATTCCGGAAATCGGTTCACCAACAATTATATTAATTGTTGACAGAGATGAACTGCAAAAACAAGGTTCAAAGCTTTTTACAAAGAGTAAAGAGTTTCTTAATCTGGGAGAAGTATCTGTTGTAAAAACAGAACACAATTAAGGCAGGAACTTGGTGCAAGACAAAGTGGTGGTTTTTATATTTGCACCATTCAGAAATTCTGCGATAGGAAAGATGACAAAATCGGACTTATCAATGATAGGCAGAATATTATATGTTTTTCAGACGAGGCTCACAGAACTCAGCTTGAACATTCTAAGAAAATTCAGTTTAGTAAAGATGCCGATGAAAATATGAAAGCTATGGTTTCAAAACCATATGCAAAAAGTATTGAAGGAAGCATTTCCACATGCTACTTTCGTTGGTTTTACCGGAACGCCTATTGCGGAAACTTATCAGACCTTTGGTGATGAAATTGATCGATATACAATGGATCAGGCAGTTGCAGATGGACTTACTGTTTCCATTAAGTATCATCCGCGTATTGCAAAGGTATTGCTTGATAATAAAAAAGTAAAAAGAAATTGAGAATTATTATAAAAAAATGTGCTGATGATGGTGCAACATATGAGGATATCGAAGCAAGTAAAGAAAGCAATGAGCTCTATGGAAATAATTCTTGGTGAGCCTTCCAGACTTGAGCGTCTTGCTACAGATATCCACAACCATTATGTTGCGTCTTGTGCAGGTGATCCGGATAGAATACAAAAAGCAATGGTTGTATGTTCTAATAGAAAGATTGCTTATGCATTATTACAGAAGTTTAAGGATAAATACCCGGAATGGTTTGAGGAAAAGAAATCACCGGATGGGGTTTCTGTAACAGAAGAGGAACTGAAAGAATTGAAACCGATGCCATTTATGGCAATGGTATCTAGTGTCGGCAGTAATGATGAAAAAGATATGTATGATTATCTTGGCGGAGTTAAAAATGATAAGCGTTCAGAAGAATTGGATGCTGCTTTTAAACAGGAAAATCTAATTTTCAGTATTGTCAGTGTTGTAGATATGTGGATTACAGGCTTTGATGTTCCTTGCCTTACATATTTATATAATGATAAACCTCTCAAAAAGCATTTGCTGATACAGACAATAAGCCGTGTAAACAGAAAATATCCGGGGAAAGAATATGGTATGGTTATCGACTATATTGGTATTCGCGACAATATGCGTGAAGCCATGAAGGTATATGGAGGAGATACATCTGTTGCACCGACATCCGATGATGTTGAGCAGGCTACATCAGTGTTTAGAGAAGAACTAGAAGTGTTGAAAAACATGTTCACAGGTTATGATTTATCACCATTTTTAAATCCGGAATGTGATCCTATAGAACGATATAGACTTCTTGCAAAAAGCAGCAGAATATGTATTTGTATCAACAGAAGAATTACAGTCGGAAGGAAATAATGGTGTTCAGAAAGTTTCCTTCAAAACCTATTTTTTAAAGACAGTAAAACGAATGAGGGCAGCTTTTGATATTTGTCAGCCTTCCGGTTATCTTGGAGAAGAAGAATCTGCACTTGCACAATGCTTTATGGCTATAGCTGGTTTTGTTCGTAAAATGAGTGGGACAAGTGAAGTGGATACAGATACCATGAATCGTGCAGTTTCCAAAATGGTTGAAGAAGCATTGAAATACAATCAGGTGGAAAGTGTTCTTGAAAGTGGCGAGGAAGAAGATATCTTTTCACCAGAATACTTTGAAAAATTATCTGATGTCAAAATGCCAGCAACCAAGTTAGAACTTCTTATAAAAATGCTTCGTAAGCAGATTAAGGAATACGGAAAAGTCAATCAGTTAGCTGCAAAATCGTTCCAAGAAATGTTGGAAAAGACTATTGCGGAGTATCATGAAAGGCGTAAACATCTTACAGCGGAAGAAGCTGGAGAAACACAGGAACAGGCATCAGAGGATATTATTAGGATTGCCACGGAACAGGCTTTAGCAATTCTTCGTCAAATGAACGAAAACAGAGAAAGTTTTCGTAAAATCGGTTTAACCTTCGAAGAAAAAGCATTCTATGATATTTTGATTTCACTTCGAGACCAATATAACTTTGAATATGGAACAGATAAAGAAGTTGATGGTGTTGTAGTAAATGATAAATGTAAAGCATTAGCTAAGAAGATAAAAAGATATTATTGACACAAAATCTTCGTTTGCTGATTGGTTAAATAATCAGAATGTTCGTGATGAATTAAAATTTGAAATAAAGATATGTCTGGTTAAGAATGGTTATCCGCCTCAGTATAGTCCGGAAGTATTCAACAAAGTTATGGAACAGGTGGAGAATTTTGAAGAGTATTCCGTAACAGAAGATATAGGAAATGAAGCAGCTAAGTCTGCAAAGATTTATCAATATGAGCCAGAGTATAATGTGATGAAGGTGGCGGAAGATTCGGCACATTATGGTGATTCAAAAAATAATCAGTAGGGGAGGCACTGAAGATGAAGTACATTTTTTTCTATGATGAAACAGAGCATAGTAGAAAGATTAATTATGAAACTGTTACTGCGAATAATTACTATGATAATTTCATAACTGGAATTGTAGGGTGGAAAGCAGAAGAAGATGAATGTATTTCTGACAGATACCTTGCTTTTTGAATCGAAGTATGCTTATAGAAAAAAAAGACGGAGAATTAAAGAGCCAGACCATGAAAGCAAAAAGATTTTTAGGCTTGGGTTTGCTTCTCTTAATAATTATACGATTGAGTTTTATGAAGACCTTGTATCATTATTTGATGAGAAAATAATTATTTATTTCTCTGTGTTTAGCAAAATAGAGTATGTTATTAGCCAGTTGTTTGTAAATTATCATAGTTCTATGTTTGTTGATGTTGATTACATGAAATACTCAATAATTAAGGCTATCAATGTATATCGACCACAAAATGTGATAGAAGCAATTTATAAAGAACCACAAATATTTGTTAAAGAACTACGGTCTTTTTTAGAAGATAGGATTATTAAAAATCAAGCGAATACTACTTTGAAAGAGCATGAGAATCAAGCATTTGAGGAAATACATATACTCCTTGAGGACACAGGGGTACCTGAAACATTAGATTTATCTCTATTTTGCACCTTTTGATGGATTTAAGAAGTTATTGACAGAGATGAATATTTATGAATATCAGTTGATGATTGACCGAGAAGGGAAAGAATCTCATACATTGAATTCTGCAATATATGTAGGTCTTGAAAATGTCACCGAAGAAGATTCTAAGGATTATATTGGAATCAGAATGGCGGATATGCTTGTTGGATTAATATCTCGCTTGATGCAATCATTGAAGATATCATTAACCGGAAATTATAAAGAAGGGAAAATTAAGAAGACTCTTTTGGATTCTGGCTGGTTTGCAGTGAATCAAAGGCAACTTGATTTGTATAAGAAATTATATCGGGCAATTTGTGAGAATAATAAATATTGGTATAAAACTTTTTCTGGAATATATTCGGATGATTTAGTGTCTTTTGTAGCACTTCTTCAATTTATGAATCATTTTTCAGATGCAGATGAGATTCGTAAAAGTAATATAGAAATGCAACCAGAGTATTATAATGCCTTTGTTTGCGAGAGCTTGAACAAACGTTACGAAATAATGAGAAATAAATTGCCGATTTATCCTATATTAGAAGATGACAAAAATTATTTTCACAATCAAAGAGGTGCAATAGTTTATAAAGATATTAGTAATCAACCTATGTTGCCCTTACACAGTAGAAAGAATGAATTCTATGTTCTTTCAGTTGGATTTTCACAGAATGGAACTCCATTAGTAACAATCTCTGAAAATGATAAGCCGATATGTTATAGGTTGCCGGAGGATTATGGAGAATGGGCAATGAATGTAGTTGGAATGGCTAATATGGGTGAAAGATTATTCCCATGTAAAGTAGTGTTTTCGTTAATTGATGGAAGGTATTTGGTTGGTATTTTATAACATTTAGGGAGTTCAGTAATTTATATTTATAGTATTAAGAAGTGGGTGAATAGATGGAAAAAAAATTTTTTCATATAATGTAGATATAGATAAAACAGCATATATGAATTGGAGAACCAGACCGCATCAACCGATTCATGATATGATGATTATTGCTGACGGATATATGAAGGCAGCGATAATGCTCGCACAGGACTGTTTGCAGGACAATATGGATAAGAAGGCTGATATTGTGGTTTTCCCAATATTGTTTTCAGCAAACCATGCAATAGAGTTGTATCTAAAATCTATAAACTGGTCTTTGAATATGTTGCTTAATGAGAAAGAGTCCTTTTGCGGAGGGCACGATATCAGGCAGATATGGAATATAGTAAAAAACGTATGATAAGTTTTGAATCCGATGAAGACCAGAGAAAACAATTTAAGGAAATGACAAAAGAACTGGACGACTATATTTTAGAATTTATATGACAAAATAGATAAAGACCATAATGCTAATGCAAAGATGAAAAATATGGATTTTTCACGGTATCCGTTTAATACGGATGACGAATATCATTTTATATTGAGAATTATGGAAATGAGGTTGTAGATTTGGAAATGTTTGTGGAGGTATTCAAAAAGATAGGTGATAACTTAAATTGTATTGCTGGATATTATGAAGAAATGGCAACATTTGTTCCAGATTATGATTGAGAGAAAGCATCGTAATAAGTTAGGATATATATCTGTATAAAAGAGTGTTCACTATGTGAAGTAAGGATAGGAGGAAAGCATGAAAGTAATAGACGCTAACACATTTGTAAATAGTTTTAAAAATTAAGCCGGATAAAAGTGTGTCTTTCCTCTTGGGAGGGGAGCATCTGTATCATCTAATATTCCATCAGGTGGGCAAATGGTATGGGATTTTAAAAGAACGTTGTATTGTACAGACAATAACATTCGGATAAGTTTGTATGGTGATTTGTCTAAGGAGAATGTACAGAAGGAGATACAATCATATTTTGACGGTCGAGGGGATACCCGGAATTATGGTCGCCAGAAGAATATTCATTTTATTTTGAAAAGTGCTATCCATCAAGAAGTGATCGAGAGTATTATATTCGAAATAAAGTACGAGATATAAAACCATCATTGGGATATTTATGTATGGGGGAATTGATAGTCAATGGAAAAATAGATTTAGTTTCAACGACTAATTTTGATGATTTAGTACAAGCTGGTGTTCACTCAATTAATCCAGGGTTTTCAATTAAAACAATATCATCTGCGGTTAGCAATAGTGTCGGATTTACGTTGAATGAGGGATTTCTAATATAATAAAGTTACATGGAGATTATTTATTTGATAAATTAAAAACACAGAGTCAGAATTGCAAAAGTTAGAGGATAAAATTGCAGATATCTGGAAGACCTCTATAAAACAAAATGGATTAATAGTTATAGGATATGCTGGCAATGATAATTCTGTTATGTCTGTATTGGAAGGATTAATCAATGAAGGCGGTATAAAGAAAGGGGTATATTGGTGTAAACCAAGAGGCAGTAATCTTAGTATAAGAGCATGCAAGTTTATGGAGAACGCATGTAATGTTAATGAACAGTCAGCTGTGGTTGAAATTGATGGTTTTGATGACCTCATGTATAGTCTGTATTTGGCTATGAATTTGGAAAATTCCAATATTGATGAATTATGGAAGGGAATGATAAAAAACAAGAGATTTTATATGATGCGATAGGAAAGCATACAGCATCAGCAATTACTAATGCATTACCAGCAATACAGTTTCCAAGAAAATGTTATGTATTTAGTTCAAACATTACCACTTGGAAAGAATTACGGTCAATAACAAATAAATCTTGTGTTGCTATTTTACATAAAGGAAAAAGTATGGGCATTGGGTAGTAAAAACGGAATTTTAGAGGCTTTTGCAGATAAAAACATTAGTTATATTGAGGAAATGGATATTCCAATATATATGATGAAATTGGAACATTCGGATGTTATTGGTATGTTTTATGAGATTATAGAAAATAATTTGTTAAGCAAAGGCTTGTCTTCATTTGGAAAAATAAGTACTTTGATAGAAATAGCAAGCGATTAAGAAACGGTTATTTTGTTTATGATGCAATTAAAATAGCACTATCATTTGTTAAAGATAATGTAGTTATGAATTTATTGCCTACAGTACATGTATTAAAAAGTGACGGATCTCAATTAGATAGATTTGCGTATCAGAATATTGTAAACAATGAAATGTCAACACTATATAATAAGCAGATGAATGAAAAGGTAGAAATATGGGTACAGAAATTATCAAAGAACAGGAAACTAATCTTTGAATTAGGAAATGCTATATTGGAGTTTAGTACACAACGAATTCGATTTGCAGGAACAGGCAGCATTGATAAATGTTATCAAGCAAAGGAAACTGAACTTGCTTTTGACTATGAAAATGATAGTTGCATTGCAGTCAATCAATTAAAAGGATTAATTAATTATGACCATTAGAATCATATGCTAATCGAAGTGTACGATTAGCAGTGCTGTCGCCTCAGAGAATGCGCAGCAGATATATGGAGGCACTTAAATGAACTAAATAAGCACCATGCAACAACTTTAAAGCAGGATAAGGCATTTTTACCAGAATATATAGGATTTCAAGATGTTTTTAGATGTGGATTGAATATTCCAAATGGAAATGATACCAAAAAGATTTAAGGGTTATTCTTTAAGCGATGCTTTAAAGGCATCTGCTGAAGAGTTCTTTAATGGGATTTGTCGATATATTGATGTGATGGAAAGGGAAAAGCATGAATTTGATGTTTTGGTAATCTATATTCCGAATCAGTTAAGTAAAATGCGAGAACTGAAAAATGAAAATGTTTATTTTGATTTACATGACTCACTAAAAATATATTGCGCAGGAAAAGGTATTGTTACACAGATAATAGAAGAAAGATCAGTCCATACTAATAGTGATATGGCAAAGATTATGTGGGGGCTTTCCACGGCTATATATATAAAAAGCTATTGGAAAATTGTGGAAACCCAAGATAACAAGATATGACACGGCGTATATTGGATTAAGTTATGTACAATCAATAAAGAATAATGAAAAAAATATCAATTGGTTGTAGTCAGTTGTTTGACTCAGAAGGAAATGGCATGGAATTGTATTTACGTCCGTTAAAAGATCCACAGATTATACAGAAAAATCCGTATATGAGAAGTGGAGATGCTTGCCGCCTTATGAACAATTTGAAAAGAATTTATGACGAATCGGTTCCTTTGCATAAACTAAATCGAATTGTAATACATAAGACAACACATTTCACAAAGGAAGAAATGGAAGGAATAACAAAAGGACTTGCAGGCGTGGATAATATCGAGCTGCTGCAAATTCAAGAATTTTCTGCGTGGAGGGCTATAAGATTTCAGAATGATGTTGCAACACCATTTCCAATTCAAAGAGGAACGGTTATTCCACTTGATAAAGATACATTTTTAATCTGGACACATGGAAGTGTTCAGCATGATGAATTGGCTGGAAAAAATTTGAATTATTACAAAAATGGTAGAGGAATACCTGCACCATTATTGGTAAAAAGATTTATGGGAAAATCATCGGCTCTGGAATTGGTCAATGAAATTCTAATGCTTACTAAAATGAATTGGAATAGTGGGGACGGATTATACAAAATATTGCCTGTAACGCTGGATTTTGCTAAGGCATTGTCCCGTGTTGCTAAGCAAGACTTAGTGGTCTATGATAGACCGTATAATTTTAGATATTTTATGTAAGGATTGTCAATAATCAAGAATGAAATCTGTTTAAAGGAGTGGCATCGAATCATCTGGCTGCAAAAGCATCCTGATAAGGTGGTGAATGTAGAAGAATGTGGTCGAATGTACTTAGAATTATTTTTACTATGGATGATATAAAAATTTATATGTCCCGGCCAACACTTTTTGATATTCCGGATAATGCACAAATTCGTTTTAATGATTCTGATATAGTTACCGGAGGGAGAGGATATAATGCCTGGTGGAGCAAAGAGTATGAAAGGAGAGAAGAAAATGATTTATAAGAGTATTACATTTTAAAGCAGCTCCGTTTTTATATAACCTGAAATTTGATGATAGAATTACTCTTGTTGGCGGAGATAGCGGTACTGGTAAAACTGTGCTTTATGAAATGTTAGAAGATTTACGATTAACTGATGAATATAAAGACATAAAATTGTTTAATTATAAATCAGATAATTTCTCAGAATCGATTGAACAGTGCAGAGATAGTTTTATTGTAGTCGATAATGCAGATAATTTGATTAATGATGAGGTCAGATGTTTTATTAATTTTGAGCCGTCGAATCAATATATGCTTTTCCTACGAAATTGCGACGGACTAAATGTATCTGATAAGAGCTTTAAGGTGTTGAAGTTTGACAATAATAGGATAACACTGGAAGAGGAGTTGTGATATGAAGTATTTATGGACAGAAGATACCGGCGCAGGACTTCACTTCTGGAAATTGGTTAACCAACTTTTCTTTAATGATGCACTTGTTGTCGAAAGTAAAAGAAAGCAATCAGGGCTTATTGGATGCATTGGCAGAGATAGATATGAAAGAGGACGATAAGTATTATATTTCGTTTGACTATGTGGTTGATAATCAGGATATTCGTAATAAGTATCGTATGTTGAAATCAATAGCAGATAAGGCAGAAGGGAAGATTGTAATTTTGGATATGATTTGTTTTGAATACCTGATTCTTGCTTTTGATAAGCTGGTGGCATGGACAGGCACTGGAAAGACAGATAAAATCAAGATTCGTGAAGAGGCGTTATCAGCAATTGAGGATCATAGAATCAACTTGTCAAAGATTGATGATGAGAAGACATTACAGTACTTGGTAAGTTTTAAGAGATACTCTACAGAGCGTGTGATGAAATCATTGGTGGGTGAATTTACACAAAACGAGAAGTGGTCCGTTAAGGGTTCGCTTATGGGCGAGTGCTGGTACAAGGATTGTTGTGTGTCAGAACATCCAGATAATCTGAGGTGTGGTAAGCCGGAGATTGAGGATGGGAATGAGAAGATGAGGAGGTTGATACAGTCGGAAAAAGTGCAGAAAATAATTGGAGAAGTCATTATTTAAATTATATCTATTAACAATTGACAGCTGTATTGTAAAAAAAAGGAAGAATATAAAATGATGGATAGAGCGTTACGATTGATTTAGCAAGTTTTAGCAGAGGTGGCTATATGTCAGATTTTGAAGAAAATATGATTATCAGGAAATTATGGTAGAAGATATTTCGCAGATATATCAAATTGCAAATGATTATAATTCGTTCTATGATTTACCAAGATCAGGTAGAGGTGACCCAGGTGATGAACGAACTTACTTACAAGCATTTTATAGAGGACAAAGCGATTCTTCTTGGAAAATTACTCCAAGTATATGTAGAGATACATCTGTGGATGAGAGTATACTAGAATCTGGAGATTTACTATTTGAAGTAATGGCATATAATCAACATTATATACATGCTACAAGATTAATTGACTTTACAATGGATATAAATGTAGCATTGTTTTTGCTTGTTGTGAAAATATTGAAAAAGATGCGGCTATATTTATATGGTCTTATTCTCCGTATGATCCTAAATGGACAAGGACAAAGATACAGTGTGAACTTGTTAATGTTAAAAAGCAACGTATAAGTGTAAGTGAATATGCAGAGATACTTTTGCTGAAATATCCGGAATTGAAAGACAATTATACTTATAAAAAGGATTTCTATACTGATTTAGTTTCTTATTTTGGACCATGGCTTTATGATTATGCAACCACGTAATCCGTATTTGGAAAATATGAGGATACAAAGACAAAAAGGGTGTTTATATGTTTGTGGTGTGAAATTTGAAACTCCGATTGATAAAATGAGAACAAGTATTAATGCGGGGGATAATATATTATGCCCACATGAGCCGGAAGCTCCTAAAGAATTGTACGGAGGTAAATTTTTGGTAAAGCTTGTTATTCCTGCAAAATTAAAAAATATGATAATGATGCAATTGGAAGAAAAGGGAATTACAAAAAGAATCTTTTGTTACCTATGTGATGTAAAACTGGCACTTACTTAATGTAGAAGGATGGTGGGCATTATGGACATAAAGCAGCTAATCGGAGAAGCCACCGATTACGATAAAAGGTTGCACTTGAGACAAAGAAACCCAAAAGCTGGTGCAAGAGTATCAGTGCATTTGCAAATTGCTATGGTGGTAAGCTGGTATTTGGTGTGGCAAATGATGAAGAATTGGTTGGCCTTTCGGATGCTAAAAAGGTGATTCAGAGGCAATCAGCGAAATAATTAAAACACACCTTAATCCAATACCTGAGTTTAAGCTTTCATTTGAACAAGATAAAGACAAGACATTTGTTATTGTAGAAGTTATGAAAGGGCAGCAGACACCATACTATTATGAAGGCGATGGACAACTTATTGCATTTATGCGTATAGGAAATGAAAGTGTTCCGGCAACCCCTTCGCAGTTGAGAGAATTGGTACTTCGTGGGAGCGGTGAAAGTTATGATAGCTTGAAATCAAGATATGATTTTGACAATATGTCATTTACAAAATTGAAATCAGTATATAAGCAGAGAACAGGAAATACATTTGAAGACACAGATTATGAATCTTTTGGTTTGATTGATGAAAAAGGAAATCTGACGAATGCAGGAGCACTTCTGGCGGACGAATCTCCGGTTCATCACTCCAGATTATTTTGTACAAGGTGGAATGGACTTACAAAGGCATCTGGTATAGTAGATGCACTTGATGATAAGGAATATACGGGAAGTCTTGTTACACTATTACAGGCAGGAACAGATTTTGTCAGAAATAATTCCAAGAAAGCATGGCGTAAGGTTGGGGACGGCAGAATTGAAATGCCGGATTATCCGGATCGTGCAGTGCTCGAAGGTGTAGTAAATGCATTGATTCATAGAAATTATATGGAGATAGGCAGCGAAGTCCATATAGATATGTTTGATGACAGAATCGAAATATATTCACCGGGTGGAATGGTAAGCGGAATATCTCTAGAGGGAAAAAGATTTATTAAAAATTCCATCAAAACGAAGGAATCCGATATTAGCTGATATATTCAGCCGATTGAAATACATGGAACGTAGAGGCAGTGGATTTAAGAAAATATTGGCAGACTATGAGGGACAGGTTGAATTTGATGAGACCAAGATGCCGGTTTTTGAGGCGGATAATGATGATTTTACATTGACTTTGTATAATTTAAATTATGGACATGATTATGTGATGAATGTTAATGATACTAGGAATGGCACTCAAGGTGGCACTCAAGGTGGCATCAAGATGGCACTCAAGACAAATTGCAGAAACAAATCTTTTGATATGATAGAAGAAAATCCTCAAATTTCCACATCAGAAATCGCAGCAAAGTTAGGTGTTGGTGTAAGGACTGTGAAGAGAAGAATTAAACAAATGACGAATATTGTATATGTCGGAAGTGGGTATAGTGGTCACTGGGAGATTAAAGGGGAGTAAGCAGGCATATTTTATGGCAAAGAATCCAATGTGATAGGGCGAGATGTTGTGTTGTTTATGAAGAAGCGCATTCATTGACTCAGAGTTTAATTCAGTTGTAGTCAAAGATGATAATTCTCATGCGAATGGCACTGCAAAGTTATTTTGCAAGGTAGAAAGTACGGACTTGGTTGCATTATAGTTACGCAGCGTACGGCAAATGTAACAAAGAGTATATTGAACCAATGCAATACAATTTTGCATTAAGAGTATTTGATGATACAGGAAAATCTTTCTTGGAAAACTATATTGGTAGGGATTATTCGGATACTTTGCCGACATTGGAAGAAAGACACGCAATTGCTATTGGAAAAGGTATCGGGCTAAAACAACCAGTGATTTTACAGCTTAATGATATGAAGTATTTACAAACGAATGACGGAGAGAAAATAGTTGAGAAAAACGAATGTGGATGTAGAAACAGAAGAAATCACCCCCAATCTATAGGATTTTTTAATATTACAAAAAATTAAAGTCTCGTTCAAAAGAGTGATATTGCTTTCAATGAGATTTAAGATTTGGAGAGAATACATAATATGGCAAAAATGCGATAAAATCGGAATTTATGGCTGATTCGTATGAGTACAATTTCAAATCGGTCTTATTTTGACACTGTTTGTTGCGACAAACATGAGACTGAGGAGGTTCAAAATCATGGACATAAGTAAAAAAGATTGGAAGCTATTTCGAGAAAGATTATCAGGCTGGCAGGAAAATTATATGGAAGGTCTTGTTAAGAGTATGCAAATTTTCTGAATGATGATAAAAAGCCTGCATCAGAGAAATTTTGGGAACTTGAAAACGGATAAAAGAAGATAAGCGTCATCCAGGAGTTATCATGGAGATGAGTAAGTCAGAGGTAATATGGGATATCGTTCGTCTTATAAGATTGAAAGTAATTACATATGATGATTTATCAGACTTCAGTGATGAATTAAATCAGGAAGTAGAAAGAATCCTTGAAATGAAGTAGAAAATAAGTATGGAGATTGCAGTATTCGGAAAGGAATAATTATGACTTTAGAAAACAAACTTAATATTACGGATTCCACGGAACTGGCCAGAATGGAAGAAAAGATAAGTAAGAAGAAGGCTGTTGAATTATTTGAAAATGAATACCTGAATCAATGTGAAGTTGGAACCTTTCAGATGCTGGCAGCGATTCATAAGTACCTGTTTGATGAGATCTATGATTTTGCCGGAAAAATACGAACGGTAAACATTGCAAAGGGTAATTTTCGATTTTAAAGCAGGCTTTGACGGACAAAGTTGATGATAGAGAAGTGTATATGAAAGGCATTGATCATAGTTATTATTATGAAGGTTATGCTGTGTACAAGGTGCAGGATTTATAAGTATATCCGCTGTTATGCGCATGGATGGAATGATTAAAAAGATATGCAGGAACAGGGAATTTGTTCCTGCATGGAAATAGCTGACTGGCTGTTTTTCTTGTAAAGAAATAAAAAACAAATGTGGAGAAACAATATGAATTGGCAAAAACTATTTGCATCACATATTTTAGAGCGGGGATATGATTATTATTGTGATGGTGCAGTTGAAAATATAGAGATCGGACACGATGATATACGAGCTGATGTCGTTGGAACCGAGGACTACGAGGTTGAGATTTCTTTAAATGACGGGGAAGTTACAGATATGTACTGTTCGTGCCCCTATGCTGCAGGTGGAAATAATTGTAAGCATATGGCAGCGGTGTTATATGAATGGACTGCGGATATTATGGATGAAGATGAGCCAGAAGATACAGACAACGAGGACATGGACGATGATGCGGATGCGGAAAGCATGGATTTATTTGAGCCTGCAGTTACCGTCTGTGATTATAAGAAAAATCAGCTGCTGTGGAAAAACTGGTGACATCTGCAGAAAGGGATATTGTGCAAGCATTTCTTGTGTCTGTCTTGGCAGAAGATAAAAAATTATTGCTTCGTTTTCGGAATATGGTAAACAAATGTGCAACAAAAGAAGACGTCGAAGATTATTTTGAACAGATTGATGAAATATCGGATCGTTATCTGGGAAGAGATCATTTTATCAATTATTATCAGGCATATGATTTTATGTCGGAGCTGGAAGAAGTCATAGATAAAGATGTCCGTCGCATGATTGACAATGGAAGCAACATAAGTGCGTTTCATGTGATGAACCATATTTTTGTGTTGTTGGGGAATGTCGACATGGATGATTCCGGTGGGGAAACAAGTATGTTGGCAGAGCAGATTTATCAACTGTGGTTAGAGTTGCTTACTAAGGTTAATGCACAGGATAAAAAGGAAAATGTTTATCTGGTTTACCACGCATATGGATGGTTCTGTTATCGATTATTTGGAAGAATATATCGAACAGATCATTATGGAAGAATTTAAGGAACCGGAGTACGAGCAGGATAAACTTTCTTTTATGGAGGAAATGATTGAGAAAGCAGAGAAAAAAAAAAGATTCTGGTTGGAGCAGAGATTATGCGGTAGGTAAATGGACGGTAACATATCTGAAAACATTAGAAGAGAAAAAATGCACCAGAGGATCAGCTGGAAGAAATATGTAAAAAATACTGGAACAATTCCGGGGTAAGAAGATATTACATAGACAGATATTTTGAGAAAAAGAATATGATCGTGTGCTTCAGGTATTGGATGAAAGCATCGAATTGGACAAAGCGTATCGAGGTCAGGTTTTAGAATATAACCAAAAGAAAAAGGAGATTTATCGTTTACAGGGAAACAAAAGTGCGTATATCGAACAACTTTGGAAATTAGTACTTGAACAAAGTGCGGGAGATTTAGACATTTATAAAGAATTGAAAGCACAATATTCAGAAAAGGAATGGCTGATAAAACGAGAAGAACTGTTCAAAAAACTTCCGGCAAATGCACATATAGACAGATTGTACAAGGAAGAAAAATTATATGACCGGTTGCTTGCATATGTATTAAAAAGTTCTGGATTGTATGCAGTGCAGTCGTATGAAAATGTTCTGAAAAAGAATATCCAAAGCAGATTTTAAGTAAATATCAGGGTGAAGTAAACAAGATGGCTTCTTGCACCGGAAATCGAAAACATTATGCAGATCTGGTAGCGTTGCTGCAGAGAATGAAGCGGATTAAAGGTGGATCTGAGATTGTGGAAACAATTGTCGAAGAATGGAAGATAAAATATAGAAATCGTCCGGCGATGATGGATGAACTTAGCAAATTATAAGCGCATGCGACTAAGAAAGATACCGTTGATTTTATGCAGACTAACCAGATAGATGTAAAGGTTATTGATGTGGTATGTAAAATCATAGACGAAGTTTCATTTGCAGGGACTGATTCCGTTATGCATGGCACGATAGAAAAATGGCAGAACACTGACAAAAGTTATGGAAAATTTTCCTGATGAATTTATAAGTTCATCAAAGTAGTGAAACTCATGCAGGAATATGTTATACTAAAGGCAGACAAAGCTGGAGGATATATGGATGAGCACCTGCAAGGCACTGTTATCTAAAATTATAAATAAAAATGCTTTTTACGAGCAGGAGGATGTGACACAGAATATTTTTGCGTTCCGTGTGGTGGGAATCTGCATTTTATTCTATTCGTTTGTGATGATTCTGAACTGCCTGCATATTTTTATCGTGGATCAGACGATTTTTACAAGAGGCTATGTGGCGGCATGTGTGCTGGTGTTGATTTATGGATTGCTACTTGTGAAGATGGGGCTTGAGCACCCATTTACCAAGTATCTCAGCGTTACGGCCATCGGGCTGATTGTCATGGGCGCGAGTGCATCCCTTACCTACCATATGATCATTATTATGATAATCCCGATTATCATTGCAAGTATGTATACTTCAAAGAGACTGTCGGTTTATGCCTTTATCTTTACAGTGGGTGGGATTACGATCAGTACTTATGTGGGCTATTATTTTTGGGGTATGTGATGCAAACATGGCACTGCTGACAGTGACATCACTGGATCATCTGCAGAAGGATGGCGTGTTTTTGCTCAACAAAGTAAACGAAAATCCTATGGTTACGCTGGCACTTTATTATGTGATGCCGCGATCGCTGATGGCGGTTGCATTTTATTATGTAAGTAACAGTGTAAACAGTATTGTGCGCAAGTCCATGGAAAATGCAATACGTATGGTACAGGCGGCTTCCATGGATGATATGACGGGACTTTACAGCAAAAATAAACTGCTTGAAACAGTGGAACATATGGAGCCAAAAGAACGCCCGGTTGCGGTTATTTATTGGGATGTCAACCAGTTGAAATATGTAAACGATACGTTTGGTCATTTGTACGGAGACCAGCTGATTGCCAAAATTGCGGGATCCATTCGGGCAGCAGTGAGTGAGGAAACCAATGCTTACCGTTACGGTGGGGATGAATTTCTTATGATTATTCCGGATGGCACACAGGAGATTGCAGAAGATGTCATTGAAAAGTGGAGGCAGGTGATGAAGCCGATTCAGAAAAACAGTGAGATTCCGGTATCTGCCTCCGTGGGATATGCTGTGGGAAAATATGAAAATATAATGGAACTGATCGAGATCGCAGATCAGAGAATGTATAAGGACAAACAACTACGCCGCGATGTTCACGGTGGAATCGTTGTTTATCAGGGAACTGGCGGCTGGGGGCTAACCAATCTGCTTGCGGCACGTTTTTTTTGCGTCCGGCAGGGAAAAAGAAATGTCAGACACGGTACATACCGCCATTCTGCTGGCACTGATCAGCGGAATTCTCATGGCAGGAATCGGGGTAATCAGTGCAAAAGGTGCGCTGCTTCTTATGGGAACGCCGGACAATGTCATTGCACAGTCAACCCTTTACATGCGGATTTATTTTCTGGGGATGCCGTTTTTTATGCTCTATAATTATGGGGCAGCGATTCTGCGTGCGGTGGGAGATACCAAGCGGCCGTTGTTGTTTCTGGTGATTTCCGGATGTGCCAATGCGCTGCTGGATCTGATTCTTGTGATCGGTTTGCATCTGGGGGTGGCAGGCGTAGCCACTGCGACGATTACGGCACAGATGATCTCCTGCATTCTGGTTTTGTTATGCCTGTACCGCACCGACAGCTGCTATCAGCTGCGCTTTTCGAAACTGAAAATAAAAAGGTTTATCTGCTGCAGATTTTTCAGGTGGGAATTCCTGCCGGGATTCAAAGTACGGTTATTAACTTTTCAAACGCGCTGCTGCAGTCTTCCGTGAATTCCTTCGGAGATACGGCGATGGCGGGGTATACAGCGGCAAATAATATTTTGGGATTTTTATATGTGTCCGTCAATTCCATTACACAGGCCTGCATGAGTTTTACCAGCCAGAATTTTAGTGTTGGAAAGTATAAACGTATGGATCGTGTGCTGATCGACTGTCTGATTCTTACGGTCAGTATTCCCCTGCTGCTGGGATGTGGCGCATGGCTTTCGGACCGCAGGTACTTAGTATATATACGAGAGAAAAGGATGTGATCGAGAGTGGCATGGAGATTCTTGCCATTACAACAGTGCCGTATTTTTTGTGTGGCATTATGGATCTGTTTCCCGGAGCACTGCGGGGATGGGACATTCGGCAGTGCCGATGATCCTGTCGGTGATCGGTACGGTCGGAACGAGAATTCTCTGGATTTTTGGATTTTTCCCACATCACAAATCGTTGTACTTCCTGTTTATTTCTTATCCGGCATCCTGGTTTATCACAATTGTTATGCAGGTGATCTGTTTTTATTTTTGTGAGAAAAACGGTGCGCAGGGAATTGATGCGGGGATAAAACGCAGCGTAAAAAATGTGCCCAAAAATCGGAAACGATTTTTGGGCATTTAGTTTCTTGAAGGAAGAAAAAAGAACATGCTACTATAATGGAAACTGAAATAAAGAAAATAGTTTCCTTCCGGCAGAAAGGATGAAAAAGAATGAATAAAGAACTGAAAGAGAACATTATGCAGGGAACGTTGCAGGCATTCAATCAAAAGGGTTTGAAATTTACGATGGATGATATTGCAAAGATTTTAGGGATCAGTAAAAAACGATTTATCAGGTGTTTCGTGATAAGGAGGCTTTGTTTCTGGAAACGGTGGACTATTTGTTTGACCGGATCAAGGACAGTGAGCAGAAGATCGTAGAGAATCAGGGATGGATACCCTGCAAAAGATTCACACAATCCTTGGTGTGATGCCGGAATGTTATCAGGATGTGGATTTTCGACAGTTATATCAGTTAAAAGAAAAATATCCGGAGATTTATCATCAGGTGGAAGTACGGCTCGAAACAGGCTGGGAAACGACCATTGCCCTGTTGGAACAGGGCATGCAGGGAAAGGTGTGATCCGTCCGGTCCGGATTCCGATTTTAAAGATGATGCTGGAAGCATCGTTAGAGCAGTTTTTCCAGCGCGATATCCTGCTGCAGAATGAAATTACTTATGCGCAGGCATTGCAGGAGGTTGTCGGGATTCTGATGTATGGAATTGCTTCGGAGAGGTAAAACGAAAGGGGAGCATAAAGAAGCATGGAGAGGTTGTATTGGAACAATGACTGAAATTTGCCGAAACATGGGAAGAAGCCATGAAAGAGGCAGTATATCCGGAAAATGAGATGGAGGATGTGCGGCTGCCGCATACCTGCAAAGAGCTTCCGTATCATTACTTTGATGAGCATGCGTATCAGATGCTGTGTGGATATCGCAGACATTTTATGGCGCCGGAAGCGTGGCAGGGGAAAAGTGTGGAACTGACCTTTGAGGGCGTGGCGCATGATGCGGTTGTTTATGTAAATGGGACAGAAGTGAAAGCGCACCATTGCGGTTATACGGCATTTTCCGTGGAACTTGCAAAATACCTGAAATATGGGGAGGACAATGTACTTGCGGTGCGTGTCGACAGCCGGGAAAATTTGAATATTCCGCCGTTCGGATATGCCATAGATTACATGACTTTTGGCGGGATGTATCGTGAGGTTTACGTGCAGGTGAGAAATAAGACACATCTTGCAGATGTATTTGTCAAGTCACAGATACATCCTCTGCAGGTGACTACAGAGATTACGGTACAGAATATTTCGGATGGGATAACGTTGCAGCAGGAAATCCGCAAAAAAGGCGAGGGTGCATATAGTCCCCTGGGACAGAAGCCGGTAAAACAGGCAAATGTGCAAACCGTTTTTCCAGTGCAGGAGATTTGTTTGTGGGAACCGGAAAATCCACATTTGTATGAAATCCGGACAAGTTTGTGGAAAAATGGGGGAAATGATAGATGCGCGTGTGGATATCACAGGGTTTCGGGAAGCCGGATTCCGGAAAGATGGTTTTTATCTGAACGGAAAGAAATTGCGGCTTCGTGGATTAAACCGTCATCAGAGTTATCCGTATGTGGGATATGCAGCACCGGCATCCATGCAGATTTTCGATGCCGATATTCTCAAAAAGAACTTGGCGTGAATGCTGTGCGCACTTCCCATTATCCGCAGTCGCAGGATTTTATCCGTCGTTGTGATGAAATTGGTCTGCTTGTGTTTACCGAGTTTCCGGGGTGGCAGCACATCGGGGATGAAGAATGGAAGCGGCAGGCGGTGCAGAATTTAAAGGAAATGATCGTGCAGTACCGCAATCATCCTTCCATTATTCTCTGGGGCGTGCGGATTAATGAATCACAGGATGACGATGTTTTTACAGGGAAACAAACCGGGTGGCACATGAACTGGACGATACGCGTGCAACCGGCGGAGTGCGGATGCTAAAGAAAAGCCATCTTCTGGAGGATGTTTATACGTACAACGATTTTCTTCACGATGGCAGACATCCGGGGTGTAATCCGAAACGAAAAGTTACACCAGATATGAAAAAACCGTATCTGATCAGTGAGTATAACGGGCATATGTTTCCGACCAAGCCGTTTGATGATGAGGAACACCGGACGGAGCATGCAATCCGTCATGCAAATGTATTGAATGCGGTGGCACAGGAGCCGGACATTGCAGGAAGTTTTGGCTGGTGTATGTTTGACTATAATACGCACAAGGATTTTGGCAGCGGTGACCGGATCTGTTACCATGGCGTGATGGATATGTTCCGCAACCCGAAACTTGCGGCGGCGGTGTATAGCAGTCAGCAGGAAGATACACCGGTTTTAGAACTGAGTTCTTCGATGGATATCGGAGAGCATCCGGGCGGAAATCGCAGCGGAAACTGGATGATTACAAATGCGGATGCTGTGCGGATGTTCAAAAACGGCAAATTGATCAAAGAGTATCATCGGGAGGACTCCCCATATCGTGCACTGGCGCATGGACCGATTCCTGTGAATGACTTTATCGGAAATGCGATTGTCGAAAATGAGCCGATGAAACCGAAACAGGCCAGACTGATGGGGCAGCTGCTTAACATGACGGCGTATTACGGGCTGAACAATCTTCCGGCAAAGTTCTACCTTCTGGCATTGCGGCTGATGGTCTGCTATCACATGAAACCAAAGGATGCGGTTGCGCTTTACACACGTTATGTCGGGGACTGGGGGACGACTTCCACGGTCTATAAGTTTGAGGCTGTCAGGGACGGAAAAGTGGTAAAGACTGTGATCAAGGAGCCGATGCAGCAGGCACATCTGGAGGTGAAGGTAAGTGCACATAACCTGACCGAAGGCAGAACCTATGATATGGCGGCGGTTCGTATCCGGGCGCTGGATGAAAATGGAAATGTGCTGGGATTTTTCAATGAACCGGTGCAGTTTGAAGTGAAAGGTGTTCTGGAACTGATCGGTCCAAAGACCATATGTTTACAGGGAGGTATGGGTGGTACTTATGTAAAGACGACCGGACAGGCCGGAGAAGGGATTTTGACAATTGAAAATGCGCAGACGGGGAAAATCTGTGAACATTTTCAGGTGGTACGGGAAGAGTAAGGGGAAATACAATGAAATTATCAGCAAAAGAAAAACGGCATTCGGCCTGGGGGCTGTCGGAAAAGATATGGTATATATGCTTTCGGCGAGCTATATTCTGTATTATTATCAGGATGTTCTCGGAGTAAGCGCGATGGCAATGGGAATTATTCTCATGGCAGCGCGGGTGTTTGATGCATTTAACGATCCGATTATGGGAGTAATTGTTGCAAAAACCAGAACACGCTGGGGAAAATTCCGTCCATGGCTTCTGGTTGGAACCCCCTGTGCAATGCGATCGTGCTGTATCTGATGTTTGCCGCACCGCCGGCATGGAATGGAAGTGGGATTGTGGCATATGCAGCCATTACTTATGTTGTGTGGGGAGTTACCTATACCATGATGGACATTCCTTTCTGGTCGATGATTCCGGCATTTACAGAAGGCGGAAAAGAGCGCGAAAATTTAACAACTATGGCGCGTTCCTGTTCGGGTGTCGGTTCCGCTCTCGTTACGATTATTACGATGAAATGTGTGTATATGCTGGGACAGGGAAATGAGCGCACGGGTTTCCGCTGGTTTGCACTTATTGTTGCGGTATTGTTTGTGCTGTTTATTACGATCACCTGTCTGACGATCCGGGAAAATCCACGGTTCATATGGAAACACCGACCGTACGGCAGATGTTTTCGGCGCTGATTCACAACGATCAGGCAATGACGGTTGTCATCACCATTGTACTGATTAACTGCTCTTTGTATATTACGTCCAATCTGCTGTTGTATTTTTTTCAAGTATGATGTGAGTGGGGAGAGCTGGTATAACAGCTATACACTTTTCAGTACATTTGGCGGAGCGGTACAGATTTTGTCCATGATGGTATTGTTTCCGCTGCTGCGGAAGTTTATGAGCAGTATCCGTGTGTTCTACCTGAGCTTTGGAATGGCAATCGCAGGGTATGCGATTCTGCTTGTGCTGATGATTGGCGGTCATACTGTGCTTGGAGCCCTGGTGGTGCCGGGCTTTTTGATTTTTGCGGCATTTGGCATGCTGACTGTGCTTACCACGGTATTTCTGGCAAATACGGTAGATTATGGGGAAATGAAAAATCACCGCCGTGATGAAAGTGTGATTTTTCCATGCAGACGTTTGTTGTGAAACTGGCTTCGGGAGTTGCCGTGCTGATCGCAGCGATCTGTCTGTCTCTCTGTAACCTCAAGCAGGATACAAGTGCGGCGGTTGTTGCGCGTGCAGCGGATTCTTCGGTGCTGGGACTGCGGCTGACGATGGCGGGAATTCCGATGATCGGTCTTTTCATCGCGGTATTGGTATTTCGGAAAAATATATTTTGACAGAGAAAAGCTGCAGGAGATTAATGCAGCAATTAAAAATCAGGAGAACTGCTAAAAGAAAGGATGACAGCTATGATTCGTAAAATTGGACAGGCATTCGTACTGGATACGGCACATACAACATATGCATTTTCCATTCTGTCCGGGGGGACATCCGGAGCATCTGTATTACGGAGAACTATTCATATCGAGCATCCGGATGATCTTGAAATTCTTGTGGAAAAGCATGTGTTTGCACCGGGAAATGTGAATATCTGTGAAAAGAGCATGCCGGTTTTTCGCTGGAGGATGTGCGGCTGGAAATGTCTTCGTACGGAAGGGCGATATCCGTGAGCCGTTTGTTGAGGCCATTCTTTATGATGGGGCAAAGACTCTGGATTTCCGCTATGAAGATGCCGTTATTACCGGGAAAAAGATGCGCTGGACGGACTTCCGGGTTCCTATGGAAGTGCGGGAGAAGTGCAGCAGCTGTGTGTGACAATGGTGGACCGGCAGTATGATCTGAAGCTGTTGCTCTACTACTATGTCTATGAGGCGGCAGATGTGATCGGACGGAGTGCGAAGATCGTCAATGCCAGCAGTCAGGATGTACAGCTTACGCGTCTGATGAGTCTGCAGCTGGATTTTGATGACAGTGATTATATTTTTACGACATTTCGCGGCGCATGGGCGCGGGAGATGCACCGCTGTGACCAGACGCTGACCGGTGGCAGAATTGTCAATGATTCTTTACCGGAACCACGTCGAGCCGGGCAAATTCGTTTGTGATGCTGAGCCGTCCGAAAACGGGAGAAGATCAGGGAGACTGTTACGGATTTCATCTGATCTACAGTGGAAATCACTGTGAGACTGCGGAGGTCAGCAGTTTTGGAAAACTCCGGCTTCTTACGGGGATCAATCCACGGGAATTTTCGTGGAAACTGGAGCCGGGGAGCACAGTTTCAGGCACCGGAGGCCTTTATGACCTATGCGCCGGATGGATGGGGAGGCATGAGCCGGCGGATGCATGCGTTTATCCGGGAGCATATCGTGCGCGGATATTGGAAAAACAGGCCGCGCCCGGTACTTTTAAACAGCTGGGAGGCCTGCTATTTTGATATCAGTGAGAGCAGGCTCTTAAAGCTGGCAAAGGTGGGAAAAGATGCCGGAATCGAATTGTTTGTGGTGGATGGCGGCTGGTTTGGCAAACGAAACGATGACACTTCTTCGTTGGGAGACTGGGTGCCGAATACAAAAACTGCCCGGCGGCTTATCGCGCCTAGCAAAAAAAAAATTACAGATCTGGGGCTTGCTTTTTGGAATCTGGGCAGAGCCGGAGATGGTCAGTGTGGACAGTGACCTTTACCGGAAGCATCCGGACTGGACCATTGAAATTCCCGGAAAACCACATGCAGAGGGACGAAACCAGAGAATTCTGGATCTTGGCAGGAGAGAAGTGCAGGAGTATATCATTGCCAGTATGACAAAGGTCTTTTCTTCGGCACCGGTTTCTTATGTGAAGTGGGATATGAACCGGACGTTTTCCGATTATTATTCACAGAGCCTGCCGGCCGCACAGCAGGGGAAAGGTGGCACATCGTTATGTGCTGGGACTGTACCGGTGCATGGAGGAACTGACCCGTCGTTTTCCGGAAATTTTATTTGAAGGGTGTGCAGCAGGCGGAAACCGTTTTGATCCCGGCATTTTGTGCTATTTTCCGCAGATCTGGGGAAGCGATGACACAGATGCCTGTTGCAGGGCGGACATACAGACAAATTACAGTTACGGGTATCCGCTCTCGACGGTGAGTGCACATGTATCTGCGTGTCCGAACCATCAGACGCTGCGCCGGACACCGCTTACGACCCGCTTTGCAGTTGCCGCATTCGCAGTGCTGGGGTATGAATGTAATTTCTGTGACTGTACCAGAGAGGAACTTGAGGAGATCAGAACCCAGATTGCACTGTACAGGAAGTGGCGTAGTGTATTGCAGCAGGGCATATTTTATCGTGGGCGGACATTTGCTGACGGAAATCTCACAGAATGGACCTGTGTTTCAGAAGATCAGACACAGGCAGTCGGCATGCTGATGCAGAAACTTGCGGAACCGAATACACAGTTTCATGCGTATTATCCCAAAGGACTTGCAAAAGAGAAGCGGTACCATTTTACCAACCGCGCGTTAACGTACAGTATTCTGGAGTTTGGGGATCTGGTTAACACGGTTGCTCCGGTACATATCCGCCCGGATTCCGTGACACATCATCTGCTGGCGAAATTTGTAAAGATGGATGGGGAAACGGAGGATTTCTGTGCATACGGGGATGCCCTGATGTATGGAGGTGTACATTTGCACCCGGCATTCGGAGGCACCGGGTATGATGAGAACGTACGGTATTTTCCGGATTTTGCGTCTCGTTTGTATCTGATGGATTGCAATTTATAGCCGGAAAGTGTTATGATACAAAAGAGCAATTCAGGCAGGACAGGAGATAAGAAAATGCAGAAACGAAAAAACAGATGGTACATAGCCGTTGCAGCAGTTGTAATTTTAGCAGTTGTTCTGGTATTGGCAGTTGTGCTGGGGAAAAAGGGAAAGAACAAAAAGATCCAAAGATGATTGAGCCGACGCAGCAGGAGCAGGCATCGGAAATACCGACGGAAACAGAGGAAGTATTTGATTATTCCGCTACGGAGACCGCAGAGACAAAATCGCTTCCGAAGTCCGTTGTCAGCAAGCAGGGAATTCTCATTGATGTGGATGCCGGAACGATTCTGGCTGGAAAAGATGCATTGAAACGTATGATTCCAGCATCTATGACCAAAATCTTTACCGTGCTGGTAGCAGCGGAAAATATTAAGCCAGAGCAGCTGGACGAGCTGGTTACCATCAGTATTGATGCCACAGATTTCAGTTATAGTAATGACTGTAGCAATACCGGATATGAAGTGGATGAGCAGGTAACGGTAAGGGATCTGTTTTATGGAACCATTTTGCCATCAGGGGCAGATTCTGCGGTTTCTCTGGCAACTTATGTGGCCGGTTCACAGGAAGCATTTGTGGATATGATGAATCAGGAACTGGAAAAAATGGGATTGTCGGAGACCACACATTTTACCAACTGTGTCGGTATATACAATGATGACCATTACAGTACACCATATGATATGGCAATGATTTTAAAAGCAGCAATGGACAATGATCTGTGCAGGGAAGTTCTTGGAACGCGAACCTATACGACATCAAAATCCAAACCACATCCGGATGGGATTACAATATCCAACTGGTTTTGCGGAGAATTGAAGATAAGGATACACATAGTGAAATTATCGGGGCAAAGACAGGCTTTTGAATCAGTCCGGAAGCTGTGCGGCAAGTATGGCACAGACACCGGATGGAAAAGAGTATATCTGTGTGACTGCAAGAGGGTCCACCAGCAGCTGGCGCTGTATCTATGATCATGTGGATATTTACGATGCGTTTCTGCCAGAGACAGCACAGCCTTTTGAAAGTGAAGAGGTAACACAATAAAAAAGGAACAGCGAAAGCTGTTCCCTGTTGTTTAAAGAATGATGATATTGGCACAATTGATATCTTCTCCAAGGTTGTAAACGTTACCGCTGGTAAGCCCGACAACCATAGGACGGAGAATATAGTGCGGAATATTTTTGACCACACGCGCCTGTTCGCCGTTACTTAGTTCCACGATGCTGTCTACCGGATATAGAATCATGCTTTCAAGGAAGCTCTTCATGGCAGTTATGTCGAGTTCCATGGTCATGGACATAATCATTTCCACGGCATCTCTCTGGGAATAGGCTTTTTTATAGGGGCGTTCGGTAACCAGGGCATCATAGATATCCGCTACGGACAGAATCTTGGCATAGGGGCAGATTTTCTCCGCAGTCACACCCATCGGGTATCCGCTTCCATTGATCTTTTCATGGTGTTGCAAAACACCAAGGCAGACAGCCGGAGAAAATTCCGCACGATCCTTGATCATGTTGTAACTGTATGTCGAGTGCTGCCGCATAATGGCAAATTCATCATCATCAAGTTTGCTCGGTTTGTTTAAGATAGCATTTGGAATTTTGGTTTTTCCAATGTCGTGCAGCAAACCACAGACACCGATTTCCCGTACTTCTTCGGGAGAGAGTCCCTGCTGCTTGGCAACGATCATGGAAATGGTTGCTACATCCACGCTGTGTTTGAAGGTGTATTCGTCACTGGTTTTGAGTGTGGAGATATCAATTGCGATGGCATCATTGCTTTTAATGGAACGCATCAGGTCATCGGCAATGCTCTCTGTGGTGGCAACCATTTCCTCGGAGGTTGTATTGTTGTAGATAAACTGGATACCGGTAGAGACACGTTCACGGATACTGGCAGAAAGAGTAACTTTTGCGCGGTCTTCGGTACGGAGCCGTTCGATATTTTTTTCTGCTTCCGGAGAAGTAGGAACCTGTTCTGGATTTTCCTCTTCTTCCCCTCCTGAATGTAAACAGACATAATACCCAGTTTCAACAGGGAATCAATCATATAATCATCCAGTTCGGCACCTCTGGCAACGAGATTACGTCCCAGACGGTCAACGACCGGATGATCGAGCTTCATGCCCGGTTTTAATTGTCTTGTTCTCATGTACTTTCGTTTTATCATATTTATATTTTACTATTTGTTGGATATTTTGCCAAGTTTTTTGGAAAACTTTAGGAGAACTTTAGGAGAAATGATATGCTTCCACAACTTTTTTTTAGATCGAATGAAACAAATGCTGGATGAAGAATACCCGGCATTTCTAAACAGTTACGAAGATGCGCGTTATCAGGCACTGCGGATCAATCCGTCAAAAACTGACCGGAATCGGTTTGCTGAGGAAACTTCCTTTCACCTGCAGCCGGTGCCATGGGAAGCGAACGGGTTTTATTACGAAAAGGAAGATCAGCCGGGAAAACATCCGTATCACGAGGCGGGCGTGTACTATATTCAGGAGCCGAGCGCCATGGCGCCGGCTGCATATCTGGATGCGCAGCCGGGCGAAAAAGTTGTGGATTTATGTGCGGCACCGGGGGCAAAGGTACACAGATTGCGGCAGCGATGCAGGGAAAAGGGCTCCTTGTCAGCAATGAGATTCATCCGGCGCGGGCAAAGATTCTTTCCGAGAATATGGAACGGATGGGTGTAAAAAATGTGATGGTGACAAACGAGAGTCCGCAGACACTTGGGGAATGTTTACGGAATATTTTGACAGGATCATGGTAGATGCCCCGTGTTCCGGGGAAGGAATGTTTCGCAAAAATGAACAGGCATGTGAGGAGTGGAGTCCTGAGAATGTTCAGATCTGTGCGGCGCGGCAGCAGGAAATTCTTGCATGTGCGGCCTCCATGCTCCGGCCGGGAGGACGTATGGTTTACTCTACCTGTACCTTTGCACCGGAGGAAAACGAGGGAACGATCAGCCGTTTTCTGGAACAGCATCCGCAGTTTCATATTGTGCCGGTGAAAAAATATCCGGGAATGGCAGACGGTGTAGCGGCATGGACAAAACATCCGGTAGCGGAGATTGGCGATACGATCCGGTTATTTCCGCATCATCTGCACGGAGAGGGACATTTCGTTGCGGTTCTGGAAAAAGAGGGAACCGTTTCGGAAAATTACCGGGGATATTGTGCGAATGGAGAAGAAAACCGCTAGCAAAGGGAGAAGCAAAAGCGTATCTTGCAGGATTACAGGAGTTTCTTGAAAGATACCGGCAGATGATGCCGGGAGGTTGCTTCTTTTTGAGAGCAGCTGTATCTGATGCCGGAACATATGCCGGCAACCAGACGGCTGCATGTGCTGCGTCCGGGCCTGCATCTTGGCACAGTTAAAAAGAACCGGCTGGAACCGGCACACGCACTGGCGCTTGCAATTTCTCCGCAGGAAGCATGCCACAGCTGGAATCTGTCTGTGGATGAAGCACGCGCGTATCTGGCCGGGCAGACGTTTCCGGCAGAAGGGGAGAAGGGCTGGTATCTGATCACGGTAGATGGATACAGTCTCGGCTGGGGCAAACTTGCAGGTTCTGTGATGAAGAATCACTACCCGAAGGGGCTGCGGAAGCTGCTCTAAAAGAAGTCTGATTATTGTTTTAAGGTTATGATTGTGTGAAAAGTAGCGGAATCCGTATCATAGTACATTTGCATGTCCCCTGATATTGTTTCACTACTTTTCGGATACTTTTAATTCCAAAGCCGTGTCTGGTTTTATCCGGTTTATTTGAAATCGGATAACCATCGGGATCACATTTGGGCATGATTCGGCAGGAGTTGATCAAAACAAGCACAACAAAAGGCAGGTTTTCTTTTTTTTGTGCTGTAAGTTCGATAAAAGAATCAGGAATGTGCTCTGCCGCTTCTACTGCATTGTCCAGTAAATTGCAGAAAAGAGAAGTCAGGTCATTCTGGTGCAGATGTACAAACGCGTTGCTTCGGATGTCCGCGTGAAAATCAATACCTTTTTTTCTTTACATTGCCGCTGATAACGACTGAGAATTGCATTCAGCATTGCATCGTCACAGATACGGGAGGTTTCCTTTAAGTCAGAACCGTTCATAAGACTTTGATTATAGGCAGTTATTTTTTCATTTTTTCCTTTTTCGTTTAAAAAGTTCAATGGATTGTAAATGTTTTTTTAAATCATGAATGAGAATATTCTGGTTCTCATATTGAGACAACAGCATTTCATAATATTCTGCAGTATCTGCTCCTTCTTGAAGCATCAATTGCATTTCTGTAAATTCACGACTTTTTTTCTGATTGTACTGATCAATTCCAAACACCAGCAGGTTGCTTAATAGAAGCAAAACAGCACAGAACGTTACCATAATTGTAGCCGGAAAAACCAAAGAAATTGTCTCTTCAATGACTAAAAAGTAAACATCACAAAATCGAAGAAATTGGGATTAATAGCAGGAATAGACACGAACGGTCAAAGGTTTCCTGTTTTGTGCTTTTTGATTTTAAAAAGCAGTTAAAATATACACGATGGAAAAAAACATCCCTTTGCTGATGATGCCGTAAAAGACAAGACCAAGAGCGTCCGCCCCGGGAAAATGAGGGAATAATTTTACAATGAGACCAGTAGAGCCAGTTCTGACATCGCCATAATTGCAGTCAGTATAAGGGCATGAAAAAATGCCAGTGGGAGTGTAAGTTTAAATTGTATAAAAAGAAAAAGGATGTTTGCCACACAAAAAGGAGCAGATTCAGATACGGCTGCTGCAATAAAGAAAACAAAAAACAGGAGAAAATATAAGGTACCAAGCATCAGAACCCGTGAGAGGGCAGAACGTTTGAAAGAAAAAAAGATTTCCAGTATACAGCCATGTGATCATAGACTCAATAAAAAAACTGAAAAATAAGATTAGAATATGTTCCATGTGTTTTACCTCGTACTTTCAAGATATAAAAAATAAGCATTTTTAAATGCACTGTATTTTCTTCGCGTCAGATAGGCAGTGAGCTGTTGGTCGGTCAGATGCACCGTTGTATGGTCAAAATCAGTTACATGCTTAAAATTAACGATGAAGCTGCGGTGTGTCTGGAAAAAACAGTTTTTGGGAAGCAGTTCTGCCCAGTAATTCATATTCTGAACAGAAACAAAATTCTGAGAGGTGGTATGAACAATGACCTTTCGTCCCTGTGCTTCTACTGCAATAATTTGCGAGGCAGGAAAAATATAGGTCATTTGTTTGGTTTCAATCGGAATTTTGACAGTTATGGCATTAAAATAAACCAGAGCATCTTTCATATTCCGAAAAAACGGCTGAGATCAAGTGGTTTGGAAAGATAACGAAATACATGAAAACGCATGGCATCATCCAGATATTCCGCGTATGAGGTTACCACAAAAATGAGAATGTTTTTGTTTTGCTTTTTTAATTCATTTCCTACATAAATACCGTTTACACCAGGCATTTCGATATCCAGAAAAACAAGATCTTTCTCACCGTTGTCGGCAAGTAAATCTTCTCCACAGGAAAAAGATACGATTTCCGGGCATTTGATATGGTGATGTTCAAAATAGAATTGAATATAATTATGTAATTGTTCGACCATCAGAGGATCGTCATCACAGATTAAAATACGCATGGTTCATCCGTCTTCCTATTAAAATAATTTCTATATATTATATCACTTTGAAAAATTTAATACAAAAATATGTGTATGAAAAGACAGGTTTATGTCAGTTTTGGTCGAAAATAGGAAAAACATGAAAAAGCAAATAAAGGAATCTATGGCAAAAGGTGTGAAGACGGCACTGGATATGGTATTGCGCACAGAAGCAAACAGTCATCCTGTTGTCTTTTGTATCAGCCTAAAAGCACCCGAAGGATTAAGAAAGTACAGGAGAATGTAATTATGAAAAGATACACAGAGACAGTGGTTGATTGGATGATCAGGCAAAAGGTAATTAATGAGAAAGAAAAAGAACTGTATGGATATGCATTATACAGTGTGGGGTTGTTGATATTGCCATTATTGTTCGCTGTGGGAATTGGTTTTATTCTTGGGAGCATAAAAAGTGGAATTGCACTTGTAGTCCCTTTTATGATTCTTCGAAAATATAGTGGCGGATATCATGCAAAGACATTTTCTCATTGTGCAATCGGCTCCATTTTACTTCTGTTTTTGTGTATCAAATTTTCCATGCAAATAAAATGTGATTGGAAGTTATTGTTTGTCACTGTTATTGCATCAGTCAGTTTAATCAAATTCAGTCCTATGGATCATGAAAGCAGGAGGCTGGATGAAGCAGAGAAATACAGATATAAAAAATCGTAATTGGTTTGGTGTGCACATTAGACATGTTATGTATCATTTTATTTATACAGGGATATCATAATCTGATTATCAGTATGTGTGTTGGAATACAAATGACAGCAGGAGTGCAACTTCCAATTATTATTAAATCTATGACACACAATGACCAAAAAAGAGCTTTAAATGTCGTTTGGTGTAAAAAAAATTGAAATTTTACAAAAATAAGGATAGTTTAAGGGTGTTACTGGTTTTCATTTTAGAACGATTATTATATTCAAAGCATTAAAAAAGCAAATTATGTGAGGTAAGAATTATGAAGATTAATGATTTTAAAAGAAAACAAAGAAACAAACAAAGAAGTGATGAAAAATAAGTTGGAGGATCTGAAATTGGAAAACATTAGAAGTTTATGGTATTTTATAAGCGCAAATGCTAAAGTTATTGTGGGAAGTAAAGGCTAAATATTTAAAAGTTAATAAAATAGTAGACGAAAACTTATTTGACTAAGCCGATATAGCTATCAAATAAGTTTTCGTATGAATAAGGAGTACATAGTGAAACTTGAAAATTACGGATTGAAAATAAAAATAATATATTATTTGAAAATGTAAATGTTTTATTTGCAAATAGAATGATAAGTCATATATTAGGAAATAACGGATGCGGAAAGTCAAGTTTTGGAAAATCTTGTGTAGGTATGCTGAAGCATGAGGGCACAATAATTGGAAATCATAATGCAATTCTGATTGGGAGCAGTAGCAATATTCAGGAGAATTTTCAATTAGAGATATCACGCAATTATTAAAAAACGCTTTAAACATGATAAAGTGACTAATATATATCAATTGTTAAAATTGAATTTAATTCCAGATAATTTAGCAATTAAAAAATGAGTGACGGACAGAAACAGAAAGTAAAATTATATGTTTTTTGAGTGCAGAGGTAGACGTAATTATATTAGACGAATTTACGACTGCACTGGATAAAAACAGTACTTTAGATCTTTATAATTTTATTAATGAGTACCTAAAATTTTCGATGGTGTCATTATTAATATCACACATAATTTATCTGATTTAGAATATATGCCTGGAGAATATTATTATGTTTCTGGAAAGAAATATGTTGAAAATTTCTTCAAAACAGGAAGTAATAGATAGATATATAAAGGAAAATGAAATATGGAGATTAGAAAAACTATAAAAAATAAATATTATATTTTTTGCTTTATTACGACTGCAATCTGCTTTTGGCTAGGCTATATTTTATTGGCGAGTCTTGATAAAATTACAAAATCCGACAATTGCTGAATATATAATAGTATTTATAATGGTTTATACCGAGTTTGGAATGCTTATATTTCCAGTGCTTATTATACAGACATTTTCCAGAGATTACAAAAAAAAAACATTTTATTCTATAAAGTTATGGGATATAATTGGTTTCAATATTTTATTGGAAGAATAATTTTTTTTTGTATCAGTATTCCGACCATTATAGGATTATTGATTGTAGGTATTATCTATATTTTTCCTTTGCCGATAATGGTCGTGTATTTCTATTATAGTTTTGCTACGGCATGATGCTCATTTTTTAAGTTTTCTATTTATTTGCAGATGCTCGTTATTTGATGCTGCAAATAGCGTTTATTTGAAATTGGGAAAATATTTTAATACAGGGAATACAAAATATTTAACAATTGGAGAAAATATAGGATATTCAATCGGAGTTTTTGGAGTTGTTCTTTGTATTGTTTATATTTTTAGAAGGAGATGGGAGAAAAATGGAATATAATTCATGCGGAATATTATTGACAGAAAATTGTAATGCAAAATGTGTTGTGATTCCAGAGGCAGAGTAATTGGTAAAACGTTATCTAAAAAAGTAGGATTTAAATTTGTGTTTATATATCCAGCCTTTTATGTAGATACATCATATAGCTATTTGTTGCCTAAATATAAACGTATAGCCGTGTATTTAGCGGGAAACTTTACTAATTGTTTATTTGTTTTAGGGGTGATGTATTTATATCCTAAGTTATTGCCGTATTGCTATTTGGTTATATCAAACTTAATTAATTTTTATACCGATAGTAAAGAGCGATGGATATTACGCATACATAACTTTTAGGGGAAAACAAATAAAGGAATGGGTAGGATAAAAAGAAAAAATGGATGATTTTATAAGAGGAACAATTATGTTTATCTTATTAAGTATGCTATCATACATATCAAATTGTTAAAAAAATTAAATAATATCAACAAGGGCAGTATGAGAAGCTGCCCTTGT
>VOFG01003926.1_pt1 | contig 69989 bp, 120 predicted proteins | sample 5384171 | NCBI WGS metagenome assembly VOFG01 (sample SAMN12384726, study PRJNA508395) | human gut metagenome | isolation source: healthy gut F | host: Homo sapiens
AAATGAAATCATTTATATTGACGCAAAGGAGCAGGATGGCCGGCTGACATTCATTGTGGAGGATAGCGGATCAGGATTTACAAAAGAAGCATTATTGCATGGCATAGAGCAGTTTTTTATGGATGACACAAGTAGAAATGGCGAAGCCCATTATGGGATTGGGCTTTTTTTTGCAAAAACTGTGGCTGAAAAATATGGCGGAGGTATTAAACTTTCAAATTCTGAAAATACAGGTGGGGCGCCGTTTGACTTTTGCATAATATAAAGACAAGTAAGTTGCCTGGCAATGCCACGGAATACGATTTAGAATATGCAGGAACCGTAGAAAACAGCGTGTTGCAGGGAAAGACGATTTGCTTTCTTGGCTCTTCTGTTACCAAGTGGAGCAGCTTTCCGGTGACATTTCTTTTTTGTCGATTATATCGGACAGAGAAATCAATGCACGGTGGTAAAGAGGCTGTTTCGGTACAACACTTGTGGAAGAGGGCGTAGATTCCTTTACATTACCAGATTGAAAAAATTAGATCCGAATATGCAAGTTGACCTCTTGGTCTGCCAGTTGTCTACCAATGATGCATCACAGGAAAAGGAACTTGGAAAAATAAGTGATTCTGATGACATTTCGGATTATGATACAAAGACGATAACCGGCGCGATGGAATACATCATCGCTTATGCAAAGGGAGACGTGGAACTGTCCGATCGTATTTTATACGGGAACAAAGTATGAGAGCGAAGCATATCAGCGCATGGTAACAAGGCTATTGGAACTTCAGGAAAAATGGGGCATCGGAGTCATTAATTTATGGGATGATGAAGAAATGAATCAGGTATCCAAAACAGATTATGCACTGTATATGGCAGACCCTATTCATCCTACCAAAGCAGGCTACCTCAAATGGTGGACGCCGAAGATTGAGGAAGGACTTTATGCACAATTTGAGTAAGGAAAGAGGCAAAAGAATAAACAGGTATTTAATCCATATTTTCCATTAGACACTTACATCCCGGATGGGGAACCACATGTGTTTGGTAATAGAGTTTATATTTATGGCAGCCATGATAAGGAGGTGGGGAATTTGTAATGGATACGCATGCACCGGTGATGAGAAAAATCATGCCGGGTATCATGAGCAGGATTTTTAACAAAACAGTGGAAGAAATCAGGCAGGAAGAACCACAGAGCATTTTAGGAGCAAATTTTGTGGAAAAACAAATGTAAAGGTTGTGACGTGGGGCGCTTCCGGTTTATTCCGCGTGATGACAGAACCAGAAAAGTTCGTTGCAGAAATTCCGTTAGAGGCTTCTGACAAATGGAAAGAGAGCAGAAAGTTATAAAACTTGTTAGTAGTACTTGAGAACATAGTAAAAAGTAAGACCTGTTGTGGAGTCAATATCAGTCATTATCCACGATAGGTCTTTTATAGTCGATACACCATACGACAGTTGGTAATTATATGCAATACCTGTGCAATGCATTCGCGTTCTACAAGGTTAGGAGATATGATATTAAGGGGAAAAAGTATTTATCGAGCAACAACAAATACTATTTGAGTGACCATACTTTCCGTTATGCAAAACTGGAACAAAAATATGGATTATGGACGCATATTGGAGAATATCGTGGCTGTTGAGTTTTGCGTAGAGGATATGAGGTTTATGTGGGTATATTATATAAGAAGGAAATAGATTTTGTCGCAGTAAAAGCGGAGTGAGAAAATCTATATTCAGGTATCTGATAATATCAGTGAAGAAAAGACCTTTTGAAAGAGAGGTAGGCTCCACTTTTGCAGAGATTAAGGATGCATACCCTAAGTATGTGATAGCCAGAACCAGGCATGATGAATACCAGTATGAGGGAATAAAGGTTATTGATATTGCGGATTGGTTGTTGGATAAATAATTCTATTAGCCAAAAATGAAAAAATAAGAAATTGGCTAATAGAACAAAGCGAACCAAATAAAGGATAAGGTATAAGGCATTGGTAATAATCGGCTGATGCCTTTTTTGTGCACCATTTTAAGCAGATATAAAGTGGTTTATAAGAAAATAATTGAAAATAAATCATATTTTTTGACCAATTTTTGCAATCAGAGCTTTTTAACTCAAGTAAATGATAGAAGCCAGCAAATAAAGGATGGCAACAGAAAGGAGAAGTTGATATGCAGGAACAGAAGAAGTATAACTTGGCGGATGGTAATATTCGTAAGCGTTTTGTAACGTACAAGCAGGCTGCAGAATTATATAGCATCGGTTGGAGTGTGAGAGATTATTCTAAGACAAACCCTGATTGGGTAAGAAATTTTGTTGAAAGTATTCATAATGTTTATAATCACATACAGCAAAGTTTAGAAGATGAAGAAGATAATTTACCAAGAGGACGTACTTATCTAAATCCTTGGTAATGCACAAAACGATGTGGCACTGTCAGTTATAGGTGTTTGTAGAGTGAACTACCAACTTCTTGGGCATAAGAAATTCAGACTTAATCCACGCCCATATAAATTTCTCCGCTGTCATTCCGTTGTATTTCACAAATCCGAGAGCCGCAAACGGTGCTGCTCCCAAAATACACACCCACGATACTGTTTCTGATAATAGAAATCTTCATATAAGTGGACTTTTGAATGAAGAAAAAGTGGACATTGGAGATTCAAAAGTGGACATTCAAGACAAAAAGTGGATATTGGAAGTGTGCTTTTCGGAAAAGGCAGTAATTTCTCAGTAAAAACGACGGTTCATATGTACATTAGTCAATGATGTGACACCAACTTTTGAAAAATAAAAAGATTGGCATGGTACTATAGAATCTAATCGGTAAGCATAAGATACTATACCTCATTCTTGTTCTGTTTGATTACTTTTTATCTGCAAGATTTTATTGAACAAACGGAATAAGAATTATTGTGTCTCGAGTTCGAGACGTTTTTCTAAAGGTGATTTCCAGCCTAGAACCTGCATTGGTATTTTATTAGAGCGATTTAGGTATCGTCTCATTTGAATCATTAGATCATCATAACTGAAAAACGACATATGATTGTAGAATCGTTCTTGATCATTACGATGGCTACGTTCAACTTTACCGTTATGTCGGGGTGTTCTAGGGCGAATTTGCTTATGTTTTTTATTCCGATTTTTCCACAGATAACATCAAGAGGATGGATTCGGTCTGTTTTCTTCAAGTGGGTGAATTCGCCTCCGTTATCTGTTTGCAAAATCTGTGGCTGATAGCCAAAGTAATCGATCGCACGCTTTAAAAAAGTAAACAGTGGAATAGCTGCTTTGTTCCATGTAAGGATAAATAAATCGTTCTCGAGAAGCCTTCATCAATAACGGTGTATTGATAGAACTTTTGCGGAATAGATCCTGAGTAGCAGGCGGCAGGGACGTACTTTACATCCATTTGCCACTTGATTCCAAGCGTAGATGGAGTGTCATAAGGCTGAGGTTTGCGCTTGTTCTTAGTAGAAGTTTGCAGAACTAGAATAACCAAGACGACGATAAACGCGGTACAATGAGCCTGGATGTCTGGAATACCCTTTATTAGAACGGGTTTTTACCATAAAGTTCTCACAGACGGAAATTTTAGGGTTGCGTCTGTGATAGTCCTGAATCCATTTTAGTTCTTCGTCTGTATGAGCATTGGGATGCTTGGAGAGAGGACGATGCGACTTGTCGATTAAGGATTCTTTTGTACCATCGAATTTCTTATTCCATCGCATCAAAGATGATTTGGAAATATGATATCGACGGCAGACAAACGATACACCTACACCGGTACGATAAAGTTTGACTGCATAAAATTTTGTATTAAGTTCATGTGGAAAATATCGTTGTGAGTATGTTATTGTATTCATGACGGTTGATAATCCTTTATATAGAGTTTTGGTTTGGCGATTAAAATTCTATAGGACTCAACCGTTTTTGTATAGGGGTAGGTGTCACATCAATTGTAACCCTACATTCTCAGTAAAAACGACGGTTCATATTCATAGACTTTTTGAAAAGGGATATGTTAAAATATAAGAATCATTGTAAAATAAAAGGAGCAGGCACATGAGAAAATATATCAAGCGTTTAAAAGCGAGAATTGCCTTGAACAAAAAGCAGTTTATTACATATTCCATACTCAGAACTCTGGTCATTTTGACAGCAGTACGCTGCATTTTTACACGGAATTACGAGAGTCTGGCGATATGTATTCTTTTCTCTTATCCTGTTTCTCCTGCCATCCCTTTTTGAGCAACTTTTGAAGGTGGAGATTCCGCCGGTATTTCAGATGATCATTTATGTATTCATCTACGCGGCAGAAATCTTGGGAGAAGTCAACAAATATTACACGGCGATTCCGGGATGGGACACCATGTTACATACCATCAACGGTTTCCTGTGTGCGGCGATCGGCTTTTTCTCTTTTCAACATCTTAAACCGCGGTAGCAAATCCATGCAGTTGTCACCCTTTTATCTGGCAATCGTTGCCTTTTGCTTTTCTATGACGGTGGGTGTTATCTGGGAGTTCATTGAATTTACCTTTGATCAGGTATTTCTCTTGGATATGCAAAAGATTTCATTGTCTCAAATATTGGTTCCGTGACTTTGGACGAAAGCAAAACCCAGACCCCGGTGCGGATCTATGATATTACAAAGACGATCATAGAAACAAAAATGGAGATACCTATGTAGTGGATGGCGGTTATCTGGATATCGGAATCATTGACACCATGAAAGACCTTATGGTCAATTTTGTCGGTGCCCTTGTCTTTAGCGTGATCGGCTATTCTTATGAGGCAAAGCATAAAGCAAAATCGCTTGCAAAGGATCTTTTGATCGAGCCATTGACGGAAGATGCGATCAAAGAATACGATGACGATATTGAAAAGAGTGTCAACAGCAAGGGCATCAGAAACATCCATGACTCTGGAGGCTATGGCTGCCAGCGAGGACACCATCAACGCTGAAATGGAAGGTATCGAGGCCTAGTCTCGTTGATTTCGGTATTGCAGAGGTGTGATGCCGTAGTGTTTTTTGAACACATTTTGAAAATAACTCTGACTGGAGAAGCAAAGATACTGCTGATCTCACCAAGCGATTTGTCTGTATATCGCAGGAGAGAGGCAGAGCTTTTCTTTCATGCGCCGCAGGGGTTATGTAGTCGTTTACAGACATACCGGTTTCCTCCTTGAAATGGCGGAGCAGGGAGGAACGACTATGGGAAGAATGCGCTACAACATCAGAAACACCAATGGGCTGGTTGATATGTGTTGTGATATATTGCAGGCACTGCTTGGTATCAACAGAGATCGTCCGGGGGATTTCTGCATGGCTACACGGTTGGCAAAATCCATGGTCATATTGTATTGGAGATTTTTGACCGCATCTTCACTTTGCAGTTTTTCACATTCCTGTGTATAGGTATCAATCAACTGATAGGTCTCTTCAATGTCCATGCCGCCTGGAATGGCAGCGTCTTTACCAACACTGACAACCAGTCCGATCAATAAATTCTTAGCCTGTCGCAAGGGAGTTTCCGCCAGTTTTCCTTCTTTGACATTCAATGTTTTGGCGGTTCTTAGTAAAAATTCTCCAGACCGATTACATCGCCCTGACGGACCAGGGAAAGCATCTGTTGCTCAAAGAGGTAGGTGCCATGCTGTGCTTGTTCTTCTCTTGCTGTGTAGGCACGTTCTGCCTGTTGTTTTCCGATCTCTAACTGATATTTCGTATCGGTCAGACGAAAGGCTTCGTTTAAATCTAGTTTTTCCCCATTGAGAATAAAATGCAAAAAAGTAAAAGTTCCAGAAATTGATTATATGTATACAAGGGAATAGCGGTTAAAAAGGATGCAATCTCGTCATATCTTGCTATTGGCAGACCATTCTTGGTCATATAGGAACGGATGAAAGATCGTCGGGAGGCGTGCTATAGGCAGGCCCTAAGATGAAAAAATGCTGTTTGTCTTTGCAGACGACATAGCCATAGTACCCGGTGTCTGAGGATACATAGACGGATGGTGAGGAAGCATCACATAGTTTTGGCGTGACGAAAGGATAAGGATCCGTATTGTCATAAAATCCGGCAGAACACACATATTGATGACCTTTGTACAAGGCAATGGGCAGATAGTGGGCAGCAAAAAACATTTCGCAAAAGTTGGAATAATCATCTATCATAGTAAAAACCTCCTGATTCAAATATACAATAGAATGTACGATATTACAATACAGAGGCGTGGAGATTTCTTATACTGATGATAAAAAAAGAAGGGAAAAGGGGATCCGGAAAGGGTGAATGTATATGGGAAAAGAGGGCTTTTCAGAAGGGTTTTATGGGGAGCATCATCTGCAACAGCGCAGATAGAGGGAGGCTGGCAGGAAGATGGGAGAACGCCGAGTATTTGGGATATTGCCAAGCCAAAGCAGATCAAACATGGGGAAAACTGTCATGAAAATTTGCGATCATTATCATCATTGGAAAGAAGACGTGGCTCTGATGAAGAAGATGGGGCTTAAGGCATACCGGTTTTCTATCAGTTGGTCTCGTGTGATACCGGAAGAGGGAAAGGTAAATCCAAAGGGAATTCAATTTTATTCGGATTTGGTGGATGAACTGCTTGCAGCAGGAATCGAACCCTTGGTTACAATTTTTCACTGGGATATGCCGGTATGGATGCTGAAAAAAGGAGGCTGGTTATCGTCCAAAATCATTCCGGCGTTTCAGGATTATACCAGGGTGGCAGTGGAGGCGCTTTCAGATCGGGTAAAGTGGTGGATCGTCATGAATGAACCGGGCTGTTTTATCATGAATGGTTATATGCAGGAGAACATGCGCCTTTCAAACATCGCTATCTGGCGTTGTCGCGACTGACACGCAATTGTATGTTGGCACATGCCGAGGGGGTCAAAACGGTCAGAGCGTATGCAAAGCAGCCGGTCAAGATCGGGATCGCACTTTCAACTGGTGCGTATGTTCCCGACACAGAGTGTCCTAGCGACATACAAAGAGCGCGCGAACTTAGTATGGATAAAGGAAATGGTCTGATGGGGAATAAATGGTGGATGGATCCGATCCTTGCCGGAAAGCCGGTGCGTGCCTATGGTATTTATGCATCACATCAGAAAGATATGGAAGCCATCTATCAGGAATTGGATTTCGTCGGATTAAATATCTATACATCCTATAATTATGCAGAATGGGGTGCAGAAAGACAGGAAGCAAAGCCTGGAACACCGCGCAATTCCCTCGGTTGGGTCATTGATGAACGCGTTATGTACTGGAATGTACGTTTCGTGTACGAACGATATCATCTGCCTATCATGATCACAGAAAATGGTGTTGCTGAACACGATGTTGTAAGTATCGATGGTGCCGTCCATGATCCGCAGAGATGTGATTTTATCTATCGTTATCTTGGACAGTTAAAGCGTGCAGCCAGTGAAGGGATTCCGATTTTGGGATATTGTCATTGGTCTGTTATGGATAACTTTGAATGGGTGGAAGGCTATGATCCACGGTTTGGTCTGGTCTATGTAGATTATCCGACGCAAAAAAGAATTGTTAAGGATTCTGCGTGGGAATACAAGAAAATAATAGAAAGCAATGGAAGTATTTTGTAGGGGGTTACACATGAAAAAAGAAGTTAGGTTATTAGATCGTGGATTGTTTGAAAAAGCCTTTTATGGATTCAAAGGCACGTACAAAAGAGCAGTATCGACAAAAAGAGATTGCCTTTGGACATTTGATAGGACCACTGGGGTTGATCTTAATTGTTAACACGATTGCAGCACTGGTAGAAAAAATTCTTCACACAGCAGACAGGTGCTATGTATGGTACGGCAAATGTGAATATGATTCGTATTATGGGTAGTCGTTATGAAGTTGTTATGACTGTGGCAAAAAAGCATCCTTGCAGTCGGTATGGGGCTCTTAAACGGATGGCTGGTTCAGCATACACATTCGAAACAGGGAAGACTGCGTCCCTGGTATCTGATTTTTGGTTTTTGTTCGATTATTATTGGTGCTCTGATTTTTCAGTTTGCAGGACCGAATGATCTGGGAGAAAGTTTTACTGGTATTACTTTTTCTTTTTACTGATCTGTTATCATACTGTGGGTTCCAGTTATTTCTTTGTCTTTAAAGATACGATCGTTTCGTTGACATCGCGAAATCCATCGGAGAAGATGCGCTTGAAATTTGTCCGTCAGTTATGCTGGACATTGATTTCCGGAATTTTAATTGGAATGATGGTTTCTATGGTCGTTCTCCCGATGTGGCTGGAAAATGACATTAGCGGTTACCCGCTACTGATGATCAAATCTTATCCGTGATTGCCATACCATTGCTTTTGCTGGAGTACTTCTACACCCGTGAGCGAATCACAGAGGATGTCACACAGGAATACGGAGATGAGAATAAGATTCCGTTAAAAGAACAGATGAAGGCTCTGTTTACCAACAAATATTATGTTTTGTTGACCATCATTGTAACAGTAGGAAGTATTGTTGATAATTTTAAGGGTGGTAATGTCCAGTACTTCTATATCAAGTTCTTATTGGGAGGCGCGGATAACCCGATCATGTTTACACTCTATCAGGTCGCAACCGGTATTCCGCTGGGGATAGGAGCCTTTGCTATTTATCCATTGGCAAAAAGTTTGGGATAAAAAAACGTATCCATTGTAGGATACATCTGTGTTCTGATAGGAAGTGTTGTTGGTCTACTGAACCCATCCAATATTCCGGTTGCAATTGCGGCTGGCTTCCTGCGCCAGACAGGTATGCTTCCAAATGCTTATGTGTTTGCAACACTTGTATGTTATGCCTATGACAGCGTGGAACATGATTCCGGTTATCGTCTGGAAGGCTTGCTTGGACCTGCCATTGTCCTTGCGGTCCAAACGATATTGACGGCTCCGTTCGCAGGAGGATATGAGTCCGGTATTTTAAAACTGGGATTTGTGGATGTTCAGGGCATTACACCGAACAGCGATGTACTTCAGTTTATGACTTTCGCATTTTATATGTTTGATATTGTGGCATCCATTATTTATATCGTACTTTTGCCGTTTGTTGATATTGAAAAGAAACTACCGCAGATTAACGAGGATTTGCGTGAACGTCAGAAGCAGATTGCCTTATCCAAAGGAGAAGAATGGATAGAACCGGAAGAAATTGCCAGACGGGAACGCGAAGAAGTTCGATCGTATACAGGAACAGGATCGTATCCATGATTTAGAGGAACGTTGCGCCAAGAAAGGACTTGACTTTGAGACAGAAAATCGCAAATATCTGGAGAAACAGTCAAGGAAGAAGAAAAAGATTTGGAAAGAGGTAAGAAATGACACGTGATTTTAACGATGACTGGTTGTTTCAGAAAGAAGGTCAGGCTGAGGAAAGGGTTCATCTGCCTCATGATGCCATGATTACAGAACCATGGGATGCCTCTTGCAGAAATGGTGTCAATACAGGTTTTTTCCCGGGAGGAAAATATGTCTATACCAAATATTGGAAAGTTAATCCGGAATGGTTAGAAGTCCGTCCGTGTTCATTTTGAAGGTGTTTATCAGAATTGCCATGTCTTTTTAAATGCAGTGGAAGTTGGCAGCCATAAATATGGATATACGCCGTTTGATATTGATTTGACAGGTAAGTTGCAAGCGGGTGAGAATTGTCTGCGTCTTATGGTAGATAACTCTCTAGAACCCAACTGCCGTTGGTATTCGGGGGCAGGTATTTATCGCCCGGTGCAACTGATTGTGGAAGAGAAGCAGCATATTGAGCGAATTCGCGTGAAAACACTTGCAATCAATCCTGCGGTGATTTCTGTGGATGTTATAGGAGATAGTCTGGAGGCTGTGACCGTTTCCATTTGTGATAGAAGCCACATTCTATATGAGGGGAGAACCTGGGGAAATTACACTACAGCAAGTACAATTATGGAGTGATGAAACGCCAAAACTATATACCTGTATTGCAAAATGTAAAACAGATGAAAAACGAGTGGATTTTGGCATTCGTAAACTGGAATGGTCAGCAGAAAAAGGACTTTTGGTTAATGAAAAAGAAGTCCTGTTGCGAGGTGGCTGCATTCATCATGATCGTGGTGTCCTGGGGGCGTGTGAATTTTGGGATGCGGAAGAACGACGTATCCGTATATTAAAGGATGCGGGATTCAATGCCATCCGCATGGCGCATCACCCTGCGTCACAGATTTTACTGTCTATTTGTGACAGACTCGGCATGTATGTTATGAACGAGACTTTTGATGGCTGGTATGTACCAAAGACATATCATGATTATGCCAGATATTTTGACGAATGTTGGAAAGACGATGTTAGAAGCATGGTGGAATCTGCGGAAAACCACCCGAGCGTGATCATGTACTCTATTGGTAATGAGGTATCGGAGACAGCGACCCCAAAAGGCATTAAAGTCTGTCGGAAGATACAGGATTATGTGCATGGATTAGATGACACGCGACCGGTAACAGCTGGTATCAATGTGCTGCTGAATGTATATGCGCATATGGGGATCGGTGTCTATCGTGACAAGGGGAATATCAGCCAAAGCCTTTGCCGCCAGGGAAAAGTTATCATGATAAAAAGTCGGGATCCGCTTTTTTAATGCAATGGCACAAAAAAACTGGGTCCGCTCATGTTCTTTTGAGTAAAGGCAGACATGGGGATAAGGCGTGTGCGCCGGCGGAGATGTATTAGATATCATAGGATTGAATTATGCGTCCTCGCGCTATGATGAAGATGCGAAAAAAAATACCCTGAGCGCATGATGGTTGGCAGTGAGACTATGGTGGCAGATTTACCTTATAATTGGAGTCGAGTGAAGAAATATCCGCAACTTGTCGGGGATTTCGTTTGGTCGGCATGGGATTATCTGGGAGAAGCCTGCATTGGAGATTGGACGTATCATTCCTACAAAGGTCTTCCTTTGCTGGCTGGTCAGGGGATGATTGATATTACAGGAAAAAGCACTGGCATCCATGTATTACATGCAGATTGTATGGGGCTTGCGAAAGAAACCATTTATTGCTGTTAGTCCGCTGAATCATGCAGATGAGACGCCAACGAAAGGAGCCTGGCAGTTTACCAATGCAATTGATAGTTGGAGTTGGGAAGGCTATGAAGGTGTAAAAACGACGGTTGAGGTATATGCGGCGGGCGAGTCGGTTCGACTCTTTTTAAATGACAGACTGATTGGGTGTCGCAGGCTGAAAAAATTTAAGTCAAGTTTTTCCCTAGTCTACCAACCGGGAGTTTTACGGGCAGAGGCATTAGATACCAATGGAAATGTAATCGCGCAGCATTTCCTTGGAACAGCCCAAAAAAGGAGACGATTCTTTGGGCGGAAGCCGAGAAGAAAAGAACTACGCGCCAACGGGCAGGATCTTTTGCTATGTTCCAATTGAATTTACAGATAAGAAGCATTGTCTCAAGCCTTATATAGAGAACCGTGTGGATATTGCGGTAGAGGGCTGTGTAAGTCTGGCTGGATTTGGCAGTGCCTTGTGTAAGACCAACGAGGTGTTTGACCGGAACCATCATATGGCATATCGGGGAAGATGTCTTGCTGTGCTTCGCGCAAAGAATGAGCAGGGGAAAGCCAAGGTTAGCATTTCCGCAGAGGGAGTGGAACCGGTAGTTATTAGATTGGAGGTAAAATAAAATGAAGAAATTTCAGTCGTTTGGAGTTCTTACACCAGAGGAATCAGAGCGTGAAAAAAAGCATAAGTCACTTGCAAGAAGAGCAGCGGCAGAGGGATATGTTTTGCTGAAAAATGAAGGCCTTCTGCCTTTGCAGAATAAAAAATATCGCCCTATATGGAGCAGGCAGCAGGCGTACAGTGAAAGGAGGTTCCGGTAGTGGCGATGTCTACGAGCGCCATAGCGTGACCATCGAGGAAGGCTTAAAAATGCCGGATTTATCTTCCCGACGACTCTGTGGATGGATCGTTTTGAAAAAAAGTATCAGGAAGATATTGCGGAGTGGGAGGCGATGGTAGAAGAAAAGATAAAAGGTTTCTCACCAGTGCAATCCATGAAAATGTTTGATGTGATCCATGAATATCAGAAACCGAATCCAGCGTGTACGCCGATATTGGAAGATGAACTGAGTGACGAGACAGATACCGCTATTTATGTATTATCCAGACAGGCGGGCGAAGGCGGTGACAGACGCTATGAGAAGGGGGATTATCTTTTGTCGGATGTGGAAGAAGAAAGTCTTCGTCTTCTGTCTGCACATTATAAAAAAACTTGTGCTGGTTTTAAATTGTGGCAGTGTGATAGATCTGTCCATTTTGGATCAGGTACGGATTGATGCCGTTATTTTCTATGCGCAAGGTGGTATGGAAGGTGGAAATGCCCTTGCGGATATTTTGACCGGAAAGGTAAATCCATGTGGAAAACTTACAGACACATGGGCATATCACTATGATGATTATCCATGCGCCGATACGTTTGGCTATCGCAATGGGGGATGTCACAGGAAGATTACCGGGAAGATATTTATGTGGGATATCGTTATTTTGATGCCTTTTCTATTCATCCGCGTTTTCCGTTTGGTTTTGGTTTGTCCTATACAACTTTTTCTATGGGAAGAAAGGCTGTTCTGGTAGATGGAAGTAAGGTTACAGTAGATGTTTCTGTTAAAAATACCGGTAAATATGCCGGACGTGAGGTGGTTCAGTTATATTTGCAAAAACCACAGATGGTGCAAGGAGTAGAGGAGAAGTCACTGGCGGCATTTGCAAAGACCGGATGTCTGCAGCCGGGGGAGACAGAACTGGTTACTACAACTTTTTGATGTCTGTGATCTTGCGGTTTATGATGAGGAAAAAGAAATGTTTGTCCTGCCGCAGGGCGAGTATGGAGTTCTGTTGGGAACGCATGCAGGAGCGGTCAGCCCTGTGGCGGTATTGACGCTTTCAGAAGAGGTGGTTGTGGAGCAGGTGTCTGCCGTACATCCATTTGCACGTTCTTATGAACGTATGCAACCGGAACAAGGCAAGCGTGTTTACGAAGAAAGTCTTACCCGTTACGCGATGCAGGTGGATCCGAGGAGACGAAAAAGAGAAGACACAGGCAAAACCCTTATCAGAAGCGAGTAGAGGAACTTTTGCGAAATTTAACAATTTCCGACCGTATCAGATTGGTCACTGGCGGTGGATACAGCATGAAATGCTACAACAATGTCATGGGGGCGGCAGGAAGAACCTGCACCAAATTATTAAAAAAAAAGGCGTCCCTAATATTGTTATGTCAGATGGTCCGGCAGGACTGAACGTTGTGCCGTGTACTGCGATCGCAAAAAGACGGCACACCGCGTTTCCCGGATGGCGTACTTGTAGATTGGCGCTGGGGATGGATAAAAAAGCACGAGGAAATGATTAAACATCTTCCGGGAAAATATCAAAAGGTATATCGTTATATGACTGCCTGGCCGAGTGAAACACTTCTTGCGCAGAGTTTTGATATTGATTTACTGGAGGAAGTGGGACAAGCCATTGGCAGGGGAGATGAAGGAAATAGGTATTTCTATATGGCTTGCGCCAGGCTTGAATATTCACAGAAATCCGCTGTGTGGAAGAAACTTTGAGTATTATTCAGAGGATCCGCTGGTATCCGGAAAGATGGCGGCAGCGGTGACAAGAGGCGTGCAGTCTGTAGGAGGCGTCGGCGTTTCTGTCAAGCATTTCTGTTGCAATAATCAGGAAGATAATCGTATGGAAATGTCCTCCAATGTCACACAAAGAGCCCTGCGTGAGATTTATCTTCGGGCGTTTCGTATTGCGATTGAAGAGGGAGACCCATGGACGATCATGAGTTCTTATAATCGTGTGAATGGTCTGCATGTCTGCAATAACAAAGAACTTTTAACGGATGTCTTACGTGGAGAATGGGGATATCAGGGGCTGGTCATGAGTGACTGGACAGCGACAAATCAGTGTTCCCATGCCAAGGCAATCAATGCAGGAAATGACTTGATCATGCCGGGCGATAAATCTGTCTGGAAGGCGTTAGAACAGGCAAAAAAAAAGAAGGACTCCTGCAAGAGGATGCCTTACAACAATCCTGTGAAAGAGTCCTGACCTTAATCTTGAAGAGTGAAACCTGTAAAGATTTTCGTTAGGTCGGCGCATTTGCATTTTCAGCAACGATCTGATAAACACTGATCTTAAACTGCTGTTCCGGTGTAATGCCGACAAAGCAGCAGCCGTATTGAATAGAGTCATCGATACATTCGGCACGGATGACTTCAATAATGGTTTGGATACTTTCTTTGTTTTCAAGTGTTATATTGGCATCATAGTAGGTGCCGAGTTTGAATTGGTAGTCGGATTTGAAAGCCATGCCCGTTGTGGAAATATCTACGACATTGACATCAACGGCAGTTGGCGATCCGCACTGCTATTTTGATTTACGGATTTTAATTGTATGGTGACATCAATATTGATTCTTTTGGATCTTCTTCTTTCGCTTTCCATAGATAGATAACCTCCCTGTATAACGATATCAGAACAATTTTTCTCTATCATACCATAAAAGCAGCAGAAAAATGCAGAGATTAAGCGGATACTTTTCGGTTGATTCGTGTGGCTTGACGTGATAGAGTAGTCATAAAAGATTGAGGACGAGGAAGATGGCATGATAAAAGTTTATTTCATGGAATATTGATTCTTTAAACGCGGCACTGACATCAACATCGGCAAGAGCAGAACTTTCCAGAGCCGTATTAGACACCATAAAAGGGGAAAATGCAGACATTATTGCCATACAGGAGACAAAACTGCCTGCGACCGGGATGACGGACAAGCACAAGGAAGCACTGGTTTCCTATTTCCCAGACTATCAGGTGGAATGGGTCAGTTCCGTACCGCCAGCCAGAAAGGGCTACGCGGGCACCATGGTTTTATACAAAAGTCCTTGCAGGCACAGATGAGTGCACCGGCGATCGGCGCACCGGATACCATGGATGCGGAGGGAAGACTCCTTTGTCTGGAATTTGAGGATTTTTACTTTGTAAATGTTTATACACCGAATGCGGGAGACGGCTTGAAACGCCTTGCAGATAGGCAAAAAATGGGATGCCTGTTATGCAGATTATCTGAGTGGGCTGGATCAAAAGAAACCGGTCATTGCCTGTGGTGATTTTAACGTGGCACATGAGGAGATCGACTTGGCGAACCCGGACGGCAATCATATGTCTGCGGGCTTTTACAGATGAGGAGCGAGAGGGCTTTTTCCCATCTGCTTGCCAAAGGTTTTGTTGATTCTTTCCGTTATCTGCATGGCAATGTGGAAAAGGTTTATTCCTGGTGGGCGCAGAGGGTCAAGACCAGCAAGATCAACAACTCCGGATGGAGAATTGATTATTTTCTGGTCAGTGACAGGATCAAGGATGGAATCCTAAGATCCGAAATGCTGGATTCAGGCGCCAGACAGGATCATACACCACTGGTACTGGAGATGGAAGAAAGTAAGTGATAAGCATATATAGGGTAGGAGGCGCAAAAAACAGCGCAGGCAGCGAAGATTACCGCTTTAGGCAAGGAAACAAACCGCCCGGTGTCCTAAAAAGACACCAGACGGTCTGTTTTATATTTGAAAGCATCCTATCTGCAATTAAACGTCCGTTGCAGATAAGTGCTGTGTTCTTATATAGTCACCGATCTTTTGTCGGAACCAAGGATGTGATTGGATAACCATGCCAGAAGAAAATCGATCAGATTGATCAGATATTCCTGCTGGTTGTCGTCCATGGCATCCAGTTCGGACAGATCGATCTCTACCAGACGCTCTACAAAAGCAGAATGGGCGCGCTTTTGTGCCTCAAACCCCGGATAGGAGATCTGCTCCATCAGGGCTTCCTCATCACTGAAATGAAACTCGGTGTATTGCCTTAATTCGGCAAGCAGGTGCATGATCTCATCATATTTGTCATGAAGCAATTCTTCGTGGATCGATCGTTGACTTCACGGATGATGGCAAACAACTGCTTGTGTTCGTTGTCGACCAGTTCGATACCGGTCTTGTACTTGTCTGTAAAGGCAAAAGGATCTTCGGTCGGCTCCGGTTTTTGACACATTTTGCCGATCATGATATCACTGCTTAAGATATGATGATAGAGCCAGCGTACCAGATAGGTCAGCAGATCATTTAAGGATAATGCGCGGCTTCCGGTGAGGATGTATCCAGTACAAAGGTATTCATCTTTTCTGTAAAAGCCGTATGTTCCTTGCGCTGTAAGGGCAGTTCCGGGTCGTTGATGCTCTCCATGTAGGCTTCCTCATGGGCAAAATGTGTGGCAGCGTATTCCTTTAAACGAGGCAGAAGGCTGTCGGCGATGGTTGTGACATCCTCGGTGTGCTCTGCGAGATCGATCGCCTCGTTGATCATTTGGAACAATCTGCGGTGTTCGTTATCAATTTCTTCTATATGTATCATGCAATCTTCTGTAAATTCGTACATAAGAAACCTCCTTCCATAGATACCACAATCATAGCACAGAAACTTGGGGAGTCAAAGGAAACTATCGAAAATATACGAAAAAAATTCCATTTTATCGGTGGGTCTGTGCCTTGAACTGAGAGACATTTAATAGTATAATTTTTCGATTGTTAGAGTAGATGCATGAGTGAGGAGGAAATTTTATGACACAGTGGAAAAACTTAGATACCCTTGCTTCTTTTTTGGTGAGTTGGCAAAGGTTCAAAAAGTAAATTTAGTAGAGGCTATGTCCGGACAGAACGGAGCAGATCGTGTAAAGAAATACAGCGTTCCGATGGCAGAAGGTCTTACATATAACTACGCAGCAAAACAGGTTGACGATCAGGTGATTGACGCACTGGAAAAACTGGCAGCAGAGGCAGAACTTTCTGACAAATTTGCAGAATTATACAATGGTGCCGTGATCAATACCGGGGAGAACCGTCTGGTTCTGCATCATTTGACCAGAGGTCAGTTGGGAGATACTGTTACCGCAGACGGCGTGGACAAGAGAGCCTTTTTATGTAGAGCAGCAGCAGCGTATCGCTGATTTCGCCAACAAGGTACACAGTGGCGAGATCACCAATGCCGCAGGCGAGAAATTTACGACAGTAGTCCAGATCGGTATCGGTGGTAGTGACTTGGGCCCGCGTGCTATGTATCTGGCACTGGAGAACTGGGCAAAGAAGAACAATACCTTCAAGATGGAAGCCAAGTTCATCAGCAATGTAGACCCGGATGATGCAGCAGCCGTACTGGCATCTGTTGATGTAGCACATTCGATTTTTGTTCTCGTGTCAAAATCAGGCACGACTTTAGAGACACTGACAAATGAGTCATTCGTCAAGGATGCATTGGCAAAGGCAGGACTCGACGCATCCCGTCATATGATCGCCGTTACCAGTGAGACATCACCGCTTGCCAAGAGTGATGATTATCTGGCAGCCTTCTTTATGGACGATTACATCGGTGGACGTTATTCTTCTACCTCTGCCGTAGGCGGAGCCGTACTTTCACTGGCATTCGGACCGGAAGTTTTTGCAGCATTCTTAGATGGTGCAGCAGCAGAGGACAAACTTTCAGCCAATGCTAATGTCAGAGAAAACCCTGCTATGTTAGATGCCTTGATCGGGGTTTATGAGAGAAATATCTTGGGCTATCCTGCAACCGCAGTCCTTCCGTATTCACAGGCGCTCAGCCGTTTCCCTGCACACTTGCAGCAGGCAGATATGGAGTCCAACGGTAAGTCAGTCAATCGATTTGGCGAGCCGGTAGATTATGTGACCGGACCGGTACTCTTTGGTGAACCGGGAACCAATGGCCAGCATTCTTTCTATCAGTTGCTCCATCAGGGAACCGATATCGTGCCATTGCAGTTCATCGGCTTTAAGAATAGCCAGATCGGTACAGATGTTTGTGATTCAGGACAGCACAAGCCAGCAGAAACTTTGTGCCAATGTCGCAGCACAGATTGTTGCATTTGCATGTGGTAAAGCAGATGACAACCGTAACAAGAATTTTGAGGGCGGTCGTCCATCCAGCATCATCATTGGAGCATCAGTTGAACCCACAGGCACTTGGCGCTTTGCTTGCACACTTTGAAAACAAAGATCATGTTCCAGGGATTCCTTTGGAATGTCAACAGTTTCGACCAGGAAGGAGTACAACTTGGCAAGGTTCTGGCAAAACGTGTTCTGGCTCATGAGACAGACGGCGCATTAAAAGAAATTAGTGATCTTTTGAACATTTAATTTTACAGAAAAATGTGATAGTATAAGGCAACGAGGTTTTCGTTGCAAAGAAATGGGCATCCTCGAAATGAGGGTGCCTTTTTAGACGAAGAGGATGAAATGATGACATTAAAAGAACTGGAGATAGGACAGAGTGCAATCATTACGCGTGTGGGCGGAGAGGGTGCTCTGCGGCAACATTTTTTGGATATGGGAGTCATCCCGGGAGCAGAGATTACTGATCAAATATGCACCGATGGGAGATCCTATGGAATTTCAGGTGCATGGCTACGAATTGACCTTTGCGTTTGGATGACGCAGCGCAGATTGATGTGGAACTGATTGCTGCAAGAGCACGCAGCCACGAAGGAACAAGTGATATCAATAAATCTGTTCATCCGGGTCTTGGTGAGGAAGGCAAGTATCATAGCAAGGGCGATGGGGATCCATTACCGGATAGCGAAGACCTGACCTTTGCTTTGGTGGGAAACCAGAATTGTGGCAAGACGACACTGTTCAATCAGTTGACAGGTTCCAACCAGCATATCGGAAATTTTCCGGGGGTAACCGTAGATCGTAAAGATGGTCCGATTCGAGGACAGGCGCATACGAAAGTAACAGATCTGCCGGGAATTTATTCTATGTCTCCTTATAGCAGTGAGGAAATCGTTTCGCGTAACTTTGTATTAGAGGAACATCCAAAGGCAATCATCAATATTGTGGACGCGACAAATATCGAGAGAAATCTTTATCTTACGATGCAGTTGCTGGAAATGGACATACCGACTGTTGTGGCGCTTAACATGATGGACGAGATGACGGGAAATGGCGGTTCTATTGATGTAAATCACATGGAAGAAATGCTTGGAGTTCCAGTGGTTCCAATCTCGGCAGCAAAAATGAGGGGGTGGATGAACTGGTGCGCCATGCCATGCACATCGCGAAATATCAGGAGAAGCCGGGAAGACAGGATTTTTGTGATGAAAATGATTTTGGTGGGTCTGTACATCGCTGCATTCATGCCATCTGTCATTTGATCGATGATCGTACGAAAGCGGCAGAGATCCCGGTGCGTTTTGCAGCAGCAAAGATTATCGAGGGCGATGCTCTGATCATGGAACGCCTGAAATTGGATGACAATGAAAAGAAGCGATTGAGCACTTGATCCTTCAGATGGAAAAAGAGCGTGGTATCGACCGGAGCGCTGCTATTGCCGATATGCGATTTACCTTTATCGAAAAGGTATGCGAGCAGACGGTAGTTAAGCCAAAAGAAAGCAAAGAGCGTATCCGAAGCCAGAAGATTGACCGCATACTGACCGGAAAATACACGGCAATTCCTTGCTTCTTTGGCATTATGCTTCTGGTATTTTATCTGACTTTTAATGTGATCGGTGCATGGCTGCAAAATTTGCTGGAACTTGGCATATCACAATTATCCGATGCGACAGAACAACTGATGATCGCGGCGGATGTTAATGAAGTATTGCGAGGGCTGGTCATCGATGGTTTTTTTACCGGCGTGGGAAGTGTCTTGAGTTTCCTGCCCGATCATTGTAACCCTCTTCTTCTTCCTTTCTTTGATGGAGGACAGTGGCTACATTGCCAGAGTTGCCTTTGTCATGGATAAACTGCTTCGGAAAATCGGTCTGTCAGGCAGAAGTATCGTCCCAATGCTGCTCGGATTTGGATGTACAGTTCCGGCACTTATGTCAACAAGAACACTTCCGAGTGAGAGGGATCGTAAGATGACCATTTTGTTGACACCATTTATGAGTTGCTCTGCAAAAACTGCCGATTTATTCTTTCCTGATCAGTGCCTTTTTCCCGGGACATGGAGCCTTGATCATGATGGGATTATATATACTTGGAATTGCTGTTGGCATTCTTGTGGCACTTGTTTACCGCAAGACGCTGTTTAAAGGAGAGGCAGTGCCATTTGTCATGGAACTGCCGAATTATCGTCTTCCGGGAGCAAAAATGTGTTGCAGGCTCTTATGGGAAAAAAGCCAAGGATTTTATCCAGAAGGCTTTTACTGTAATCTTCATGGCAACTATCTGTATATGGTTCCTTCGCAGTTTCAGCCCGCACTTTTAGCCTTGTACAAGATTCAAAGGACAGTATACTTGCCATGATCGCAAGCGTGTTAGTGCCAATCTTTAAACCACTTGGTCTGGGAGATTGGAGGATCTGTGTTTCCCTGATCAGCGGATTTATGGCAAAAGAAAGCGTGGTATCTACACTGGAAGTGCTTTTTTGGCGGTGCGATGCAGCAGTTTATGACACCACTTGCAGCTATGTGCCTGCTTGTATTTAGTTTATTATACACACCGTGTATTGCTGCAATTGCATCTATTCGTCGGGAATTAGGACGCAAGTGGGCGTGGGGCGTTGTTATCTGGCAATGCGTGATTGCCTGGCTCGTTGCCTATGCGGTAAAATCTAATCGGCGGATTTATATTAGGATAAAGAACAGGGAGAATGACGATATGAATATAGATCTTTTGATTGAGATCATGAACCTGATCGGGGGATGTGGCATTTGCCGTGTCCGGGGCAATGACCGCGATCGAGAAGCGGATGGATATTTTTGGCGTCTGTGTCCTTAGCATTGTAACGACTGTAGGCGGGGGCATGACTAGGGATGTTTTGCTTGGCATTCTGCCACCAATCGCTTTGCAGATCCACTGGATATCGGTGTGGCGACGGTTGTTGCCTGCATTGTCTTTATCTGGGCGGCACGAAAGAAGCATCTGGATCGAGCCAGAGCCCTATCACGGCAAATATGCTCAATATTTCCGATGCGATAGGGCTTGGTATTTTTACGGTCATTGGTATCAATGTGGCGCAGAGTCATCTGGAAGATGCACATGCTTTTATCCTGATCGTTGTTGGTGTGATCACCGGTGTCGGTGGAGGTGCCCTGCGAGATGTGCTGAGCGGTTCCATTCCTTATATTTTTAAAAAGCATGTCTATGCCATGGCATCTGCCGTAGGCGCGATCGCCTATGTGGTCATGGATGATCTGGTGGGCGTAGCATGGGCGACTATTCTCTGTGCGATCTTAGTGATTGCGATCCGGCTTCTGGCATCCTATTATCGGTGGAACCTGCCGCGGATCCATGAGATCGAGGAGGAAATCGGAAGCAACACAGAACCGTGATGATCTTTGGAAGGGGAGAAGATAGGACATAAAGTGAGAGGTGATATGGCGGATGAAGATACAGTTGGCACAGACATTGAGAGATTATGACAAGAAAAAAAAAAATTGCCCAAGGATATGTTTGCCGGGGCTGATCATTATGGCCGTTTCCATCCCGATTTCCATGGGATATGCGCAGATTGCGGGCTTGCCCGCAGTTTACGGCTTGTATGGATCGGTATTCCCTATTCTTCTGTTTGCCCTCTTTTCCACATCGCCCCAGTTCATTTTTGGTGTGGATGCAGCTCCGGCGGCATTGGTCGGATCGGCGTTGCTTGGTATGGGGATAGAAAGTGGATCGGCAGAGGCGATGTCTGTCGTTCCGGTACTTACCTTCTGGGTAGCGGTATGGCTCTTAGTATTCTCTCTGCTTGGAGCCGGCAAATTGGTCAATTACATCTCAGCACCGGTCATGGGTGGTTTTATCACGGGTATCTGTACCACGATCATTCTGATGCAGGCACCGAAACTCTTGGGAGGAAGTGCAGGGACAGGTGAGTTGCCGGAATTGCTCTTGCATTTATGGGAAAGCCTGCCGGGATTGAATGTGCCGTCTCTGCTCTTGGGACTTCTGGCACTGTGTATCCTTTGTTATCCAAGAAGATCATGCCAAAGTTTCCTATGGCAGTGGTCTTGATGGCGCTTGGCGTTTTGCTGTCTAAGTATCTGCCTTTGCAGACCTGGGGGATCGCCACTTTATCAGCGGTAGAGCCGGGTATGCCAGAATGGAGCCTGCCGGATCTTTCCGCAGTGCCTTTTGTGGATGCCATGACCATCAGTTTATCGGTTGCTGTCGTTATCATGGCAGAGACCCTTTTGGCAGAAAATTCTTTTGCCGGAAAGAACGGTTACCGGATTGATGACAACCGGGAGATCTTTTGCCTTTTCTATGGGTAATTTTGTGGCGGCTCTGACCGGCTGTTGTCCGATGAACGGATCAGTTTCCAGAACTGCCATGGGAGAACAATATCAGGCTAAGACCCAGTTGACAGGGATTGTCGCAGGGCTATCCATGATCGTTCTTCTGCTGTGCGGAACCGGGTTTATCGGTTATCTGCCGGTGCCTATCTTGACGGCGATCGTGATCTCGGCACTGCTTGGGGCAACGGAGTTTGAACTTGCGGTCAGATTGTGGAAGGTCAGCCGGACGGAGTTCTTTATTTTTGTCGGTGCTTTTGTCGGCGTTTTGCTGCTGGGTACGATCAACGGCGTTTTGATCGGAATTATCCTTTCTTTTACAGAAATGATCATCCGTACTTCAAAACCGGCAAGATGTTTTTTGGGAATCCAGCCGGGGCACAAACATTTCCGGGATCTGACGGAGAGCGACCAGATCCATGCTGTTTCCGGTGTCTTGATCTACCGCTTTAGCAGTAATCTCTTTTTTGCCAATATCGCGGTCTTGGAGCAGGACATTACAGACCATATCACGCCGGAGACAAGGGCAGTGATCTTGATGCCAGCGGTGTCGGCAGCCTTGATATTACCGCGGCAGACCGACTGGGAATTTTGTACCATAAATTAAAGGAAGAAAATATCCGTTTTACATGACAGAGCACATTGCCGGTGTCAATGACCAGTTGCGCAAATTGGGACTGGGCTACATGATCGAGGAAGGAGCCGTCCGGCGCACCATCCATATTGCCCTAAAGGATATGGGCTATCAACGTCCTTATCCCTTGGAAGGCGGCGTGGATAATGAGGAGCGCAGTGCTTCGCGCAAGCGGGCAGACAACCGTGTGCAGGAATTTGTCTGGGCGTTTGGCAAGGAGAGCGAAGAACAGATCGAAAAACAGATTGCTCTACAGATTGAACAGTTGAAGCAGACAGGCGATGTCGAGGAACTTTTGCATGGCAGGTGGAGTCATATGGAAGCCTTGGATGAGGATGAGTGGCTGGAACATCTGGAGGAACATCTAAAGGAGATCGTTAATATTTCCGGTAAAGATGAGGAAACTTTAGCAGCCCGTCTGGAAACTCACAGACAGGAAGTGCATGACCGCATTGCCCTAGAGCATCCGGAACTGGCGGAACGTTTTAAGGAGCGCAGACATTTGCTGGACGATCATCTGAAAGAAAGACGACCGGAAGTATATGAAGTGGTCGTTCGGATGCGCCAGAAGAAAGAACAGGAAAAGAGATAGGAGAAAAGTATGGCAGAAGCAGTAGTAACACTGAAAAAGGGGGAAGGAAGAAGCCTGAAGGCGGGCGGACTCTGGATACATGATAATGAGATCGACACCATCATGGGAACTTTTACCAATGGTGATATTGTACTGGTACATGACTTTGACGGATATATCATGGGACGTGGTTATATCAACCAGAATTCCAAGATCCGCATCCGCATGATGACAAGAGAACCGGATCAGTTGATTGATGAAGATTTTCTGCGGCGGCGTGTGGAAAATGCATGGCAGTACCGCAAGGATACGGTGGATACTTCCTCCTGTCGTCTGATCTTTGGGGGGGCAGACTTTTTGCCGGGATTGGTCGTGGATAAATATGAGGATGTCCTGGTGGTCGAGTCGCTGGCGCTGGGGATCGACCGCATGAAAGAGACCATCGTCGGGCTTTGAAGGAGACACTGGCAAAAGACGGAATCATGATCCGCGGTGTCTATGAACGAAGCGATGCCAAGGTGCGGCTCAAAGAAGGGCTTCCGCGTGTCAAAGGGCTTTATCGGGGAGCCTTTGCCACCAATGTGGAAATTGTGGAAAATGGTGTACACTACATGGTGGACCTTGTGGACGGACAAAGACGGGCTTCTTTTTTGGATCACAAGTACAACCGTCTTGCTATGCAGCGCATCTGTCAGGGCAAGACCGTCTTAGACTGCTTTACCCATATGGGAACTTTTGCCCTGAATGCCGGGATAGCCGGAGCCAAGGAAGTCACAGGGCTGGATATTTCCGAGTTTGCCATAGAACAGGCAAGAGCCAATGCAGTTCTCAATCATCTGGAAGATCGTGTAAAGTTTCGCTGTGCCAATGTCCTGGATGAATTGCCGCGTCTGGCAAATGAGGGGGGCAAAGTATGATGTGGGTGATCTTGGATCCGCCTGCCTTTACCAAGTCAAAGAGGCGACAAAGAATGCCATCAAGGGCTATCGTGAGATCAACATGAAAGGCATGAAACTGGTCAAAATGGCGGTTATCTGGCAACTTGTTCCTGCTCCCACTTTATGACACAGGAACTTCTGGCAAAGACCATCAAGGAGGCAGCCAAGGCAACCCACAAGCGTCTGCGTCAGGTGGAATTTCGCACCCAGAGCCCGGATCATCCGATCCTGTGGGCGGCAGATGAATCTTATTATCTGAAGTTCTTCATCTTCCAAGTTGTAGATGAGATAGACATAAAAAGAGTAGGCAATCAAATGCCTACTCTTTTATGGTTCTAAAATAAATTTACTGCTGACCTCTGACACTCTTGATGAGGTTGACGCCTTCTTCCTTTCCCTTGCTGATCTGTGTAGCAAAGGATACCAGTTCGTCGGATACCTTGATGATGCGGTCCGTCTCGCGCTCATTGGCAAGAGCGATATTGTGAAAGTGTTCCATATTCTTGCCGGTAATCTCGGCATTGTTGGCATTTTCCTCTGCGGAGGATGCCAGGTTGTTTACAGTGTTTTCGATACGGTTCTTGTGATCGCCTAACCCAGTGATCTCGGTATCAATATCAGAGATAGACTGGGTTACCAGATTGATCTCCTCGTTCAACTGACCAAAAGATATCCTTTGTCTCGTTGATCTTTTCGTTTTGCTTTGCAAAGGAATCGGTAACTTTCTCGGTAATCTCTACACTGACATTGGCATTGCTCAAAAGTTCATTGACAATCGTATTGATCTGCTCGGTAGAAGACTTGGATTGATCGGCAAGCGCGCGGATCTCGTCAGCAACAACGGCAAAGCCCTTGCCTGCATCGCCCGCTCTGGCAGCCTCGATACTGGCATTCAGCGCCAAAAGGTTGGTCTGTGCGGAAATATCTGCGATCAGTTCTGTAGCGGTACGAATCTGCTGGGTGGACTGGTTGGTAAGTTCTGTCTGCTGGCGCACCTGCTCAATGGCCTGACCGCTTTCCTCACTGTTGAGGATCAGTTCGCGGATGATGGTCTCTGCGGCTTCGTTGCAGGAACGAACCTTGTCAGCAGAAGCATTGAGGGCAGCGACATTGGCTACGATCTTGTCGATCGCATCGCCGATCGCGTTGATCTTGTCCTGCATATCCAGTGTGCTGTCTGCCTGTGCGCCGGTATTGTCAATGATGGATGTGATGGCTGACTCGGTATCGGTCATGGCATCGGACATCTCACCGGAGCATCTGTTTGAAACTCTCGGAAACAGCGGCAAGTTCTTGTGTTGCACTGGAGATCTGTGTTACCATAGTAGCAAGACCAAGGGTATTGCTCTGGATGGTACGGACAGACTTCGCCGAGTGCATCGTCACGCTGTGCAAATTTTTCAAATTTCTCTTTTTGCTTTTCGGATTCTGCCGGTGCTTCCTTACCACGGATAGCGGCTAAGAAAGGGTGCAGGAGCGAAAGGATAAAAGAGGTCAGCAGTCCGAAGATAGCGGCGATGACGACGATCTGTATGATCATGGCAACCAGTGTATTCAGGAAACCATGAGATAAGAGTTCAAATAAAATAATCTCAAAGGCAAGCATCAGTACTAAAAAAGCCTATGAGGGGTTTGAGTAGTTTGGCTATAAGATTTTTTTTGTTGTCCATAGGGAATACTCCTTCATATATAAATATCCATTATTTTAGTTCCTATTATTATAGCGCGTGAAAATGTCATTTTTCAACGGAATTGTGATAATAGACAGATGTGGAAAAGAAAGGTGGCTAGGTATGAAAAAAAGCAGAAAACAGTATGGATCACGGGTGCAAGTTCCGGTATTGGACTGGCATTTGCCAAAGCATATGCGAAAAAAGGGATATCGCCTGATCTTAACAGCAAGAAGACAGGGGCGTCTGGAAAAATTAGCAGAAAATTTAGGAGTTCCCTGTCGGATTGAGACGGCAGATCTTTTCAAAGAGAAAGAGTGCTATCGTGTCTGTGAAATTTTAAAAGAGGAGACCATAGATATTTTTATCAATAATGCCGGATTTGGAAACTGCGGCGATTTTGCAGGACGATCTTTCCAAGGATATGGATATGATCCGTGTCAATGTCGAGGCTATGCATATCTTATGTAAGGAAGTCCTGCGCCAGATGCAGGTCAAGGGCAAGGGAACCATCCTCAATGTGGCATCGTCTGCCGGACTTTTGCCGGGGGGCCTTATATGGCAACCTATTATGCGACCAAGGCATATGTTGTCAGTCTGACAAAAAGTATTGCAGAGGAACAGCGGGGGAGAAAAAAGCGGTGTTTATGTCTGCGCGCTCTGTCCGGGACCTGTCGATACAGAGTTTAATGCGCGGGCGAATGTTGTTTTGCCCTGCCCGGTATCACGGCAGACCAGTGTGTAGCGGAAGCCCTGCGGGGATGCGCCTGCGCCGTACCATCATCGTGCCGACCTTTATGATACGCATAGGTGCAGTCTTGCAGCGTCTGGTGCCTGATTTTATCATGCTGCCACTGGTGGCAAGCCGACAGAAGTCAAAAATACGCATTCGTTGAGATGGACATCGGTGTGGCATTGCAAAAAAAGAAAAAAGGGGTACAATTCTTAGCGAGAAGTATTGTAGAGGGCATATATTTATTTAAAATAGAAGAGGCAGGATGATGGAAGAAAAAAGAAACAAAAGATGCAGACGTCGGAGACCTTTCTTTTGAGTGCGATCTTAGCGGTGTCGGGGAGGCTTTCAGGATGCTTATACCTACAATGTGGGGAGGTCTTTTCCAATGCACAAACCGGAAACGTGGTACTCATGAGCCAGCACTTTTTGATGGGAGATTGGTATAAGGCACTGCATTATCTATTCCCGATCGTGGCATTTGCCTTTGGTGTGCTGGTGGCAGAGCAGATCGGGCATAAATACAAATATGCCAAACATATCCACTGGCGTCAGATTATTGTTGTGATCGAAATGACCCTGCTTTTTGTTGTGGGATTTATCCCGGCAAAATATAATATGGCGGCGAATATGATCGTTTCCTTTGCCTGCTCCATGCAGGTGCAGACCTTCCGTAAGGTGCACGGATACGGCTATGCCAGCACCATGTGTATTGGTAATCTGCGCAGTGGAACCGAGAGTCTGTCTGTCTATCTGCGTGACCACAAGAAGGGAGCCTTGAAAAAAGGCGGCGCATTATTATGGAATCATCCTGATCTTTGCGCTGGGCGCAGGATTTGGCGGTATCTGCTCCCTGCATTGGGGCATGAAAGCCATCTGGGTATCCAGTGCGCTTTTGCTTGGTACCTTCCTTATGATGGTAAAGGAACGTCGATAAAGATATTGAACATATGTTCGAAATGTGTTATCATACATAAAACAAAGAAATTAGGGCATTTGCTATAACAAGTGCCTTTTTTCGTATCAAATTATAAAGGGGGATAGGCTTGGCTGAGGATAGAATCTATATTGCAATCGATCTGAAATCCTTCTTTGCATCGGTGGAGTGCAGGGGCGGGATCTGGATCCTTTGAATACGAATCTGGTCGTGGCAGATGCTACCCGCACGGGAAAGACCATCTGCCTGGCGGTCACACCCTCACTCAAGTCCTATGGTATTCCCGGCAGAGCCCGCCTTTTTGAAGTCGTACAGCGTGTGCGGCAGGAAAATCAAGCGGGCAGCGGCAGCACCAGGGGCACTGCTTGGAGGGCACTTCCTATTCACATGACGATCTGCAAAAGGATCCATCCCTTGCGATTGATTATCTGATACGCCCCGCCACGGATGGCACTCTACATGGAATACAGCACCCGGATCTACCATATCTATCTGCAATATGTCGCCCCGGAGGATATTCATGTCTACTCCATTGATGAGGTCATGATGGATGTGACTGCCTATCTGCGCACTTATGGCATGAGTGCCAGAGATCTGGGCACGCAAGATGATACAGGATGTCTTGGAGGAGACCGGCATTACGGCGACCGCCGGGATCGGCACCAATCTCTATCTCTGCAAAGATCGCCATGGATATTGTGGCAAAGCATGTGGAGGCAGATGCGGACGGTGTGCGCATGGCGGAATTGGATGAGATGTCTTACCGCAGGCTTTTATGGGATCACAGACCCCTGACAGACTTCTGGCGGGTCGGCGGGTTATGCGCGCAAACTGGAGGCGAGCGGCATCTACACCATGGGGATGTGGCACGCTGTTCCATCAGGCGGGAGGATAACTTTTATAATGAAGACCTCTTGTACCGGATGTTCGGTATCAATGCGGAACTTCTGATCGATCACGCCTGGGGATATGAACCCTGCACGATGGACATGATCAAGTCCTACCGTCCGACCACCAACAGCCTTTGTTCGGGACAGGTTCTGCAGTGTCCTTATGATTTTACCAAGACCCGTCTGGTCGTACAGGAAATGATGATCGATCTGCAGGTTTTGGATCTGGTAGATAAGGGACTGGTGACAGATCAGGTCGTCCTCACGATCGGCTATGATATCGAAAACCTGACAGATCCCAAGCGGCGCAAGGCATATCGCGGAGAGGTCACCATTGACCGCTATGGCGCATCTGTGCCCAAACACGCACACGGTACTGCCAATCTGGGCAGGCACACATCCTCGACCCGGCTGGTGACAGAAAAGGTTTTAGCACTTTATGACCGCATTGTGGATCCGGCACTCCTGGTACGCCGGATCAATCTCTCGGTCAATCATCTGATACCCGAGGCGGATGCCCGGGAAGATCAAACCTACGAGCAGTTGGATCTCTTTACCGATTACCGGCAGAAGGAAGCCGAAGATCAGCAGGAAAAAAAGGATGCTGAACGTGAGAAAAATATCCAGCATGCCATGATCGATATTAAGAAAAAAATATGGCAAAAACGCCATCTTAAAAGGCATGAATCTGCGAGAGGGCGCGACGGCAAAAGACCGCAACCGCCAGATCGGAGGGCACAGGGCATGATGCAGAGAAAAAAGTAAGGACTACAGTGATATCATAAATCTGCCACATCCGGTATCAAAGAAGCATCCGCAGATGTCTTTATATGATCGGGCGGCACAGTTTTTCGCCTTTTTTCTGCCCTGACCGGACATGAGGCGGCGATTGCGGAGACCGGGCGTTTGACAGATGAGAAGAACTGAACTTGACGAGGATGCTAAGGAACGTCTGGATGAGAAATTGCAATATCTTTTTGTCCCGTTTACAGGTGTGTGGATCTGAGGGACTGCCCATCCGTGTGACCTATTTTGTACCGGATGAGAAGAAAGAGGGTGGCGCTTATCAGGAATATACCGGCAGCCTCAAACGTCTGGATGCCTACGCGCGTGCTCTGATCTTTTTAGCGATGCTACAGAGATTTCTTTTTAGACGCCGTCTATGATATTGCCGAAGATACAAAATAAGCATTTGCATGCAGACAGGCTGTGCTATAATAGGTAGCAGTAATGTTTTTATAAAAGCAGGAAAGAAGGAATACAGCATGAGTAAAATGAAAGAATTACAGGACGCGATGATCGCAGCAATGAAAGCAAAGGATAAGTTTCGTAAGGATGCGATCTCTGTTTTGGTATCCGCTGCAAAAAAGAGCGGTATTGATGCAGGATGCCGTGAGGATATCCCGGATGACATGGTCAATACAGCCATCTTAAAAGAGTTAAAGTCTTGCAAGGAACAGATCGACACCTGCCCGGAGAGCAGAGAAGACCTCTTGGAAGAATATAAGAAGCGCTATGAGATCATGAGTGAATTTGCACCAAAGCAGATGGATGCAGAGGAGATCAAGGCATACTTGCAGGAGAAGTTTGCAGACGTGATCGCCACAGGCAACAAGGGACAGATCATGAAGGCTGTCATGGCTGACTTAAAAGGCAAGGCAGATGGCAAGATCATAAATGGCGTTGTCGCAGAATTGATGAAGTAGAGGATTGCGTATGAACATCTTTGAGGTGGTGGGACCGGTCATGGTAGGACCGTCCAGTTCTCATACAGCGGGAGCCGTCAAGATCGGCTATATTTCCGGGCGCTTGCTGGGGAGCCTTTGGTGCGGGCAGAGATCAACCTGCATGGCTCCTTTCTTGCGACCGGGGACGGACACGGTACGAAAAAAGCGCTGGTGGCAGGACTTTTAGGTATGCAGACAGACGATATCCGCATCCCACAGGCACTGGAGATCGCTGAGGAGGCGGGGAATTGTCGTCAGTTTTGGACAGGCCATCCTGCGTGAGGCACATCCCAATACCGCGCAGTTGATCTTTACATGGCGATCAGGGCAACGTCTGGAGATCATCGGACAGTCGCTGGGCGGCAGCCGGATCAATATTGCACAGTTGGATGGCATTGAGACCAACTTTTCGGGAGAGTCACCGACGCTTGTGGTCTATAATGAGGATCGTCCGGGGCATGTATCCGAAGTGACGACCATGCTTTCTAACCAGAATATCAATATCGCATCCATGCGCTTGTATCGCTCCAGCCGTGGCGGCGAGGCTGTCATGGTGGTTGAGTGTGATCGGGAAGTGCCAGAGAGCGGCATTGACTGGCTGCGTGGATTTGACGGTATCCGTAAGGTAACCTATCTTGGAATGACGGGAGAATAGATAGATGTATCATTCGATAGCAGATATTATCAGACAAAGTGAAGAGAAATCATGCCCTTTCTGGCAGATCGTCCTGCAGGCGGATATGGAGGAGAGAGGTGTTTCCTATGAGACATCTTTTGCGACCATGCGCCATATGTATCAGGCGATGAAAGATGCGGATGCGGGCTATGATCCAAACTATACATTCCGCATCCGGTATGGCTGGCGGTGCAGGGAGAAACTGCATGTCTACAATGCCAAGGGTGCCAATCTCTGTGGAGGGCTTGTAGGACAGGTCATGGAAAAAGCCATCAAGATGGGCGAGTCCAATGCCTGCATGCATCGTATCGTTGCAGCGCCTACGGCGGGCTCTTGCGGTGTGATCCCGGCAGTTTTTCTGGTGGTAGAGGAGAGGCTTTCTCTGCCTGAGGAGAAAATGGTTGAGGCTATGTTTGTCTCTGCCGGTATCGGTGCTGTCATTGCAGAGAATGCCTCACTTGCCGGAGCATCCGGCGGTTGTCAGGCGGAGATCGGTTCTGCCAGTGCCATGGCGGCAGGCGGACTTGCTTATTTACAGGGAGGTTCTGCCGAGCAGATTGCAGATGCAGCAGCCTTTGCCCTCAAGAATATGTTAGGACTTGCCTGTGATCCGGTCGGGGGACTGGTAGAAGTTCCCTGCATCAAGCGCAACGTGGCAGGCGCAGTGAATGCATTGACTTCAGCCCAACTGGCGATGGCAGGGATCACGTCTGCCATTCCGGTAGACGAGGTCATTGATGCCATGCGCAGGATTGGCAATGAGATGCCGTCTGCGATCAAGGAGACCAGTCTGGGCGGACTTGCCACTTCTCCTACGGCAGTCAGACTGACAGAAAAGTAATGCCGGACTATTTGTCCAGCATTTTCTTGTATTCACGCGGGCTGACGCTGTAGGGTTACAATTGATGTGACACCTACCCCTATACAAAAAAACGGTTGAGTCCTATAGAATTTTAATCGCCAAACCAAAACTCTATATAAAGATTATCAACCGTCATGAATACAATAACATACTCACAACGATATTTTCCACATGAACTTAATACAAAATTTTATGCAGTCAAACTTTATCGTACCGGTGTAGGTGTATCGTTTGTCTGCCGTCGATATCATATTTCCAAATCATCTTTGATGCGATGGAATAAGAAATTCGATGGTACAAAAAGAATCCTTTAATCGACAAGTCGCATCGTCCTCTCTCCAAGCATCCCAATGCTCATACAGACGAAGAACTAAAATGGATTCAGGACTATCACAGACGCAACCCTAAAATTTCCGTCTGTGGTTTTTTATGGTGTTCTCCGTTCTAATAAAGGGTATTCCAGACATCCAGGCTCATTGTACCGCGTTTATCGTCGTCTTGGTTATTCTAGTTCTGCAAACTTCTACTAAGAACAAGCGCAAACCTCAGCCTTATGACACTCCATCTACGCTTGGAATCAAGTGGCAAATGGATGTAAAGTACGTCCCTGCCGCCTGCTACTCAGGATCTATTCCGCAAAAGTTCTATCAATACACCGTTATTGATGAAGCTTTCTCGAGAACGATTTATTTATCCTTACATGGAACAAAGCGTGCCTATTCCACTGTTGACTTTTTAAAGCGTGCGATCGATTACTTTGGCTATCAGCCACAGATTTTGCAAACAGATAACGGAGGCGAATTCACCCACTTGAAGAAAACAGACCGAATCCATCCTCTTGATGTTATCTGTGGAAAAATCGGAATAAAGCATAAGCAAATTCGCCCTAGAACACCCCGACATAACGGTAAAGTTGAACGTAGCCATCGTAATGATCAAGAACGATTCTACAATCATATGTCGTTTTCAGTTATGATGATCTAATGATTCAAATGAGACGATACCTAAATCGCTCTAATAAAATACCAATGCAGGTTCTAGGCTGGAAATCACCTTTAGAAAAACGTCTCGAACTCGAGACACAATCATTCTTATTCCGTTTGTTCAATAAAATCTTGCAGATAAAAAGTAATCAAACAGAACAAGAATGAGGTATAGTATCTTATGCTTACCGATTAGATTCTATAGTACCATGCCAATCTTTTTATTTTTCAAAAGTTGGTGTCACATCATTGACTAATGTACATTTCTTGTATTCACGCGGGGCTGACGCCGACGTGCTTTTAAAGAGTTTAGAAAAATAACCGAAATCAGGAATACCGACCGCCTCAGCGACCTCAGCGACGCTCATGGTGGTCGTATTAAAGTAGCGCAGGGAGGATTGGATGCGCTGTTTGCCGATAAAGAAGTCAGCGTCTCGCCGACTTCTTTTTAAATGCATTTGACAGATAGGAAGGATTTTTGTCAAATTCCTCTGCCAGTACAGAAAGGCTCAAGTCGGTAACTAAATGTTGGTCGATATAGTTGACGACATTGCGAATCAGATAGGAGTATTTTTCATAGGTGTAGTTTTTGGCAAGCAGGGCATATTTTCTGGTCATCTCAAAAGGAAGATGTGTCAGAGCGCGTTGGGAGTTGAGTTCTGCAATCTTGAGGTCAAAGTTCTGCATTTGGTTAAAGACGTAGTAAGGATGAACTGCGGTCTCCAAAAGCCTTGCCGCGAGAAAGGTATTCATTGCAAATAATTCATGTCTTATCTGTGGCAGAGGACTGGACTGAAAAGGAGCCGCATAGTCTAACAGGGATTTCATATGATCGAGAGCCTGCGACTGATTTCCACTGGTTACAGCCTTGCTGCATGCCTCGATACGCTTGTGCATTTCCTCAACATAATCAGAAGAAAACTTATGAAAGCGTTCTTCGCTGGGATTGAGGGCGTGCTTTTCTGATTTGTAATTGACATATTCTGCACGGTGATCCGCGAAGGCAGGAAAAAAGAACGTTATCAGATGCTCTATGGTCAAGATCAGATCGTTCAACTCTACGACCGGCAGGGACAGATAAAAGTGGGACATGGTCGAGGTATGCTGGGGAGCAATGCCGTTTTCTTTCATGATGCGGTTGATATTTGCCTGGTTGATCGGTTCCGTCCGAAATGGCATGATACCGATCAGATCCGGTTCTTCATCTGCGGTCAGGGAAATGATCATATTGTAAAAGCCCAGCGTGCTTTCCAAGACAACGATACGATAGGGAGAGTCCTCTGCTATAGAGAAGATGGGCGAATTGGTAGAGTATTCACCCCAGACCATGCGCCTAAGTCCCATATCCATTTTTTTCGAAATCGTGGTAGGGCGCATGCATGAAAAAGGAATCGACCTTAAAACTGTCCGCTAGTGTCTGCTTAAATAATGGGAAAAAATCATCCGTACTGATATTCTCAAATGCCATAAGTGCTCCTTTCGTATATGTTTTTTTCTATGTTTGACATATTTTGCTTCTATATATTTCCAGGTATCTGTAATTTTTTGTCAAGAATACAATTCATGTAAAAATTTAACCAAAATAGCAAAAGTAAGACAAGAGCAATTTATCCTGGATTGCTATACTGGGTTCACAAAGCAAGTGAGAAAGAAAAGAGCCGTGTGCTCATTTTCGAAAAAGGAGGGTAAATTTAATGGCAACAAAGAAGAACATCAATGCATCTTGGAACTTCACAAAAGATGCAGTTTCTGTTGCAGAAGGCACATCCGTTTTATCTCAGGGCAACTGGGAGACATTGGATCTGCCTCACACATGGAATGGTGATGACGGACAGGACGGTGGTAACGATTACTATCGTGGAACATGCTATTATGCAAAGAGCATGAAGCGTGACGAGTTTGGCTCAGATCCGATCGTTTATATGGAATTTGAGGGAGCAAACTCAAGTGCATGGCTTTATGTCAACGGCAAAGAGGCAGGACACCATGACGGTGGTTACTCTACCTGGAGAGTCAATGTCACGCATCTTCTGGCAGAGGACAATGAGATCGTCGTTGCAGTAGACAATGCACCAAACGACCATGTATATCCACAGATGGCAGACTTCACATTCTATGGCGGTCTCTATCGTGATGTTAATGTGATCAGTGTATCTGATGCACACTTTGATCTGGACTATTACGGAACACCGGGCATTGCCGTAACACCGACGGTAGAGGGTGCTAACGCTAAGGTCGAGGTTGAGGTATTTGTTACCGATGCTGCAGAAGGCGACACTTTAGAGTATGTTATCAAAGACGGTGACGCTGTGGTGGCAACCAAGACTACTTCTGCTGATGAGACAAAGGCAACTTTTGAGATTGAAAACGTGCATCTTTGGAACGGACGCAAGGATCACATCTTTACACCGCAGAAGTTTCTTTAAAGAGAAATGATGCAGTATTAGATGAAAGAAGCACGCGCTTCGGCTGCAGAACGTTCGCTATCGATCCGGGAAAAAGGATTTATCTTAAACGGAGAGCGCTATCCACTGCACGGTGTATCCCGTCATCAGGACAGACCACACATTGGTAACGCTTTGACACATAAAGAACACAAAGAGGATATCGACCTTATCCTTGAAATGGGTGCCAATACCATCCGTCTTGCTCATTATCAGCACAATCAGTATTTCTACGATCTGTGCGATGAAGCAGGACTTGTGATCTGGGCAGAGATTCCATATATCTCTAAACATTTACCAAACGGACGTGAAAATACCGTTTCACAGATGAAAGAACTGATTACACAGAATTACAATCATCCATGTATCGTTGTCTGGGGACTTTCAAACGAAATCACTATGGGTGGAGCAGAAGATGCTGATCTGATTGAAAATCACAACATCTTAAATGATTTGTGCCACCAGATGGATCCAACAAGACTTACGACAATGGCTGTTGTATCTATGTGCAGTATTGATGCAAAATATGTACAGATTCCAGATGTGATTTCATACAACCACTATTATGGATGGTACGGTGGAACAACGGATATGAACGGAGAGTTCATGGATAACTTCCACAAGAAATATCCAAACATTCCAATTGGTATGAGTGAGTATGGATGTGGTTTTAAACTGGCATACATCAAATCCTGTTCAGGTGATTATACTGAGGAATATCAGGCATACTATCATGAAGAACTGATTAAGCAGGCTCTTTACAAGAGATTTTATCTGGGCTACACATGTATGGAATATGTATGACTTCGCCGCTGATGCAAGAGCAGAAGGTGGAGAGAACGGCATGAACCATAAGGGCTTGGTTACATTTGATAGAAAGTACAAGAAGGATGCTTTCTATGCATATAAGGCATGGTTATCAGATGATCCATCGTGCATATCTGTGGTAAGCGCTATGTAGACCGTGTAGAAGTTTGTATACTCTAAATGTAAATGGTATGTAATGGTACCTTTTTTTACAAAAAAGGTCATGGGAGTCTCTGCCGGTATGGTAGGTACCATGTTCCTGCTTGCAAGATGTCTGGATGCATTTACCGACATCGGAATGGGACGCATTGTTGATAACAGCAAGCCGACCAAGAACGGACGCATCCGTCCGTGGATTCTGCGTATGTGCGCATTTGTTGCACTGGCATCGTTCATGATGTACCAGTCATTTCTGGTAGATGCACCGTATGCGGCAAAAGTTGCTTACATGTTCATCACTTACATTTTATGGGGGATCCATTTTCTATACATCCGTAAATATTCCATATGGATCCATGGCATCTGTTATTTCCAGCGAGCCGAAGGACCGAAGCTCCTTATCTGTGTTCCGTTCTCTGGGCGGTACGCTGGCAGGTATCCTGATCGGTATGCTTGCACCGATGGTGGTATATTACACTGATGAGGCAGGAAACAAGGTCGTATCCGCGTCCAAAATTTCCATGATCGCAGGAATCTTTTCCGTACTTGCCGTTATCTGCTATCTGTTATGCTATACGCTGACAACAGAACGTGTCGCGTATGTACCGAAGCCGGATGTCCAGAAGAAGACGTTCGGACAGACGGTTTCCGCACTGTTTTCCAGCAGATCGCTGATGGGCCTGATTCTCTCGGCAGTGCTGTTGTTGTTGGCATCTTTAATGTCCCAGGGCATCAACCAGTATCTGTTTGCAGATTACTTTAAGAACACAAAGGCATTGTCTGTATATTCGCATTATTGATGCTTCCATGCGTGATCGTACTTTCTTGCAGGTGTCTACAAAAGCTTGCCGTACAAAATATGGTAAGAGAGAATGCAGTCTTATGGTTGTTTATGTCCGCATCTGGTATTCTCTATTTCATCATTGGATGTACACATCAAGAATGTATGGGCTGTTCGTCGGACTGGCATTCCTTGCCATGATCGGTATGTATTTCTTCCAGATGCAGTGCTGGGCACTGGTAACGGACGTTATCGATGACATGGAAGTACAGACAAGAAATCGTGACGATGGTACGATTTATGGTATCTACTCATTCTCAAGAAAGATTGGACAGGCAATCGCTGGTGGTCTTTCCGGATGGGCACTTGGCTGGATTGGATACGATGAACTTGCAGCAGGACAGACAGAGGCAGTTGCAAATGGTATTTATAACTTGGCTACTTTCTTCCCAGCAGTTATCTATATTCTTTGTGGATTAGTACTTATGTTCATTTTCCCTCTGAATAAGGCAAGAGTAGATGCAAACGTTGCAGAACTCAAGAAGAGAAGAGAAGAAGCAAACTAGTCATTTATTAAGAAAAACTCAATTACGAATGAAAATCCACATGTCGATCAAGGCATGTGGATTTTTTCCTGTGTTTTATTAGGAGTTTCGTAAATTTTCGGTAAAAATGCCGAAAAAGCGTAGATTTTGCAGGGACTCTATGTATATAATAGAAATATGTTTACAAAATGCTGATGAAGGGGATTTCAATATCATGACAGAGACACAAAAATATCTTTTTATGCGGATAGTGATCGTCAGACCGAGCGTGTGAACTGGTTGGAATGGCAGGTCTTTACGATTTTTTCTATCTGTAATTTTATGATCGTATTTGTTGCTTTTTTGAGGGGATACAGGACAGCGGCATTTACAGGGACGACTTTTCTTATTTCGGCGGTCACGGTGGTGACTATGCTGATCGCATATCTGCGCAAGCGCGACAGCAGCAAGATCCGTTGGATATCACTGGTGGCACTGGCGCTTTTGACACTGTTTACGACCACTGCCTTTGACAGTTATTATATGCGCTTTGCAGTTGTTGCACCGATGGCAGTCTATATCCTGTATTATGACTCCAAGTTCATGGCCAGTTCCGCGGTAGCGATCATGCTGACAGAGATCGCAACAACCGTGCAAAAAGTTCTTTAAACCGGATTGCACGGTAGACCGTATTGACATCTGTACGGCAACGGCGATCGTTATCTTCTACCTGATCGTAGTCTGCTTTATCGAAAGGATCGGCAAGAAGTTCCGTCTGGATATGCTGGGCAGCCTACAGGATGAGAAAGACCAGCAGGAAAAGATGATGCAGGATGTCATCTATGTGGCAAGTGAAGTACGAAAGGGTACGGCAGGTGCCATGGATATCATGAACCAGTTGGATGAATCCACCAGCATTGTGACAGGGGCAGTCAAGGATATTTCCGACAGTACCCAGTCGACCGCAGAGAATATACAGAACCAGACCGTGATGACCCAGAGCATCCAGGATGCGATCGAAAAGACCCTTCATCACTCTGAGAGCATGGTTACGATCGCGAAAAAGGCAAAGGAGTTAAACGAGGAAAACTTATCCATCGTCAAGGAGATCCAGAACCAGTCTGAAACGATCGCAGAGACCAATGATGAGGTGGCAGCAACCATGCAGACTTTGCAGGAACGTGCCAATGCCGTTAAGGGTATCGCTGATACCATTTTTGATATTTCCAGCCAGACCAACCTGTTAGCGCTCAATGCATCCATCGAAAGTGCCAGAGCAGGCGAAGCGGGCAAGGGCTTTGCAGTCGTTGCAGATGAGATCCGTCAACTGGCAGAAAAGACCCGTGTGGAGACGGAAAACATTGCATCAATTCTGGGTCAACTTTCCGAAAATGCAGCAGATGCCGTGAATGTCGTTGCCAAATCTGCAAAAGCGCCGCCGGACAGCAGAATGAACTGATCGGCAGAGCAGTAGAGACCTTTTGATGAAATGAATACTAATGTAGGACAACTGACACAGGATATCTCAGATATCGACACTATGCTGACAGATCTTTCCGAAGCCAACAATCATATCGTGGACAGCATTACCCACCTGTCAGCAACCTCGGAAGAAGTTACGGCAGCGTCGGCGCAGGCGGAGGGCTTGAGCAGCAAGAACCTGACCAATGCCGACCAGACCAAGAGTATTCTGGATCAGGTACTACATGTTTCCAAGCAATTAGACAAATATGTCGGCACAGAAGAAAGCGATGTGTCGGAGATTATTCTTTAAACACTACCCCGGAAGAAAAAATTTTCCTCCGGGGTATAATTTTTTCAGAATACCGATAATCATTGTGTAAAAGCAAAAAAGTTCTTCATGTTTCAAGGAAGAAAGGAGAGTGCCATTATGCGTATAGAAGCATATAATCAGGTAGCACAACTCTATAAGACGAATAAGACTTCAAGCACCCCGCCCGGCGTCAGCAAGTGCTATGGGAAGAGACGAAGTGCAGATTTCATCTTTTGGACGTGACTATCAGATTGCAAAGAAGGCAGTCGCAGCAGTTTTCGGATATCAGGGAAGATAAAGTTGCTGAAATGAAATCAAAGTACGAGTCAAATGATTATCAGGTAGATACCGGAGATTTTGCAAGCAAATTGCTTGAAAAATATCAGATGGGACTGTAAGGAGAATCGTAAGTGGCTAGTTTAGTAGAAGAATTACTCGTAGGAATGAAAAAAGAAGATGCATGTTATACCAGATTACTGGAACTGTCCGGAGAACAAGAGACAGGTTTATCATTGCAGGTGCAGTGGTCTGATCTGGGAAGAGGTGACTGCTACAGAAGAAAGTATCAGTAGTGACTTGAAAAATCTGGAAAACAAGCGCGTGAGTATTCTTCGCGATATGGCTGTAGTTTTAGGACATGACGGTGAGCAGTTGATGTGACCAATGTCATCGAGCAGTTAGACGGACAGCCAAAAGAGCAGGGCGATCTGACGGCAGCCAGAGACGCACTTGTAGACGTTGCCACACGTTTACAGACAGCAAACGCACAAAACAGTGTACTTCTCCAGCAGGCATTAGAGATGGTTGAGTTTGACCTGACTTTGTTCAAGAGTCTGGAAGCAGGCACCCGAAACAGCGAATTATGACAAGAACGCTTACAACACGGGAGAACTGCTTGGCAGCAGTAAATTTTGATACATCCCAATAAAAGGATAACCGGGGCTTTTGAATTAGAGTTAGAGGAGGATATACCATGGCTAATGGATTCGGAAAGCTTTGTACGTGGAGCGTCAGGATTACAGACACAACAAAATGCACTGAATGTTGTTGCCAACAATTTAGCAAACGTAAATACGAAGGGCTATGTACGCCAGCAGGTCGTATTTGCAGATAGAAATTATACATCTTTTGCATCAGCATCTATCAGTACACAGCGGGCAGGACTCGGTGTGGATATCGGTGATGTGGTTCATGCGAGAGATCTTTTTTAGATAAAGCATATCGGTCCGCAACAGGACGTCAGGCATTCTATGCCGCCAGTTATGATGCGGTCTCCGAGGTAGAGACATATTTACAGGAAACGCAGGGACAGGCTTTTCAGACCTCGCTTGCCGATCTGTATGAAGCATTTTCTGAATTTGCAAAGCGATCCGTCCGATGCAGTCAACCAGAATCTGGTCATGCAGAAGGCATCCCTTTTTGTCAGCCGTGTAAGTAGTCTGAATCAGGGACTTCAAAGTTATCAGTCAACGATCAATCGTAAGATTTCCGATGATGTTGACCGCATCAACGAACTGGGCACCAAAATCCAGGAATTAAATTTACAAATACAGAGAGTGGAAGCAGGCAAAGTGGAGACAGCCATGGATCTGCGCGATCAGAGAGACCTCTATTTAGATGAACTCTCCAGTCTTGCAAAGGTATCTTATTCCGAAAATGTTGATGGTATTGTCAAGGTACGATCGACAATGTGGAATTTGTTACCGAGAATAATGTCTACCAGATGGCGATGCACGAGGATAAACTGACAGGTTTCCAGACCCCATACTGGCCGCAGTTATCTGATACCGAGAATGAAGACTACTATTATGTATTCGATACGGACAATGCCAATGCCACCAACGGCACGGATGTGGGAGAGGTCAAGGCGCTTCTTTTGGCAAGAGGTAGCGGTCATGCCAATTATCTGGATATGGCAGGGCTTAGCGCATACGACTATAGTACCGGGCTTTCCAATTCCATCATGATGAATACAGAGGCGGAACTGGACACTCTTTTCCATAGCATCGTGACCGCCATCAATGATACCCTCTGTCCGAATACGACCTATGGGGCAGTTAATTCCAATCTTGGCGGAGGTAGCATAACCGGTGTGGATGCGACAGGAAAGACTTGGACGATCACGGCGGATACCAAGATCTTAGATGAGGCAAATGCTTCGGTCGGCAGTGATGGAGAATTGCCGCCACACGAACTTTTCTCCCGCATCGGTTGCGACCGTTACACCAAGGTATCCCTTGCGGATGGCAGTACAGTTTATGTATATAACGAAGAAGATCCGAGCGATGAATCGACCTGCTATACCATCGAGGATACCGTCATCAACCCGGACATCATCGATGAAAAGAGTCTGATTCCCTATAAAAACAGACAGGAGAGATCGATTATACTTTGGGCGACAATCTGGAGCGTATCTGGGATCAGGAAAATTACCTGCTCAATCCTACCGATACGACACCATGTACCTTTACCGATTTTTACATCAAATGGATCGGCGAGGTTGGAACCGTCGGTTCCGTCTACAGTACGACTTCTGACAGTTTGCAGGGGACAGCAGATACCATCGACAACAACAGGCAGATGGTAGTAGGGGTTTCTTCCGACGAGGAACTGACCAACATGATCCGTTATCAATCAGCATACAACGCATCCAGCCGATATATTAATGTGGTGAGTACCATGATCGATTATCTGCTGAACTCATTATAGAAGGGAGGGCAAAGACGCTATGCCATCTTCATTTTTTGGACTTACCGTTGCCTACTCGGGCTTAAATGCCTCACAGGCATCCATCAATACAACGGCAAACAATATCTCCAATGTGCAGACCAAGGGATACAGCAAGCAGGTCGTCAATCTGACCGCATCTTCTGCCCTTCGCTGCTATCAGAGATACGGCAGCACAGGAACCGGTGTTACGGCGGATTCCGTTACTCAATTACGTGATGAATATTACGATGAGAAATACTGGAACAATCAGGCGACACTGGGGCTTTACGAAAAGAAACTCTACTATATGGAGCAGATCCAGAACTATTATACCGACGGAACGTTTTCGACCACAACAAGTTCCGGTTTCTCTACCATTTATGCCAAGATGTTCAATGCCTTAGATGCTGTCAAGACTAATGCCGGATCAAGTGCATCCCGCAATGAGTTCTTAAGCACCGCCGGAGAACTCTGCACTTATTTTAACAGTACGGCACAGCAGTTACAGAGTTTACAGACTTCCATCAATGATGAGATCAAGACGACGGTCGACAATGTCAATTCCATCGCCAAGAAGATCTCCATGCTCAACAAGCTAAGATCAATATCATTGAGATGGAGGGGGACATGCCAACGAACTCCGCGACCAGCGTGCAACGCTGGTAGATGAACTTTCCAAGATCGTACCGACCAAGGTCGAGGAAAAGAAAAGTAACAAACAGTAATTACGAGGATCAATATACAGGGGCTACCTATTATACAGTCAAGATCAACGGACAGACCCTGGTAGACAACTACGAATACAATGCCCTTTGCCTGCAAGTCCAGAGATTACAAATACAATCAGTCCGATGTGGAAGGACTTTATGATCTGGTCTGGGCGTCCACAGGAGCAAGTTTTGATGCGACTGCGACCAACATGAGCGGCGAATTGCGTGCCATGTTTGAGATCCGCGATGGCAACAACAGCGAGAATCTGACCGGACGTGTGACGAAGACGAGCAGCACTTCCATGACGATCACGGGAGCCAATATTACAGATATCGACAAGATGAACATGCCGGCATCCGGCTCTATCTGGGTCAACAATAAGCAGTATTTCTATGATTCCTTTGAATGTGAAACGGATGCCGATGGCAACATCACTTCCTATACCTTTGATCTGAACAAGCCGCTCACGACGGATGAACAGACCAAACTTGCCAACAAGAAACTGGTAGTCGGGGGAGAGCGTTAGTTTCATGGGGGTTCCGTATTACATGAACCAGATGAACACTTTCCTGCGATCTTTCTGTGAGGCGTTTAACAGCATTGAAAGAACCGGCGTGGATGCCGATGGCAATGACATGGGATCTGTCTTTGTGGCACAGAACAAAGCGCTGGGGACAGAGTATGATATGTCCGATGCCTTAAATGAGACCGATGCCAACGGCAATGTCTCTGGAACGACATTTACTTCTTCGGCAAATAATTACTATCAACTGACTGCGGGCAATGTCAAGATCGCAGAGGAATGCAGCGACCCGGATCGTTTTGCGACCCATACCAAGTCAGATACAGAGGATGGCGTAGATGCCTATGATCCGATCGAGCAATTAAAAAATCTGCAGAGCAAGACAGAACTCTTCCGCGGTGGCGGTGGCGATACTTTTACAATGTATCTATGCAGATGTTACGGTAGATACGCAGGAATGTGATGTTTTTTACCGATAACTATACCAGCATAAGTACAACGATCAACAATCAGAGAATGTCCGTATCCGGCGTGGACGAGGACGAGGAGGCATTGGATCGATGAAATTCCAGAATGCCTACAATTTGGCATCCAAGTGCATTTCCGTATTGGCAGATATGTACGACCAGTCGATCTTAAACACAGGTGTGTAGTTTAGAACGTGTGATTTATAAGAAAAGGAAAAGGTGACGAGTATGCGTGTTACGAACAATATGATTTTGAGGAACTCTTCCTATAATATCAATGGAACGAAAGGCAGTGTCAATTCATCCATGAACCAGATGACGACACAAAAGAAGATCAATAAGCCATCCGGAAGCATCCGGTGGTTGCCATTCGCTCCCTTCGTCTGAGCACCAGCCTGAGCCGTGTTGATCAGTATTACAAGAAGAATATCCCGGATGCAGAGTCCTGGCTGGATGTAACTGAGACAGCCCTCAACAACATGAAGTCATTGATGACGGATGTGCGTACCCAGTGTGTCAATCGGATCCACGGATACCCTGAATCAGGAAGACCGCAATACCATCCTCAAGCAGTTGAAGTCTTTGCAGAGCCAGTTGTATGCAGAAGGTAATGCAGACTATGGGGAAGAACGGTATTTACCGGCTATCGTACCGATCAGGATCTGGTATTTACGGAGAATGAAACCAAGACCTCTTATCGATCGATCAGACCTTTACCTATGAAGATCTGGAGAGTTTTCGCTATTATACCGGCAATGTCAAGGTGCCGGCAACTAAGGATGAGGTCTTAAACAGCGATATTTCCGATACCTTGCAGTCCTAATTATTACAGACTGCGTACCTCTTATAACAAGATCGATGACATGCAGGCATTTTCTTACACGACCAAGGATGCCAACGGTCAGGAACAGACCAGGACCATCGATCTGGCAAATGCAACAGATCAGACCGGCACCAATGCCGATGGCTCTAATTTTACCTACAAGACGGCTACCGCAGTAGATGCAGGCGGTGCGGCAGTCAATCCGGCAAGAACCATGTATGTCTTTGATACTGAGGAGGACTGGGCGGCTGCTATGGGACAGAAGCAGGTCGGCGACAATGATATTGTCCCGATCAAGGAAAACGGAAACATTGTACTTGGCGAGCAGGTTTCCTCGAGTTCCGTACCAACAAGGCGACCATTTCTACGACCTATGACAAGACTGGATTTGACAAAGGGGAACTGCGGCCGGAGTATTATTTCAACTGTACCAACAAGACGGATGCCAACAATCCGATCAGTTATAAAAAGTATGATGAAAACGGCAAGGAAATCGGCTATGATATCAATTATACCGTTGCCAACAATCAGGAACTGACGGTAAATACCGAGGCATCCGATGCTTTCAACAGTGATATCCAAAGAGATATTGACGATATGATCACATCTGTGACCAATGCGATCAGTGCGCATGACAAACTGACCGAGTTAAAGGCAATGAAGGGGGAAACCCAGTATGCCGAGAAAGAGTACCAGACCAAACTGGATGAATGGATCACGGCAGCCCAGAAAGAGGCTGATTACGCGGATGACCATCTGCAAAAGTTGTTCAGTTCCGAGATCGGCAAGGTTGACGGCTATCTGAGCAATATTAACCTGTCTATCACCCAGGTGGGGTGTACAGGGATCAGTTGCAGTTGACCGAGACCAGAATGAGCAACCAGCAGGAGACTTTGCAGGAATTGCAGTCTGACAATGACAACTTTGGATCTTTCAGAGATCATCATCAATTATACAGCCATGTATAATGCCTACCAGTCATCATTGACGGCGGCAGGAAAACTGAGTGGCATGACACTTTTGAACTATTTATAAAATGTGCCATAACAAAGGCAAAAGGAGAGGAATATGCGAGTAGAAACAAGACTATTTGGGGAAATTGATATAGCAGAGGAAAAAGATCATCACCTTGGGCAGAGGCTTGATCGGTTATCCGGATATGAAACGTTTACCCCTGATCTTTTGATGAGGAAAAGCAGGGCAAAGATCATGTGGCTGCAATCACTGGATGAGCCACAGTTTGTTATACCGGTCGTAGATCCGGCGGGGGCATCTGCGCGGACTACAATCCGACCGTCAATGATGAACTTTTAACACCACTGGGTCAGTTTAGTGAGGAATCTTTGTTTGTGCTGGTGACGATCCGTGTGCCATCGGACATTACCCGAATGACGATCAATCTCAAAGGACCGATCATCATCAACACCGATAATCTCCGTGGCGAGCAGATCATCGTGGAAGATGAAGTGCAGACACGTTTCCCGATCTATGACATTTTAAAGAGCAGAAAAGAGAAGGCAGGTGAGTAAGAGATGCTGGCATCAACGAGAAAAAAAGGCGAATCCATCGTCATCAACAATAATATTGAGATCAGCGTATTGGCATCCGCGAGATCGGGATCGATCGGTATCTCTGCACCAAAGGATGTGCCGATCTATCGCAAGGAAGTATATTTGCAGATCCAGGAAGAGACCAAGGAAGCCATGAATGTGGAAGGTCTGGAAGCACTGGAAAACCTGTTTTAAAAGAATGGATAGGAAGAGATTTGTGGGAGAAGATCCGCAAATCTCTTTTTGCATATGGGGTTAAGAATTCCAGCGCACAGTCGATATAAGATGTAGAAGAATTGATGTCGTTTATATTTTGCACACGGAGGTGTAAGGATGAAAGTAGAGTCAATGCAACAGGTAAACAGCAGTTACCAGAGTCAGGAAGTGCTAATGTGGCTGCGCAGGCTGTACCGGCAAAGAGTGGTACAGCGTCTACCAATGACATGAGCATGCAGCAAAAGGCAAAGGATGCTGTTACGATCACGGAAGATGGTGTCAAGACAGGAAATGTTCGGGAAGATGGACAGGCGAGCAACGAACAAATCCGTCAGGCTGTAGATACGATCAATAAGAATGCACACAATGAGGAGGCTGTCTTTGGCATCCATGAGGCAACCAACCGTGTGACGATCAAGATTGTGGACAAGGAGACAAAGGAAGTCATCAAGGAGTTTCCACCGGAAAAAGACATTGATATGATCGCCAAGGTCTGGGAAATGGCGGGGATCATGGTAGACGAGAGAAGATAGGAGGCAGCATATGACAATTCGTATGTCAGGTATGGTATCAGGTATGGATACAGAATCATTAGTATCCGCTATGGTATCTACTTATGTATCAAAGAAAGAAAAATATCAGAAAGCCCAGACCAAGTTGTCCTACAAGCAGGATGCATGGAAGGCTTTGAATACCAAAGTATATAGTTTATATTCATCTATCAGTAGTCTGCGTTTTTCATCTGCTTACAGCATGAAAAAGACGACGGTTTCAGATGCAACAAAGGCAACGATCACAGGGCAGCAATGCCATCAATGGTACACAGAGTCTGCGTATCAGGCAGTTGGCAAGCATCCGGTTATATCACAGGGGCCAAACTTGCCAAAGGCACGACTGAGGATACGACACTGGCTTCTTTGGGCTATACCGGTGCAGATACGACAATCTCTGTCAAGACAGCATCCGGCACCAAGGATATCACGATTGGTAAGACAGCAAAGATCTCTGATGTTGTCAAAGCCATGAATGATGCAGGTGTTAAGGCTAGTTTTGATGCGACCAACTCCAGAATGTTTGTCAGTTCCACAGAGACCGGTACGGCCAATGATTTTGCTCTGGCGGCCGCAGATGGCAATGGACTCAAGGTCTTGTCATCCTTGGGAATCCTGGTGAAGTCCGATGCGACAGATGCTGCCTATAAGGCAAATGCTGCTTATGCACTTGGTACCATGGGCACCGATGCAGACGGCAATGTGGTTTCCTATTTTGAATTGATGATGATGGCAATATCAAGTATGATTCTGACGGAAAGGCGATCGTGCGCGCAGGCGTTACTTACAGTGCTTCCGAGACTCAGAAGGCAATCCAGGAGATGCATGGAAAAACTTGCCAATGCCTATGACAGCAACAGCAAGTTAGATGCAGAAAAGAAAGAACTGACTTCAAAAGATTGATTATACCGAAGCAAAAAATGCGGTAAATGATGTTCTTGCAAAGATAAAAGGCTCGCGCCTGATTCAACTTTTTAAAGACGGCAAATCAGGATAAGGTCTATGTCGGACCGGATGGTCAGACCTACACTGGACGGAGTGAGGTTAAGGACGACGATGGTAATGTAACCGGCTATCACTATTACAATACTAAGACTATCAAGGTCAATGGAACCTATCTGGATGTAGAAGATGAGGACAAGCCGTCTCTGGATGTATCTGCGGATGAGAAGATTGAACTGGCATCCGAAGAGATCAATACCCTTGCAGAGAAGTTGGGTTTGATCACGAAAAAACTGAGACCGCGGAAGATGGCACAGAGACCGAAAAGACAGATTCTACAAATTTTTAAATACCTTTGAAATCACAGTTGAAGACGGTAATGGCTGTGGATGATAATGCCATCTATACCGACGAGGATAAGGCGGCATATTATCTGAGCGATGATCAGATGACAGAGGCAAAGGCAACACTGGAAGAGATCGCGCTGGCAACCAAGACCAACGATGCTACCATTGCCGCTAACAGTTACTGGGATGTCAAGGATTATTCTGCGTACTATGAGAATGGGGTTTTAAGCAGTGATAAACTGGCAGATCTGGCAGCATCCATTACGGATAAGATCGCAACGGCAAAAGAGATCGTGACCGAGAGACAGCGTTTTTGCTTACAATGAAGGTGCGACCCGTGTAGATGCACAGGATGCGACCATCATCTTAAATGATGCGGAGTTTACGTCATCAACCAATAACTTTAATATCAATGGGCTGACGATCAAGGCGCTTGCAACGACTGCTGCTTGGGTGAGACACTCAGCATCAATACCGATACGGATACCCAGGGGCTTTATGACAAGATCAAGGATTTTCTGACTCAGTATAATGAGATCATCAATGAGATTACCAGTCTTTACAATGCAGATTCCGCTAAGGGTTACGATCCATTGACAGATGATGAAAAAGTCTTCTATGAGCGATTCGAGATCGAAAAGTGGGAGACCAAGATCAAGGATGCCATCCTGCGAAAGGATTCCACGCTGGGAACCATTCAGAATGCTATGACGAGTGCCATGATGCAGTCTTATACAGTTAATGGTAAGTCCTATTCTCTGGCAAGTTTTGGTATCTCTACCTTGGGATATCTGAATGCTTCCAAGAATGAGAACTATGCATATCATATCGATGGGGGATTCTGAGGATACTGCTACCTCCGGCAAGACCGACAAACTCATGACGGCACTGGAAAACGATCCGGATTCTGTTATTGACTTTATGAAGCAGTTGACTTCCGGTCTGTATACAGCACTGGATAAGCAGATGAAGGGTACCAATTTAAGAAGTACCTATACCATCTACAATGACAAGCAGATGGCTTCTGAGTATAGCAACTACACCACCTTGATCAAGCAGTGGGAAAAAAGATCCAGGATTATGAAGATCGTTACTATAACCAGTTTTCAAAGATGGAGTCTCTCTTGCAAAAACTGCAGAGTTCGACATCATCCTTGTCATCCTTGTTTGGAAATTCATAATTGAGTAGGAAGGGGAAACCAATGGTACCTAATAATGGGTATAATGCGTATGCAAAGAATAAGATCATGACGGCTTCACCGGCAGAACTGACACTTATGCTCTATGAGGGGGGCAATCAAGTTTTGCAATATTGCGGTCGTTGCGATCGAAAATAAAAGATTATGCCAAGGCGAATACCAATATCCAGAAGGCAGAACGGATTATCGGTGAGTTTAAGGCAACCTTGAATCATAAATATGCAACGGCAAAAGATTTCGATGCTGTCTATGATTATCTTCTGGATCGCCTGATTCAGGCGAATATGAAAAAAAGATCCGGAGATTTTTAGAAGAGGTCTTAAAACATCTGCGCACGATGCGTGATACATGGAAAGAAGTCATGAAGATCACAAAGAACGGCACAGTGGTAGCATAAGAGGAGCAAGGATGGACGAGAAAAATTATATTCAGATTTTAGAAGACAGTCTGGAGTCTAAGATCGATCTTTTTGCGCCGCTTGCAGGTGCTGTGTCAGGAACAGGCAGAGCATCTTAAAGGATCCCAATGCGTCGCCGGAGGCTTTTGAAGAGAATATCGAAGAAAAAGGAAAACCGATCGATCGGCTTTCGGCTCTGGATCAGGGCTTTGATGCTTTCTTTGCAAAGGTCAAGGATCAGTTGGAAAACAATCGGGATCAGTACCGTGATTCCATCGCTCACATGCAGGAGATGATCCGGGGAGATCACACAGCGCAGTTCCAACCTACAGGTCTTGGAGAAGCAGAACTCTGAATTGGCAAGAGCCAAGTTCAGCAGATCCGCACCCAGACCAAGGAGATCCGCCAGAGCCGTAAGGTTGTCAATTCTTATTATCAAAATATGATGAAGATGAATACGGTTGATCCGCAGTTTATGGATCGGAAAAAATAAAAAATTTCCATTTAGGTATTAAGTATTGGAAAATGTCTCCGATATAGAAAGTACAAGGGCAAGAAATACTTGCCCGTGAGGAAGCCCGAGCGTGTACGGCAAAGGTGGACTCACTGATTATTTAATCACATCTGTCATGGAAGACAGATTATATTCAAGGAGGAATGAATTATGGTAGTACAACACAACATGCAGGCAGCAAACGCTAGCCGAGTTCTTAACATTACAGCCTGGACAGCAGGCAAAGAGCACAGAGAAGTTATCTTCTGGATACAAGATCAACCGTGCAGCAGATGATGCAGCAGGTCTTTCTATTTCTGAGAAGATGAGAAAGCAGATCCGTGGTCTGGATCGTGCATCAACAAATGCACAGGATGGTGTATCTTTAGTACAGACAGCAGAAGGTGCTTTGAATGAAGTACACTCAATGCTTCAGAGAATGAATGAGCTGGCAGTGCAGGCAGCCAACGGTACAAACTCTACAAAGGATGTTAAATCTATCAGTGATGAAGTTGTACAGTTGAAGACAGAGATGAATCGTATTGCTGATACAACAGACTTCAATGGTAAGAAGATGCTTGCTGGTCAAGGTGTAGAGATTTTTGTAGGATATACTACAGAGACAGCGAATAACATCACTATTGGTGGTAAGGGATTGAAGTCAGCAGTCGAAAAAATTTCCTCATTTAAGACCAGTTCTGACGCAAAGAAATTGCTTGGTACAATTTCTACAGCAATTGAGAAGATTTCTGAGTTCCGTTCAGATTTTGGTGCCGTTCAGAACAGATTAGAGCACACTATTGACAACTTGGACAACGTCGTTGAAAATGTAACATCTGCAGAATCACGTATTCGTGATACAGATATGGCTGACGAGATGGTTAAGTACTCTAAGAACAATATCCTGCAGCAGGCTGGTCAGTCAATGCTTGCTCAGGCAAATCAGTCAACACAAGGTGTTTTATCATTACTTCAGTAATCTGAGGTGATAAAACATCTGAGAATCAGAGTATTCGTACACAATACTATAAAGGGAGTCATAGAATGCTATGGCTCCCTTTCATAATATACGGGTATATTAGAGGATGAAAAGGGGGGAGCGTTTATGCCAGACAACGTGGGTATTAGTATTATTTTGCCAACTTACAACAGAGACAGGCTTATCATGAGGGCAATACAGTCAATTTTGGATCAAACCTATACAAAGTGGGAATTGATCATTGTGGATGATGGTTCGACGGACAGTACACAACAGATTGTTCAAAGTATGGGGAACAACGAATTTCATATATCAAAAATGAACAAAATATGGGCGCTGCAGCATCAAGAAATCATGGAGTTAAAATTAGCCCATTATGATTATTTGGCATTTCAGGATAGCGATGATGTTTGGATAGTGGATAAGTTGGAAAAACAAGTGAATTATCTTAGCAAACATGCAGAATTTGACATGGTATATAGTTCTTTTGTGAATCATCATCTAGATGGCTGTAAGGTGCAAGTGCCAAATGACCAGATAGGGGAGCGTGAGGGAATCTTTTGTCTACATTGCTGATCAACAATGTGATTGGTACACCTACAATTTTAAAAAAGAAACATTTGAGAATAACCGAGGATTTGATGAAACTTTATGTGCCTTGGAGGATTGGGATTTTTGTGCTTCGTGTTTCTGAATCAAGTCGGATTGGATTCATTCTGATGTGTTGGTCGAAGCATATCAGACAGAAGGAAGTCTTTCTTGTGATGGGGCAGGATATTTTCATGCAAGGTGTAAAATGCTGGCTTCACATTACAGAGAGATGCAGGAGATGGATCTTTTTGACGATTTGGTCGGAAATTTGTTTCGTGAGGCAGAAAAACATGGGATATTAGAATCTGTGCAAAAATTATTTATGAGGTATCTAGAATATTATATGGAGAGGAAGTGTTAGGAAGTCATATATGAGAATAGAAAAAATTTATAGATGAAATGGATATACAGGCCACCCGATTGTGGCAGGGACGCGGTATAGACGTAGAGGAATTAAATAGGCAAATCGTAACGTTTGTTTCTATTATGAAGCAAAAAGTACAGAAGTTTTTTACACTTGGAATCGATTTCCCGACAGAATATGCAGAAGTGGCACTTGAGCATTTAAAACAAAATTTATGTGTGATAGGGATGATTATAAATTGGCAGATTGTCTGTATTATGAATGGCGAGATATTGCTATTGTATTGCAAGAAGTGATAGATGAGGTTGAATAGGATGCAAAAAAGACTTAAAGCAAAGATATGAAAAGTTAGTGAAATGTCAGGACCATATAAAGATTAATATAGAAAATATGACCATTATCAATGTCGTGAGGACATGACTTATCTAGACTCGGATGGGAAAGAGTGGTTGCTGGAAAGCAGGGAGAATATGACTTTTGCAGTGGAAAAATGGGTAGAGCAGTTTCAGAAAGTGACCTCGGATAACGTTTTTTATATTTTTGGCTTGGGTCACATTGCATATCTGGAAAAAATGCGGGAAAAATTTAAAGACAATGTCATTATTATCTATGAACCAAACGAGGAAAATGTAATTCGTCTATTACAGACAGGGCAGTATCGGGTAATCTGTGAAGATAAAAGGTGTATGTTGCTTGGGGGAAGAACGAAAGGAAACTTTGATCCGGATTTTGGATGTTACGGCAACATGTACAAATTATAAAAGAGTTCTTTATGCTGAGATACCTAATTATCATAAAATCTGGGAAGAAGATTATAAAGAGTTTCATCAGTGCCTTAAAAATAAAATTTAAGATAATTTGGTATAAAGATATACTCTGGTAAAACAGGGGCGGCAGCGGGCACAGAATCAGGTGTACAATTTGAAATCTTTTTTCGTGAAGCTCGGTCTTATAGATATAAAAAATGCGATTGATAAAGAGGTAATGGAACGATATCCGGTCGTTATAGTGGGGGCTGGTCCATCTTTAGATAAAAATATTGACGTGCTACGCCAATATCAAGGAAGAACCTTTATTATTTGCGTAGAATCAGCCTTAAATAAATTAGTGAGACATGGCATTATGCCAGATTTGAATGTAGCGGTTGATCCTAGTCTTGGATTGGGGAAAAAATATCCCATTGAAGATGAAAGATGCCGTGCCATTCCACTTTTGACTGATGTGGAATGTTCCTGGACCTATATAGACCAGTTTAAGGGGCGGAAGTTTTATTTTGCCCTAAATGCGGATTTTATGACTATTTTTTGAAAGAAGATAAAGTAGGTTATCTAGGCACGGGAGGTTCTGTGGCACAGAATGCATTTTCTCTTGCCCGATATTTGAATGCAAAACATATTATTTTGATAGGGCAGGATTTTGCCTACCCGGATGGAAAAATCCATGCAGATGGAGTCTTGAAAGAAGATAAGATAGATGAAGAAAAAAAATATCTATTTTTATGTAGATGGAGTGGATGGAAAACCGGTGCTGACGGAGACGATTATGGATATTTATCGAAAATGGTATGAGGATGTATTGGTTTTAGAAAAGCAATGGCATGTGATAGATGCTACAGAGGGAGGGGCACTCATCAAGGGGACGGAAGTTATGTCATTAAAAAAGAGGCTTTGGAGACATATTGTCCAGAACGTAAAGTAGATTTTAGAACAATGTTAGATTCTGCGGATTACTTTTTGTCAAGAGAGAAACAGACCGAGGTGATTATGCAGATAGATCAGATGTATAACCATAGAGAGAAATGTCAATCGCTTTCAGAAGATTCGAAAAAAATATCAAATGTTATTGGAATTGAACCGAAAAAGAAAGAATCAAACTACGGAGTTTAAGCAATGCATGAAAGAAATTTCTGATGCTACCAGTGAATTGGAAAATGATGTGGAACTGATGCTTTATCGTATGTACACAAATCAAAAAAGTTATGATTTACAGGATTCTTTGGAAGTAAGAGGAGAGAGTGTATATGAAGAAATCGAAAAGATAGCAAATAATGGAATAGAAATTATAGATGCATATATATTGGCGGCACAAAAATTAAAAAGATTGGGAGAAGTTTTATATGGGAAAAGAAAATATAAAACTAACGATTTCCGTTTTGATTTCAGGGAACAAGGAAAATGTAACTAGGTGCCTGCAATCCCTTGATCATTTGATGCAGGAGGTACCATCTGAGTTAATTCTTACAGATACCGGTTGCTCACCAGAGGTAAGAGACCTTATTGAGAATTATACAGATCATATTATTAATTTTACATGGTGTCAGGATTTTTCGGCTGCCAGAAATGTAGGATTACAAGAAGCAAAGGGGCAGTGGTTTTTGTATCTGGATGATGATGAATGGTTTGAAAATACAGAAGTTTATTGAAAACTTTTGTTGTCAGAACAATGTGATGAGTATCAAGTGGCCTTTTTATAAACAACGTAATTATCTGGATATGGAAGGAAAACATACCTAGACCATAATGTTGATAGACTTATTCGGATACAGCCGGGCTTGCATTTTTGAAAGACGTATTCATGATGGGCATACGCGGGTATAGAAATACAGAAAAAAATACTCGTTAGCGAGTTATGTACATCATTATGGATATGTATATAGGAATCTAGAGGAAAAACTGGCAAAACATAAGAGAAATCAAGAACTGTTAGATCTGGAGTGTAAAGAACGCCCATGGGATATGCGGATGCAGTATCAGGCTGTGATAAATTTATTTGATACAGAAGAGTGGGATATGGCACAAAAAAGAGCCCATGAGGTAATACAACGAAAAAGTGATTCGGAATATTGGGATGCATGCCATACAGTGATTCTTTATTGTTATGAAAGGAAAGAAGATTATCAACAGATTATACAAGAGGGAACACAGTTTCTGAAAAAATCGTTGTGTCCATATGATAAATTCGGGACACTGCAATTTATTATCAATGCATATTGGGAGTTGAAGGCATATGGAGAAATTCTTCCATTTGCTAAGCAAGCGTTGCTTTCTTATGCGCTGTATAAGAAAAATCCACAGCGTTATAATAAGCAGCAATTAATGCGAACGGAATTTTTGCAAGAGGAGCGTATATACAAAATGCTGGCGTATGCTATCTTTGCAGGACTGATTTGTGCAGATAGGTCAGTGATACAGTTGGCATTGACTAAGGAATTACTGCCAGAAACGAAAGCATTATTTGAGGAGAAAGAACACAAGCAGTGGATACAGAACACACTGGAGATTGTAGCGATTGATGATGCGCAAAAGAATCTTGCGGATTGGATCGAACAAACGATTACAACAGAAGCATTGGCACCAAATTCTGTATGGATGGATATAAATTTACTAAACATGGCGGAGGAACTTGTCTGGCTATTACGGCGGAATTATTCGATGCGTGCCGGTGTCTTGATGTCCAAATTCCTGATTACGTTGGAGGGACATATATCTGAATATGCGCAAATCGCGGGAGAAGAAATTATTACTATGTTGGGTCTCCCATTGTTGATGGAGGCACAGCAAAATGAGGATGAAATTCTGATGGCAGATGTTTTGGAAGGACAGACAATCCTGACATTGGAGAACATTGTGCAACAAAAAACAGAATCCTTGGATTTTTCTACGACAGATTATTTAATAGAAAATTTGGCAGTTTTAGAAGCCAATGCCAAGTTGGGAGAACTGCTAGATATTTTTTAGTCAGGCATATCCGAGAGAGGGCTGCCTATATAGGATAGAGACGACATCATCCGGACAGCCAACCATTTGTCTGGAAGAAAATGAGGCGCAGTATTATCTTAGCGGAAATAATAATCCATATCGGGATGCACATCGTTTTTGGGAAGCGAATATAGAAGAAGGACAGTATAAATATGTGATGCTGGGGGCTGGAATGTTATATGAGGCACAGGTGATATTGGACGAACGGCCGGATATTGAACTTGTAATGGTGGAGGAAGATCCATATTTACTCTCATTGGTATTTCAATGCAGGGATTTGACACAACTTTTGGAAAATGAAAGATTTCAACTCGTAATAGACAGTTATGTTCATTATCTTGGCTCTTATGAGCAAGCGGGAACCATATTGATTCATAAACCAAGTATGCGTCATATTCAAATGCAAAGTGAAAAAAGAAGTGCTAGAAGAATTTTATGTTAAAATCATGACGAATCGGGGAACAACAGGGCCTTTTAGAGTGGAATTACAGACAAAATATTACGAGGAATAAGCATGTGGTTTCTTCTGAAAATTGTAGAGAGGATTTTTGCGACAAGAATGTTTGGCTTGTGGCGGGAGGGCCCCTCTGGATGTCAGCATGGATATTTTGAAATACAGAAAAAAGAGAAGATATTGTCCTGTGTGTGGGAACATCGGCAAAACTGTTGATTAGTAAAGGAATCATTCCGGACTACGTGATTGTCAGTGATGGAATGAATCAAGTTTGTACGCAGATAGAGGACATAGATAGTGGACTACCTATCAAATTGTTATATTTATGTACCGCTAATGCAAAGGCAGTGAAGACGTTTGAGGGTGAAAAATATGCAATTTTTCAAAGTGGATACGATGAAGCGGAAATCTACGCTATGCATAAGGAGATAGAACTGGTGTCCACGGGAGGCTCTGTATCAACAACTGCAATTGATTTATGTATACGATATGGATGCCGGCAGGTTATTTGTCTGGGGTTGGATTTGGCATACACAAATCATCAGAGCCATGTTTCGGGCGCACTATCACGGATTGCTACAGATGGGCAAGAAAGTAGGTATCAGGTTCAGAGTGTTGATGGCGGTGTAGTTGATACGATACCAAGTTTAAACGCATTTCGTAAATGGATTGAAAAGCGTATTAAAGGAGAAAATGGAGTTCAATTTATTAATATATCTTGTGGAGCATATATTGATGGAATGGATAATTTGCGACCGGAAGAATATCGAAAATTGAATCATGATTAAATGCACAATTTGCCTTGGCAAGAAAGGCTAAGTTATTTATACGAAATGACGATACAAATATTGAAAAAGTAAACATTAAATTGGATTTAATGGAAAGTGCGAATGGAGTCGTAAGAAAGAAGGAAAACCTGCACTTAGTGCAGGTTTTTTTATTGAGGATGAGAATGTTCAATATTGAAAAATTTATCAATCAGTATGTTACAAAACGATCAGAAAGTATGTTTGCTCAAGATATAAATGCAAATGAAGAACGCCTAAAGGAAGGGATAGATGGGAAAAATATTTTGGTTATAGGAGGAGCAGGATCATAGGATCTTCCTTTATTAAAACTATCTTGCACTATACGCCAAAGTCACTGGTGGTGGTTGATGTCAATGAGAATGCGTTGGCTGAGTTGACACGGGATCTCAGAACTGATCCGAATTTGAAAGTGCCGGAGGATTATGTGACGTATCCTATGGATTATTCCTCAAAGGTGTTTGAAAAGATGTTTCGTAAGAGATGTGGTTTTGATATTGTAGCCAACTTTTCTGCTCATAAGCATGTGAGGTCAGAAAAAGATATTTATTCGGTAGAAGCACTCCTAAGAAACAATCTGTTTAACGCGAAAAAACTGCTGGATTTATTAACGGAGTATCCACCGGAACATTTCTTTTGCGTTTCGACAGATAAAGCGGCAAACCCGGTTAACATTATGGGGCAAATAAACGCATCATGGAGGATTTGATTTTTGTATATTCGGATGAATTCCGGTTACAACAGCAAGATTTGCAAATGTGGCTTTTTCTAATGGCTCATTGCCTGCAGGTTTTATTGAAAGAATGAGGAAAGAACAGCCGATTAGTGCACCTAAGGATGTCAAAGGTTTTTGTATCTCCGGAGGAGAGTGGGCAGATTTGCGTATTGGCATGTATACTGGGAAAAAATAGAGAGATTTTTTTCCCTAAATTGGATACAGCCCAGATGATGAGTTTTGACAAAATTGCAGAACATTTTATAGAGGAAAATGGATATCGGGTTTTACAATGTGAATCAGATGAGGAGGCCATTCGGAATGCAGAGGCGCTGCGAAGTGGTGTGAGAGACTATCCGGTACATTTTTCCATGTCAGATACTTCGGGGAAAAAGCCCTATGAGGAATTCTACACAGATGAAGAAATTGTAAATAAAAGAGAGTATCAGGCATTAGGGGTTGTTGAGGATAAGCCAATGCCCGATAGAAACAGAATGATAGGCTTATTTAATGCGTTGGAGGAAACGTTTGAACAGACAGATGCAACCAAAGAGGATATAGTACGGCTTATGCAGGGGTATCTGCCAAACTTTGAGCATCTGGAAACCGGCAAAAACTTGGATAGTAAAATGTAGTAGAAAGGAACGAAATGATACCATTATCTATTCCTAACTTTGAAGGAAACGAAAAAAATATGTAGATGATGCCATCGAGCAAGGGTGGGTTTCTACAGGAGGAGCCTATATAAATGAGTTTGAGCATCGGTTGGCAGAATTTTGCAGGTAGAGGATGTGGCTGCATGCCAGAGTGGAACTGCGGCATTGCATATGGCGTTAGTTTGTTGTGGAGTGCAGCCGGGAGATATGGTGATCGTTCCAACCTTAACGTTTATTGCAGCAGTGAATCCGGTAAAATATCAGTTCGCACGACCTATCTTTATGGACTGTGATGATAGCCTCATATGGATCCTGTGAAATTGCGAAAATTTTGTCAGGAGGAATGCGAAATATGTCAGGATACAGGAAACCTTATCTATAAAAGAATCAAGCGGTTGGGCGCTGGTTGTGTGCATGTTTTGGAAACATGGCAGATATGGAAGAAGTTATGGATATTGCCCAGAAGTTTCATCTTAAAGTAGTGGAGGATGCTACAGAGGCCTTGGGAACAAAGTATACCGAGGGAAAAATATAAGGGTAAATATCGGGAACGATTGGAGATTATGGAGCGTACTCTTTTAATGGAAATAAAATCATTACCACCGGTGGTGGAGGGCAATCACTGCTAAGAGAAAAGAGGAGACGGCATACATCCGGTATTTATCAACGCAGGCAAAGGATGATCCCCCACTATTATATCCATGATGCTGTAGGGTATAACTACAGAATGACCAACGTGCAGGCAGCCATTGGCGTTGCACAGTTAGAGGAGTTGCCAGAATTTATCAAGAGAAAGAATGTAAATTACCACTACTATAAAGCAAAAACTTGATAGAAATGACATGGAAATGCGCTTATTATCATTTCGTTCGGGAACCAGTTCAAATCAATGGTTTTATGCAGTTGAACTGCCAATTGAAAAATGGATTGTGATCTGAAAACAGTGATTGAGGAATTGCAGAATCAGAGAGGTGCAAACCAGACCGATTTGGGGTTGATTCATGAGCAGAGACCGTATAGAAATGCGTTAATCTACCGAATTGAAAGCAGATTATTACAGCCAGCGCATAATCAACATACCATGTAGCACGCAACTGACCATGCAAGAAATGGAACTGGTAGTGGAAGCAATACGGGATATAATTAGAAAACACATTCATTAGCATGCAAAGGATATAATTTATGGAGAAAGAAAAAAAGAGAGGCCAGATATAGAAAGTGCCTGGTTCATAGGAGGCTACCATTTACAAAATTTGTAGATAAAATGAATGAATCCGGTTTACAGTTAGCCATCATAGTGGATGACAGAAAGACTCATCAGGATTATCAATGATGGAGATATTCGGAGGGCGGTTCTTAGAAAAGTTGATTTTTTCATCAATCACGGAAAGTACCAACACAAATCCTCAATTGCCAATTTAAGACAGTCTGATGCAGAACTTAGGATGATGATGCGAGATTATAATATCCATCAGATTCCTGTTGTGGATGATAATGGTGTGGTGTGTGAAATTAAGACATTTCAAGAACTTATCTGTGCAACACCAAAGGATAATGCGGTTGTTCTGATGGCAGGAGGCGAGGGAAGACGATTGCGTCCGATGACAGAGAGTTGTCCCAAGCCTTTGTTGAAAGTGGGAGGAAACCAATTTTGGCAACCATCATAGATAATTTTATTGATGCGGGATTTCATCGCTTTTTTTATTTCTGTGAATTATAAGAGCGAAATGATTGAGGAGTATTTCGGGGATGGTCGAGACAGAGGAGTTACCATTGAGTATCTAAGAGAGAAACAAAAGATGGGGACGGCAGGTTCTTTGCAATTCCTATCAAAAGATGAAAAACTTCCGCTTATTGTGATGAATGGTGACATTCTTACAAATATTAATTTAGAGGCCTTATTAAATTTTCATATGGGAGAAGGCGCCTGCGCTACTATGGTGTCAGAACATATTCCTGGCAGGTGCCATATGGTGTGATTCAATGTGATGGAAATGAAATACAGGTATTACAGAAAAACCAAGAAGTACCTGCTTTGTAAGTGCAGGAATCTACGTGTTAAATCCACCGGTCATCTCCTTGATTGAAAAGGAAAACCTAATGGATATGCCGGATGTTTTCGAAAGATTGATACAGCAAGGAGAAAAATTATTAAGTTATCCACTCACGGAGTACTGGATGGATATTGGGCAGTTAGATGACTTTGAACGTGCACAGACAGATTATGAGGAACTATTTGGTGAAAATCAGTAGGAGGGTATGATGGAGAAAACCATGCGTGAGCATATGAAAAATCGTTTTGGAGGAGATGCAAATTTTAGTGAGAAACCGCCCCTGCCAAAATCGTTAAATATAGAATTAAATACCAATTGCAATCAGAAATGTGTATTCTGCCCATTTCATGGAGAAAGGCCTATCAGCAGTTGGAAACAACTATGATGAAGTATGAGGATGCAGTCGCGATACTGAATCAGGCACATGCATTGGGCATAGGCGAAAAGGAAGTAGGCTTTTATATGGCCGGAGAAGCATTCATTCACAAGGACTTGGCAAGGGTTATTCAATATGCCAAGGATCTGGGATTTCAATATACCTTTCTTACTACCAACGGTGCATTAGCCACTCAGATAAGATGAAAGAAGTTCTGGATGCTGGACTGGACTCCATTCGTTTTCTGTCAATGCCTCGGATAGAGAATCTTATGCAGAAATTCATGGCAGGGATGATTATGAACAGGTGCTTGAAAATATCAAATATATGGCAGAGTACATCAAACAGAATAATCTGTCCGTTGCTACATCTATTTCCTGTGTCATTACCAAGCAGACATTAGGTATTCAAGATGATGTTCGAAAGATTTTTGGACAATATGTGGATGATATTTTGTTTATACCGGTGCTGATGAATCGGCTTAATTTTGACGCGGATTTTATCGAAAAATATAAAATCATGGATGATTCGCGGGCAACGATCGATGAGGAATATGTGTGTCCTATTCTTTATAATACCATGTATATAGGCGCGAACATGAAAGTAATGCCCTGCTGCGATGCGTATGATACCAATTGTTTCTTTTATGATTTGAAACAGGACTTTGATTTGGAGAAAGCATGGTATTCCGATGGATACCGAAGATATCGTGATATTTTTCTGAAAGATGCAGATGATAAGGAAACTTTGTGTGAACGTTGTGCTGCGGCGCAAAGGCGTGGAGCGACTGATTTTGGAATAAAGACAGGAGGCAATACGATGACAAATGTTGCATTGATAGGACTAGGAGCCTTAGGAAAAAGGCATTTGGAGGCCGTGATGAAATGTCGGCAACCTATGGAAATCTACTGTATGGATATCAATCCAGAGGCGATGAAAGCGGTTGAACCCAAGGATGTGTATCATAATAAAACCATTTTCTTTGTCACAGATATCAAGGAGTTCCCGACGGATTTTGAATTAGTGATTTTTCCCATGTCGTCGAAAAGGTCGAAGGGAGATGTTTGATCGACTGGTGGAACATTCCAACGTTAAGTACATAGTATTTGAAAAAGTTTTATTTCAAAAGGTGGAAGATTACTTACATGTATCGGAACGATTGAAGGAATTAAATATATCCGCGTGGGTAAATTGTACAAGACGTTATGCGCCAATTTGGAAGGCTTTGCAAAAGGAGTTAGAGGATGCCCATGACATAGAATTTCATACGTATGGCGGAAATTGGGGATTCGCATGTAATTGTATCCATATGCTGGATGCTGTTTGTATGATCTCGGGTAGTGATCAACTTCGGATTGAAAGTGTTCAGTTAGAGGATAAAGTAGTAGATAGTAAAAGACAAGGATATAAAGAAGCATTTGGTATTGTCTCGGGCAGATGTGGAAAATGTCACAATTTTACAATTTCCTGCTATGATAATCATTTGTATTCAGAAACGGTTATTCTTGCAGATAATAAAAAATACAGTGTGGATGAATCAAAGGGGCTGTATACATCAGTGGAACAAGATGGAACCATGACGATAAAAAGCAATTTGAACCATATTATGTGAGTCAAACGACCACAGAAGTTGTGGAGGATATTTTGGAAAAAGGGACCTGTAATTTGACGACATATAAGTTGGCGATGGATTTACATTTGCAGTATATAGAGCCTTTTATTGATTTTTTGAAAAGAAAGGATTGGAAAAAGGAGTATGTCCGATAACGTAAAAAGTATTGTTGGTTGGTGTGGGCTACATGGGGCTGGAGTATTATAAGGTGTTGCGGGCAATGAAATGTGAAGTATTTTCCATTGGCCGAGGCAAAGCGCGGAGAAATTCCAGCAGGAAACAGGTTGTAGGGTGGTTGTAGGTGGCGTAGAGTCTATAGAGCCGAAGGATGTGAAAGAGGTTGATTATGCTATTGTTGCTACACCATTAGATGTTTTAAAGGATACTTGTATTTCTGTATTGCATTTAGGAATAAAAATATTTTGCTGGAAAAACCAATTGGACTCAACTACAAAGAAATCAAAGAGATCAGTGATGCTTCTTATGCACAGAAGGCGAAGGTCTATGTTGCTTATAATCGAAGATTTTATGCCTCTACAGAGAAAGCACTTGAAATAATTAGAGCAGATGGCGGACTTCGGGATATGCATTTTGAATTTACAGAGTGGGGAGAGAGGGTCAGACCTTCTGTGGAAAACAAGAGTGAGGAGATTCGGAAAGCGTGGTTCTTGGCAAATAGTACGCACGTGGTAGATTTGGCATGGTTTTTCGGTGGGGAACCGGAAGAAATGTGCAGTTATGTGAAACAGGACGAGAGTCTGGAATGGCATAAATGTGGTTGCATTTATTCTGGCGCAGGGATTACGAAAAATGGTGTTCTTTTTCCTATCAGGCTGATTGGAATGCGCCGGGAAGATGGGCATTGGAACTCATGACTCACAAGCATAGATTATATTTAAAACCGATGGAAAAATTACAGATGCAGAAATTAAACTCTGTATCAGTGGAAGAATACGAAATCGATGATGCGTTAGATAAGGAATATAAGCCAGGGCTATATAAGCAGACAGAATCATTCTTGAAAAAATTAGATGATGGGAAAAAAATAACAATTCAAGAACATTTAAAGCATACGGAAAAATATATGCACAAATGGAAAAGAAGTCTTAATAAGTTATAGAATGCAGGTTATATTTATAGAGGAAGTTCTTATGGAATTAGGAAGTGAGTTTGATCTTTCGTGTGAGAAAATAACCAAAAAGGAAAACAACTTATATCAGTATTTGGAATCATATATGGTGCAATGGTATGATAGTGCTAGATCGGCTATTAGGACTATAGCGTATGATAGCAGAAAGACAGTGTTGTTGCCAGAGTATATTTGCGAGTCAGTAATCCGATGTTATGAGAAAAGTAGGATTATTTTTATCACATCGATGATAAATTTGATATTGATGAGCAGGATTTATTCTCAAAACTGAATGATAGTGTGGGGTGGTCTATATATGTCATTATTATGGCTTCTTACAGGATGTAAATCTTTTTTGAAAGAAATTTATCATAAAGTTACTCGAGTGGGAGCAATAATGATTGAAGATACTACACAGAGTTTTTTCTGGACAAAAACTTATTGGTGACGTGGGTGTTATGAGCATACGAAAATGGATGCCTGTTTCTCAGGGGGGATTCTTTACGCAGGAGAAGACCGGAGTGTTGGACGAAAGAATTATTTGAAACTGGGAAAAAAGTAATCAAGATGAGAGAGCCTTGGAATGTTTCTAAAAGGAGTTTTTCTCAAGAATTTGTGCGATACCAATAGAGTTTATAGAGATATATTTGAACGCTATGAGGACAGATTAGATAAACAAGTGGTTGTTGAAAAAATGTCTGATTTGGCGCGTTTGCAGATTGAATGTGTAGACATACCCAATATGATAAGAAAGCGGAAAGAGAACGAAAAGTATCTTTCGGACGCATTACAGAGTATGAATATTTCGCTTATCAGATGTTATTCAGAAGGCAGAGTGCCCTTTGCGCTCCCTTTGAGGGTCAGGAAACGAGATTTGTTTAGAAAGTATTTACTCGAAAATCATGTATATTGTGCGGTTCATTGGCCAACAGATAGTTTTATGGTGCCAGCAAGAAAACAGGCAAAAGATAATGCGGAACAACTGATTTCTCTTCCAATTGATCAGAGATATGGAAGAGATGAGATGGATTATATGATAGATATAATCAAAAGATATGGGAGGACACTAACATTTTAAGAATATATGGAGAAGATGATAAACAACAATGGAATAGTTGTGTGAAATCATTTGAACATTGGGATATATATTATTTATATGAATATGCCTACTCTTTTATGTTGCATGGAGATGGGGATATTAAATTGATTTATTTTGAACATCTAGGGGAGCGGTTTTGCTATGTGGTTATGCAGAAAGATATTGCAGATTCGGAAAAATTTGCTGGAATTATTGAAAAGAAAAATATTATGATTGGGAAACACCATATGGTTATGGGGGACCCTTGGGTGATAAAATAATATCGACGGAATCACAACGAATTTTTTGCATATGAGATAAAACAATATTGTATAGAAAATGGGGTGGTTTCGCAGTTCGTTAGGTTTCACCCATTGTTGAATAATCAAAACATGTTGTCTAATGTGATAGAAAGCAGATATTTGCGAGATACCATATATATGGATGTAGATATGGATGAGAAGCAGATTTTTGCTAATTTGGATAGCAAAAATCGCAATATGGTTCGTAAGGCACAGAAAAATGATGTGATTATTGAACAAAGGGAGATAGAAGAAATAGATGATTTTATAGATATGTATAATGAAACTATGATTAAAAATCAGGCTGCTAAGTACTATATCTTTGAAAAAGAATATTTCGATTCACTGAATGAAATGAAAGACAACGTGTGTCTTTTTATGCTATGCGAAGGAATGTACCTATTAGTGGTGCTATTATTTATTATAATTCGGAGTTTGCACATTATCATTTATCTGGAAGTAAAACGGAATTTAGAAAATATTCTCCGAGTAATCTTTTGCTATATCAAGTGGCATGTTGGGCACATAAAAAGGGATAAAAAATTTCATCTGGGAGGGGTATGGCACCAGATGATTCTCTTTTGGATTTAAAAACAGTTCAATAGAAACGGAAGAAGCCCCTTTGCGGTGGGAAGAACAGTTTTTGATGATGCTGCATATCAGAAACTGCTGGTCTGTAGAGAAAAGGATGGATCCAGGATTTGATGTAAATAATAATTTTATGATTCAGTATCGTAGATAGGAGGTATCTGTGAAAAAATTTTAGTATTAGGAGCAACTGGTAATGTGGGGTCATACTTCACAAAATATGCATTTGAGTATTTTCGAGGAGATGAATATCAGATAGTTGCATCTGGAAAAAGACCCATAGCAAATGTATTTAAAACAATGGGGATAGAATATATATCGGCAGACATTACAAAACAGGAGGATATCCAAAAATTTCCAACCGAAGATGTTTATGCTGTGGTGTTGCTTGCAGCTGTAATTCCAGCGTATATGGAAGGCTATCATCCTCAAGAATATATTAACTCCATTATTCAAGGATCGTACAATATTTTGGAGTATTGTCGCATGAATTGCGTAAATCGAATTTTATATTCAACGACCTGTTTTGATGTATGGGAATATCCAAAGGATATGATAATTAAACCAGATATGCCTTTAAAATATAGTTATACTGGAGATCGTACGATGTATGTGATCTGTAAGAATACTGCAGTGGAAATGTTAGAGCATTATCATCAACAATATGGATTGAATACATTTGTATTTCGTTTTCCTACAGTATATTCTTATAGCACAAATCATTATATTTATCCGGGGAAGAAAACATTACGTCCTTTATATAAATTAATCTTTAATGCAATGGAAGGAAACCTCTGGAAATTTGGGGAGATAGAAATTATGCAAAGATATGTTGTATGTAGATGACTTGAGTCAGATGTTTTGTAAGGCGATAGAAGTTCAAGGACTAGGACATGGATTTTTATAATTGTGGTACCGGAATACCGGTCACATCACAACAAAAGATGGAGGATATACGAGATGTTTTTGCCCGGTTGATATGAAGTCTGAAATAATATGTTTGAAAGACAAGCCCGCTGGAGGTGGAGTTTTGATGGATGTTCTTAATGCAAAAGAGGAACTGGGATATCAACCAGTATTTGATGTGCATAAATTGTTCGAAGAATTTAGAAAAGAAATGCAAGTAGACAGATTCTTGGAGTTGAGGGAAGATAAGAGTTGGAAAAGAGGAATTGATATGAAAACAGTTATAATTGCAGAAGCAGGTGTAAATCATAATGGAGATATGGATATAGCCAAAGATTGATTGATGAGGCAAAGAAGGCAGGTGCTGATTATGTGAAGTTTCAGACGGCGGTGGACTGCACATCTAAATATGCGCCGAAAGCAGAATATCAAAAAAAGCGCGAAACAGGGGCTGATGAGACACAGTTACAGATGGCATTGAAACTCCGTTTGAAATTGGAACAGCATAGGGAGTTGTATGAGTATTGTGCTAAAAAAGGAATAAAGTATCTTTCTACAGCATTTGATATTGATAGTGTCCGTTTTTGGATTCTTTGCAATTGCCAGTTTGGAAAATCCCATCAGGGGAAATCACCAACCTTCCTTATCTGATCGAAATTGCAAAGACGAGAAAACCGGTAATTATGTCAACTGGCATGGCTGAGATGGATGAAATTGCCGTTGCTATGAAAATATTGCGCGAATATGGAACATCAGAGATTACATTGTTACAGTGTCACACTGACTATCCGACAGCGATGGATCGTATGTAAACTTAAGGGCAATGAATACACTCAAACAACAATTTAATGTTCCCGTAGGGTTGTCAGATCGTAGTGTAGGGATAGAGGTTCCTATTGCAGCCGTTGCAATGGGAGCAACGGTGATTGAAAAGCATTTTACTTTAGATCGTAATATGGTCGGTCGGATCGTAAGGCAAGCATCGAGCCAGACGAATTGGCTAGTTTAGTGCGTGGAATTAGGAATGTTGAGAGGGCAATGGGAGATGGTGTGAAAAAAAATGCTCAGAGGCTGAACGTCCGAATATCATTGTGGCAAGAAAGAGCATTGTGGCGAAAAAGAGATATAAAACAAGGTGAGGTGTTCACAGAAGAAAACATTACTACGAAGAGACCTGGAAATGGTGTGTCACCTATGAAATGGTATGAGGTACTGGGAACTAAAGCTGTTAGAGATTTTGGAGAGGATGAACTTATATGTCTCAAGTAAAAATATCTGTTGTAAGTGGAAGCCGTGCAGAATTTGGGCAATTGTTACCCTTATTATTAAAAACTCCAAAAGGATAATTATTTTGATTTGGATTTTTGTTGTGACAGGATCTCATTTATGGTCAGTTAGTGGTTATACATTAGGGAAGTGAAAAATTACCCATTAAAAATTTCTGAACAAATTGAGATACCGAACATTGAGGATAATACACCTGATGGCATAGGAAAACAAATAGGGGCGATCGTTCAGTTGTTTACAGAGTATTATTGTAATAACAGACCGGATATTTTGATCGTGACAGGAGATAGATATGAAATGTTTGGGGTAGGGGTTGCTGCTTGTACTTTACAGATACCTATGGTTCATTTATGCGGAGGAAGTGTAACAACAGGCGCTATTGATGATGTATATCGTCATTCTTTGACCAAGATGAGCCAGTTTCATTTTGTTACATGTGAAGTGTATAGGAGAAGGGTTATTCAGTTAGAGAATCCCTGAAAATGTATATAATGTAGGATCATTGGCAATTGAAAATTGTTATAATGCTGAAAAATTAAGCGAAGAGGAAATACGAAAAGATATAGGCATGCCGCAAAGGGGAAAATATTGTGTTGTTACATATCATCCAGTTACAATGGAAGGGGGACATGAAGAGGATGAGATAGAAGCATTAATACAAGCATTGGATAGTTTCACAGAATATATGTACATTATAACACTTGCTAACGTAGATGCGGGGGGAATAAAATTAATGATTTGTGGCGTGAAGCAGCAAAAGAACATAAAAATTTTTATGTTGTTCCTTCACTTGGGGTGAAAAGATATCTGTCAACTCTTAAGTACGCAGAAATGATGATAGGAAAACTCTTCTAGTGGGACAACAGAAGGACCTGCTTTGCATATTCAACAGTAGATATTGGTGATCGACAACAGGGAAGATATTTTGCGGAAAGTGTTGTGCATTGTGACAGTAATAAGGGAAGCATTCAAAATGCAATTCGATACGCGGGCAGTAGTGAGTTTAGAGAAAAAGTGAAGCAGGTGCAAAATCCATTTGGCGATGGAACAACATCTCAACAGATGGTGCATTTATTGAAACAAATTACGTCAAAATCAATTGATGTGAAAAAACGTTTTATGATATTGATATAGGGGATGATATATGAGAAACATTGCTATTATTCCAGCCCGAAGTGGTTCAAAAGGACTAAAGGATAAAAACATAAAAAAAGAATTAAATGGTTTACCAACGATCGTACATATTCTATTAAAGCAGCCGAGAAATCATGTGTTTGATGAAATCATGGTAAGTACGGATAGTGAACATTACAGAGATGTTGCTATAGAAGTTGGTGCAAATGTGCCTTTCCTGCGTAGCCATGAGACAAGCACTGACGTTGCGGGCAGTTGGGATGTGGTTAAAGAAGTACTACTGAATTACTATAATATGGGAGAGAGATTTGATACCATATGCTTGTTACAACCCACATCACCACTGAGGCGGACGGAAGATATTATAGGTGCGTATCGATTGTTGGAACAAAAACACGCGCAGGCCATTACTTCGGTTTGTGAAATGGATCATTCTCCGTTGTGGACGATGTGTTTAGATGAGACGTTATCTTTAAAAAATATAGGGAAGCGTGTACCAATAGCAATATGCCGAGGGGCAAAATCTACCGACATATTACCGTATAAATGGAGCATTATACATACGGAAGATTGCATATATCAACAATGATATACAACTTCTGGATGAAATGGAGTATGCTATATAATGCCAAGGGAAAACAGTATTGATATTGATACAGAGGAAGATTTTGAAATGGCAGATTTGCCGGAAGAGATAGGGCAAAGGGCGACAGCAGTAGAAATATTATTGTACGATTGGAATCAGAGGCAACCTATGTGTCAACAGAGAGGATATACATGACGCGTTCCGGCAATCAGGAATAGCGTTTGAT
>VOFG01000345.1_pt1 | contig 69851 bp, 65 predicted proteins | sample 5384171 | NCBI WGS metagenome assembly VOFG01 (sample SAMN12384726, study PRJNA508395) | human gut metagenome | isolation source: healthy gut F | host: Homo sapiens
TCCCGACACGGGCATGCCGCTGCTCAAAGCAGCCCATGTCACCGTGGTCAAGCGGCCGCAAAGCCGCAATATCGGCCTGTACGCGCTCCTTCTTCTCTTGCGCAGACATGTTGGAAGCCTCCCCGTTGAGCCTGTCACAGACCTTGTCAAGATGACACTGCGCCTGCTCCAGCGAACCGAAACGGACATCATAGGCGAAAGCCCGCCGGCGGATATGTTCCACCGAACGCTCCACCTTACCTTTCTCCCATCCCGAACGCGGATTACAGAAATGAGGGGTGAAACAATAGTGGAGTTCCATGCGGCGCAGGGCATCGGTATGTTCGCGCTCCTGTCCAAGGAACTTCTTGACGGCCACCCGCATGTTATCGTAGGCCATTACTTGCGGCGTGCCCCCAAAGCACGGAAGCAGTTGCGGTGTGCTTCCATCAGGGCCAACGTGTCCTCGCGGGAGAACAGGTATGCCCGCCGCAGGTTGCTATGGTTCATCGTGAACACGGCCATGTGCAGCTTCGTCTTGACACCGGCAACCAAAGTGTCAGCACGCCCCAGTCAAACTCGCACCGGAACCCCGGTTCATACTCCTGGCGGATGAACGCCGCCGGGGACTTGGCTGGAGCGGACACCGCCACTTCCAATGCACGGACATACTGGCATACCGTCGAATAGGCAATCTCTATGCCTTGATCGCGCAACCGGCGCCACATGTCAATCTTGCGCATCTGCTGCTTGCGCAATCCGGCCGCGGCATTAGACCGGTTGCGGGCCATGAAGCCGTCTATCGCCTCCATCACCTGCTGGTTCATCACTCTGCGGACACGTTTGCTGCTGTCATAGCGCACCGGCTGCTGCAGGTACGTGTCCATTGCTTCCGCATCGGGGTTGTCACCGACCGCTTGTTCGAAAGCCCGGAGATACTTGCGTACAGTCTTGCGGCTCATGCCGTTACGACGGGCGATCTCACGGATGCTCAATCCGTCACGCCTATAGGCGAGAATTAAGTGGTTGTATCTAGTGGAGTATTCATCGGGAAGTAGATTCGTGAGTAGTTCTATAACTTTCTCTAAACTCATCCAGCGTCTGCGGATTACAGCTGACAATACGTTGTGCAATACATTTTTCCACATCGGAAAAACGATACAGGCATTTACTCCGTATCATACAATAAGGGATGGTTCGTTCTTTCCTCATACGCTGAAGAGTTCTCGTACTAATTTTAAGAAGTTCAGCCAGTTCCTCACTTGTCAGCCATATTTCAGGCTCTGCTGTAGGCACTGCTGCTTTTTGAATACATAATCGGAAATCCGATTAATTCGAGTCACCAAATCTTGATATACCTGATGATCCAGAGTAATTATTTCCATTCTTTTACGCTTTTTGATTATGGCGCAAAATTGAAAAGATAAAAGAGGGAGAATCCACAGGTAGGTAACTACCTATGTAAGATTTCTCTGGAATTTAAGCTATATCAGAGTTATAATAAAAATCTGTAATGCCAAATCATTAGGTCACATTAATTCTTTGCTTATATTTGCGCTGGATGTGCAAATATACACCCCCGTTCACGAGAGAGGCAATGTACATAAAACCAATAAACGCATTGAAAAGCAATGACTTATCAGATATATATCTATACGTTAGCACTGAAAGATGGTTATTATTATGTAGGAAAGACCATTGATCCTGACAGAAGATTTAATGAACACTTTAGCGATAAAGGAGCTGTATGGACTAAATTACACCCCCCTGTTAGTGTAATTGAAAAAGAATCTTTTCTCGTTTCTTCTCTCGAAGAAGAGGACCGTTGGGAAAACCACCAAACTATAAAAATGATGAAAGCCAAAGGCTGGCAAATGGTCAGAGGTGGCTATTGGTGTAATGTGGGTGAAATCGAAACCATAAAGTACCTACAACATTGCGGATATTTTTTAGATATAGATATTAAGGATATTTCATTTAGTAAAAGAGAGTATTACATATATCTTCTTGAATTGGAAAATAACAAATATTATGTCGGCTACTCCCGTTCCTTGAAATCCGCCCTTAAAAGACAGGAAAAAGGTACTGCTTCAAATTGGACTTACATCAATAAACCCATACGGTTATTGAAATATCAGGAAGCAGTATTTGAAAATGGTATTCCTGATATGAATATGGTTAATGAGTGGGTGCTTCAATGCGGTGCTGAATACGGGTATGAGAATGTCCGTGGAGGGAGTTTTAATTTATTGGAGCCGGAACAGCATTTAGGAGCTATACAATCATTCTTACAGAAAAAAGGGAAAGGTGTGAATGTCACTAACTTTAGTAATTACAGCAAACTCTTAGAAGATTATGAGAAAAATAATCCTGAGATAGATTATGATTTGCCACTTAATGATAACGAGCGCATTATGGTTGTTTATGTGCTGGCATTAAACTTGACCCTATTGTTGAGAAAACTTTGCTAACACAGAAACTTCACTTGAAGAAAGTTTTTGAAAGATATAAAATTGACGAATTTTTTAAGAAATCACGAAAGACAAACAATGAAAGAAGATAAAATTTGATTTTTCTTATGAGAGGTAAATCAAGGAATAAAGTATTAACTTTGCTAACAAGGCCATTGAACAAGGCCATTGAACAGCTGAAAGCCGGCAAGCCTTTGTTGGGTAAGGACGGCGCCTTTGCCCCACTATTGGAAAGTATATTGAATGCAGCCCTGGAAGGAGAGATGGATGCACATTTGACAGAAGAAGAACGCCAGATGGGTAACCGTCGTAACGGAAAGATGCAAAAGCAGGTTCAGACTCCCTTGGGCGAAGTAACCGTTTCCACTCCCCGTGACCGTAATTCGAGTTTTGATCCCCAGTTTATCAAGAAGCGTGAGACTATTCTGGCAGAAGGTGTTGCTGACCGTATAATTGGCTTGTATGCAATGGGAAACAGCACAAGGGAAATCAGTGACTGGATGGAAGAAAATCTTGGGAATCGTGTTTCGGCCGACACAATCAGTTCCATCACAGACCGTGTACTTCCGGAGATAAAAGCATGGAAATCACGGATGCTTGATTCTGTTTATCCTATAGTCTGGATGGATGCCATTCATTACAAAGTAACGGATGAACGTGGCTGCGCGGTAACCCGTGCAATCTATAATGTACTGAGCATTGACAGGGAGGGACACAAGGAGTTACTTGGAATGTATATATCAAGGAATGAGGGAGCAAACTTCTGGCTCAGCGTGTTGACAGACCTTCAGAACCGTGGAGTTGAGGATATTCTCATTGCCTGTATAGACGGTCTGAAGGGGTTTCCTGAAGCCATTCAAAGCGTTTATCCTAATACAGCCGTACAGCTTTGTGTAGTACATCAGATACGTAACTCCATCAAGTATGTAGGATCCAAGAATCAGAAGGAGTTCTTAAGGGATTTGAAATGTGTCTATCAGGCAGTCAATAAGGAATCCGCAGAAAATGAGCTCCTCAAGCTGGATGAAAATGGGGTGAACAGTATCCTGTCGTTATCAGATCCTGGCAGGACAACTGGGATAAGCTGTCCGAATACTTCCAGTATACTCCGGTCATCCGTAAGCTTATCTATACCACAAATACCGTTGAGGGGTATCACCGTCAGATCCGCAAGGTAACAAAAACAAGGGCGTGTTCCCATCGGATACAGCCCTTGAGAAACTTGTTTATCTTGCATACCGCAATATACGTAAGAAATGGACCATGCCACTGGCCAATTGGGCTACCATCTCGCAACAACTGGCTATAAAGTTTGGAAACCGGTTTAAATTATTGTAATTTTACGCTCGTCGGGACGGGTGGTCCCGCCCTTGGCGCAGGCCGTTCCCCGACCGATGAGTTTTCTAGAGATAAATAATGCGTGACACAGTTTATTTTACACTACCGAATTTACTAAAATACAGGCATACTGATTAACTCCAAACGCCCCATTGGTTAGTGAAAGAAAAAATGTCTTATTGATTGTTTTTGTTTTTTTGATGCTTAGATAGTCTGACAAGAGTTTTAGCTATTCTTTCTACCCTTGTTTCATCTGTCTTGGCGGAATAAATCCACTTGACATAATTGTGTTGTTCGTTTTCGTTCAATGAATGAAAGAATTGTTGTGCATCCTGATCTTCTTGTAGGCATAAAAGCAGTTCCTCAGGAATTTCCAGTGGTTCATTGTCCGGATATAAAATGACATGAACATAATCTCCCGCTTGTTTCTTTATCTTTTTCCGTATTTCCGCTTTCACGGAAAGAAGCAGTTGCCCGTTACCCGACGGCATTAAATGGAACTTCTTGATTTCATAACCGTCAATACTGCCGTTTACGATTACCCAACCAAAATGTGAGTGTTTATCCTGTAAAATTTTAGGGATCAGAGCGTAAGTCCACCCACCCTTTCCCGGGAATTTTTCAAGTAGATATTCCTTATCTACCAACGGTTCTTCCTTTATTTTCATAATATCACTCTTTACTTCCATAACTAAAAATTACAAATAATATTTCATCTATATTCAGCAACTACATTATTTAAAACTCATTTCTCTGCATCGGAAAACATAAAAGCCAAAACAGATTCTCAATCATTTAGCCAAACTGTTTTTCCAAGAAATATCCCGGTCACAGACTTAGCGCCCAAGTCTATCATTCTTCGCTTCAACTGTTTAAAACTCTGTCCGGTGGTTAATATATCATCGAATAATATTACGTGCATCCCATTTATATCTCTCCTTTTGATACTCAGATTAGACACCACATCCTTATGCGAAGTACCTTTCATCTGCTCCCGTTCCTCTTCAATCCAGATGGTCTGGAAGCCATCACGCACATTCAACCACTTCGATAAATGATAGCAGAGAACAGGAAATCTTTTCCGTTGCCGTTCCCTTGTAGAAGCAGGAATAGGAATTAGTATCGTCTTTTCAGGAGAATTATAATAAGAAATATTCTTCATGCAGAGAGATACAATCTTAGCCACCAGCATCCCGCAATGTCCTCCCTCTTTGAATCGGAAAATCAAATTACTGATACGCTTTTGATGTACATCTATTTTTTGGATACGTGTAGGATAATAATCATGCACATAGTGGCAAGTACTCCCGTCAATCTCACAACTTCCGGTGAAAGCTGTATCATAAGGATAAAACTCTGTTTCCACTCCACAATCATAAGAGAAAACCAATATATCCTTATACATACTCAATCTTTCCGAAGATTCCGCCCGCCCGATCCAACCAACCGCCCCTCCGGTATTCATCAGCCCAATGCCTATTTCAAGTTGTGTATTGAACGACTGATGCGAAATGACATACCAGTCATAATCCTTACAAAGTCCCGTAAAGTCGCTAAAGCTATCAGATAAGAAATAGAAAAGACCTCCTTCTTTCAGTACAATTACAAATTCACCCTGTGGTTGTCGGTGCAGATAGAAAAATTCCTCACAACTTCCCAACTCATAGCCCATTGGAACTTTATACCCATCTACTACATAGCCAGAATCATATTCAAAAAGCATATTAAAGTCTTCAACCATAAGCACTATATTCTATTTCAATATTTTATGCAAATATACCATCTTGACATCCGAAGGGAAACATCATTCATTATTCTTTTAGCTTCTTTTACCACAAAGGAGTAAACGCACCGATTATAAACAAAGAAACGGCTTTCTCCCACCTATAAAAGCAGGAAAAGCCGTTCAATTTTATGAAAGTCTATTAGTTTACACTTTGCTTTTTACTTATTTGCAGTACAATAGGGATTTGTTGTTCACTGACCCTTCGTACAAGTTGTTCCGTAATCCATTCCCTGAACATGGCGCAAAACGCACTCTTCATACGGAAAGCAAGCATAATAATCATATTAAGATTATAATAATCCAACCATCCATGCTTACCGGGAGCATATTCTATCGGCATATCTTTTCTCACCGCATACTCATGTAATTCACCTTCAGCAAAAATCTTTTTGATTTGTCGTTCAACAGATGCTCCGCCAACATTGAATATATCGGCGATCTCCCGTATATTCATCCAGATGCTCCCATCCTCCGCAGGTCTGAGAGCAATACGAACACCGCCGGAATCCTTTGCTTCTATAATTACTTTTCCTTCGTCCATACTCTATATTCTATTATCATTATGAGTTTAACGCTATTGATTCGAATTCATCTAATTTTCCAGATAATTGCTGCATATCATTACGTATCTTATCATTCGTGATGCGGGCATAAATCTGTGTCGTTTCTATATTCGTATGTCCTAACATTTTGCTGACTGTTTCAATGGGAACACCTTTAGCAAGCGTGACAGTCGTTGAAAATGTATGTCTTGCGAGGTGAAAAGTAATATTTTTATTAATTCCGCACAAATCAGCAATCTCTTTCAGATAAGAATTTAACTTTTGATTGCTTAATACGGGCAATAATTCACCTTTAGGTAATTGTCCATCATACTTCTTCAGTATAGCCAATGGAATTTTCAGAAGTGGAACATTCACCGGGGTATCTGTTTTTTGGCGATGCCTCATAATCCATAGCTTACCATCAAACGAGGTACAGATTTCACTTGCTTTCAGCGTCTTTATATCAATGTAACTGAGCCCAGTAAAACAAGAAAAAATAAATACATCCCGCACCTGTTCCAAACGTTTCGTTGGGAACTTTTTCTTCAATATTTTCTGTATCTCCTGTTCGGTCAGATAGCCTCTATCCACCCGTTTCAATCGAATCTTATAATTCATGAACGGATCAGTATAAATCCAGCCGTTATTCTTTGCCATAATAACAATCATTCGGAAAGTCTGCATAAATTTCGCGGTTGTATTCTCATTACATAAACTGACGGTACGCAGATACGTTTCAAAATCTGTAATGAACATATGATTGATTTCCTTCAAAGCAATATCCGTGATATTATACTTTGCTTTCATAAATTCTTCTATCCTTCTATAGCATCGGTCATACTTCGCCATAATTGCAGGCGTTTTACTGATACCTACCAGCTTTTGTGCATCCTCATTATGCTTCTTAAATAGTTCCAAAAGAGTCCGTTGCTTGGCAGTAAAACCCAAGAACGCATTTCTCACTTTCTCCGCTGTAACAAACGACTCATGTACTTCAATATCACGATAGTGATTTTTTAGAGAGGTACGTATATCTTCCAACAAATCATTTAATTGACTTTTTCATGAATTAATAGTACTTTTGCACCATGATATATCCGCAGAACTTTGAACAGAAAATAGGTTTCGACCAAATACGCCGATTGCTGAAAGAAAAATGCCTCAGTACACTTGGTGAAGAACGGGTGATGGACATGGCATTCTCCGACCACTTTGGGGCGGTAGAGGAGCGTTTGGACCAAGTCACTGAATTTGTACGCATACTCCAAGAAGAAGACAACTTCCCGGCACAATACTTTTTTGACGTACGTCCGTCACTGAAACGCATACGCGTGGAAGGCATGTATCTGGACGAGCCAGAACTTTTCGACCTGCGCCGTTCGCTGGAAACCATACGCGATATAGTACGCTTCCTACAGAAAAGCGACGATGATGAGGAAGAAGAGCGCTTCCCCCTACCCTTGCCTGAAAAAGCTGGCGGGAGACATCACCGTTTTCCCACAGCTCATAGCGAAAATAAACGGCATCCTCTCCCCTTACGGAAAAATCAAGGACAATGCCTCCGCAGAACTGGCACGCATCCGTCGGGAACTGGCAAGTACCATGGGAAGCATCTCCCGCTCACTGAACAGTATTCTACGAAATGCCCAGTCCGAGGGCGTTGTGGACAAAGACGTAACACCCACCATGCGTGACGGCCGTCTGGTCATTCCCGTTGCACCGGCACTGAAACGGAAAATACGCGGTATTGTACACGACGAGTCGGCCAGTGGTAAAACCGTATTCATCGAGCCTGCCGAAGTAGTGGAAGCCAACAATCGCATACGAGAACTTGAAGGTGACGAACGCAGAGAAATTATCCGCATCCTGACGGGCTTCTCCAACCAGTTGCGTCCCTCCATCCCCGACGTACTGCTATCATACGAGTTCCTTGCCGAAATAGACTTCATACGTGCCAAAGCATTGTTTGCCGAGCAAATATCCGGACTGAAACCGGCTCTCGAAAACAAGCAACTGCTGGACTGGACAATGGCGGTACACCCACTCTTGCAACTTTCTCTCGCCAAACATGGCAAAAAAGTCGTACCGCTTGACATCGAACTGAATGAGAAGCAACGTATCCTCATCATCTCCGGTCCGAACGCAGGCGGCAAGTCCGTCTGCTTAAAGACAGTAGGCTTATTACAATACATGCTGCAATCCGGACTACTCATCCCGATGCACGAACGCAGTCATGCCGGAATATTCAGCAGTATATTCATCGACATCGGTGACGAGCAGTCCATTGAAGATGATTTGAGCACCTACTCCTCCCACCTTACGAACATGAAAATCATGATGAAAAGCTGCAACGAACGGAGCCTCATCCTGATTGATGAATTCGGGGGCGGAACAGAACCCCAGATAGGAGGTGCCATTGCCGAAGCCGTATTGAAGCGTTTCAACCAGAAACAGACGTTCGGTGTCATCACCACACACTACCAGAACCTGAAGCATTTTGCCGAAGACCACGAAGGTGTAGTAAACGGCGCCATGCTCTATGACCGCCATCTGATGCAAGCACTGTTCCAGTTGCAGATAGGCAATCCGGGCAGTTCGTTCGCTGTGGAGATTGCCCGCAAGATAGGTCTGCCCGAAGATGTCATCGCCGATGCCTCGGAAATTGTGGGCAGTGAATACATCAATGCCGATAAGTACCTGCAAGACATTGTGCGCGACAAACGCTATTGGGAAGGCAAACGCCAGACAATACGCCAGCGTGAAAAGCACATGGAAGAGACCATCGAGCGTTATCAAACCGAAATCGAAGATTTGCAGAAATCCCGGAAGGATATTCTGCGCAAAGCGAAGGAAGAGGTGGATCAACTGATGCAGGAAGCCAATGCACGCATCGAGAACACCATACGCTCCATCAAAGAAGCCCAGGCAGAAAAAGAAAAGACACGCCAGGCCCGCCAGGAGTTGACGGACTTCCGCGAATCAATGGAAGCGCTTGCCAACAAGGAACTGGAAGAAAAAATTGCCCGCAAGATGGAAAAGCTGAAAGAGAAGCAGAACCGGAAAAAGGAAAAGAAAGCAGGCGATGGAAAAGAGAACGGACCGTCTGCCCAGGCTTTGGCAGAACAGCAGGCGCGGAAAGAAGCGGAACGCCTCGCGGCAATCGTCCCCGGCTGCAACGTCAGAATAAAGGGACAGACCTCTGTGGGCGAGGTAATGGAAGTGAACGGCAAGAATGCGATTATCGCGTTCGGCAGCATCAAGACTACCGTCAAGCTGGACAGGCTGGAACGCACCAACGCGCAGCCCAAACAAGCTGACGTGTCCGCCAAAAGCACTTTCATCAGCGTCCAGACCCAAGACAGCATGTATGAGAAGAAACTACATTTCAAGCAAGACATTGATGTCCGTGGCATGCGTGGCGACGAAGCGCTGCAAGCCGTCACCTATTTCATTGATGATGCTATCCTCGTCGGCATGTCGCGTGTGCGTATCCTTCACGGAACAGGAACGGGTATCCTGCGCACGCTTATCCGCCAATATCTGGAAACCGTTCCCGGAGTGCGCCACTTTGCCGACGAACATATACAGTTCGGCGGAGCAGGCATTACCGTAGTAGACTTGAGTTAATGGATAATTGACAGTTGATAATTAAATCATAAATCTGAAATCATAAATCTGAAATATATGAAATCAATCAAAGAACTCTACCGTATCGGTACCGGTCCATCCAGTAGCCACACTATGGGGCCGCGCAAGGCAGCTCAGATATTCCTGGAAAGGCATCCCGAAGCAGCCGCCTTCCAAGTAACCCTATACGGAAGCCTCGCCGCTACCGGCAAGGGGCACATGACCAATGTTGCCATCACCGAGACACTGCAACCCGCAGCACCGGTAGAAATAATCTGGGAGCCCAAAATATTCCTGCCCTTCCATCCCAACGGTATGAAATTCGTCTCTTTGGACAGCGAAGGCAAGGAGACCGACCAATGGACTGTATTCAGTGTCGGCGGCGGTGCCCTGGCAGAAGAGAATGACGGAGCATCATCCGTAAACACCCCGGATGTATACGAAATGAACAGTATGACCGAAATACTACAATGGTGTGAACGTACCGGAAAAAGTTACTGGGAGTACGTCAAGGAATGCGAGGAAAGCGACATTTGGGATTACCTGCAGGAGGTATGGAAAACCATGCAGGCTGCCGTAAAACGGGGATTGGATAGTGAAGGAGTCTTGCCCGGCCCTCTGAATCTGCGCCGAAAGGCTTCTACCTATTATATACGTGCCAGTGGCTACAAGGCTTCCCTCCAGTCGCGCGGACTGGTATTTGCCTATGCCTTGGCAGTAAGTGAAGAAAATGCGTCAGGTGGGGTCATTGTCACTGCACCTACCTGCGGTTCGTGTGGCATTGTACCGGCAGTGCTCTATCATCTGCAAAAAAGCCGGGAGTTCAGCGACACACGCATACTTCGTGCCCTTGCCACAGCTGGACTGATAGGAAACATCGTGAAGACCAACGCTTCCATTTCGGGAGCGGAAGCCGGATGCCAGGCAGAGGTAGGTGTAGCATGTTCCATGGCATCAGCCGCAGCCAACCAATTGTTTGGAGGCAGTCCGGCACAAATAGAATATGCCGCCGAAATGGGATTGGAGCATCATTTGGGTATGACCTGCGACCCAGTTTGCGGACTGGTACAAATCCCGTGCATCGAACGTAATGCCTACGCCGCCGCACGCGCCTTGGATGCCAACCTTTACTCCTCCTTCACCGACGGCATGCACCGCGTGTCATTCGACAAAGTGGTGGAAGTCATGAAAGAAACCGGAAACGACCTGCCCTCCCTCTACAAAGAAACCAGCGAAGGAGGACTGGCGAAGGATTATAAGCCGATGTAGTTAAGGATAAGGGATTAAGGATTAAGGGATTAAGTTTTCAATATGATTGCACAACACTAATGTCCTTAATCCCTTATCCTTAACTCTTCTCTAATCAAGTTTTACCGGCCAATGCGTATCATCCCTATTACCGCTCACATCTTTTGTCTGTAGCAGGCCGCCTTCTTCCGAATAGAACAATTGATACTCTGCATTTCCCTTTTCAACTTCAATGACAAACTGCATAGGCACTACCGGATACTCCAAAAGAACAATCTCCTCTATCTTCCAACCGGCATACTCACTGGCGCTGAAAGAGGTCTGTACTGTTCCCGGAAGATTATTCCAAAGCAATTCGGTTTCCGTCAGTTGCCATTCCGCCTGATTATTGAACCATACATCCTTTTCCTGCCCATCCACTTTACAATCTGCAACAAAATAGCCCCCTTTCTGTTCCCATTCCACATGGATTGCGGAAGGGTATTTGGACTTCAATGCTTGTGGCATTGCTTCGGGCACTTTGACATCATCCTTGTCGTCATCATCACTGCATGCACCAAGTGCAAAGGCGGCGATGAACATCATCGCCAACATTTGAATCTTCATTCTCATCATTTCTCTATAAGGTTTAAGTTAATAGCTACCGGAGAATCAGTCGTCCATGCTGACGAACTTTCCCTTTTTGTTGAACTTCAAAGAGTAATCATTACCCAGTTCAATTTCCACGCCGGTACGTCCGCGCTCGATTTTAGTAATAATCTCTCTCGGGAAGTTAGCCTTCACATACTCCTTTACGGGAACCGGAATCAATGCTTCGGGAACAGCGGACTTCTTGCAATCCACTTCCAACCAATTTCCTTTCTTGTCGAAGTCTATTTCCGTACGGTCTGTCAACAGCACTTCATATTTTTTAGTCTGCAATATTTCACTTTCAATCTTGATGTGTGAAATGTGCGGTTTCGAGAAATACTGGTTGATAAAATTGCGTGCCGTCAGCGGAAGCTGCTTGGTATCCTGAGTGATGACATCACCGGCAAAGGCAAACTGAACAGCTACAAGAGCCAACACAAGAATAGACAATACTTTCTTCATAATCGTTATTTTTTAATGTTACTAATAAATTTCATATCATTCACACTGCAAATAACGGTAGAGAATTAGGAAAGATTTGGGAACAATCGCAGTTAACGGTAAATTTCACTTTCTTTAACCAGACGGAAGGTATGCATACCGTCCTGCCATTCATACGTGAGCTTCAATGAAGACGACAACGCAATGGAACGCGCTATGGCAAGCCCCAGTCCGGTGGAGTCTTTCTTGCCATCCATGCCATGATAGAAACGCCGGAACAACTTCTCTCCATCCAAAGGAACATCACCCGTATTCTTTATGACCAGCGAAGTTGGAGTGGTAAGTACCTGCAACTCTCCCCCTTCCCTATTGTGCAGCAACGAATTCTTCACCAGATTGGAAACCAGTATTTGCGCCAGCGAATGGTTGCAACGGATAATAAAAGGCTGCTCCTCCCGTTTTCGTATCAGTCTCACCTGCTTATGTTCATAGATATCCATCAGGTCGGGCAAGAGTTCATCCAATATCTCATCCACCGAGACATCCTCCATCTCGGTATACTGCCCGTTCTCTATACGGGAAAGCAACAGCAGGGACTTGTTCAGTTTTACGGCACGCCCCAGCGTGGCATATATCTCGTCCAGCTGCTCCATTTGCTGTTCCGTCATCCCTTCACTCTCAGCCAGCAGTTCCACTTTTCCCCTCACGATGGCAAGCGGTGTCTGCAACTCATGCGAGGCATTCTCGATGAACTGCTTCTGCTCCTCGTATGCCTTGTAGCTGCGGTTGCCCATATCCAATGCAGCATCGCTCAGCTGGCGGAACTCCCGTATCTTCGTCGGGTTGTCCAATGGAGGCACCTCCTTGCCGGGCTGAATGCAGTGCAGCCAGTCAAGCAACCTATGTAACGGACGGAACACTCCCTTCAGCACCAACTGGATGCCGATGGAAGTACAGATGAGAAACAACAGGAACAGCGCTCCCAGATACCAAAGCATAGCCTCCACCATGTCATCCCGCTCCAAAATGGAAATCATCAGTTTCAACTCATAATATTGCCCGTCGGGCATACGGAAAGCGGTACACATGACACGTACCGGTTCGTCTTCATCCTCCAGTTCGATATAAACCGTAGCATCATAGAACACTTGTCTGTAATGCCGCCCTTCCTCTTCGGATATAGGGGTGAACTTATAGAAAGACATCAACGAGCCTTCCGTTTCGAGTATCGAGGGGTCGTGAAGCGCACTCTCCATCAATATCTCACCGTAATTCTCCAACGTATCGTCCGTCTCATCCACCACCTCGTCAATGATTGCGTAATAGAACAGCACACCCCACACCGCCATCAACAGAAACAGCAGCAATGCAAGTTTGCGGTAGGTGTAGCTCAGCAGCTTCATAGTTCGGAGAGTTTGTAGCCGAATCCATAGACAGCCTTTAATTCTATGGTAGCCTCAGCTTGTTTCAATTTCTTACGCAGATTCTTCACTTGCGAGTAGATAAAATCCAACGAATCCGCCTGGTCTATATTGTCTCCCCACACCGACTCGGCAAGGCTCATTTTATTGATGACCCGGCCGGGGTTGACTACAAAATAATAGAGCAGGTCGAACTCCTTGCGGTTCAGCTGCAAGGGTTTTCCGTTTATCTCTACCTGCCGTTTGTCGGGATAGAGCAAAAGATTTCCAAGGGTGACGGTCACATCTCCCTTCGCCTGCCGCCGACGTATCAATGACTTGACACGTGCATTGAGTTCTGCCAGATGGAAAGGCTTTGTAAGGTAATCGTCGGCTCCCAATTCCAGCCCGTCCACCTTGTCGTCCAGCGAGTCTTTGGCCGAGATAATAAGCACACTGTCACTGCGGTGCAGCCGTTTCAGCTCACGCAGCAAGTCCAGACCGCTCCCGCCAGGCAACATGATATCCAGCAGAATGCAGTCGTAATCGTAGTCATTGATTTTATCCAATGCCGAAAAATAGTCGGCAGCGGTCTCTACAACAAACTTTTCTTTCAAGAGCGAAGTGCGGATGGTTTCCCGCAAATCTTGCTCATCTTCTACAATCAGGATTTTCATACCGGCAAAGATGGTCTATAAAACTGGAAACAATCTGGAAAACTATCCACTAATCAATGCTGTCTGTCTGATAGTCCTCCATCAGTTCTTCTTTTGCCATGGAGATTTTCCCGTCAGCCGTAATGGTCAGTCTGATGGGAACATAAAGGTCGGATTGCGGATAGCAGACGCTGGCCGCGTATATGATTCCTTGCGGAGTGGTCTTGTCATAGACCAGCCCCTCAAGAATAGAGTACTTCATGAACTTAGCATCCACCAACGAAGCAAAATTATCTTTGGTGAACACTTTATCCACCACCTGCTTCCCGCCGCACGTGATGCGCAAGGTGATACGGTTATCCACAAATTTCTCCCCCTGCTCGTTTTTCACTATCGGCAGAGATTCATCCGGCCGGCGCACTACAGAAGACTGATACTCTTTTCCCTTATACGTAAAGGATGTTTTTACATCAGACACCTGCATGCGCTGTGGGCCGGCAATTTCTGTACTATCCTGCATCAATACCTGCGTACCGTCTTTCTTATTCTTGTCTTGCGACGAACAAGCAGTGAAGAAAATGACCGATGCACACACTAAAATATAGACTATATTCTTCATCGTTCTGTTTTTTAGTAGTTGACCGGACAAAAATAGTACAAATTGAATGCAATAGAAAATTTATTTTCTTTTAGATTCCATTTTTGCTTTTCTATCCTGCACTTTCTTGCTGTATGCAGCATATTGTTCTTCCGTCATAATCTTCCGGAGTTGTGAATCATAAGCAATACGGGCAGTCTTCATCTCTTCACGCTTCTTTTCCATCTCCGCTTTTTTCTGCGCGCGTTGCTCATCCGTCAATTGATGGCGCTTACCATCTCTCTTATGATGCTTGTGTGCTTTGGCACGATGCATCGGCATATCTCCCATTTTCTCAACCAATGCCAGATTTGCCTCCAGCAGTTGTTGTTTCTGCGTATCGTTCAAGGAGTACTCTTTCACCATCCGTTCCGTCATGCGCTCGGCACGGACTTTCGGTTCGGGCATTTTATCACTGTGGCGGGCATGTTGTGCCATTGCCATGCCACCCATTCAGGAAGGCGGCCATCCATATCAGAACTATTCTTTTCATCATTTTTCTCTTTTTTTAATTAATACCTTATGTTAGTTATACCTATTGTGTTGCAACGTATCTATGACAAAAACAAAAGCGGGAAGTTTAACCGCAACTTCCCGCTTTAACATAATAAATGAGGTTGAAAAGAATATTAAGGTTCGTCCAGATACTGTACGATAAGGCTCACCTGCTTCGGCATGAATGTCCGTGTCCTTACATTGTACCCGGTATGCGCCAAGGCTTCATACAGTTCGTGATTCCGTTTTATCCACCGCGTCAGGGTGCGGATGGCGCAACGTGCAGTAGCATTGGGGCAATAGAGGCATGCCAAATCTTTCTTTTTATAAGTCGTGATACGAAAGCCATTTTCTGTTTCCATAGCAGTTTGTCTGATTTTTAAATGATTGATGTAAAGATACGATATTCAAAAGGCGAAGTCAAGTATTTCAAGGAGAATATGAACCTTTTTCTGAGAAAGTTCATATTCTCCTTATTTACAGAATGTTTATCCTAACGGATTCTCCCTGGTCGCCATCGGAACCGCCGCCATCCGGATTTGGTTTGGAGCTACCCCCGCCAGAAACGGTGCCGTTGCCTGACCAATCCATCTTCTCTACGCTGGCGCGGGTCAGCATGTCCCTAAAGTAGAAGCCCGGGGTGAAGATAATCTTGCGGCGATAAATCGTGCTTGCCTTCACATCTTCCAGCTTGTCCTGGCTCTTGGCGTTGATGCCGGGACGGAAACAGCCGAACTCACCCAGCTGTACTGAAAATCCCTTGTTGATATCCATATTCAAGGTGTCGATCAATCCGTCCAGCACCAGCTTCACCACACCGCGAGGCGCCATGCCTATCTTGGAAACCTCGTCGCATAAATCCTTAAAACCTACCACACCCAAAGTTTTCATCTGCGCCACGTACTTTTCCGTTTTTGTCTCGTCAAAACCGAATACTCTCTTTTTTACTTCATAATTCAAAGCCATAGTTTTTTAATTTTAAGTTAACTGCGTCCTGCACGCCCAACGCCTCAACGCCTCATCGGCAGACGAAGCAGGCGCCGATGCCGATTGCGGACAACGCTCCAACTGCATCTTACCTTTCAAATCCTTATAGAACTCCCTGCCCAGACGGAAATTCAACCCGCGCAAAGCGATGGAGGCAGCACGAAGCTCTTTCTTGTCCGTCGCCTGGCGGGTACAACTCAAAGAGGGGGTGAAGTAACCCAGTTCGCCCAGCTCCACCGTCCAGCCATTGGCAAGGCAGTCGCGCAACTCGTCCATAAAGCCTGCCATCGCTCCTTCCAGCAGGCTGCGGCTGAGGCCGGTGAAAAGATGTACACGCTCGATAAATTCCTTGCGGTCGATGGTGCCCTTGGGGACAAAGCGGGCATAAAGGGATTGTTGCTCGCCGGTCTGGCGGACGTCGGGTTTCTCGAAAAGGTCGTAATACGCACTCATATATATTCTGTTTTTAAATGGTCCTGCAATTCCGTCATTTCTTCTTCCACGGCATTAAGGAGAAGAAATGCTATTCTTTAATCATTCCACCATGGAGAAAATATCATTCCACCACGGAAGAAAAATCGTTCCACCATGGTGGAACGATTTTTTCCACACGATGGAACGATTTAATAGTAGCATACAAATATACTAATCGAAAGGAGGAAAAACAAGAAAATTCCCATAAAAAACATATCTTTACGCTGGAAATGAAACATATAAAAAATACACACCAAACTCACTTTAGAGTCATGAAGAAAATATATCCAAAAAAATGGTTGGAACTGCATCCGTACAAGCAGACAAACAGCGTTGACCAGTACTACGTCGGCATTGCAAACGAAATCCACAAAAGACTTTACTCTTCAACGATAGCCGACGCCTTCGAAGAAGAGGAAAACATACGCTATACAAGCCTCTGCCTCGCCGCATGGTTTGAGGACGTCATCTCCCAGACCGGCATCTGGCAGGCATTCACTGCCGAGTGCCGGAAGCGATACGGAGCCTATCTGCCCTTCTACCCCATCAAAGGCGATTATTTTCCGGATGAAATCAATCTGGAGGACATACGCTTTCTGCTTTGGCACCATATACAATATCTGTGCCGGGGAATAAGCGCCATCAACCCCGAGAATCCCGGAATAGAGCAGACTGCACAAGAGATATACGGACTGCTTGCAGAGGAATACGAAACCGCTCCCGAAAATGAAAGGATGCAGGAATTTCTATACCACTCTGCCATGGGAGAAGAAGACTTCTTCCACTACCGGGAGATACTGGATTGGTTTTCACTACCAATGCTAACTTCAACATCGAAAATGTCGCCCAATGCCGGGACGAAGCTGAACGGTTGCTGGATGATGAAAAGATTACTCCCGAAATGGCAGAGACCCTCATATATGCCACACGCACCTCACTGACGTTCAAAGGCCGCCGCAACCTGCTGTCGCTGACCTCACCGGAATGGCTGGCTCTCATCGGAAAAGCCCATCCCGAACATCAGCTTTGGGGCAAGGTGAAGGTACGGAAAAACAGTTGCTATCTGCTGGAGAAAGAAGATGACAGGTATCTGTACGTCAAAGATTTGTGCAGTGAGGACGAAGGCGAATTCAAGATAACCAAGAAGTCCTTGAACCTTTCGGCCATCCGTAGCCGAGAGGTAGGGAAAAGCACCCTTATCTGCGAACTGATTTATTTTGGCAACGCATGGTGGCAGTGCGGCATGCTTCTCGAGAACAAGTACAACCAGAAAATGGCGGAATATGTGGACGACTTGACGAAACAGAAAGAAAAGACGAATGAAAAGGCTACATTCCATGATTTCATAAAAGCATCCGGCGGGAAATCTTTTGTATTCTGCCAATCGCAAGAGGAGATTCTCTGATTTTCTGCTGAACAAGATGGGATACGGCTTGAAAGAAGGCCTGGACATACCACGCATAAATACGGAAAACGGAGCCATGCTGATGGCCAACCCGCACACCGGCCTACATATCCAATTCAAGCTGTGCGAATGCATCAAATCTCCGGACAACCCCAATTATAATAAGGAGGAAGCAGAGAAAAACGCCATTATGTTCATCGTCAACCCAGACATTATCCCCTACCAATTGAGTTGCATCCTGCAAGACGAAGGCATGCTTCCGGATGCTTATCTGAACAGTTTGCAAAGAAAAGAATACGGGCAAGAGTTCATACGCAAGAATGCACACTTCCTGACTGATTATTTCCATTATCGGTGTCGGGAGAAAGACTTTGATTAGTTGAAAATGGGGGGTGAATACCACTTTTGACACATTTCCAACTACCAATTATCATAGTGCTTTCCAGAACTTCTGGAAATCCTTATACCGTCCGTAGCACACTAACTGGTCGCCGGCTTGTATCTGGTCATTTTCCGGCAGTTCGTTCAGTACATTGTGTTCCACATACGAGACGCCCAGGCAATTCTTCAAAGTCTCGGCACGTTTCAAGGCGAGCATCTTCAGGCCAAACTCCTTATCGAGATTCAATTCATTGGCATAATAGCCAATGAACTTGTCCGGAACGGTGAACTTGACTACATAATAATCCGGTGCCACGCGGAAGGTCTCCATATCGGCACCGAATTCCAGCAACTGTACCAGTCCGCGTGCGGCATCCTCCTCGGGAGTAAGAATGCGTTCCAGCTCAAAGGCCTCGAGCACGGAACGGTGGACAGCGTCAATGGCGCGGGCATAGATATGCTGCACCTTCTTCTGCTTCAGCAAAGCCACTACACGGATGGATGCACCGAAATTCTCGCCGATGGCAACAATCACCACATCCACACTGTTCAGCGGCAACACGGACAAGGCCTGCTCGTCCGTAGCGTCGATGACAAAGGCTGTGGCAATCTTTTCCTTCAGACTATCCACCCGGCCGACGCTCACGTCCGCACCTATCACTTCGTGCCCCAGTGCAGAAAGCTCTTCTGCCAGCACGTGACCATAATTCCCTAAACCGATAATAATATACTTCATCTTATTTAATTGATTATAATCTGACCACTCGGATACTGATACTTCGTATGCTTCTTCTGCTTGATGATGCCAAGCATCAGCGTAATCAGTCCCACACGCCCCACAAACATCAGCAGTGCCACCAGCAGCTTGCTGTCGTCTCCCAACCGCGGGGTAAGGTTCAAACTGGACCCCACCGTGCTCAATGCCGACACACACTCGAAGGTAATGGCCAAAAGCGACGTACCCGGCTCCAGAATGCTGATGATGAAAATAAACAGCAACAAGACGCCGAACGACATCACCACCGTGGCATTGGAACGACGGATGGAATCGTGTGACAGCTCACGGCCAAACACCTCTACCCGTTCCGTGCCGCGCAACACAGCCACCAGATTCAGCACCACTACCGCAAAGGCATTTACCTTGATACCGCCTGCCGTAGACTGTGAACCGCCTCCCACCCACATCAGAAACAGATATATAAGCAATGTCTGTACCCCCAAGCCTGCCAAGTCCACACTGGTAAAGCCTGCCGTACGGGGACACGTGGCATTGAAAAACGCCTGCGTCCACTTGTCTGCCACCGACATGCCGGCGAAGGAGGCATTCCACTCAAAGACAGCAATGCCCACCGTGCCCAGTACCAGCAGCAGGAAGGTGACTATCAGTACAATCTTTGTATTCAGGTTGTACAGATGGTAAAAACGCTTGCCGTCCCAATGCCACGTACGCAGAAAGTGCCACAGACGACGCAGATGGTAAAGAATAATATCCTTGAAATTCACCAGTATGGGGAAACCGATACCCCCCAAAATAATCAGCAGAGATATATAGATGAAGAACGGATTGTGCCCCGTCATCACCAACGGATTACCCAGATTTCCGGGCAACGTGGAGAATCCCGCATTGCAGAAAGCGGAAATGGCATGAAAAGCGGAAAAGGCCAGCTCTTCCTGAAGGTCCATCCCCATCGTCCCGTGGATGTCTCCCCAGATAGCAAGCATCCCTATTCCTTCAATCACCAGCGTAAAGGCCAGAATATAGACCAGGGTGGAGAGCAAGGAATTCAAGGAATTGGAACTCACCATGTCGCGCACCACCAACTGATTGTACAACGAGGTATTACCCATGAAGAACATGGCAAAGAAGCTCGTCAGTGTCATCACTCCCAGACCGCCTATCTGAATCAGCAGAATGATTACCACAAAACCGGTCGGGGTAAAAGTGGACGCCACATCGACAGACGTCAGCCCCGTGACGCACACCGCACTGGTGGATATGAACAGCGAGTCGACCCACGATATGCCGTTCATCGTGCAGCGCGGCAACATCAACAGCCCCGTGCCTATCATTATGATTATCAGGAAACTTGCAGCCAGAATAAGCGAAGGGTTCGTACGCCGCCCCAACAACCGTACCAGCCCGTTGGAAAGGCTGAAAAAGGAAAACACCAGCAGCAGGACAAGATGATAGGCCTTGCCATGCAGAAATTCCCAGAACTGCAAGATGGCGCCCTCCTCCTCCGGACGATGGAAAATGACCGGGATAAGGGTCAGATAGAGCAGAATGGTCAGTATCCAGGTGAGCTTACTGAAGGTGCGCCGGGTATCCTTGTATTCCAGCAAAATGCGAAGGGTGACATCTACCAGAAAAACAATCCACACCCCATGGTACAAGCGTTGGAGCTGATGCGCCTCGACCTCTGAAATCGTAAAGCCATGCTCATAGACCACGCCGACAATCAGCAGGATGGAGGCCAAATAAGTGATGGAAGTCATTACTCCCACTGTCATCCGTACGTAAGGGTGAATCCATTTATTTTGATACAAAAGGAATTTATGATAAATCTTCATAAATGCATCGATTAATGAAACGCGGCAAACTTAGACAAATATACCTTGATATACAAAAAACAAAAGGAAAAAGAAATTGGTTCAAAAATAATAGCTACATTTGGGCATTGAATTATTAATAATTTTAACCACTATGAGCAACAAAAAGAAAAGATTCATTCTCCCGGAAGAGGAAATCCCACAGTACTGGTATAACATACAAGCCGATATGGTGAACAAGCCCATGCCACCGCTTCACCCCGGCACCAAGCAACCGCTGAAAGCAGAAGACTTGTATCCTATCTTTGCCGAGGAACTCTGCCGCCAGGAACTGAATCAGACTGACACGTGGATTGAAATCCCCGAAGAGGTCCGCGAAATGTACAAATACTACCGCAGCACTCCGCTGGTGCGCGCTTATGGATTGGAGAAAGCGCTCGGCACACCGGCACATATCTACTTCAAGAACGAGAGCGTCAGCCCGATGGGCTCGCACAAGCTGAACTCCGCCATCCCACAGGCATACTATTGCAAGCAGGAGGGAGTGACTAACGTGACCACCGAAACCGGTGCCGGACAATGGGGAGCTTCCCTGGCATATGCCGCCCGCCTCTTCGGACTGGAAGCCGCTGTCTATCAAGTAAAAATCAGTTACGAGCAGAAGCCCTACCGCCGCAGCATCATGCAGACATTCGGTGCGCAGGTTACCCCGTCTCCCTCCATGTCTACCCGCGCCGGAAAAGATATACTGACCGCCCATCCCAACTATCAGGGCTCGCTGGGAACAGCCATTTCCGAAGCCATAGAGCTGGCACAGACCACTCCCAACTGCAAATATACCCTCGGCTCCGTATTGAGCCACGTGGCCCTGCACCAGACCGTCATCGGACTGGAAGCCGAAAAGCAGATGGAAATGGCGGGTGAATATCCCGACACCGTCATCGCCTGCTTCGGAGGAGGTTCCAACTTTGGCGGTATCGCTTTCCCCTTCATGCGCCACAACATCCTCGAAGGAAAGAAAACACGCTTTGTCGCCGCCGAACCTGCTTCATGTCCGAAGCTGACACGCGGCAAATTCCAATACGACTTCGGAGACGAGGCCGGATACACTCCGTTGCTGCCCATGTTTACACTGGGACACAACTTTGCCCCTGCCAATATCCATGCCGGCGGCCTACGCTATCACGGTGCAGGTGTCATCGTATCACAACTGCTGAAAGACGGTTATATGGAAGCGGTGGACATCAAGCAGCTCGAATCATTCGACGCCGGTTGTCTGTTTGCGCAAGCAGAGGGCATCATCCCCGCCCCCGAGTCCTGCCATGCCATTGCCGCCACCATCCGCGAAGCGAACAAATGCAAGGAAACGGGTGAAGAGAAGGTGATTCTGTTCAACCTTTCCGGTCACGGACTTATCGACATGGCATCCTACGACAAGTATTTGTCCGGCGATTTAGTGAATTACGAGCTGACGGATGCCGACATCCAGAAGAATCTGGACGAGATAGGCAATCTGGCTTAATAGATATTCGCCATACTGACAAGCGGTTCATAGAGTTTCTCTATGTCCTGCGAGTCCATCTCAATCTGTACCTGGTCCCCCGGAATCAAACGAGTTCCCGTGGGGACCAAGTTTTTTCCATCCCGATGTACATTGATGATGGCGCAACGTTCCGGCAGGGACAGTTCATCCACCAGTTTCCCGTCCAGATAAGAATCCGTCATAATCTCCACTGAAAGCGTATAGCGTTTCTCTTCTTTAAAATCGGGAGCATGAATCATATCTTCATAGAGGGAGACGTTGGAAGGCTTCATTTGCAGAAGTTCCGTAAAATAGTAGGTCAGCCCGCCTACAACCACCGAAGGGTAAAAGACCTCAAAATGCCCCGTAATCTCCGTAATCAGCACAATGGCCGTGAGCGGTGTACGGACCACGGCCACCAGAAAAGCCGACATGGAAACAAGCATGATATAACTGACATTCTCTTGCCCGATGACACCGTACCTCACTCCTACCAGACCGACAATCTGTCCCAACAACCCTCCCGTAACCAGCGTCGGAATGAAACTGCCGCCCGGCAATCCGGAAGAGACAGAGAAAACGGAAAAGACGAAATGCAGCAACATGACAGCCGTCACCCACATAATCTGCGTACTGCCGTTCTGTGCCTGGGCCAGCAGAAACTGCTCCCCGCCTCCAGTCAGATTGACCTGCATCAGCGAAATGATGTAGGCCACCAGCACCAGATAGAACATCTTGACATACGCCGGAGAATTGACTTTGGCATACACATGCCTGAAAGCATTCATGGTGGAGGAGTAGAACTTCCCGCATACGGAGACAATCACCGCCAATATCAAGAAATACTTCATCTGGACAAAGAAGGCGAAAACCGGTTCCGTTACTTCTATCAGATGGTAAGGATTCACGGGAAAGACCATGCTTGCCACGGCTCCTGCCACAACACCCGCCAGCAAGGTAGTGATGGCCGTCTTAGGGGCATCGAAGCGTTCAATGGATTCTATTACAATGAGCGAGGAAGCCAGTGGCGCTGCAAAAGCCGCAGCGAGCCCCGCTCCCGCCTCCGGCTGCCAGCAACTGTTTCTGTTCGCCTTTCAGGATATGGGTCCAGCGGGATACCAGGCTACCCACATAAGAGCCTATCTGCACGGAAGGCCCTTCGCGCCCCAAAGACAACCCCGCCGAGAAGGACAGAATGCCCCCTACAAACTTGGATACCATCTCGATGAAAGGATGCCGGTAAGTGATGCGCCCGTTAATCACGCCGCGTGTCTGCGGAATACCTCCCCCGCCGATAAGCGGCATTTTCCTCACGAGCCACATGACGAAGACGAGAATGCCCCAAGAAAACAGAAAGAGTGGAATGTGCCAGTACCAGGCCGGATGCGAAGCGAAGAAACCACTGCGGAGGTGGAACAGATAATAGAGAAGATAGTGATAGGGTACAGCGACCAGTCCCGTCAGCAAACCGACGAACATGCTGACGAAATACAACCGGGCATCCACCAGCTTCAACTTCCAGATGTGCCAGCCGCGTACTGTTTTCCAGTTCTTGACCCTCGTCCAAAGACGTTCTGCCTTATCCCATAGTTCCATAACAAAACAACTCCCGTTAACTTGCGCTTTACAACAACAAGCAACGGGAGTTGTTTTATACAGAAACATTATTTACCAAAATCTGTTCTTTGCAGGATTATACTCAAATCCCACGAGCTTCAATTTTCGTACAATGTCCTCTTTCTCTACGTTCATATCCTCGCAGAGCGCGTCCAGCGAAGGATAGAAATCACGCAGTTTCATGTTGATGAAGCTGTACAGCATCACCGGGTCCTCAGGTAATCTCATAGTTACAATCTTTAAATTTAAACTAATACCGAGGGGCAAAATTACAATAAAAAAACAAAATAGAGATAATTTCAGTGTAGAATATACAATCTAACCACCGCAAACGATTGAGGGCCATGTTTACGGAGCTTCCGTCTGCTCTATCTTCAAGGAGACCTTCTCGATAATCTTTCCAAGCTCCTCTTCCAGCGGAATCACATTGAAGTCGCCCCAGAAATCGGCATCATACTTGAAGTCGGTTTCAGAGAAGACGGTATGCACCGGCAGCCGTTCCGCACGCGGGAAGCGCGTCACGTTCTCCCCGTCAATCCGGCAGGTCACCATCTCGAACCAGATATACAGAGTGGGATTACTGAAGAGCATGCGTTTTCTCTTCATCTTGAAGTAAAGGTCACCACGGATGTGGTGGACATAATAGGTACCGTTCCAGGGTTTGTATGAGACGGTATAGACAAGTTTCTCCGTTGTCAGCCTGATTTTCGGAGCCTGGCGTATCACGAAAAGCCGTGTGGCGGCCTTCACATACCGGGGATGAATCTCGAAGCGGGCACGCAGCAAGGCGCTGTTCTCCGAGTCTATATAGAGTTCTCCGCAGAACAAAGGCTCCTTTACCCCACGTTTCTGCTCAAAATAGACGACGTTGGCAGTACGGTCGTCCACCGATACGATGTCGCCCGAAGTATAGGTATAAAGTTCCTCGCCGGATTCCAGCAAGAGGAAGTCGGGAAGATTCTTCATGATGTCCAACTGCAGACACGCCTCCACCCCGGAGCTGATTTTGGCAAGCACACTGTCCGTCTGCTCCCGGTTATCTATCTTGCTCATCTTGAGCAGTTTCACCTGGTCTTTCTGTCCGGGTTCCATCGTCGGTGATTTGTAGACCTTGAAAACGGCCTCCGTCAGGCTCTGGAACTTATTCTTCAATTGTACGCCTTCCCGGTAGAAGGTGGTCAGATAGACCGGAGAAGTGGAGCAGTTCCTATCCCGGTGCTCTATCATCTCGCGAAGCAGCTTTTTAGGCTCCACCAAGCGGATAAGCACTTCTTGCAAGGAAATGACTTTCGGCTCAAGGCTCAGGACATTGCTGCGTCCTTCCAAAGCAGAGGCTTCCACCGTTTGCCCCACATAACCCAGATGGGAGAAGGAGAGCATGCAGCGCCTCAACGAGTCGGGCAGGTTGAGCCGGAATTCACCGTTCTGGTTGGTAATGTTACCCAGTGAGGTTCCTTGTGCGATGACCGACGCACTGACGACGGGCTCTCCCGTCTCCTTGTCCAGCAGGATTCCGGCAATGGTGGAATATGCCGGTCGGGGCGGCAAGGGTACCGTTTCTTCCATACTCTTCCTTTCTGCCGCCCGTGTTATCAATATATGGTTGCCTAATACCTTCAATTCGAGGTTCCGGCTGCCGGTTATCCTATGAATGGCCTGCCTCACGGAACACTCCTGCTTCCTGACCCTCACCACTGAGTCGTTATGGATGACCTTACTATCATAGATAAACAGATAGCCGGACTGCTCCGAGACTTTCCCCAACAGCGCATAAACCGTTCCCTTCATTCCAGGCAGCCGGACGATGCGGTCCAGCACATCGCCTCCGTCCGCTCTTGCACTGCCTGCCAGGAAGAAAATGAAGAGTGGCAAATGGAGAATGAAGCATTTCATTGAATTCATTGTTCCGACAATATCAGTCTATTGCCCTGACGTGTACACTTCAAGTCGAACGTCCAGCATATCAGCTCGGCCACAGACTCCGGGGAGTTATTCGAAAATTCGACCGTCAGCCGCCGTTTGCCCAGGGTTGGCGACGCGGCTTCTATCTGCCAGCCGGCAGACTCCTTATTGATGGCACGCAGCACATCCTCCAGGCACTCGTCCTTGAAACGGATGTTGCTGGTGTAGCGGTCAAAGAGCTCCGGATTCTCCGTCTCGCTGACGAGCAGACTGCCCCCCTGCAAGATAACCGTTTCTCCCGCCTCTACAAAGACCGTCTGTTCCTCTTGTTTCAGCAGCACCTTCACCTTCCCGCGCTTCACGGACAAGCTGAAGGGGAGCCCTTCATTGCTCCTGACATTGAAAGCCGTGCCCAGTACCTCCACACGCACCCTCGCCGTCTCAATCGTAAAAGCCTGCTCGGGTTTCTTTGCCACATCAAAGAAGGCTTCGCCCTGCAGGTTCACTTCCCGCTTGTCTTCCGCAAAATGTTCAGGATACTTCAGCGTGCTTTCCTGCGCCAGATATACCACCGAACCGTCTTCAAGGGTCTTGACCAGTGTGGGCTTCTCCCGGTTCTCCTCCGTCAGCAAGCTACGACTGTCCCCACCTTGTTCCGGTACGGCCCACCATGCGGCAAAACATACGATTCCGGCAATCACGGCTGCCGAAACGCTCCCCCACTTGAGGTAAAGCCTGCGGTGCGTTGCCGAAGCGTGTTCCGCATCTGCCGGCAGCAGGCAGTCCGTTTCGAAGCGGGCATAAAGCCGTACCCATGCCTCGTCGGTCCTTGTCTTCTTTTTATCTACTTCCATCATTGTGTCCGGATATAATTATCAATTTCATTTCGTAAGGTTCGGAGTACCTTGGTCATTTCCGCTTCCACCGTCTTGACGGACAACGAAAGCGACAAGGCAATCTCTGCATATTTCTTCCCCTCCATGCGGTGCATCCTGAAAATCTGCTGCCGGCGCCGGGGCTGCTTGTCGAGCGTATGCCGGATGAGGGTCTGGAGTTCCTCGTACTCCAAATGCGCGTGGGGGTCGGACGAATAGCCCGGCCCGGACTCCGTACGGACAGATGCCCGATAGCGCTCCTTGACCTCCTGATGCTCACAAAACTGCACGGCTTCATTCCTCACAGAACGGTAGAGATAGCTTTTCACGGACTGGAATACTTGTAACCGCTCCCGATTCTTCCACAGCACGTAGAACAGCTCCTCCACAATTTCCTCGGCGGACGCCGTATCACCCGTGATGCCCGCAGCATACCAGCAAAGGGGGGAATAATACCGGCGGAAGATTCCTTCGAACGCCTTTATATCGCCCTCCTTTATTCTGGCCAGTATCATCAGTTCGTCCAGCATACACGGTGTTTTTTCTCGGTTGCTCCAAATATAAGGAAAACTATCAGATAATCAATTGGATTGTTTCCGCAATTTACTGACTGCATTCTCCAGGGATTCCGTAGGTTCTATGATATTGTAGTTCCTCCAGAAGTCTTCGTTCCAGTACTCATCCACCAGGTCGTAGAATACCTGCTTCCGTTTGAAGGTGTTCTTGTTGGAGATGCCGGAGAGAGGGCTTTCCGTCCTGTCGGTCACCACCATTTCAGAGAAAGCGGTGTAGCTGGAGGAGAACAGCCTTTTTTTCCAGTCGCATTTAAAGCGGATGACATTCCGTATATAGTTCAGGTAAGTCTTGGCCCCCTGCTGCTTGTAGGTCACCAGATAGGTGACTTCCTGCGGGCGGAACCGTAAGCCGACGGGCTTCTTATGCAGAATGGCCTCCACTGCCTTCACCCGATTTGCCATGTCCAGGCCAAACTCGGCACGTGTAAAGGAAAGCCGTTCGTAGTCTATATACAGTTTCCCGATGAACAAGGCATACATCAGGCTGACCCGCGGACGGAAGCTGACCACATACTGCATGCGGTTATCCAAATTGACGGGGTCCTCCATACGGAATTCATAATAGTCCAGATTGTCCGTGCTCAACAGCGCATCGCCATTCTTCACAATGTCCAGATAAAGGGACAAATTGGGGCCTCCCACCACTTTCACAGCCAGCGTGTCACTCTGCTTTTGGCTCAGCAGGCGGCGGCCTTTCAGCAGCTGCACCTTGTCGCGGTCTACATCGCGGGAGTTATAATCCGTCTTATAGACATCCATCACTGCCTCGGACACGCTGATATAGCGGCGGCGCTTCTGCACGGTTTCCCGATAGAAGGCGGTCAGCATGTTGTCATTGCCAGAATAGTTTACTGGAATTTTCTTGATGGCCTCTTCCACTATGACGCGGGGATTATTGCCATAGACCACAATCTCGCTCAAAAGATTGGGGGCCGGTATCATCCAGATGGTCAGCTCGCCCGTTTTTTCAAGTTCTTCCAGAGAGAGGTGTGTAGTGAGATAGCCGATATGGGAGACTTCCAGTCCACGGAAAGCTTCCGCTTCCGCTACTTTCAAGGAGAATGTGCCGTCGGCATTGGTCACCGTTCCGATATTGTTGCCGACAACAGAGACGTTCACGTTTTCGAGTTTCTTCCTGCTGTCCTTGTTCTTGACCGTACCGGTGATGACGAGCTCGTTCACTGCCGCGTCCTGCGCCATCAACGGGGTGATACCCGAAGATAAGAATGCAAACAAACACCCAAGTGTAAATCCTACAAAGTTTTTCATAAGGCATGTTTTTAAGGGGTTTCTATTAATAAGAGCGGTGAGGAAGATAAAACCCTATAGAATGGAGAGAAAAATACAAAAAAAGTAGCACGTTGATAATCAGAGAGAAATTTTGCCAAGACATTGCCATAGGTTTGGCAAAACTTTGCCATGCCTATGGCAAAAGTTTGCCAACGCGGTGGCAAAGTCTTGCCAATAGTAAGGCAAAAACTTGTCAAGCTGTCGGCAATAGCTTAGTTGAATTGTTGGGGCTTCCGCTGGCTCAGAATAACGTAGATGATGACCGGCGCACCGATAATGGGCGTGACGGCATTCAAGGGAATAATACCCGCTTCGCCGGGCAAGACGCAAATCAGATTGCAAAGCAGTGCCACTGCACCGCCACTCAGGATGGTGACCGGCAATAGGGAATTGTGATTGGTTGTCCCCAATATCATGCGGGCCACATGCGGCACGGCCAGGCCAATAAAGGCGACCGGACCACAGAAAGCGGTGGTGACAGCCGTCAAGAGCCCGGTGATAATCAAAAGCCAGTTGCGCACACGGCGGATATTGACACCTAGATTTTCGGCATAGCGCTCTCCCAGCAACAAGGCGTTCAGGGGCTTTATCAACAATAATGAGCCGAACAGTCCCACAATGGTGACCAGCGCAAAGGCCGGCATCTGCTGTAGGGAAACTCCACCGAAGTTGCCCAGCCCCCATATCATATAGGACTGCACCCCCTCTGCCGTAGCAAAGAAGTTCAGCAGGGCAATGGCCGAAGAAGCGATGTAGCCTATCATGATACCCGTTATCAGCAGCATGATATTGCTCTTTATCAGCGTGGAAAAGAAAAGGATAAGTGCCATAATCAGCATGGCTCCGATAAATGCGCCAAGCAGTACGGAGAAGAAGCCGGACAGACTGAACGCCCCTGCCGTGATGCTACCGCCAAACAGCAGCATGACGAAGGCCACTCCCAGACTTGCCCCGGCGTTGATGCCCAGAATGGATGGTCCTGCCAGCGGATTCTTGAAAGCCGTCTGCAACATCAGTCCGCAGACAGCCAATGCGCCACCGCAAAGCAGCGCCGTCAGCGCTTGGGGCAAACGGGATTCCCAAAGGATGAAGCTCCAGCTTGCCTTCTCCCCCTCTCCACCGAGCAGGATACGGAAAACATCGGCAGGCGGAATCGAAACCGACCCTACCAGCAGATTGCCCGCAAAAAGCAATAAGATTACTACTCCCAACCCGATACCATATTTCCAGCCTTTACTCATAGTTACATTATTTAGCACACAGAGACACGGAGGCACAGAGTTTTCTATTACTTTCACAAAAGTTCCGTATCTCTGTGTTCATCACTCCTTCAGTCTGCAAAAATAGCGCAAGCCTCCCAAATCTCCTATTTCGGGATGCAGAATCTGTATCAGGTCGGATAACAAATAATCGGGACGGAACGGAGTCTCCTCGTAGAAAGGAACTTTCGCCGTATTACAACCATAGACATTCCGGGTCTTGAAAGCCTTGAAACCGGTGTAGCCGATATAATCCGCCTCCAAATCAGCATAGCTCATGTCGCGGTCACGGTTGTACTTCACCAGCCAGACGTCGGCATCGCCCGCCTTGTCGAAAACGGTCTCGAAAGCCAGAGGAACAGAGCCGCTGTGGGTATCGTCGGCAAAAGCGTAACGCCCGCAACATCCTGAAAAAGCCTTCCTATGGTGCTACGCCCTCCCGGCACGTACCATGCCGAGCCGCTTTTCAACTCACTGACAACGGAGAACGAGGTGGATGAAAGTTGCGCACGCATCTTGAGGCGTTGGTAACAACTGTCCACTTCAGCAAAAAGGTTGTCGGCTTGTGGCGCAACCCCGAAGAGCAGTCCGTAGAAACGCATCCACTCGGCACGTCCCAAAGCGGAGGTTTCCATGTAGTCGGCACATTCGATGATGGGAATATCCAGTTTCTCGATACGGCCATAACCGCCACTGTTCTCGAACGGAGACAGAAGGATGGCATCGGGATGCAGGTCGATGATGCGCTCCATATCGGGATTCATACCGTCGCCACAATCGGCGATGGCACCCCGGCGGCAGGCTTCGTGCACGGCGGGTAGTTTGATGTACTTCAAGTCACAGACACCGCCGATGCTACCAAACACACCCAGATTATCCATCAGTCCGCAGTGGACGGAAGAGTAGATGACTGATTTGGAGAGTGGGGTACGTACCACAGTACCTGCCGGAAGATGTGCCGGGAGTTCGCGGTCTTTCGGGACCAGTATATAGGTATGTAGCGTGTGCAACGTATCCCAAGGATTGCGCAAGGTGGCAAGGGTATAGCCGGGATAGGACACTAAGGTAAGATTCTCCGCATAACGTAAGGGAATGGTGTCACCGTTGGGCAAAGCAGAGGCAGTCTTGCTCCTTCCCCCACAGGAGGAAAGAAGCAGGACTGCGAGTATGCAGATAAGAAAGCTGTTCCTTTTCATCGACATTAATTAAAGAAAACAGCGGAATTAGGATTGACACCTCCTGCATCGAACTTTTCTATGAACGTACCGTCTTTCTTGAAACGGTAGATGGTACCGTTCGTAATGAAATCGGAAGTACTGATATAAATATCACCGTTATTGTCGTTTATTGTCAACATATGCAATGTACTCGATACAAGTTCAGCAGGAGCATCTTTCAGGAAAGAAGCATTATTCATCTGTCCCGTCTTGATGTTGTAAGTAAAGAAAGTGTTGACAGTTGTAACCGGTTTAGTACTCCAGTCCGTCATTGAATTCACCAGATACAATATATCATTATTGGCAGCCATATAAGTGGCATTGCCTATCTTGGTAACCTTGTTGCCTTTGGCCGGCTCAATCATCTGCAGCACATAGCCCTCTGCAGAAGAATAATCATCAGAAATGAGGAACACTTTGTCGTCCTCTTCCAGCATTTGTGTATTGGGATTGGAAGCCACTGTCAATGTTTCCTTTAGTGTGAATGTTCGCAAGTCTATCACTTTAACATCATTGTGATAAGTATAGTCAGCAGTACAACTATTCGAAACATAAAGCATGTCCTCACAGATTGCCACACCTTCCAGATTGTCGCCAAGTCCGGTCAATTTATCCACTACCTCCAACGTTTTCGCATTGATTTTAGCTACAGCTCCTCCGTAGAAGGAAGCATAGATATATCCATCCTCAGCATCGATATAACGAATGCCTGCACTGAGGTCGTTGTCGTCTACAAACGAAACACGTTTCAACTCCACACCCGCAGCATTCAGCTTAGTCAGATAATTGGAACCACTTACAGCTATATATATTTCATCTTCATACTCAATCATACTCTGACCAAGGTCACCCAACTTGGCATTGTTTTGGGTCTTGTAAATATCACTGATGAAATCCGCATCCTTATTGGGTGCATAAAAGGCAAGTCCTGCATTGTTGGCCCCTTGAGAGCCTTCGTTCAGAATATAGACACGCGTCTGCGGCAGTGTCACCTTCGACCCGCCGTCATCCAGAGAATCGTCATCGTCGTCACTACAAGATGCCAAAGAGGCACCCAAAGCAAGCATGCAGAGCATACCGAATAATAAACTTCTTACTTTCATAATCACAGTTGTTATTGTTTATAATTAGTTCTTGTTGTTCATAAATAGCTGATTCAAAACTTGAAAGTACCCGTCAACCGCCACGAACGACCCGGCATAGGATAATATTTTATCACGTCATACTGTTCATCTGTCAGATTTATAATCTCGGCCTGCAACAGAAGCCGGCAACCGCCCAAAGCAAACTCATGAGAGAGGCTCATCGTATGCTCCAGATAGCCTTCAATCTCATTCTCCGGAATGTTCTGCGACAAATAGTAACGCTTTCCCACTCCTACCGCCGAGTAGCCCACATTCACCCACGGCGTTTCTACAATGGCAGACGCGTTTCCGCTATGAAGAGGAGTATAAGGCAATTGGTCCTTATAGTTCTTCGCGTCGGAATCGGTCAGGTCAATGGCCTTTTGCCATGTATATCCGCCCGACATAATCAGTCTTATTTTTTTTGTCAAGGGTACAGTGGCGGCCAAAGTAGCATCCACACCTGCGGCATGCACCTTGCCGTAGTTCGCCATCTTCCACGCATAGGTGGTGGGAAAAGCCACAATCTTATCCGTCACATCATTATAGTAACCGTCGAGCGTAACGGAGATATAGTCGAACACAGACAATCCGGATTTGCTCCATGTGATACCGACATTATATTCGTCTGCCTTCTCGGGTCGCAGATTACGGTTGCCCAGCCGGTAGTAATAGAGGTCGTTGAAAGTGGGCAGACGGAACGTACTCTTATACATCAACCGGAAATACAGCGACTCGTCCTGCCACGGCTGCATGCTGACCGACAGAGAAGGGGCAAAACGATGGAAATCGTCGGGAGTCGTACCCTTCTCTGTATGCTCCGACGTGGCGGTATGCACCAACGAAGCGGTGGCCGTGAGCCATCCTTGCCGATAGCGTGCATTGAAAGCACTGATGGAAGTATATCTTGTAGGGAAAGGACATTCCGGCAAACTGTTGCGCAACTTGTTTATCACTCCGTCCTGCGCCAACGAAAGGGTCAAAGCTTCCAAAGGACGGTAGAGAACGGTCGCGGAAATATAATATTCGTCTTGCCGGTGATTTTCCCGATAATATCCGTCGGTATATTCCTTACCCTCATCCTTATATTTGTTCCAGCCATGATTATACTTTGCCTGTGCCTGCAAACTCCACCGGGGCGAAAAATGCTTCCTATAACGTGCCTGCACAAAAGTATTCTCATCCCAAAGCGTTTCATCGGAAAGGGGATTATAGAGCGTAACCGCCCCCGGAAGTCCCCGGCGGGAATAGAAGTAGTAGCCTTTCACATCCAGTTCACCGCCATCCTTGAAAGTATGATAAAAGGTAGCTTCGCCCTGCCAGGAATAGATGCCGGAGTTGTTACGTTTCTCTTCCGTCACGTATTTCCCATTGACCAGCGTGAAAGGGTAATTACCGTCTGCCCTCATATAACCGGCATCTACCGCCACGCGTGTACGGCAGCCCAACTTCTGCCACCAACGCAGCGAGGGGCTGACCATGCCGAACGACCCTCCGCGCACCCGTGCCTGAAAAGCGGCATTGCGCCCGTCATCAAAATGAGGCTTTTCCGTCTCTATGCCCAGCACACCGGCCGACGCATACAAGCGGGCGGACTGTAACAAGTCCTCCGACTGCCCGATGGCGAGCGAAAGCATGGAAACATTGTCCAGCGAAAAACGCCCGATATCTATCTGCCCTGCCTGACAATTGCTCACCGCCACCCCGTCATAACTGACAGCTGTATGGGCTGCTCCCATATTGCGTATGGAAACCGTTTTCAGTCCTCCAATGCCTCCATAGTCCTTTACATTGGCTCCGGCAAAACGGCGTACAGCATCTGCCATATTCTGTATTCCCAGCTGGCTGATATCCTGCCGTGACATTGTCTGTATGGGTACGGCAGAAGTCACTTTATTGGGCGACCTGCGTGCTGTCACTGTCACTTTCTCTATCTGATGCACTTTCCCCGTAATCGTATCTCCCCCCACCTCCTGGGCAGAGAGCCGGAACATGCTTACACTCAAGAAAACGGCACAGACCAATTGTACCTTAGTCCTTCCTGACATAGAATAAATGAAGATTATCTTAAACCATTTGCGCACTGCCCACTTTCCTCGAATGGACAATTTTTCGACTTTGTTTTGCAGGTCTTCTGACTCGTTCCCGGTACATCGCCTTCCCGTTCTTTCCGAAAAACAGTGGCACAAGTATGATACACCGAGCATGGAACTCACAGCAGCGGGACTGTTCGGGACTTTCACCCGATTCCCTTTTCATCCGCTTCTCCGGATAGAGAACGCGGAACAAAACGTGGACAAAGATAGGATAAATAAAAGAAGTTTCAGTAAACAATAAAACGAATATTACCGTTTTAACAGTCATTTTTTTAACTTTGTAACATAATAACCCCAAAATCGAGTTGCCATGAAATATAAGTTATTGGTTCTTGATGTAGATGGAACGCTACTCAATGATGAAAGAGAAATTAGTAAAAGGACATTAGCTGCTCTGCTGAAGGTCCAGCAAATGGGAGTGCGCATAGTTTTGGCATCCGGTAGGCCGACTTATGGACTGATGCCACTGGCCAAAACCCTCGAACTCGGCAATTATGGAGGGATTTGTTCTCTCCTATAACGGTTGCCAGATAATAAAAGCACAGAACGGAGAAATATTGTTTGAACGACGCATCAATCCGGAAATGCTGCCTTATCTGGAAAAGAAAGCCCGCAAGAACGGCTTTGCCATCTTTACCTACCACGATGACAACATCATAACAGACAGTCCGAACAATGAACACATAAAGCGTGAAGCCCAACTGAATAACTTGAGAATAATCAGAGAAGAAGAATTCTCCACTGCCATAGATTTTGCACCATGCAAATGTATGCTGGTGAGCAATAAGGAGGAAGCTTTGGTCGGGCTGGAACAACATTGGAAAAGGCGTCTGGCCGGAACTTTGGACACATTCCGTTCCGAGCCTTACTTTCTTAGAGGTGGTGCCCTGCGGAGTCAATAAAGCGAATACGTTAGGCGCCCTATTAGAGCATTTAGGAGTAACACGGGAAGAAGTCATTGCCGTTGGAGATGGCGTATACGATGTGACCATGCTCCAATTGGCCGGCATGGGGGTAGCTATGGGACATTCACAAGATTCTGTAAAGGTCTGTGCAGACTATGTGACCACATCGAATGAAGAAGATGGAGTGGCCCTGGCCGTAGAAAAACTAATATTGGCAGAAGTGCGTGCAGCAGAGGTGCCTCTTGATTTACTGAACGAACGGGCACGACACGCATTGATGGGAAACTTGGGCATTCAATACACATACGCTTCGGATGAGCGCGTAGAAGCAACCATGCCGGTCGACTACCGTACCCGCCAACCCTTCGGCATTCTGCATGGCGGTGCCACCCTCGCCTTGGCCGAAACCGTTGCCGGGCTCGGCTCCATGATTATCTGCGAATCTGATGAGATTGTCGTGGGAATGCAAGTCAGCGGAAATCATATTTCTTCTGCACACGAAGGAGATACCGTAAGGGCAGTAGGTACTATCCTGCACAAAGGACGTTCATCCCATGTGTGGAATGTGGACGTATTTACTTCGACAAACAAATTGGTTTTCACTTCCTCAAAATCAACAATATCTCTGTATGAGCAACTTGCGTGAACGTGTTGCAATTATATCGCAAATCCGAAAATAAGCATCCATAAGCAACCACAGCTCTTGACTGCAAAATTACGATTTTTATTCGCAAACAACGAGGTGTAAACGCATAAAAATCAAAAGTCTGTGTCAATTTTAACAGAATCTCCACTTTTATCCTTACCTTTGTACATGATATTGGGGAATTGTACCCTAACAATTATAAGGAAACGATGCAAATTCAAAACAATACATTGATAGCGGAATGCTCGGCTTACGATTTCAAGGAAATGTTGGAACGTAAGAAAGTGAAGTCATGGCTTAAATCGGTATCGGCTTTTGCCAATACGGATGGTGGCAGTTTGTTCTATGGAGTGAACGATGACGGAGTGATTGTTGGTTTGGAAAATCCACAAGCCGATGCCGATTTTATCAGTGAAATGATAAAGGCAAGACTTGATCCTGTGCCGGAAGTTCAACTTATCCCGATAGAGCATGAAGGACATATGCTGCTCGAAGTGAAGGTAAAGGCAGGAACGCTTACACCTTATTATTATTATCAGGATGGGACACGTACCGCGTATGTACGGGTTGGCAATGAAAGCGTAGAGTGTAATTCGCAGCAACTTCTTTCGTTAGTATTAAAAGGTACGCACATGACATGGGATTCACTGCCTACCCAAGTGGATGCCAGCAAGCACTCTTTCATTATCCTTGCCAATACTTTCCGCGAACAGACCCATCAGGAATGGAATGACAAGTATCTGGAATCATTCGGTCTGGTTACTCCTGACGGTAAATTGACCAATGCCGGATTATTGTTCGTGGATAACTGCACCGTATTCCAATCACGTATTTTCTGCACCCGTTGGACTGGACTCTATAAGGATGATGCCATCAGTTCCGTAGAACACCGGGCTAACCTAGTATTGCTATTGAAATACGGCATGGACTTCATCAAGAACTACACCATGAGCGGATGGGTGAAGATGCCGAACTATCGTCTGAATCTCCCTGACTATTCCGACCGTGCCATCTTTGAAGGGTTGGTAAATCATCTTATCCATAGAGATTATACGGTAATGGGCGGTGAAGTGCATATTGACATTTACGATGACCGTGTAGAATTGGTATCACCCGGTGCTATGCTTGACGGAACACAGATTCAAGACCGTGACATATTTAAAGTGCCTTCCATGCGCCGCAATCCCGTCATTGCGGATGTGTTCACACAGTTGGACTATATGGAGAAACGTGGTTCCGGCTTACGGAAAATGCGGGAACTTACAGAGAAACTGCCTAATTTCTTGCAAGGGAAAGAACCACAATATCAAACGGAAGCGACTTCTTTCTACACCACGTTCTATAATCTGAATTGGAGTGAGAACGGCAGAATACCTGTCGAGGAAGTGGCCAACAGGGTAAATAGTACCCTCGAAAAGTACCCTGTAAACGAAAAATGTTCGGGAGAAAAGTACCCTGTAAACAAAAATAGTACCCTCGAAAAGTACCCTGTAAAACGAAATGCCAACAAACCTGTTGGTAGAACGGCTCAACGTATTATAGATATGGTCATATCTAACCCGATGATAACTCGTGAAAAAATGGCAAATGAATTGGGTATCTCTTTGGATGGTGTCAAGAAACAGATAAAGAACCTTCGAGATAGAGGCATTCTCATCCATGAAGGTTCTGACAAGGCTGGTTATTGGCGTATAATTGTTAAACCATAAGCCGAGCAATAAACCTATGGGAACATCTTTCATTCCACTTTGTGCAATAATTGCCGTCTTGATTATCGCCTTTTTGTTTGCTTCCTTACCGCAGATAAACCATAAAACGCGATACAGAGTACTTTATGCAATAGCCATCATCATGCTATTTGCCGTTATTCCTATCAGTGAGTATATGTCTGAGAATACCAAAAATCCAAACAGCAATTATCTGCTTGTACTAATATTCGATATTGCAGTAGGTTATTTCTGTATGTACATTGCCGCATTGCTGAAATTCAATGTCCTTAAACGAAAGAATCAAGCATTGGAAAATGCCTTGACCGAAAAGCAACAAGAAAATGTAGCAATTCTATTGGAACATCAGAATGAAAAGCAACAAGTACTTCAGCAAAGAGAACTTGAATGGTTAGCAGATAAAATCAAAATGTTCACAGAGGAAGAGCAGAAAGCTATTCTTGCCAGTGCTTGCGCATTTGCAGAACACGGCTTGATAATCCCTCCCTCAATAACTATTCAGCAAACAAATACATGTAGTCAGCAAGATCTTATGTATTTTGTTTGTTCTGCTTTTTTCAACATGAGCAAGAAGCGTAGTGATATTGTAAGTTTCTTATCTCAGGTCTTTCCGCTTTACTTTCCTGCAGGAGAAAGTGTATTGGCTAAAAAGATGCCGGGATGGGAAAGAGTAAAAGAAAGGAGAGAGAGAGAGAAAGAAAAAGAAATAACGATTATGGAAAAAGAAATAATCATATCAACAATACTTGACGTTTGCAAAGACATGGGTCTAAACTATATAACCAAAGTAAAGTCTTCCACATGGAATGCAGATGTTGTTGTTGAACATAATACATACAAAGTGGCTTTCAACGTGTGCAAATGTCCTCGCAATGTAGAAGCTACATACAAAGCTATGCGTAAAGAGCGCGTTTGCGGATGTTGGCTACTACTGCCAGCCGCAAACGCGTCTTATCAGGAACAGAGCCTGCCATGTTTTAATCTCATATCCCAAACAGATAAGGAGTTTGTTTGTCTCAATTCTGTCATGAATGATAATTCTAATAATCAAATAGAATTACCAATGTTCCTTCATTCTCTTATTGATGGTAAGATAAGATTTGCAAAACAAGCGGAAATCAACAAAGTTGAATTGTGCTTCTATAAAAATGAATGTTGGAAGTGCCATAGAGAAAATGATGTATATTTCGTCAATTGTCTCTTTTCACGAGAAGGTGTAATGATTGGTGGGCAGCATTTAATGATGAATGAAGACATTACATTCAATCCATCTATTATCAAAGGACTTAAGAATTTTATACATGAGCATCCGTCTGAAACATTCATTATGGGCGAAATAAAACCAAGATATAGTAAAACGATAGGAGAAGCATATCCTTCGTTTGGTTGTGCCCAATGTGACAGTATCTTCGGAAACTTTTATCTTCAAGAGAATATGATGGAACTCATGCACTGTACGGATAATTTGCGTAAAGTTATTATCACCCTTGATGAACCAATAAAAGTACCTGCTCATTGTTGGTACAAAGTAAATAATTGAAATACAGGAATACATTCAAGAACAGTTTCAAAATAAATAAATCAGAATGAATATAATAGATATATATGACAAATTGAAGAATAGTTATAAAAACTATATCGGGAGTTTTGTATCCATAAAAGACGAGCGGATAAAGCAGCGGGTCAGTGAGGCAATTCAGAATGAGAAGCTGTGGCCTAAGGCTTTAGTCCAGTTCAATCCGAATTTTGCCCAAGGTCTTGGGGTTTCACAATTGATTAAAAAAGGACTTCCTATTCACAAAGATTTGGAACAATTTTTCAAGACTCCTTTTTACAAACACCAACAAGAGGCAATAGAATTAGGATGCCAAGACAGAGAATTTATTGTAACCTCAGGTACAGGTTCTGGCAAATCTCGTACATTTATGGCTACCATCTTCAATTATGTTTTACTGCATCGGGAAGACTGCAATAATAAGACTATTGCCATCATTGTATATCCGATGAATGCCTTGATTAACTCGCAAGCAGAAGAGTTGGATCACTATCGGCAACAATACGAGGAAACGATGGGTGAAAAGTGTCCGTTTACATTCGGTAAATATACAGGGCAAGAGGATTCGCAAGCTCGTGAGCGAATGCAACAAACACCACCTAACATCATATTGACCAACTACATGATGTTAGAGTTATTGATGACTCGTGCCGGTGATGAAAAACGTCTTAGAGATTGTTTCCTCGAAAATCTGCATTATCTAGTATTTGATGAATTGCACACTTATCGTGGTATGCAGGGTAGCGATGTTTCGTTTTTAATTCGTCGTATCAAGGCGCAAGCGAAAGAGAATGTATTGTGCTTTGGTACGTCCGCAACAATGGTGGCAGACGACAAGTTGACTTATAAAGAACAACGCCAAAAGGTAGCAGATGTTGCGTCCTGTATTTTCGGTAGCAGATATGATGCAAGTCAAATTATAGATGAGACGTTGAAAGTCGGTCTGACAAATTCGAATTACTCTAAATCTGATTTGCTGACAGCAATTACTTCGCCTATACCTACAGAACTGAATGCAACGATGATTCAGAAATTTCCTACAGCAAACTGGATTGAACAGAGCATTGCATTACATTATGATGAACAAGAACAAAAATATTTTCGTGGACAGCCTTGTTCTATTGAGGATATTGCCGAAAAACTATTTAATTACATAGATAAGTCTATTACGCAAGAGAAATGCTTTCAACATATTATAGGTGTATTGAATTGGTGTAATGAAGTAAATGTCTGTCAAGGTACAAACCTGTTACCATACAAAATTCACCAGTTTATTCCTCAAACTGGCAATGTCTATGCGACTTTGGGTAATCCGATGGATAGGTATATTACTGTCGATGAAAAATTGTATTGCGAAGAGTTATCAGATGAAAGTAACAAAGTAAAGTATTATCCAATCATGTTTAGCCGACTCAGCGGACACGAGTTGTATTCTGTCAAAGTCGTAGGTAGTACCTTCTTGCCTCGCAACTTTGATGAACGTAATGAATCTGACGAGGAAGAGCAAGAACAGTCTGTAAACAATGGATATATTATTGTACCTCATGAGAATGAAAGCATAGAAGATTTCCTGCTTGACCCCAATTCTGACGATATACCGGAAGATTGGTACAAGTTGGACAGACTGGGGAATCGTAAATTCAAAAAAACGTATTCAGACCGATTCCCGAAAAGGATATACTTTAATGTATTGGGACAATTGTCTGAAACAGCTGATATACTTGATAATCCAATCGAAGGCATTTACATTTCCTGCCCATTAAAATATGATCCGACTGCTAAAGCCGTATATTCCGGTTCCAGCAAAGAATGGTCTAAATTGTCAAAGATTGGCAGTGAAGGTCGAAGTACAGCTACCACTGTACTCTCTTATGAGAATATCACTAAAATGAAAGATGCCGGAGTAGTTTCTGTTGACCGAAAGCTCATGACTTTCGTGGATGCTCGTCAGGATGCAGCACTTCAAGCTGGTCATTTTAATGATTTTATTCGTATTGGTAAAATCCGTTCTGCTATTTGGAATGCAGTAAAAGACTCCGACGAACCTATTGGCAGTGATAAAATTGCTCGATTGGTATTCAGACATCTTAATCTATCTCATGAGGACTATTTCCGTTACCCAAATTGGAGCGGTGGTCGTGCTAAGAAGGTGGAAGGTGTCATGGAGAAATATTTGGGCACTATCATCTATGATGATTTAGCCGGAAATTGGCAGGTCAATATGCCCAATCTGGAAGATTGTGCATTATTGAAAATCAATTATGAATTTCTTCATGATGAAATTACTGGTGAGAATGGTTGCGAACGTTTGTATGATATACCAGAATTGGATGGATTATCAGATGAAAGTAAGGAGCGTTTCATTGTTCAGATTTTGGACTATATGCGTCATAAGTTGTGCATTAATTCTGATGAGAGAACAGAAGAAGCAGCAAAGGATCTTGAAAAACAAGTTCGCGAAAATCTTAAAAGCCCGTGGACTTTGGATGATAACGACAGAATCACTTCCGCCCATGCCTTATGCTTTGTAAAGCCACAAAACAGACGAAAAGCATATGGCAAGGAAATAGCCGGCTATCGCTCTAAATTGGCATTCTTCATTCGTGACTTCCTCAGTGCTAACGGTGGTACCGCAACAATCGGTTCTGCTGAAGAGTATGTTTCTTATATGCAGTCGTTGTTCACAGCATTGGGCAATTACATAGATGAAAACGATGGAGCATATCAACTGTACTATTCCAGTATTTTATGGGAAAAAGGTGACGAAAAGAATGTTCGAACTGACCTTACCAGGATTAGAACAATTGGTGACGAAATCGTATATACACCGAATAAGTATTTCCAGGAATTTTACAAGAACATTCCTTTGGCAAACGTAAATTTGGAAGCCAAAGACCATACAGGACAAGTAACTAAATCCGAGCGTGAAGAACGTGAGCAACAGTTCCGTAACGGTGATTTTCCTGTGCTTTATTGCTCTCCTACAATGGAATTGGGTATTGATATTAAAGACTTGTCTATCGTGGGTATGCGAAATGTGCCGCCTACACCTGCGAATTATACCCAGCGTGCCGGACGTGCCGGGCGTAGTGGTCAGGCTGCATTGATATACACATACTGCCGTCCACGCAACTCCCACGAGAATTACTATCTTCGCCATCCGAGAAAATGGTCAGCGGTGAAGTAAAGGCTCCACGCATGGAGTTGGTGAACGAAGAACTATTTTCCACCCACTTCCATTCTACGATACTTTCAATATGCCCCATTCCTCAGTTATCTAATGGTATTGCCGACCTTGTGAATTATAGTAATGCCAATGCGATTACCTTAAAACCGGAAGTTGTACATCATCTTCAGCTATCTGATGAGCGAAAGGCTGAGATAAAACATATATTCAAGCAAGTGATAACCGACCATTATCTGTCAAACAGAATTATAGATGAAATGCCATATTGGTTTACAGATAATTGGATGGATAATATCCTCAATAACTATCTTTCCGATTTTGACAAGGCTTTAAATCGCTGGCGGAGCTTATACAAGTTGGCTCAGCAACAAATTGAAGAGGCGCAGGCTATCATCCGAAACAATGTGTATGGAGAAAACTCTAACGAGAAGAAGGAGGCTTTGTTAAAAGAAAAGCGAGGCACAGAACTTCGAGACATGTTGCTTGGGCAGAATCAAGGAAAAAATGCTGAAGAAAACGAATTCTATCCATATCGTTATTTTGCCAGTGAAGGCTTCTTGCCCGGTTACAACTTTACAAAGTTACCTCAACGCATCCTTCTACAATATAAAAACAGTGATAAGGTTGAATATCTTAGCCGTGCTAAATCTTTGGCATTATCTGAGTTTGGTCCGCAGAATATCATATATAATAATGGTAGTAAATTCCGCATCTCACGAATGATGCTTACTGGGGACCCAACTCCCAATAAATTTTTCTATAACCCTAAAACAGGGGTTATCTATAAGAATCAGGAAAATGTAGCCCATTAGCCAATGTATTGAAACGAAGGGAAAATAAAAACAGATAAAATCTATATAAATACTGATTATCAATGTATTATTAACTAATGATGATTTCTGTTGTATTCCTTAAAAATCTCTATTATTCGACATTTTTGTTACCTAAAACGATACTTATATTCGGATTATTTGTTACCTTTGTATATGGATATAAATCATTGATATACAATGGGAAGAAAAAAGAAATCATTAATAGAGAAATCTCCGTTCAAGTTACGTCACCGTAAACTGGCGGACGGACGTTTATCCCTGTTTCTTGACCGTAGTGTAGACGGCGGGCATGAGTACGAGTTTCTGCAACTCTACCTCATGCCGGAAACATCTGCCAAAGCAAGGCGGCAAAATGCGCAGACACTCCGCAAGGCGGAAGATATTCAGCGAGAACGGACAGAAGCCCTGCTCAATGCGAAGGTGGGAACAGTACCGGAAAGCAAATCTTCCGATATGCTGCTGTCCGACTGGATGACCATTGTCCGCAAGAACCACGAACACCGGGAAGCACGCGACCTGAACGGAATCGACAACGCCCGTAAAAACTTGCTGAAATTCCGTGCAGATGTCAGGCTCTGTGATGTGGACAGACAGTTTTACATTGATTATATCGACTGGCTTCGTTCTTCCTGCAAGACCGCATGATTACTCCCAAGACGGCTCATTCCTATTATACCACTTTGCGTACCGCTTTGAACGAGGCTGTACGTGAGAGACTGATTGAATCAAATCCTTGGTACAAACTGGAGATGACCGAGAAAATCAAAGTTCCCGAAAGCAAACGGGATTTTCTGACCATCGAGGAGATAAAGAAAATGATAGCCACGCCATTTTTTAACGAGCAGGTACGGCAGGCATACCTGTTTTCCTGTTTTTGCGGACTTCGTATCAGTGACATACGGAAATTGCGTTGGCGTGACATTTCCATATCAGGCGGGCAATGGCTCGTGTCGGTAGTAATGACAAAGACCACCAATCCCGTTTATATCCCCCTTTCGTCCCAAGCGGTAAAATGGTTGCCGGAACGTAATGGCTGTACACCGGATGGCCTTGTCTTTGGAGGGCTGCCCAATACAAGCAACCTTTGTGTCAGTCTCAAGAACTGGGCTGATAAGGCAGGCGTAAAGAAGAACGTGACATTCCACACGGCACGTCATTCATGTGCGGTGCTGCTGCTGACGCTCGGAGCGGACATCTATACCGTTTCCAAAATCCTCGGCCACCGTTCCGTGCGTGCCACACAGGTTTATGCAAAAATAGTAGACAAGAAAAAGGACGATGCAATCACCTTGGTTGACGACGCATTCTAAATACATTATTATATATGGCAACAACAAAGAAATCGACCAGACTCAAGGAACCGGTAAAGGTGCGCACGAAGAAGCTCGCCGACGGTTCGGAATCCTATTATCTCGACATCTATGTTGACGGAAAACGCAGTTACGAGTTCTTGAAACTGTACCTGTTGCCCGAAATCAATCCTATGGTCAAGGAGCAGAACCGGGCCACAAAAGCGGCGGTAGAGGCCATCAAATCAAAACGCATCATCGAACTGACTCACTCGAAGGCCGGACTGAAAAAGACATCCGTCCGTTCCAAAATGCTACTGGACGACTGGATGGAAGCCTATCTTGCCGAACAGGAACGAAAAGGCGCGAGAGGACTGAAACTGTTACGAACAGTCTGCCGGTTACTTCCCCTTTACAAGAAAAAGGTGAAGATGAGAGAGATTGACAAGGACTGGTGTCTGGGTTTCATCGACTGGATTCAGCACACCTACAAGACCCGGTGGGACAAGCCGCTTTCACCCAAGAGTGCAGCGGACTACGTGGGTTATTTCTCCACCGCACTCAACGCCGCCGTCCGTGCCGAGGTTATCCCGGAGAACCCGATAATGACACTTGCAGCCACAGAACGTATCAAGGTGCCGGAATCCAAACGGGAATACCTGACCATTGACGAAATAAAAGTTCTGATTGACACGGAATGCCCCCGCGAAGACGTGAAACGTGCCTACCTTTTCGCCTGTTACTGCGGTTTGAGGTTGAGCGATGTTTATGCCTTACGATGGAAAGATATTGTTCAGGACGGGGAACAATACCGGATGTCAACCGTGATGCAAAAAACTACCACACCGATTTACTTGCCTCTTTCCCGCCATGCCGTCCGTTGGCTGCCTGAAAGGAACGGTGCGGAAGACGGGCTGCATGTCTTTGCCGGACTCCCGGCAGAACCCAATATCAACAAGGTACTGGCCAAATGGATGGCAACGGCAGGAATCAATAAAAAATCACCTATCACACGAGCCGCCACACGTTCGCCACAATGATGCTTACCCTCGGTGCGGATCTTTATACCACGAGCAAGCTGCTCGGCCATGCCAACGTAAAGACTACGCAGATTTACGCGAAAATCGTTGACAGCAAGAAAGTTGAAGCGGTGAATCTGGTTGATAACGTATTTGGCTGACATCCTGCGTTGTACTCCATTACCACCGTTTTCAGCCTTATTTGAATAATTGCCGAATTTTGACCTTTCCGGCCAGATTTCAATCCGAAGAGGTCAAAACTCGGCATATCTGTTTATCAGATACATAAACCTGAACTTATCTTCTTGATTTGGATAGATAATTCAGATTTATGGACGCAGTTCATAAACCTCACAAAACCTTATATCTGAATTTACAGCGTAATATTTCATAGATAATATCAAATAAGTGGTTCTAAAATTTGCTTGGGCAATTCCAAATGCGTAATTTTGCATCAAAACATGAAAGTATGGATAAACTTATTGGCCGCGACAAAGAACACGCGGAACTGGAAAGATGCCTGAACTCGGACAGATCGGAGCTGGTCATAGTCTACGGCAGGCGGCGTATCGGAAAGACATTCCTGATTGAAGAATTTTTCGACCGGGAGTTTGATTTCAAATATGTCGGTGCGCATGGAATGACCACCCGCAGACAGTTGAACAACTTCCTGAATGTGCTCAACAGTTATTCGGGAAAAAAGTTCTCCCATTTAAGCAACTGGGATGAAGCCTTTTATGCCCTTGAAGAATACCTGTCGTCCCTGCCCGCTGACCGTAAACGGATTGTGTTCATAGATGAAATGCCTTGGATGGATTCGGGAAAATCCATATTCGTGTCGGCCCTTGAAAACTTCTGGAACGGCTGGGCCATGTCACAGCGGAACATCATGCTTATCGCCACGGGGTCCGCGACCTCATGGATGAAAGACAAGATTGTCGCCAACAAGGGAGGCCTCCATGCCAGAGTGACGTGTAACCTGCATCTGTCCCCGTTCACCCTGAATGAGACGGAGCGGTATCTCGCTACCAGAGGCATCGAATGGGATCGTTACCAGCTTACCCAGACATACATGGTGCTTGGCGGTGTTCCGTTTTATTACAGCCTTCTTGACCCCGCGTTGAGCCTTTCCCAGAATATAGACCGGCTGTTTTTCAATGAAGGCGCACTTTTGAAACTGGAGTTCGAGGAGCTATACAACGCCCTTTTCGACAATGCCGACCTGTACACGTCAATCGTACAACTACTCAGCGAACACGAATCGGGAATGACAAGCAAGGACATATTCCAGTCACTATCATCGAAGAGCAGCAACATAACCAAGGCGATAAAAAACCTTGAAAGGTCCGATATGATAGAGAAATGGCTTCAGTACGGCAACAAACGTCGCGGAGCCGTTTACAGGCTTACGGATTTCTTTTCGCTGTTCTATTTCAAGTTCCTTGCCGACAACCTCTCACACGATGATGAATGGTGGAGCAATCATCTTGATTCCGGAAATGTATTCGACTGGATGGGTAGCAGTTTCGAGCTTGTCTGCATGAGACATCATAAACAGATCAAGTCGGCTTTGGGAATAAGGGGCATGGCTACATCCTTGTCCACATGGCAGGTCAAGCCCAATAAGGAGGAAGGAATGCCCGGCGGACAAATAGACATGATAATAGAGCGGGCTGACCGGATCATACACCTGTGCGAGATGAAATTCTGCATGGACACATACCGTATCAAGCCCGAATACGAACGCCGGTTGCGTGACCGTTCCGGTTTGTTCAGGGAACTTACCAAGACCAACAAGACACTGGTTCATACCTTTATCACGACGTATGGTGTGGCCAATGGCAAGAACAGAAGCATCGTCCACAGCGAGGTGACGATGGACGACCTTTTCAATTCCTGACGATTATGATGATACGGCAAATAACACAACGGTTGCACGAAGTGAACACGCTTCTTGCAACTTACGGACAAGGCGTCTTGTCTTTTGAACAGGCCTTGCCGCCGTCCCTGTTCTATCAGGATTTCAACGACACGAACCTTCTTGTCAAGGAGGCAGCCTGTCTGGTAAAGGAGAACCCCGGACAACTTCTGGACTTTTCTTCTTCCCTTCTTTCGGAAACGAACAAATACCTTTCACTCGACAGGACACCGTTGCAGACAGTGAACTTTGAAGCCCTTTTCGAGGAATATCTAAGCCCCTTTGAACACCGGTACGAGGAAGCGAAAACAGCCGCCACAGAACTTTGGCGCGAGTATTCGGCAATGAGTAACCGGTTGGATTTCCTGCCTCTGGATTCGGAAGAATACAGGTCGCTCGACACGGGTGCGGAGTAGCAAAGGCAAAATATGACCAAGCTCATGCACACGCAAACCTATCATATAAGGAATGGCAGCAGGAGCGTGACCGGAATTTCTGTGTCTGGTGCTTCAAACCGGTATTCCTCGACGTGCTGGTGGAGCGTCTGCAAGGAATCGCCGGAAGCATCATCTCCGACATCAGACGCGTGAAGGAGGGCAACCCATGAACCGTGCAGGCCTGCTGCAAGAGACCACCGCATGGATGGATACCGTTGACCTCGCCCTGTGCCTGTTCATTTACGAGGTGTGCAACGACTACCAGTTCGAGTATCTGTCGGGCAGCGACTTCGTGAACTTCCTGAACCTGAAACCCACCGAACGGGAGGTCATCGTGCGCCCGAAAGAGAACCTTCGCATCTGTTACATGGTGTTTTCCATCGCCCGTACCATCAGGCCGCGAGAGCGCGGGAAACTCTGGTCGGAAGAGTTCCTGAAACGCTGCGGCATATCCAAATCCTACTACGACAAGCACCGCAGCGATGTTTGCAACAATGCTGCCACCAAAGAGAATCAAGATTTCCGCAAATCCATCGACAAGGCCGTTGAAAACGCAAGACGGCTGAAAGGTACCCCATAACCGCCCGTCGTTTCCCCATTCAGCCCGGTATCTTCCCATTATAGCTATGCGCTATACCGTTCATACACAACGGTATGGCGCATTTTCTTTTCATGCACTTTCCCCATTCGTCCCCCATTGGCCCACCTTGGAGCAAACTTAACTTTGCATCGGAAACAGAAGAAAGGAAAAGTCTGAAAAAACAGCAGATTCCGATTCTACGAAAGTACAAGTAACAATAAAAATGAACGTATATGGAAAGTGAACGTAATTTGATGACCACCACGGAAGCAGCCCGTTACCTCGGACTGAAGCCAAGCTATCTCTACAAGATGATGATGCGCCGCGCATGAAACGGGTACGGGTGAAATCGCAGGTCGAGAGCGACAGCGAGGCATCCCACTATCTGGTAACACATGAGAAAAACAAATGATTCATCAACCTTTTTTAGAACAATGCAGTTATGGACAATTCAAAGAACATGGAACCGGGTATCAGGAATGCCACGGTTCAGGAATCCCCGAACAAGGAACAGAGAAAGAAAGAGAGCAGACCCGTAATCAGCGCGAAGGTACAGACCATTCTGGACTTTCTTCGCGGCTGTTCCCCTACGAGGCCGATTCCATACGGGTAATGGTCGGTTACGGACGGGCAACGGCGATACCGCAACGATTGAGGCGACGGACATGTTGGCTGTCAACCGCTTTCTCAATCACGGGCTTGCCAAAGAAAACGGAACAAGTAACGAGGCCGTGATGAAACACCGTCAGGAACGTGCGCAAAAACTGTTGGAAGCCGTCAAGGATTTCGTTGACATCGGCCAGCTCTGCCGCGTCAGCATCGTGCTGATGAAAATCTCTTCCGACTTCAAGGCGGTGGAGGACGCACGGGGACACCTGCAATCCCAACCCGCCGCCAACGTGAACCGGAACTGATGTCAAAACCGGAACGGGGTATCGGACGGACAAGGAAACTCCCGCACGCACTATCTCATTGAAACTGTTGTAGGTTTTCCGATACTCCATTCCCTTATTTTTTATTGAATTATGCAAGAAAACAAGAGGAACAAGGAAACATCCCTTTTCAAAAAGCCGCAGGGCTTCCGTACAGTCCGCATCCACTTTACCGCAGAGGCAATCGAATGGCTCGGAGGGACAACGAAAGATGACGACGGCAATACAATCGGCAACCATACTCATTTTTTATGACCTGCTCTCACGGATGCGACTGTCCCCCGGCAGGGGCGATTCATTCCGCAGGCCGCAGGAATTGCAGCCCGGACAGTTCCAGTTCTCGGAAACCAGACTCGCGGAGGAATGGAACATAGGGAGAAAAAGAATCCGCAATCTCCTTGCAACGATGGAAAAGCTGGGCATGATAGCGGTGGACGCTTCCAAAACCGCTTCCGTCGCTTCCATGACCTGTGTCGAGGAATGGACGGACTTTCAGAACTTCCACGTCGTAAACCTTTGCAATCCCGCCCTGAATGGTATTCGAACGGCATCTGAACGGCCTTTGAATGGCATTTTATCCGGCAGCGGAGGCACGCCGCAGGAGAGGTGAAAACGTCTTTCAGTTTCGAGATATGCCAAGGTATCACCTCCCTTCGGTCAGTCATCCCTTGGCGCTCTCGCGGCTCACTGGCAGTTCGCCGGTGGCGGCGCTCGCAGGCTCGCACCGCTTAACCCTTATAAAACAACAGTTATGACAGAAGACAATAAGCAAGACACATCATTTCCGTCCGGCGGCAGCCGCACCGAATACATCGGAGCCAAAGTCACCGTGGAACAGAAACAGTACATCCGCCGCCTTGCCGCCGAGTGCGGCATGACCGTCAGCAGCTACGTGCATGCCGCAGCGACCTCGTGAACTACACGTCCGCGCTCCGTGGCATGAACCCCGAAAAGCGCAGACAGATGTTTAACAGTTACCCTTTCATGCTCGAATGGCTCAAGGAACTCGGCAGGCTGGCCGAGCGTGTCACGGACGTGCTCGACAAGGTACGGTTTTCCAACCGCCTGCCCGACGGGACAAGGAACGGTGAAGACAGGGAGGACGAGCCATGATAGGGAAAGCGAAATCCATCTCCCACGGGATAAATGACATCAGGTACCTCACGGGAGAATCGAGGAACAAGAAACATCCCGAACGCATCTTCCACGTGGGGGACAATCTGCTGCCGCCCGGTCTGGATGCCACGGGTATATGGGATTCTATGCGGCTGACGCTGGAGAAGTCCAAACGGGTCAAAAATTCCGTCATCCGCATCGAGGTCAGCCCTGCGCCGGAACACACCAAAGACTTTACCATCGACGACTGGCAAAGGTTGTGGGACGACTTCACGGATGAGTTCGACAACATCGAACTGCTTGACAAGAACGGCAAGACCTATTCCCCGAAAACCGCCCTCAAAGGCAGCAAGGGCACGGTGTGGCTGCATCTGGAATCCAAGAGCGGCATTCCCCACCTTCACGGTGCGTTCTGCCGTATCGACGAACGGGGGAATATCAACAACGACCATGACATACACCTGCGGGCACAGCGGGCAGCCGAGCGTGTGGCCCTGAAACGGGGCTGGACGACTGCCGCCGAAGTACGTGAGACGAACATCGGGCAGGTGAACCGGGACTGCATGGAAACCCTGCAATCCATGGAAAGCTGGTCATGGGATGAGTACGTGGCCAGACTCCGGAGCAAGGGATATGAGTTTTGGGAGCTGCGCGACAACAAGAAGATATTGCGCGGTTACGTGCTGAAGAAAGGCAACGCCAGATACAAGGCTTCCGAACTCGGCAGGGGGCGCAACCTCATGGCGACCAAACTTGAAAGCACGTGGAAAAAGCTGCACGCGGCTCCCAAGACAAGGACTGTTTCGACACAGCCCGCCGCAGGGAAATCTATACCGACTACACCCCGGACGATTCCGGTTCACGCACAAGGAACGACACCGGTTCCGCAATACACCGGCTATCGTCCCGGTACCAGCCCGTACCATATCGACATCGACGGGGAAAGCCGCCGGTTCTTCATTCCCGATGAAGCGTTGGACGTATTCAATGACGAGTTCGACTACCGGGAGACAGCCAACAGCCGTGACCTCACGGACATGGCTGCGGCACTTTTCGTCGGGATGCTCGATACTCCGGCGGTTCCTTCGGGAGGTGGTGGCGGCAGTTCCAACGACCTGCCTTGGGGAAGATGCGAGGACGAGGACGAACGGGAATGGGCACGCCGGTGCGCCCGTGAAGCGGCAAGGGTAATCGGAAAGAAACCGAAGAGGACGAAAAAGATAACAGCCTATGAATAAAAAATTCGATTTCTCGAAATAGACGGGGCACTTCCGACTGCCGAAAAATGCAGGAGCAAGACCGCATAATCGATGCGCTGAAAAACAATTATGAAGCTGTCCGCATTCTTAGTGCCAACGTGGAAAAGCTCGAAAACAGACTTTCGGAAGCCCTGCCCAAAATGGACGGGGCTGTTTCTTCCCTGCGTGGGGCAAGCACGGTCACACTCGGCGAGGAAGCGAGAAAGACGCTTGAACAGGAGGGAGAGAAAATCTGCCGGAAGATGGCCGACAGGATGGAACGGGAATGCGCAAGGCTAGCCGGACGCCTCTCGGCGAATGACCGTGTGCTTATCTCCGCAACCGCTTTCTGGTGTATGGTAGAGGCAATCATCTCCCTCGCGGCGGCTTTCGTTTGTACCTGCGCCGCGAACGCTCGTCTTATACATAGCATATTGCTGTGGGAAGTACTCGGCTGTACCGCTGCTTTTCTCGTTGTCTGTGTCACGTTGACCATTTTTATATGCCGCAAGTTAAGACGAGAATGAAACATTACCAATTAAATAAATATAAGTATGACAACAGTAAAGGTGAAATTCCGCCCGTCAACAGTCGAAGGCCGTCCGGGCACTATCGTTTATTTTGTAACTCACCGCCGTGTCGTCAGGCAAATCACAACCGGTTATAAGGTGTTCTCTCATGAATGGGATGATAAACAGTCAAGACCTGTTTCGGCACCGGCTGGCGAACGGATAACCGTTATTCAGACAATAATCCGAAAACTGGAGGAGAATTTGGAAAAGCTGAACAGGATTATTGAAAGATTCGATCTGCTACGACGAGGTTATTCATCTGAAGATATAATTATGGAGTTCCGGTGCACCGAAAAAGAAAATACCCTTTTTATATTCATGGAGAATCTCATCGAGCGACTCTGCCAATTAAATCACATCGGTACGGCCAAGAACTACCATACCGCACTCGGCAGCTTCAAATGATTCCGGGATAACAAGGACGTTCCGTTGGCAGTAATAGACCAGATGATAATGGAAGATTATCAGGTATACCTGAAATATACATTGACTGTTATAGTAAATAACTAAATATTTTTAGAGCATTGCGTATCAGTAATATATTAAATGTGATGATTTCTAGGTCTTAATAAAGAAGCAATAGTTATTTATGAGATATAAAGAACTTATCATTTTACAAAAAATAGGAAGGTAAAAATACATATAATACCCCTTTGTAGGTAATATTTCCTTATCATAAATGATTATGTATAACAATCTAATATGAATTAATATCAACTGACTACTAATACGATAGCTACACACAATAAATAGAAATATATAATTTAAGTAATATTATATGCATACAACAATTTATTAAAAATACCTAATAATTGGTATTGATGGATTTAGCTAAACAAACGAACTTTGCGGGCAAAAAATAAAGCAAGATGGAAAACCTATATGAATTGTTGAAGAAGCAGCACATAAAGTGCCGACAAAAGGAATTGTTATTGTAAATAATAGTCAATGTGATCTTTTTCTAACTTATTCAGAGTTACGAGAAAAATCTAGAAAAATAGCTTTTATTTTAAAATCTTACTATCAAGTAAAGCCTGTCAGTAAGATAATAATCTCTGTTGAAAAATCCGAAAATTTTATATTATTATTTTGGGGATGTGTTATGGCAGGTTGTATACCCGTTTTAATGCCTTCTGTACAATTCAGTAATAAGAACTCTATTGCTTTTGAACGCCTAAAGAATGCAATTGATATATTAGGTGTAGTTACACTTATAACAAATGATATTAATCTATTTGAATATTATAAATCTTCATTTCATAAAGCTGTGTGTGTTGAAGATATTATGAAACAATTGGATTTGTTGCAAGATTATTCTTTACACATACCTAAAAGAGATAGTAAAGATTTATGTGTTATTCAGTTTTCATCAGGAAGTACAGGGGCACCCAAAGGGTCATGCTTAGTTTTAACAATATTTTAACTAATTTGAAAATAAAAACTCTTGCGGATGAAATTACAACTGAAGATACTTTGATTCACTGGATGCCATATTTTCATGATTATGGTCTATTTGGAAATCATTTGGTTTGTTTGTATAACCAAATTACAGAAATAAAAAAATAGAGCCTTTTTCCTTTTTAAGAGATCCTTTGATTTTTCTAAAGAAAATTTCCGAATATCAAGTAAGTATTTGTGGCGGTACGACACCTTCAGGATTGGATTTGTTAATTCAAAAGTTAGAACAATCTAATGACATAAAAGAATTGGATTTATCTCAAGTGAAGACTCTTTCAATTGGAGCAGAAATGGTTCCATCTAATTTATACGTCCGATTATCCCCCCTTTTTCAACTTGGGTTTAATCGAAATGCATTCCGCCCTTCATATGGAATGGCTGAAACAACATTGATTGTTTCTTCCTGTTTACCGGGTTATGGAAATAAAAATATAAGAATAAATAGAGAGGCGTTCTATGAAGGGATTATCAAATTAGTCGATAAACAACAAGATTTTTGTGAATTTGTTAGTGCAGGTAGAATATTACCAGGCTTACAAGTACGCATTGTTAAAGACGGTATTCCTCAAAATAATTTAAATTTAGGAGAGATTCAAGTAAAAGGCGCTTGTGTCATGTCTGGTTATTATAATGACATACAATCAACAGATGAAGTATTAAAAGACGGTTGGTTAAGTACAGGAGATTTGGGCTTTTTTGATTATAACAATATTCTTTATATAGTAGGTCGAAAAAAGGAAACAATTATAGTAAATGGACAAAACTTTCATCCTTTTGATTTAGAAAATTGTGTCTTAGAGAAATTTGGTCTTTCAATTGAAAAAACTGTATTTACATCTTTTTATTCTTCTACAGAAAATCGTGAAATTGTACTTCATTTCTTTGTATTATCAAGAAAAATGTCGGAAGAACAAATAAGACAATTAATAAATGAATGTAACGCATTTCTAGCAGACAAAGTTGGATTTGCTCCAGAATACTCTATAAAGATAAAAAAAGGAGAAATACTCAGAACTTCTAGCTCTAAAATAAAACGTCGATCTATGGCAAAGTATTTTGAGCAAGGACAGTATAATAAATCAATTGTAAAACTAAACAAAGAATCTCATAATATGGATTATTTATTGGTTCTCAAAAAAATATGGTCAGAAGTTTTAAAAACAAACCTCATTCATATAGAAGATAACTTCTTTTCTTTAGGAGGAGACTCAATACGCAGTATGATGGCTGTTTCTAAACTTGAAGAACTGTTAAATATTAAATTAGAAAATAGTTTCTTCTATAAATATCCGACCTTAGTCTCTCAAAAACATTATCTTGAACAATATTTATTAAAAGAACTTCAATCTCCTTTAAATGAATATGAACTGTTAGTTCGAGAGTTTATCAGCGAAGAAATAGGAATTCCCTCTTTAGAAATACAATATACAGAAAATATTATAACTAAAGTGACTTCTTTTGCCGCTGTATATCAAATGATGAAGCGCTTAACTGAAGTTTTTGATAAAATAACATTAGATGATATAAAAGATAAAACTTGTATACGAGATATAGCACAAACCATTAAGGAACGCTATGCAACTCCAGAGGGGTATTCTTTTCCGTTAATGGATTTCCAAGAAACATTATTCTATCACAGTAAAAGTTTTATCCGTAATGAACCGACAGGATTAAGTTGTTATATCATTTGTCGGACACAATTGAAAGGTTTTTTTGATCCAGCATGTTGGGACAAGACGTTAAATCACATTATTAACTGTCATCCATTGTTACATTCTATTCTTTCCGAAGAGTCGGATAAACCTGAGATGATAACTCTTCCTGAATATCCGACATTTAAAAGTTCTTATGAAGATATAACTTCAATGAACAAAGAACAACAGGAAACATTCTTTTTACAAAAGGACGAAAAAGATCATGATCACAGATTTGACCTTAAAGAGTATCCTTTATTCTATTGTAATATTTATAAAACAGGGGAAGATGAACATGAATTAATTATACATATTGATCACCAGATAATTGATGGTTTCAGCTTTTTTCAATTCCTTCAAGAATTAACATCAACTTATGATCAGTTTATCGCTGGTAAAGAAATAACTGTTGAACAAGAAAAAGGTCTAACTTTTTCTGACTATGTTTTTGTGGAGAGATTCAGAAGGCAAACAAAGCGATATCAGAATGCAATGGATTTTGCCCTAAAGGTGTTTAAAGATTTACCAGAGAAAATATCTATTCCCACGAAATGTCAGCCATCTTTAATAAATAAAGTCCATTTTAATACCTTACATACGGAATTGGATTCTTTATTGATGAATAAAGTTCTTGAAATCAGTTCTCATACTTCTGGTATATGCCTTAATTCCTTACTTATGGCATGCTATTTTAAACTGATGAATTTGTGGTCTGGACAAAATGATCTCATTATCAACATGCCTGTATTTAACAGGGAACAGCATTTACCTAATGCAAAAAATATAATAGGTAGTTTTCTTGATATTTTCCCTGTCCGTATCCAAACATCTCCACAAGAACCGATTGTTTCTATTGCACGTAAGATAGAACAATTTGTACGAACCATGCTTGAGTATCCAATATCTTCAATAGAATTGTCCAGAAAAATCGCAGAACAGGAAGGCTTAAAACAAAGCTCTTTGAGTGCAATTATTTTTAGTAATTCTATCAATATGCTTCCCAAAGGTATCAGTCATTCATCTAGATATTTGACAATTGGTGCGCCTAAAGTACAGACAGGTGCACCTGGTACTTATATAGACCTTGTTATGTATACATGGGAAAATAAATGGTGTTTTGATTGGAATTATGTTCGTGAGCTATTTGATGCGGAATACATACAACTACTTTCTGAACAATTCACGTCTATGCTTAACCAATTGGTAGATGATACAAACACTAAGGGATACGAAGAGCGTTCATGTTCAAATATACTCCCTCTCTTCTATATAAAATTATTGGAGCAAACAAATAAAACAGAACATGCTTATCCTCTTAAAACAATATATGAACAGATCAGTAATACTGTAGATTTGTATCCTAATAGAGAGGCGATCTCTTATCAAGGAGTTTCTTTAACTTATACAGAGTTTTGGAAAAAAGCTAATCAGATGGCGCATTTCTTACGTTCTCTTGGAGTGGTACGAAATTCTAAGGTTGCTTTATTACTGAACAGAACGCTTGATTTGCCTATAGTACAACTTGGAATTCTTTTAGCAGGTGGGGCGTATGTGCCAATTGACCCTTCTTATCCTTCGGATAGAATACAGTATATGATAAATGACTGTGGAGCAGAAGTTCTTGTAACTCAAGGAATACATGTAGACAATATTAATAGTTCATATACCCCCAACATTAAACATTGTGTGTTACTTGATGATGATTCTATTCCTTTACCTGATACATATCGTCGATACACCGTAAATGATATAAATAGTCAATCTATGGATAATATAGTACCTTGTAATACTCCTGATGATTTGATTTATATGATTTATACTTCTGGTTCAACAGGACAACCTAAAGGTACAATGCTTAGGCATAGAAATGTATCCAATTTTTTGAATTATGAGAAAGAAGCGTTTAATGTAAACTGTAATAACAGGTTTGCTTTAATAACATCGTATTCCTTTGATATGACTGTTACTTCTAATTGGCTACCTTTCATTGCCGGAGCTTCTTTACACATTCTTTCCGATAATGCAACTAAAGATATAGAGAAACTTCTGTATTTTATAGATGAAGAAAAAATCAATTTTTTGAATGTAACTCCCTCTCATTTTTCAATGTTGGTAAATATGTTGGGATTTTTGGAGAGACCTGTAAACCTATCACCCAATATGACTATTATGCTGGGTGCTGAAATTATCAATGTTTCGGATATAAACAGGTGGTTAGAAAATTATCCTTTGCACAAATTTATTAATGAATACGGCCCTACAGAAACAACGGTGGCTTCCACTTTTTATCCTATCCCGATTGAAGAAGACGGCAAATGTCATTTAAATATAGTTCCAATAGGGAAACCGATTTATAATACACAAGTATATGTATTAAATGATAATTTAGAATATACACTACCAGAAGTTCCTGGTATCCTTTATATTGGAGGCGAGGGAGTGTCATGTGGTTATTTGAATAAAGAAGAGAAAACGAAATCTGTATTTATCAATAATCCTATTACTCATGAAGGAATTGTATATAATACAGGAGACGTTGTAAAGATGACTGTAACTGGCGATATTGTATTTGTAGGACGTAAAGATTTTCAAGTAAATGTCAGAGGGTATAGAATTGAATTAGGAGAAATAGAGAATGCTTTATTAAAAGTATCAGGTATTACAGAGGCTTGTGCAGAGATTCAATATGATGTAAACAAACAGCCTGTAGTTGTAGCTTTTTATGTTACAGCAAATAATTGTGATTTAGAATACAAGGATATAATGTCTGTTCTGCAAATGAAGATACCTCACTATATGTTACCTTCCGCAATGGCTAGAATAGAGCAGATTCCAATTTCTGCCAATGGAAAAACAGACAAGAAGCAATTACCCAATATTGCGAATCAGAAACAAAATTTTGTTAAAAGGGATATTGTAGGTCCAAGGAATGAAAGGGAAAAACAAATAACCTTAATCTGGGAAAAGGTATTAGGGATACCAGAGGTAGGTGTATTTGATAATTTCTGGGATATAGGAGGCGACTCTATCCGATCTGTAAGGTTAATAAAAGAATTAAAGGAGGTCGGATTAACCAACATCAAATTAAAAGATTTATTCGATAAACCTACGATAGCCGAACTGCTTGAACAAGAAATAGAGAATAATAAAGTTGAGAATCTCATTTGTATGAAAAAGGTTTCTACTCCATATGCAAAACTTATATGTCTTCCATATGCAGCAGGAACCCCTGGTATGTATAGTACATTTTCTGGGGATTTTACCGGAGAAATCAACTTATATACAGTACAATATCCGGGACATGGAGATGGACGTGAGATAAAGTCCTCTGTAGAAGAAGTTGGTGCGCTATTAGCCAATGAACTGAAAGAGGCTGATAAAGAGATTCCTTTGTTTATCATGGGATATTCTTACAGTTGCTATATTGCTTATGATATCTGTAAACGATTTGAACAAGAAAATATTCCGATACAGGGTATTATAATGATTGGTGGAACTCCTCCTACATTGCGTGATGACTTAATGCAATTCTTTTCAAATGACGATAATGCCCTTTTGGATTATTCACGTGCAAAAGATCTGTTGAATGAAGAATTGATCGCAACTTTATCAGATGAAGAAAAACATGAATATTTGCATGAGTTGAGAATGAATACTGTAGCAATGGTAAATTACAAGTTTCTTGATTGTAAATTGAAAACCCCATTATGTTCCATCGTCGGTAGAGAGGATGAGCCTACAATTCGAAACAATCAACATCTATGGAATAATTACTTTCAGAAAGTTTCTTTCCACCAATTGCCAGGAGGGCATGTTCTTATTACAAAATATCATGCGGAATTAGCTAAGTTGATAATGAATTATATAGAATTGCATGTATAAATATGCTTGTATTACCCTTTTCCGATATAGCAGTAGAAATTGTGGAAGATAGTCCTTTTGCTACTTCAGATAATCTCTTTAATGAGGAAAAAATATTCATTAAAAGAGAATGGTCTGAAATACGTCTTAAAACTTATATTTTGGGACGTTGTGCCGCACATCGTGCCTTACAGACTTTACAAAAGGAAATAGTTCCCATTTTAAAAGGAAGAGATGGTGAACCAATATGGCCATTTGACATAGTTGGTTCTATATCTCATAAAGATGCAATAGCAGTTGCTGCTGTTGGAAAGAAAAAGAGGTATAAGGGTATTGGAGTAGATATTGAAGATCAAACGACGATATTATCAAAAAAGGAATATTCTCTTTTTTGTACACCCCAAGAGATAGCGTGTATAGATAAGAAAGAATTTTCTCCTATTGACATTTTTTCACGTAAAGAAGCTATTCTAAAGGCATATTATACAGCATATAGTAAATTATGCAATTGGATTGATATTGACACGATAAATGTATCTAAAGCTTCCAATGTAACTATAATATGCATGTTAAAAAAAAATTTTATTATAAACCTATGTTGTGTAGAAAAGTAAAAACAATTTTAGTCATTATGGGAATATGTTGTTTCCCTATGATATCTTGGGCACAAGTTTTTCTTTCTGGTCGAATCGTAGATAAAAAGACAAATGAACCTGTTGTAGGAGCTTCTGTATATATACGAAAAAATCAGGTTGGAGATAATGCAAATGATAATGGGTTATACAGAATAAAATTACCTCAAAACGGAACGTATCTTGTAGAGGTTTCTTTTATCGGATACAAAACAATAAAACAGTCTGTTACTGTAAATAGAAATATACAACTAAAAATTTCTTTTTGGAAGAAAGTACAGAAGTGTTGAATGAGGTCGTGGTAAAAGCATCCTCACAGCAGGCAGAAATAAATCATATACGTAAAAGTCCTATGGCTGTAACGGTTGTTGATGGAGCAAAATTAAGAGGTCGTTCAACTGGAATTGAAGAAGTACTTACTCGTACTTCTGGAATCAAAGTTAGAAAATCCGGAGGTTTGGGTAGCTCTTCTAAAATGTCCATACATGGTCTGGAAGGAAAAAGAGTAGCTATTTATATAGATGGTTTTCCTTTAAATAGCCCCGATGGTTCATTTGATATAAACGACATACCTATTGATGCCATTAAATATATTGAGATATATAAAGGAATAGTTCCTGCTGAATATGGCAGTGATGGTCTGGGAGGAGCGATTAATGTTGTTACAAGAGAGGACGAGTGTGACTTGGTAGGCTTTACTCAGGAGTTTGCTTCATTTGGTACTTCCAAAACGTTAGTCAGTGTAAAAAAAATGTTTGAAAAACCAGGGATTCAAATTGGAGGAGGTTTTTTTCATAATAAATCGGATAATAATTATAAAATGACTTATCCTGTTTTTGAAACAAATTTACCTTCAAGTGCCTACCAAGAAGTAATAAGAAATAATGATTATTATAGGTCCACAATGTATAATGTAGGTTTAACATTTACAAAATTCTGGTTTGATAAGATTGAATTAGAATGTGCTTTTTATAACAATAAAAAGGGAATTCAGGCCTTAGATTTTGATTCACGTTTTTCTCATACACATGGGACAAACATTATGCCTACTTTAACTTTAGAGAAGAAGAATTTCTTATTTAAAAACCTTGAATTCAAGTCAGGTCTAGTAACTCCAATCATTCATACGCATTTGGTTGATACCGCTAGAACAAAACGGCAATGGGATGGAACCATAACAAATACAATGGGAGAAACTGATGATAATTTATTAAACTATTCAGATGACAAACAATTTGAAATCAGACATAAATTGAATTTAAAATACAAGTTAAAGCAACATACCTTTAATCTTAACAATCAATTCACATATTCAAGGTATAGACCTAAGGATGATTATACAGCAGAATATGTTGGTTTTGACCCTAGTGGTTTTCCCAGTAATATGAAGGGAAATACTTTGGGGTTAGCACATGAGTATTCTTCACGTAATAACAAACTTCAAAACTCTTTAATGTTCAGTCTATACTATTTAAATTCTGGAATATATAGAACAAGTGATAAAATTGTAGATGAATCTGAAAGTGTTAAGAAAGAACCGAAAAAAACAAAAATAAACAATTTTTACTATGGAATAAGTGAAGGAATCAGTTATGAATTTTTCAAAGGGGTGAGAGGTAAATTTTCCTTATCACATAACGTGAGGCTTCCTGATACGGAAGAATTGTTTGGAGACGGAGTGACAGTAAAGCCTTCAGTTGATTTAAATCCCGAAATAAGTAATAATATAAATTTAGGGTTAATCATGGATAAAAGTAATTTTATGGGGTTAAGTCGTTTTCAGTTAGAGACAAATTTATATTATATGTATATAACAGATATGATAAGTTTATTTCCTGCTGATATACGAATGATTTATACGAATTTGGGTAAGACTCAGATCATGGGGGGAGATTTTGATTTAAAAATAGATGTGACTCCACAGCTTTATAGTTATTTTAACTTAACCTATCAAGATATTCGGGATAAGCTAAAATGGACTACTAATGACCAAAGTGTGAAAAACCCGACTTATGATAAACAGGTACCCAATATTCCTCGTTTTTATTTTAACTATGGTTTAGAGTATCATACAGAGGGATTACTTGGGAAACATGAAATATCTAGAATCTATATAGACGCATCTTACGTTCATGATTTTGATTGGAGTTGGCAAATGAGTAACTTACCAGAACAGCGAAAGAAATGGTTAATTCCTCGTAGTCATCTTTTTACGGCAGGATTCCAGCAATCTATTTGGAAAAATAAAGTATCATTAGGGTTTGAAGTTGAAAATATATTCAACAAGGAGAGCTATATGGAATTTAAAAAGCCTTTACAAGGTCGTACTTTTAAAATTAAATTACGATTTAATTGGTTTGGTGATGAATCTTCAGGGGGAGCGATGAGTTTGTAATATTATAAATAATTATTTTAACTAAAAAAATAAAAAAAATGAAAAATCAATGGTTTTTATTGTCGCTATTAGCGACCTTTTTAAGTTTTATTTCATGTAGTAAAGATGATCCGTTTCCAACAGATGAAGAAGACGATATGAGTTTTGTTCATAGTGTCACGGTGGGTGATAATGCTTATGTTAGTCTATTTAAAGATTTAAATGTAGAACAGACAAGTACACAAAATTCTTTGGTCTTTGCAAAAGAATCTTTTCTTTTTTTACTTATGGGGGTAACATTTATGTCTTAGAATCGATGAATGCCCGTTTATATAAGTACAGAGTCGAGAATGGTTTGCTAATTCAAGAAAAAGAAACGATGATTCTCCCTTCCGGTTCTCTTCCTGCATTCCTTACATTTGATTCAGAAGAAAAAGCTTATATATCATGCGTAGGATTGGGAAAATTGTATATAATAAATCCTACGACAATGCAAAAAACAGGTGAAATAGATTTATCTGAATATGCAATTGGGAAAGAAAGTGGTGATAAAAATCCTGAACCTGGTGCTTCGGTTATTAGAGATGGTATTTTATATGTAGGATTAGCTCAAGATAAGTCCCAGTTTAACCCTAATACTGGAGCTTATGTACTTTTGATTGATACAAAGACAGACAAGCCTATTAAAATGATATCTGATAATAGAGCTACAATGGCAACCGCTTATGAGTATTCAGGTGATCCTTTCATTGATGAAAAAGGCGATCTTTATATTTATTGTGTAGGAGGCTTCGGATATTTTGCAAACTGTACAGAAGGTTTCTTGCGTATAAAGAAAGGAGAAACAGACTTTGATCAGTCATACTATTTCCCAATAGAAACAATTAGTATACCGGACATAAAGGGTAATAAAGCAAATTATATTTATAGCAAAACATATACAGGAAATGGTAAGCTATATGGATATTTCAATGTTCCGGGATATGTTAGTAATCCACCTGATTATGTAAATGACAAATCAATGCAAACATTTGAAATAGATGTTTATAATAAAACTGTCAAAAAAATGAACTTTGACGGAACTACGGGTTGGTCATGTAGTCAATGTAAAGCAGGAGACTATATGGTGTTCGGGATGGCTTCTACTCAAGGAACAGGTTATTATCTTTACAACTATAAAGAAGATAAGTATGAACCTTTAAAGAAAAAAAACAGAAGGTAATCCCTTCAAAATTCAATATTTAAAATAAATAAAGACTGCCGGAAGCTAAAAGATTCCGGCAGCTTTTTTAATTTTTATGGAATGAACAATCGTAATTATGACTGTATAATCATTATAAGTGTAATCTCAGGTTTATTTATCACAACCTGCGACTATCTAGTACAGATGAAAACTGTTGAAACAGATTATTTTGTTTCAAGACTACTTTCTTTAGAAGAAACTATTTTAAATTTATCATCTTTTGGATGTATTTTTACTTTTCCTTTTTGGATATTAGGGACATACTTCATATACACAACAATGTGTAAAGTTAATAAAAAGCTTGCGCTTATTAATACATTCTGTATATCTTATTCTTTATTGATGTTGGGGTTTTATCATTACAGCTATGCCATAATATATAGTATTGGTACATCAAAAATGATAATGCAAACAAATATAGATTGGCAATTATTAACAGGATCTAATATACCTTTTTTCCCCTTTATGTTTATTCTACTTCCAGTGACCTGGCTGATTGTTGGATTTAGTAACTTTTCATCCAAAGCTATAGTTCCTCGATGGTCTATAGTTGTGAACCCTGTTATACTAACAATTATTTTATCTATTGTCACTTGGATAATTCCCAAGACCGAATGCTTACTACCAGGCATTTTGGGGATCACTCTGTATTATATAATTTGTTGGATAAGCTTAAAAAAAGATAGAAATTTATGTCTAAAAAGAAAGTTTTAGTAATTGGTGGCACAGGGATTGCGGGACAATTTATTACAGATTACTTGCTACATTATCATGATATTTGTGAATTATTTATAGCATCAAGAGGTATTCATAAGATATCAGAGAAGAAAGTAAAGTTCATAAAAATGGACATACATGATACCCAAAATATAGAATCTGTTATTAAACAATTTGATATTATAATTTTGGCACTTGGTCCTTTTTCATGTGTAGGAACAGATATTTATACAATTTGTTTAAGAAATCACGTAATATGTGTTGATATTAATGATGACTATGGACATAGTGGACGTGTACTAGAAATAAAAAATGAGAACATAACAAATTTTCGGGGAACAATTTTTACAGGAATGGGATTATGTCCAGGGTTGACAACTTTCATGCTAGAATATGCTGCAGAACAATTAAAAAGCCTGTCTTAGATGCCCAATTGAGAATCTATTTCGGAGCAGGTGTTGTTTCTGGAACAGCTTCAATAATCAATATGTTTGAGGGTTTTAAAGATGACCTGATGCTCCTTTCAGAAAGGGAAATCCGAAGAATAAAACCAACTAAATATCATTCAGATAGAACTTTTACTTTTGATCGTTTTCATTCCAATATGCCATTAATATTCTTTTCTAGTCCTGAAATAAGGACTATACAACGAGCTAGTCGATTTGAAGAACTACAAAATTTTGATTGTGCTTTTCATCTGCAAAATCTTCCTATGGGCATAGTTCCCTTACTAAGAAAGAGCTCTTTTATTAGAAAATTGATTTGTAAAATGGTCAATAAACAACAGGGGCAATTGGAGAAAAATGAGAAAAACGAGAAATCTGTGATAGTATGTACTTATGTAAGAAATCAAAATTCTATTGTAAAATGTTTATTGCACTCAGATTCCTCATTTAGATTAACAGGAGTATTTTGTGCGGTAATTGTGCTCTCGATAATAAAAGGATGTATACCAATTATGCCTGGCATCTTTACTTTTGAAGACATAAATATCAATCTGCACATGTTAAACGAAATATTAAAAAACAACAACATAAATATATCTATAGAGGAATAGTATTATGGTTTATAATAAATATATAGGAATAATAGGTGGAACTGGAACAATTGGTTCTATTATAGTTAAATATTTATTACAACTACAAACTCACTTCCATGTTTTAATTGGTGGTAGGAGATCCATAAAAGAAATATCTATGTCTACATTTTATAATAGTGAGCGACTTAAGTATAACCAAATGAACTATAACAATGATGTAGAATTGGATAATTTTTGTTCTCAATGTTTGTTGGTTATTAATGCTGTTGGACCTTCATTTAAAATAAATGACAAGATTGCCTTACATGCATTAAGAAATAATTGCCACTACATCGATATAGGAGGATATGGCATTTTGCGTGATTTATTACACCATATGAAAAAAAGCATTGAAGCTCAGAAACTTTGCTTTATTATAGGTGTTGGTTGGATGCCTGGTATTTCAGGCGTATTTTCTAAAACTATTATAGAGACTCATTTAAACAGCCCAGAAAATACTAATTTTAATATCTATTATGGTGCTGTTGATAATTGGTCATATAGTTCAACTTATGATCTGGCAGCATCATCTATGGGAAAAACACGTTCCTATGTTTATTCTCATGGAAAGGAAATACAGGTGTCTCCTTTTCGATATACACATCACAAATTTTTTCCTTTCATTGGACATAAAAAAATATGTATGCCATCATTTGACGAACAATTAACTCAATTGGCTACTTCTTTAAAACAAATAAGAAAGATATCAACATTCATTATGCTAAATGACTATATCTCAATGGGGAAGTTTATGTTTATAAAGATCTTTTATAAACATAATTTAAATAAAGCAACACTTATGTTGCAAGATGATTATCAACGTCTCGTTAAGAAAGAGAATAAGTGGGGAAGTGTAATTTGTCAAGTTTCTAAAATAGAGCCAGAAAGAAAGATAGATACCTTTTACTATTTATATACAAAAAATAATTTATTATATACTGCATTACCTGCTGTTATTACTACTCAATACATTTTAGAAGGTAAAACAAAAATAGGATTAAATTGTCTTTGTGACTCTTTGAATTGCCAATCTTTTATGTCGGATTTAGACTTTTACGGAATAAAATATTCATATTATGAACATAAAAATTAAAAAGAAAAATTCTTGTGTGTATGTTGTGGTTATTATGAACCTTTTATTTGGCTTATAATTGGAAGTTTCATATTTTATTTAAATCATAGTATTAATGGTATAGCACCAAAGAAACAAAAACTTCCCGTTTTAAGTTGTTTATTCCAAGTGCAGGCAGGAGTATTGCTATTGAACATTGTAAATATTTTAGTCCCCGAACAGACTTGGAAAATAATGTTCAATATTTCTTATTCTACAGTTTCACCTTATGATAAATATACATTTGGAATGATAAGTGGTTTTACTGCTTTCTCTTCTATTATTATATATTATATCAGTAATAGGATTCTTTTTTTTATGAATTTATCTAAAGCGATTCTCATTTTCTCTTTTCTTTATTTCTTAGGTTTCTTTGTGTGGGGAAACTTTAGTGAGTTGTATAAACCTCTATTTATTTTATATGTAGTATTAGTTGAGATTTTAAATATTGTAGGAATTAATTATATATTTAAAAGGAGGATATATGAGAAATAAAGAAGGGCTAGTCGATGATTTGATAACATCAATTCCAGGAGAATGGAAATTTGATGAACAAGTATCACAACATTTCGACACTCATGTAAGAAAAAGTGTCCCATTGTACGAGGAAGTACAAAAGGCTGTTATCGAAATAAGTGAATGGTTTATTAGAGACAATAGTGTTGTATATGATTTAGGTTCCTCTACAGGAGAAACCATTTCTCTTTTATTACAAAAGCATTCAAGAAAAAAGAATGTGAGATTCATCGGAGTCGAAGAAAGTTTACCAATGATAGAGATTGCAAGAAAAAAATGTAGTAGCGAATTAGTTCAATTTCTACAACAACATATAGAGGAAATAAATGAATTTGCTAATATAGATTTAGTTTTATCATTGTATACGTTACAGTTTTTACCTTTATGGAAAAGAAAAAAAGTCTTACAACGGATATATAATGGATTAGTAGAAGGTGGAGCTTTTATATTTGTAGAGAAAATAAGGGCGGAAAATTCACTGTTTGAGGATATATGGAATGACTTGTATTGGGATTTTAAGCAAGAAAATGGTTTGAATGAACAACAAGTTATAAAAAAGGCTCAAAGTTTGAGAGGCGTTTTGATTCCATTGAGTCTTACAGAGAATTTGAGTCTACTATCTGATGTCGGTTTTCAATGTATGGATACTTTCATTAAATGGCACAATTTTGCAGGAATTATAGCTGTAAAAATGCCTTCGAAAAATGATATAGAAGAAAATACTTATTTAAATACAGATAAAAATAATAAAATACAGCAATGAATACAAAGTTGATAATTCACATAGTAATTAGTTTGATCTCATTAAGTGGATTAATTGTTTATTATTACGCATTTCTACTAGGTTACAAAAAACATAATTCTCAATTAAAAAAACAATCAAAGCTTCCGGAAAAGTTATATTTTATGAGCACTTATCCAGCACTCATATGGTATGTATTACCCTTTATAGAGCAACCAAGGATGCATGGAATATATGACTGGTTAAATGGCGAATTTGTTTTTTTTTAATGTTTTGTATATTCCAGTTTCTTTTCTGTTGTTTGTATATTTCTTTTGGCATTTGGGGTAAAAAAGTCTGTTTCTCAAAATATTGAAGCTACTAAAAGTGCATTTTATGCCCCAAGTAAATTGTTAACAGAAGGAATATATGCAAGAGTTCAACATCCAATGATCATAGGGGATATATTAGGACATTTTTCTTTGGTGTTATTAACAGGTGGAATCTACACTTGCATTTTATTCCCTATATATGTATTTATAGATCTCTTTATGATAAAAATACAGGTTAAGTATTCTTTAGAACCATATTATAAATCAGAACTTATAGTTTATAGAAAGAAAACCCCTGTTCTCCTTGATCAAAAACTATTATTTATAGTTTTATTTATGGCATTGTTGGTTATTTGTAATTTTTTAAATTATACAAAAATAATATGATTTATTTTAGCTGGGCCACCCAAATTATTTTGGCCATAATTTCATTTCTTTGGTTGATTCCTTATTATATAGGTATATAAACTCGCATTTTTAGCTTCAGGAACTGTAGAAATTAATGAAGGAGTAAAACGTATAGACAAAATATTTGAGGAAAAAAAAAAAACTATGTGAACCAGTTGTTCCTCAAATACCTCAGACGTATGATATTGAATTCAGAAATGTAAGTTTTGCTTACGAAGATAGAGAAAATATGACAAAGACAGAAGCGCTGAAGGATATCTCTTTTATCGCTCGACAAGGTGAAGTAACAGCTCTGGTTGGACCTTCTGGGTCAGGGAAGTCAACAATAGCCAATCTCATTCCTCGCTTTTGGGATGTTTCCTCTGGAGAGCTTTTAATAGGGGAATAAACATAAAAATATTTCCTCACCCCAATTATTGGAATCGTGTCTTTTTATTCCAAGATACGTTTCTTTTCAATGATACCATATATATGCCAATATTGGAAATATTCAAGCTAGTTTATCGGATGTTATACAAGTTGCCCAATGTGATGATTTTATTCGAAGTCTTCCTAAAGGATATGATACGATTGTCGGAGAGAGAGGTTTTTTCTTTCTGGAGGAGAGGCACAACGAATTTGTATAGCTAGGGCTATTTTACGAAATTCTCCTATTTTAGTATTAGATGAAGCAGCTCATAGATTGTCTTCTATCACCTCTGCTCATCAAATTCTTGTTTTTAAGGAAGGATGTTTAGTTCAAAAAGGAAGACATGACGAACTTCATGTTACTACAGGCATATATAAAAATATGTGGAATGCTTATATAAATGCACATAACTGGAAGTTAAATCTAAAAAAATGAAATAATATGATTACAAAGGCTATAAAACATATTACTATAGGACAAACCAAACGTTTATACAAGCCTGTGGGGTATACAATGCTTGCAAACTTTATAAATATAGTTCCCTTTTGTCTTTCAATAGAAGTTATAAATACCCTTTTTAAAGCTTTTGATGGAACTGGAACTCCTCTAAACATATCTAAATTATGGGGGCTGATTGTGATAATGTTTGTATACATAATTTTTATGATTTTTGGAGAAAAGAAATCCTATAATGCAAATTTCCGGGAAGCATACAATATTAGTGCAGAAGGTCGTATTGCTTTAGCCGAACATTTACGCAAGTTGTCATTAGGTTTTCTTTAAAAAAGATTCTGGAGAATTATCTTCCATGTTAAT